>JAEEGI010000605.1_pt1 | contig 103406 bp, 106 predicted proteins | sample 8958751 | NCBI WGS metagenome assembly JAEEGI01 (sample SAMN16246545, study PRJNA631951) | gut metagenome | biome: gut microbiome; feature: rumen; material: KS-attached | host: Bos | place: Iran: Karaj | collected 2018-10
CCATATATTTAAGACGTTCCTCATACCTTGTGGCTTCTCTCCAAGGATTAAGCTGCTCCGTCTTGTAGTTGATATACAGCCAGTCCGAAAAGTCACTTAATGATGATAGTAGGGTATTAGCTGTCTGTGCTTTTTTAGGAAGCCAGTATAATCCCGAAGGATCATTCCCCTCTTCATCGATAGTGCCTGAATATATCGCTTCTGCAAACAGCTCAAAGAAGTCTTTAGCAGATACATAGTTGTTGGGATTGGCATTCATGTAATCAAATAGCAATCCAACAGCCTGTATGAGCTTATTATGCCAAGTCCTACTCTTATGGCTATACTTGATTTGATAGCGCAGTAGCTGTTCAAATATCTGCGTTTCACCATCTTGCTCTATCAAAAGAGATGGCAGCTCTATGTACCTGGCTGAATTATCTCTGTATGTCTTTGTATATACCTTTACATAATTCATCTTTTATCCATCCGTATAGATTGATTATCATATTATATATATTACCGTATTCTATACTATATGCATATATAAAAAAGGTACTATATATCGATAATATAGTACCTTTATACATGGTTTGATTATAAAAATATTACCTTATATAACTTTACGAGGAGAGGTCTTTTTTTATGATCTCTGAAACAGTCATAGGCATCACGTTCCTTTCCCCTATCATTTCAAGGGAAAGGCTTTTTTTGTTTACCAAAATGTCCTATAATTTGCTTATTATAAGTTCTTTTACGACACATCAATCGAAAGGCTTTCTTATGTCAGACAAACTTATATGTCCCCAATGTCAAAAAACGATAGATATGGAAGATAAATTTTGCGCGTATTGTGGGTGGAAAAATAATGGTTATAACAATTCGCTTGGCCCCTGCGATTATGACATAGAGCTAGACAAAACTATCCGTTCTTTTTATCCGGATGCTATAGGCTGGAATATTAGCAAAAATGTACGATTTGAAATGAAGCGAGGTTATGCATTCGTCGTTTCTGTAAAAGTGCCTGGACTAAATAGAGCGAGATTTTTAAATCTAAGATGTTGTTATAGCTTAAACCGCGGATATTTCTTTATATCTTCGCTTCCATCTATAAATATAAATAAAAAAAGTCCTGAAACTATGATGGAGCTATATGCTTCAAAAGCCGAAAAAAGCGAATTTATAACGAATGAAGATTACTGCGAAAGAATAAGAAAAATCGTAGACTATGAGATTGTGGATGATATAAGCACATGGAAGTTCTTTGGAATTGAGTATGCAAAAATAGAGTCAAAGAGCTATGAAGTGACGAAAAAAATACAAGATTTATTGAGTGCAGATACTGCTGTTGATCAAAGATTTCGAGATATCTTTGATATATCCTCAGAATGTCCGTTAAATACTGTATGCAATAATATTTGCGGTTTTCTTCCTGAAATATGTAAAAAGATTTTTGAAGAGTCAAACGGAATCCTTAAAGGCGATGATGGCGAAAAAGCCGTAGTGGAATACCTTAATCTGGTTAAACGTGGTGATTGTGTTGTTTTTCCAAATGTAAGGCTTTGCGTAGACAACACGGACTTTGAGAACGATGTGATTATTATCAATAATTGTGGAATTTATACGATTGAAATTAAGAATTATTCAAAAGGTGTACTGCATATATCCAATGATGGCTGCGTAAAGCATAACGACATAGCTGAAAAAGAAGACGTTATCATGCAGTCTGAAAGGCATAAAGGGCAGCTAATAAAATTCTTAACTGAAAAAAGTGGTAATTCAGAAATAAAAGATATCGTTAAAAGTGCGATTGTAGTAGCAAATAACTCAATCGAGATTATAAACGAAACAAGCTATCCGATTATGAGAACAGGGCTTATTTCGACCTATGTTTTTGATGGAGAACCTGTTTTATCAAAAAATGATATTGATCGCTATGCAAATATGATTATGCAAGATAAAAAAGAAAATTATAAGCATAATATGAAGATTTATGACGAGCTTGAAGTATTGAATAAGTTTACAAGTATAACTTAAAGGCGGTATTTACATAAAAATTTGATTTATATAAAATAAAAGTATATTATACTAATAACAAGAGCTTTTATAAGTATCATTACTATATAGATGGAGGCAAAAATGAAGAAAAAAATTACTATCTATTTTTTATTCATAGTCATACTTTTTGCAAGTTCTCTTAATATAGGGCGGCTAAAAAATGCAATATTAATACCTAAAATGTCTCTCGAAAAACAAACCTCATATACATATATGACAGAAATAGGAACAATTCTTGATACAGGAGCTGGAACAGCCCAAACTGACATGGTATATGAGTTATTATTAGCGATTTCTAATAAATACGGAGAGGCAACAGCAAATACCTATTATTCATGTATGCAAGCTGGCTCATATGAAGCCTACTACTCGGCAATAAAGGCAAGAACACCTTCTTACAAGGAAGGGTTTGTTTATTCGACTAATGGAATGAAACAAGTAAAATGTGGTTGCCAGATTGTTGAACAATACTTATCTATCAGTGGCTTAAGTAGTGTTTCAGAACTTATTCAAGCAGCGAGTAATGCCGGATATGGGGCAGATGCTAATGGCATTAAGTCGTATATTCATGCCGTTAAGACAGGAACAGTATCAAAAAATTCTGTTCCCGATTCTCTGTCTTCGCAGGATAAACCTAAAGCTTCAGAAGCAGTGAGTGTTCAGCCTGATCCAACTTCAGATACTAAAACGAAATCAGAAACAGAATCTGAGAAACACAAAGAGGCCGAAAAGAAAAAAGAAATTTCTCACGGACTATATGATGCTGTTTCAGATGAGGCTGAGAAAGCATTTGAGGAACTTCTTTCAGATGGTGTAGATGATAGCTGCTATATTAAGGTAAAAGCAGATGCAGAGGATAGGGTAGTAAACGCAGATACTGTTTCAAAAACTCTCTCTAATAAAGAAGATGGTAAGATTGAGTTTTATAGTAAAGGTGAAAATGACGATTATTCTAAATTTTCTTATTCTGTTAAGTTTCCTCAGGTTGAAGTAAAGGAGGATGTTGATCTTGCCGCTACCTATGCAGAGCTTGATACTTCCAAATATGAAAATGTATATCAGTTAGCATTTGTAACCGAGCAGATTCTTCCATCTGAAGTAGAGATTACTATGAATGTTTCCGGCACGCAGGGAGAAAAATATTATCTTCTTAAGGGAAAGGATGATAGTGACTATAACACATTTAGCACAGCAGATTGTGATGATAAGGGATGTATCACTTTTAAGACAAGCAGCCTTGATACTATCATTATTTCAAAAACTGATATTGTGAGTATTCGAGAAGCTGAAGAAGCAGCCAAAAAAGCGGAACAAGAAGCAGTAGAAAAGGAAGTAAAATCAGAAGAAGCTTTAGCTTCAGCATCAACAGAAATTGACGCAAAGCAAAGTAATGAAGGTAATACAGAGAATTCCGGAATTAGTACAGTCATGATGATTACAGCAGGAATGATTGCTATTATATTGATTGTAGCGGGAATTGTGGGATATAGGAAAACTCATTAAAGTGAATAGGTTAATATAGTAAATGAAGATTAGCCAAGTGCAAGGAGATTTGATGTTAAAGGGGATTAGATTTACAAAGCGAGAATTATTTATGATATTGAGGCTTTCTATTGGTTCCATATATGTTGGCACAACCTTTTTACTCACAATAGCAGCGAGAGTTTTTCTGATAATACTTTATTTTAGGCTACCAAGTATCTCGCCGTTTTGCACTTTTATGAATTATGAACATATTGAAGAGTTATTGTTATTTACGTTTTTTTATCTGGTCGTTTTATATTATGTTCGTGATTTCATATGGTTTGTCGCGGATAGTATTCTTCAGTGCCTGATGATGCTTAAAAAGCGAAAAGAAAAACAACGCCAAGAATAATTTTGGCGTTGTTTTTTTACTTAAAGCACAGTTAAAGTTGACTTTCTCCTTATACAAGAAGAAAGCCTTAACTGTTCTACATAAATTCATCTTCATTTTTCAACAATTCAACTGCTTCGTAATATTCTTCCACGGTTGCCGCACAAGCATCACAGGCATCTTCAAGCGAAACATGGTATTTTTCCATGATACCATGAACTGCGAGTACAATTCGTTGTGCATCCCCGTACTTGAAACCTTCTCTTTTCTTTTCATTATCTCTCATTAGAAGTGTCATATATTCCACCTCCCACTTCTCATTTCGCTTTACTTCATTTACTTCATTCATTAGTGCATCCGTAAATTTATCTGTTGGTTTACCGGTATGTACAAATCTTAAAAAATTACCAAGATCAGTGTCTTGAAGCTTTGTACAAGCGGCATTAAGGATGACCTTGTATGCCTCGTCTTTGAGAGGCAAATCGTACTCCTTACAGTAGTTTTCAAATCTATATGCAGGCTTATCCAATTCGTAGATATCTTTTGTACAGATAAATATTACATAGCTTTTAGCAAGTTTTGTGTAATCCTCACCTTTTTCAATAAGGTTAAGATCTATCATTCCCTGATAATAGCGAGTACGCTTAGGAATGTTTCCGGGATTGCTGGCTTGCATTTCAATGTTATAAACGGTCCCTTTTTCATCATCCACATACACATCAAGTCTTATGCTTTTGCTGTCGTATGAAGGATCTATGACTTTTTGCTCTTCAGGATAACTTATCTTCCTAATCTTTACATCAAGTATGATTTCAAGTAGTTGCTTGCATAACTTTTCATTTAGCATTACCTTTGCAAACATGAAATCATCCGCAAAAGTTAGCTCTTTAAATTCTTTTCGTCTCATGGATTATCTCCCTTCAATTATGTGTTTTTTATTATGTAGAACAGAAGACAACCCATCCAGGGCATCTTCTGATTAAACGGTAATCAGTCAGCCCTTCAGGGACTATAAAATTTCTTTTGTACCTCTATTATAGAGATATATTGACTAAAAATAAAGGTTTTTGGGTAAACAGCCATAAGGCCCTTGCCCATTCACTTAGGAAACGAAATCCTTGCACTAAAATTCAGTACAAGGATCATCAGCTATTTACACTATCTACAATTTTACATTTATTCAATATCATAATAGCATCAGCTAGTTCTTTTATTCAAGAGTATTTAGAGAAATTTGACTGAAATTTTATAGCTTAGAGCCGTTGGGCATAGCTAGGTAATGTATTGATTTTTGCCAAAAGTATATTATACTTTAAATATAAATAAAAGATTGAGGTACACATATGCTTAAAAATATCAAAAAACGTATTACAGCATTAACGTGTTTTATATCAGTTATATCATCAGTTGCAATGTTTAGTATATGTTCCGTAGATGGCTATGCTTGGAATAGTGATTCTGAAGCGTATGATAAATCAATTACGGTTAACGAGAATGGCGACTGGGTTGTTACATTCTATGATAAGGAGAAATCAAGCGATATATATTACAAAACTGTAGGATATAAGCTGTCAATTGATGGAACCGAGCATTCTCAACAGATGTATTTTAATCCAACAAAAATTGAAACAAAATCAGATTCAAATGGATATATTACTACTCAAAAAACCATTGAAGCAGCGGATGTTAAAGCTGCTTTTGCCGCGATTGATTCTACGGGAAATTTATATTCGCAATATATAGCAGGAGATTATTCTTGCATAAAGTTAGATGGATTGATGACAATAACTAATGGAGATACTGAAACAGCCGAATATAATCCTTTGACACATTCCTATTCATTTAATGAAGAGTATGTTGACTCACGCCTCTATGATCTTTGTGGTCTAGATGGAGTATTTGATCTTTCTGATGAGGCAGAATTAGAAGCTATGATAGGAGCTTATGGCTGGTCAGCATCTGCTATAAGATCGCTTTTAGAATCACATACAAATAAAAATCTATATAATGATATGCTCACAATGCTCGAAAAACTTGAAAAAGAAGCTGCAGAGGACAAAGTTAAGATTTCTGATCCTAAAGATTCTGCAAAAGGCGATGGTGTAGTATCGATAGATCATATGTCAGGAAGAAATTATCCTATTTATAAGACATATAATACAACGGATAGATTTAACCTTTCAGAAGGAATTCCTTCAGGAGAGAGCTTTACAAATGGTGTTAAAGCAGATGTCTGGTATGGCCAGTATGGCTGGACAAAGGTTGAGGGTGTTTACAATATTCCTGTTACAGTTACATTTAAAGGCACATGGTGGCATTATGTATGGCATGGAGACGGAACATATAACGAGTTTGGACGTGAGAATGGGTATACCGAAAAAGAAGATTATGATTGGAGTAGCAACTATACGTTCATACTTCCAAGAGAATATATGTATTATTATCTTTCCTATATAGATACATATCTTCTTGATAGTCTTTTAGTAAAGAACGGTTCTTATGACAGTGATAAGACTTATCATAATAGCATAGGAGTCTCGACCTATGCATCACATGATAGTGGAAAGGTAAGATCTGATAATGTTGGTTCTGTCTATATAGGTGGATCGGATCCCAAAAGTCATACAATAAAACCTTCGGCGGCGCCTGTTGTGGATATGGGATATAGAAGCCCCGGTTCATTCAATCCAAGAAATTATAGAAATGTAGCAGAAGATGAGCTTGGAGGCGTGGAAACATGGAATGATTTTCTTAAGATAAACAATAAAGTATATATAGATGATGCTCATGTTGCAGGAAACTCGGAAGGAAAAAGGTCTGTTACTCCAACTCCTGTAGATATAAGTGAATCGGATTATGCAGCAGTTCAGTATGAAAGTACTCAAGGCGTATCAATACCAAAAGATAGGAGAAATGGAGCGTATCCAACTGCTCTTAATGCAACTTATAAATCACTTAGACCATCTCTTGGAAGAATAAAAGGCTTTTCATCAAATGGAAAAAATTGTATTTTGTCTGGCTATGAGCAGAATGAGCCTGTGATCGTACATACTCCTGTTATTTCGCCTGTTAAGATCATAACTGATGGAACAGATGGTGTTTCTACTCAGCTTATAGAAAAGAACAGTAACGGTGGGCAGGCTTGGGATAGTCTTGATCAGAAATACTGGCTGCGCCTTGACGGAACATATTCCTTCCAGTTCCAACCTTATAAGTGGCTTCAGGATATAACGGGGTTATCAGACGATGATATGATACAGAAATTTGGAAGAGATCTAAAAGGTTATTCGGAAGGAAAATCAACGACTAAGTTCGATAAATATGTTAAGTGGAAGAGGGTCAAATTCCCGTTTGATGTCTGCATTAATGGTGTGTACTACGAAGTGGGTGATGATGGTAGCTATACCGATGATGTAACGGGAAAAACATATTCATATCTTGATACGGATAATATGCAGCACTATACAAAATGGGTATATCTTCCTACAAGCAGTTCTGCATCTATAGATTTTTACATTCCTTCATGGGCGGATGAATCAACAACAACGTTTGCTAATAAGGAAGGATACTATGATATAAAGTACGAAGTAGCAGCTTACAACGTTGTAGATCAGTTCTCTCAAAATAATGAAGAAAAAAAGGAAGAAAATGAGAACTCAAAGTGGAACGATGAAGAAGTGACCGGTGCATACAGTGATGATGACTCAAAGTATGTAGCTACATATAAGATAGCAACTAATGTTTCCGGTTGGATATATGACTTCCAAGTAGTAGGAACTACCAATGCAAGTATATATGACAGAGCCGCAAAAGAAGAAAACGAAGGAAGATATTATCTTCAGAAGTACTCTTTTGCGCTCAATAAGGAAGAAAAGAAAGCAGGAATATATAACAGGCTTGGTACAAAAGAAATCAGGTATACGCTTGATGGTCTTATTACAGCAGATTGGAAGAAAAAGAATACCATTTCACTTTCAAAAGGCCGTTCGAAAGACTATAAGGACATGGGCGGGTTATGGAAAGGACAGTATTTTACTTTTAATCTTAAGACAATAGGAAACCTGTGGGGCGCTGCGGATAGCATCGAGATATTACCAAACTTTAGATTTGTAGACGTACATAGTAATTCCTACAGAAATGATGATAAGGATGAATCGAATGATGTTCAGTTTTATTATTGTTTAAGAACAGGAGAGCAGTTCTATAAGCTGGGCTCAGAAGACGGGCAGTATTTGCAGTTTGAAACAAGACTGGGCGATGAGATGTTTGAAGGAGCATATTATGACGGAAGAGATACATCACATGGAAATGATGACCTTACGTACTCGGCAAAGAGCTATTATCCTAACATGAAAGATCCAAATTATTACTATCTAAACAAGACGATTGCAAGCTATAATCTTGAAAAGATTAAACTTAGTGATACTTTAAGGATACTTTCAGGAAACTTAGAACAATTAAACGGAAACCTTGGAAAGAATCCAAAAGATCTTCAAAGTCTGGGACAGCTTCATACTTATAATGGTAGTCCTTCAGATGTAGGAGGTATAACAGATCTTGATGCACAGTTCCATAACTCAATGCAGACTTGGCACGGTGAGTATTTTATTCCAGATCAGTTTTATGTAGTCAAAAAAGAAAAGCTGGAAGAATATATTGTTTCGGACGGAAATTCAAAAGACCTTGATAAAGACGGAGATATCGATCTTGATGATTATGCAAAAGCTCATTATACAGATGAATCACATGAGAAGATTGAAGCAGGAATCACAAAAGATGCTCCTATTTTTGAAAAAGCAGGATATGTGATCATTAACTTTGATATAAAGTCCTATAACGAGGGTAAGCCGCATCTTATATATAGTGGCGGAAACAGCAACGGAGGAATGTGGACTACTGAGGCAGGAGGAAAGATCCCTAATATTGAAACAGGCGGGGATCCTGATCTTACCATTCCCGGAGAGCCCGGCGATGTAGCAATAGTAGAGCTGGAACATTGCATTCAGGATAAGTATTCTGCAAGGATCCTATTTGTTGACAGATGAGGCAAAAAATAATAGCCCTTTTTCAATCTTTGATTAATTTGGTTGTTAGAGGGCTATTTTTGCTAAATATTTGCATGTAAACGAAAATATAATATAATTATATCAATTTAAAGTATATTATAATTTTGAAAGGAAATCATATTATGGACAGAGAGGAGCTTAAGCAGTATCTACATATGAACGGATATACTAAAATAGAAGACCATCGTTTTAAGCATATCTGCGAAATATATTATAAGATGGAAAATAATGAAGATCTGTTTGTGTCTTTCTTCAATAACAGGTCTGTTGCAGGTAAGAAAAATATCCGTTATATAAACGATGCCATAAGAAAAAGAGTGGATTTCTTTGTTGGAAACAGCAAAGAAAAGCATTTTCTTAATATCATAAAGGTAGGGAATAAAAATGAACATGCGCCGTTTGCCGGAAAAGATATGATAATAACGTCTCCCGGAAAAGATTATATTGGACGCATAAATGGTGTATTCTCTGACATCAAGGATGAGATAAAAAGAGAAAATAGGACAAAGCTTCTTATCAATAAGAAATATGGAGTCACACAGGGAGTTCTTGGAAATAAGGATAGTCTCCCTATAGTTACTCTTATGCTTATCTTTGTAAGCGTTTATTGCTATATCAAGTTTTTCAGATTCTCATCTGTTTGGGCTATATCGCCAAAAGCTTTAAAAGATGGAAATCTTATCAAGGTTATAAGCTCAATGTTCATGCACGGAAGTATCATGCATATCCTGTTTAATATGATGGCACTTTACTCTTATGGTAAGGCTCTTGAAAGAAGAGAAGGACACATGATAATGCTTGTAGCCTACATGGTAAGCGGTATGGCAAGTATGTTTGGAACAGCATTTGTTTCACTTGTTCTTGGGAAGATGGATGCAAGTACTGTCGGGGCAAGTGGTGCGATATACGGTATAATTGGAAGTTATATCGTATCCGAAGCGCTTCTTCCAAAGGGAATAAGAAATCCCAGAGAATTTATTACAGGAACTATATATATGCTGATCATGTCAGCATTCATGAGAGGAGTAGATAATACCTGTCATGTGATCGGTTTTATTTCAGGAATTATCATCATGCTACTTCTTAAGTTAATAAAGAGAAGCATGAATGAAGCAAAGTATTACAAATATTCAAAAGAACTTATCAAATACGGAAAGGACTTCATAGTTCCATGCAGAACAAGATGGTAAACAAATACAAGAAAAAGATTATATCGATTGCAGTTATAGCATACATGATGATTGTATTAACTGGCTGCGGAAAGATGTCTTTATACGCTGAACCGGATTCTACATATAAAGAGATTTCAGACGTGCCGGGAATAAGCTTTTCTATTCCATCATCTGTCACACAGGCAACTGCAATAAACAGGATCACACCGGAGATGGAGTTTGACTCATCAACTACTTATTCTTATAAGGATGGCGCGAATACATTTCTTGTTTTTAATATGGATAATATCGTGATCTTATGTGAAAAGGGAACAGGTTTTGATTTTGATATGATTCCTAAAGGAGAGGACAAAGAAGCTGGTCTTAAGAATTCGCCTATAGTAAGTACATGGCTTAGTCAGAGGGGAAAAACATTTAATTATAAAGAAGGACTTAAGAATGGTGTATATAAACTTATCGGTGATGTAAAAGCGCAGGTTTCCATTACTACTAGAGTCTTTGGAGACTTTACGGGCCAGCTTGCTGTAGTAACTGATGGAGTTACAGAGTATGCACTTTTTATAGGTGCTCCGGATGAGCTTTATGATAACCTTGGAAGTGGTGCAGAAGAGATCATTGAGACAGTAGTAAAAAGCCTAAAAATGACATATGTTGAGGCAAAAGAAGATGTTTCTGATTCTGCTTCAGTGGCATCTTCAGAGACCGGTAATGATGAAAAGGAAGCATCGGCAGAAATTTCTGCTAATACTGAATCGACGGAGAATGCAGTAGAAGAAGCTTCGATAGAGATAAGTGTTTCAGAAAATGTTGATACGAGCGCTGCAGAAGAATCTTCCTGCGAAGAGGAAAAAGAGCCTCAGATTGAGGAAAAGGAAAGCTCCGAAAAAGAAGATATCACTACAAAAAAAAGCGGTCTTGAACTTGATAATCAGAATGATACAGCGGTTGAATCAGAAGGCAGCTATTATTCAAATGTTTATTCGGCCCTGAAGATTGGTGATTCAGGTAAGTTTATCAGCATAAATGACAGTGCGAAAGCACTTCCGGCAATAGTTACCGTAACAAATCACTATGGAAAAGTTGATGCCGAAAAGATCATAAAAAGATATTGTGCTTCAGGTAAAGCACCTTATGAATATACTGATGCTCCTGAAGGAACACACTGGGAAGCTGTTGAGTATTCAATCGATAAAACTGGTACAGAAGGAATGATTTATGCAAATGTAAAGCTTACGGGGCTCGATGGGAAGAAGCTTTACTTTAAAGGTATCGGGTATACGCCAAGAACTTATGATATTTCATATCTGGTAAATAAAGAAGGAGATGTTGAGACAGGCTATATTAGTTATTATGCGGTGCCTAATGGATGTACAGAATATATGCTTGTTGTAGGTGATGGAAATGATTCAAATGGAGTAGCCGTATATAATGCGTACTACGATATTAAAACGGATTGAAATGGAAAATTATAAATGCTATACTGTTACTATAAGTATAATATACTTATAGTAAAGAGCGGAGTTAGAATATGCAATACACAGACACTATAACTATAACAAATCATTTGGATAGCGATAAGTTTACTATGCTGCTTATGGTCTTTTTGATTAGTATTATTGCTGATTGCATTCTTAATATCATATGCGATCGAATTCGCTTAAAGAAGATAGAGAGAATCATATTCTTAATCGAAAAAGGTCATAACAGGGCGGTACAGGAAAGATCGAGGGCCACATCCAAAGGCAGTGAAGAAATAAAGGTAAAAGAGGATGGTGTAAATGATGAATGTTATAGAACAGCAAGAAGTTACTACACCAGCGTATGACAAGAAGCAGATACGGAATAGAAATTATCCTGTAGCTCAGAACCATGAATACTGTGAGTATCTTGGTTATGTTTTTTCATCTGATGGAATGGTCTTCTCACCTGCGGGTAACAGCCTTATTCCAATGAAGAATGAAGGGCTTGATTATGTAACACTTATTGTCAATGATCAGAACAATAAGAGGCATCTTGTCAGAGTAAGTCTTGAACATGCATGTTTTTCAATGTTTGCACGCAGCGTTCCGGAAGATTTTCAAAAGCAGTTCTTGAAAAGCCCAGAAAATGCTTATGTAAAGAGTATGGAAAAACCACCTAGAAGGAGAAAAGCAAGTTCTAAAACTGGACGGACCAAGAAGTTCAGTAAAGAAGAAGCGGCTCGCCTTAAAAAAGATTATGTGGAGTATGGTGCAACATACAGGGAACTTGCAAAGAAATATAATACATGTGTAGTGACGATTCAGAAGATAGTTAAAGGGATCTACTAATCAAGGTGAGGCCTACGTTTTTTAGCGTGGGCCTCTATTATGAAAAGGACGATTTATGTTTAAAAAAAAGAAAAGTCTAAAGCCGGTTTTTTTAATATTTACATTGATTGCTTCATCTGCTTTATTAACAGGGTGTGAGAGCCTGTTTGAAGAGCAGAGAAATAAATATGAGCTTGTGCCTGAGAAAAACGATAAGCTCGAAGAGGATACCTATTATGTAAAGAGCGGCACTGACTTTTATCCTGTATATGCTGCTGCTGGAACGGCCATGGGAACAGCTCTAAAGATAGAACCTAATAGGGTGTTGTGGCTCATGGAAGATGAATCGCTTGTTCCGACACTCTATAAGGGAGAAGTGATAGCTTATGCTTCGCAGAATGAACTTGAGGGTACTTCTCTTGAAAGATTTAAGGATTCCGGTTACAGCATCGGAACATACCAGATGGAATGGGATGAAGAAAACGAGGAGTTTGATTACGAGCTTTCTACGGTTATAGAAGACAGTAGTTGCTATAAGGTATTTAGTGAGGATAAGAGCGAAAAGTTTTCTATAAAAGAGATAAACGGTCAGAAAGTAAGTAAAGACATGGCAAACTCTGCGGGTGTGTTTACCTGTCTTGAAAAAGATGCTGATTATGAGGTCAGTTATTATTCTGGAACATATTTTGAAAAAGCTGTTTTTACTGCGGGGACACATATGTTTCAAGCATACGAACTGTTTTCGCTTGATGATGTAGAGGCAACAAAAAATGGCTATTTAGAGATTCATCTGCCTGAAGACCTAAAAAGCGGCTGGTATATGATAGGAGGCAAAGGAATCTTCAAATATGTAGCGCATGAACGGGATAGCAGTAAAGAGCCTTTTGGTGATGAATGGAATGATCCATATTTTACAAATGAAATAGATAGCTATTCATATGCACAGAAGTATTCGGTATCTTTTGATACAACAACGCGCGATGCAACGATAAATGTCACGATTGATCCTAATAGTATAGGAGATGATGGAATAAGCGTTCAAGCACAGTCACCTGATGGAACAATCTATGATCTTACTAATGAGAAAGTCTCTAATACTTATAAAGGAAAATATGAGACTGAGAATGGAACAGTATATTCTGTAACTCTTGATGAGGCAGTTCCGGGAAAGTGGCTTGTATATATTTCACCAAAGACTATAGAGGTAGCAGAGGTCACAGTTGCGTCAGCGGAATTTGATGAAGAAAAAACAGAAGTAAGTGAGGAATTTGAGCTTTTAGAAGATGCGACAAATAAAGAATTTAAAGTGACGTTCTCAGGGGATGGAGATATAAACGGAGTAGTTGTTGCCCCGGATGGACAGACGTATGTGCTTCAGAAGAAAGATACTGTGTCTAAGACTTATTACTACAACATGCCATATCTAAAAGCAGGTATTTATGTTGTAAAGGCATATCATAACACTGACACTAAGATAGAAGAAATTAAAATGGAAGATATGAAAACCGATGCTGAAGAAGATATCATTACAGTTACAGGTTGACAATAGATATTCGGAAGTATAATATAAAAATGTGATATTGTTAAATAGAATATTTGTAAATATGCGCTGATTAGGCGGTTATCTAGAAAATAGATAGCCGCCTTTTTTGCGTACAAAAGCGAGAGCAAAGGAAGAGCCTTTGCAGAAAGGAAAAGGAAATGGAAAGTAAAAAGATGCTATTAGTAAAGTTTGATGGTAATGATCAAAAGGTAGCAATCGAAAGAAAGGATGCAGAAGCAATATTTAAGCTCATGGCAGTTTATGAGATTGCAGATTATGCAAAAAGATATGTTTCCAATAATTATAAAAGCACAATTGGTCTTGGAAGACGTATCATTTCAAACATTCAAGCGAAGAATATTGCTGAAATGGTGCTTATGCTGCTTTTAAATGAGACATATACTGATATCGAATATGCAGTAGGAGATGTCTATGAAGCATGTAATTGTCCATGTTGTAGTAATGCAGAGAATCTTGTAAGGCCAACTTACATTATAGATTCTGGAACAGAGGAAAATATCCTTGGATTTAAGGATATGCAAAAGGTAGAAGATCTTATTCTTACTGCAAAGCTCAGAGAAGTTCTAAAAAGGACGAACCCTGAGATTAAGAACGGTCCAAGGGCAAATCGTATATGTAAGGATGCACTTGATTTGATCAGAAATGGAGACTTTACAGATTTTGAGTATGCATTGGAAGAGGTGATTGATAGGGATGAAACCTTTAATTATTCCATTTGCCCTCATCTTAAGTCTTATGACAAATATATGGTCATTTCAGATGATAATTACCAAAAGAAAACAGGTCTTAAAGGAAAAGAACTAAAAAAAATCTTAGCTTAAGGAATTTGTGCTTTTAAAATGAAGAATGGAGAGAAGAAATGAAATTTAATGTTACTTTTGTTATTAATGCTGTGGAACTGATCAGCAATGTTTTTGAGATTAAGGAAGAAGTGAAAACTGCATTTTTAGCCACTAATTATTTTCACGATATGATAAGAATTGAAATGAAACGCTCAAATGTTGATGAGAAAATAATTAGCGTGTTTAATGAAACCAAGCCTAAAGAAATATTTGATAACTATGTTTCTGTTAACGAAGCTGACATTCAATATGATTATGATGGGGCTTGGTTAAGCACGAATCGAGCAAATTGTTATTTTATAGTTCCATGCTTTTTTGATGTTGATAAGTATATCGAAAGTCAGCGAAGAAAATAACTGGAATTACGTAGCTTGGTAAAGAACTATGTGCGGAAAACTGAATAGTAACTTCCCTATATGGGTAAATACTTTAAATAAGCATTTCCCATATAGGGGGAGATGCTAGGAGGAAAATATGGCAAAAAGAACAGATAAAGTAAGGCAGATACTAAAAAGTATCCATGAAACGGATTTAACTGCGAGTGAATGTTCAGAAATTTTCTACGCATTAGTAGCACAGAACGAAGTTCTTGGTGGAAAGTTCTGGACAACAGATGATGTTCGTTCAAGGATCGATGATATTTATAAAGTTAATCTGTCAGATCAACTCGTTGAGCAGATAGCATGCGATATAACCAACTACGCAAATCTTGATCAGCGTACTTTTCTAGATTGGAACGCTATAGATTCTGTGATCAGGGATGAAGGCATTATTATTCGTGTCACAGATATTATCTGGGATATTGATAAGGCTGATCTTGAAGAAGCAGAATATGAGTCAGTTAAAGAAATGCTACCAGTTACAGTTGATATTCCACTTTCAGAATTAGAGTATAAGGTGGATGTTAGTGATTATCTCAGTGATAAGTACGGATACTGCGTTAGCGCGTGCTGTATTAAGGAAAGAGATAATGATGTAATACAAGTGAAGTCACCTATGTGCAGGTGAGTTTAAAAGGATGTGGGATTGAGAAACCATTGGGGTGATGGTTGCTGTACGTACTTTGGTACGTAGAATAGCATGCTTCCCTTTGGCCGTCAGGAATGACTACATATCCATAGCAGACCATAGAGTGCTGCACCATACATCCATAGGAAGCAACTATTAAATATTGTATAGCGCTAAGGGCGCAAGGAGGATTAGAATGAGAGTAGCAAGATTTATGAGCGCCCGCGAATTTGGGCTATTTATGAAAGGCAAGACAATAAGACCTATCCATGACTGTTCTGGTTCTTCCATGAACACCATGGAGTCTGCAGCTGTTTGCTTCTTCCCATGGTCAGATGACCGTAAGGCAGAGTGCATGGTACAGACACGCTTTGCAAGAGAAATCATCGGAGAGCGCCTTGAAACGACTCCCGGTGGTGGCTACTTATGTATCTTTGAGGTCAACTCAAAGAGACTGCAAGGTGGTGAGGGGCTTTATGGCGATACATGTTCTACTGAGTATTACATGCCTTGTTACAATAAGAGGCTTGTAAAGCTCGTAAGAGCTGAGTATCGCCGTCAATGCTCTTTTTAAAATGGCTCCAAGGAGCGCCGTATAACTCGGAAGGCCGAAGAATAGTAGGCAAAAAATTTAAGAATAGAACGAAAAGAGATGGAAGCATGAGATCGAAATTGCAATCGCCTGTGAAGACGGCAATGCAAGAAAGCTCAAATATCCTATCAAGCGCACAAGGAATTGTGATGCTCATGGATATAACAGTCTTTACATCTCATACAGTTGTCAGTAAAAGGGAGGATATATGCTGCTTTTAAAACTTGTGAAAGAGGATACTGAGTATTCTGTTTATGGCAAAAGCAATAGTATTATTTGATAACGTTTAACTGAGAGCTTTCCTTGTAAATGAGGAGGGCTCTTTTTTTGTATGATAACAGAATCCAGGAAGATCCTCTTGCAATATTTACGATTAATGGGAAAGACCTATTAGCACATAGAGGATAAACTAATAGGTCCTGAGTCTCTATATGACATGCATGCCATATAGAACATAATGGGGTTTATATATTTCACGGAGAGAGAAATATATTGAACCTGAGTTGGGAATTATAACAAGATAACGTTAACACATTCTTAAAGTGAAATCAATCTGAATCCTATTTATATCCGATAGAATTATAAATTTCCATAAAAATATCTATAGACCTATTCCGAAATACAGAAGCTCCTATCCCACTATTTTTCTAATATTATAAAAAAGAACACCCGGATGACGAATTAACATTGATAAAGACTATCTCACATGATAAGATGTTAATAATTATTTTATAATAAGGAGCTATTCTTATGGCAGAAAAAAGCGTATACATAGACACGCGGGTGTTTACAGATATTGTTAATGAGATACAGACTACTTCAGCTAATTGTGTTCTTTCAAAGGATCCACTCAGCAAGGTGAATGTTTTTGAAGGCATGAATGTTGGACGTGAGATGAATGAGATTCTCAAACTTTTCTATAAATCCACAGACACATATAGGCATGAAGCTTCTGAATGTCTTCCAAGAGCACTTCTGACGATCCGAGACAGTATGATTGAGCAGGATAGGATCCTCAGCGAAGGGCTTACTGTAGAAACAAAGCGGAGGTAATAGATGGGACTTCATTCAAGATTAGCAGAGAAAGAACATGAAAAAAGAGAATATGAACGTGATCTTTCCGAGTGCGAAGAATCATACGATTTTATCAGTCAGAAACGTAGGATAATTGAGGAAGATATCTATCAGCCGGATAAAGCCTTTGATATGACAAGCTCCGGCGATTGGTATGGAAAACTTGAACAAGACGCAGATAATTTCAGAAATGATCTATGTTCAAAGACAAGCATAATACTGAGCAATACATCAAAGCACCTGAATGATCTGCAAAAAGTAATGGAAAGACTCCGGGAACTTATCAGAGAATGCGAAGAAGAAATAGCAGCTCTTGAAGAAGAAATCCGTGAGAGGGAGCGAAGAGATAACGCATGAAAAATTTGGAGTTAATGTAATGGGAAAAAGTTGGGATACTAAGAAGATACATGATTTTATAGAAACTTTTGAAAATGCAGCTCATAATTATATGGAAGGCATAGGCTATCTTCAATCAGGCTATGAAAAATATCAGAATAACGAGACATTCGTAGGCGGAGGCGCTGAAGCTACTAAGAGATTTATAGGCACGAAGCAGTCTGAATTTAACCGCCAGCAATACAAGCTTTCAAAGGAAATGATCAAAAGATATGTTGACCTTGATGATACTTTTAAAACTATGGTCGATCCTGCTGATGATGCTAAGATAGATACCGATGTAGTAGCAAGGACAAAAATACGTTTTCAGAGGCAGTTTGAAGAGTACGAAAGTCTGGCTTTTGCGATACAGCAGAAAACAATGGAAGATGTCGATAAATTCAGAAAATACTGCGGAGACATAGAAGAAGTATATGTAAGGGATACTTTAGCTGACTATGATGAATTTTGCGGCACCGGAGGATTTCTTTATGATTGCATAAAGAAGGTTGAAGAATTCGACGACAAAGCATGCAATCGTCTGTTTAATTCAGGTATTAAGGATGCTATTCAGGGACATATAGAAGAAATATCAGATAAAGCGGCAGGACTTGATTCAATACATTCTTATGCTGTTGAAATCGATAAGCAGACGATAAGTCTTGTGGCTTTGGGAACAAGTGTAAAAGCTACTGTAACTAAGAAAAGTACGCCATACGCAGATAAAAACAATAGTACAAACGTCGGAAAGCACCAAAACTCCGCTTGGTTAATTGCAATGAAAGAACAATATGGTTTCACCGAAAAAGAGCTAAAGCTTATTGCTGACGCGTATGCAAAATTTGATATATGGATTAAAAAAACAGAGTATAATGAACTTGTTTCATATACTAACAAAGAAAAAATACAGATGTTTTTTGGGTATCTTTCGGCATTAAACCCTGGTTACTCGTCTTCTGACCCAACCTTCAATAAAGTTAATGCTACATCAACTCAAAATGCTGTTTATAATCTTAAAGAAATGGGAGTTGAAGCTGAAGCTTTGCAAAAGGCGTTGCTGAGACAGCATTCAATTTGTGCTGCTCAAAAAAAGAGGGATTTTGTACATGAATGTGCAATGTACTCGTTAATGCCAAGTAGTGCATTGAATACTGCAAGTAAACTTATTAAAAAAGATGATTTAAGTGATTTAATTGGGTTTAAAGGGGATGTTTATTCTGCAAGTATGAACGAAGACGATATGAAGTCTGATATTGCAGCAGTTAATATTTATAATAGAATGGTAGATTGCCAAGATGGAAATATATTTAATGCAATGACAGATTACTGTGCAGAAGAAAAAACTGGAAAAATAAATGCAGCAGATGAATTTTTAAAGAATTATGGTGATGGTGATCCTGATAAAGGAATGGAAGTAATAAAGCGAAAGTTAGATAATAAGACCAAAGGTGCAAAAAGCTTACAGGGAAATAAAAGTGACCAAGACGTTGAAAAAACAAAAAAACAGTTTTTGGACTATCTTGAAAAAGAAAGGTCAAAATAAAAATGGATAAACAGAAAAAAAACATAATGATTGGAATAGATGTATTTTTATGGACATTTGTAATAATACCGTGGATAGTTTGGGGATACGAATTAATTGATGCATATAAGAACGGAAACAATTATGGAAATGGTTTTTTTGGAGAAAGATCTTTTTATATTGGATGGGAAGCGGTAAAAATGCAGTATAAAGAGATTATGTCTTGGGGTGGTTATATTTGGATTCGGTACTTGTTGCTTACCTTGGCATATACAATATTTATGATTGTAAAAATCAAAAAAAAACGGGGAAATGCCTGAAGATGTGGAAGCAATTAATTTAGGGCTTGAATGGAGGAAAGAAGGGTTCCCAGATGAAAAATAAATTATCATATTTGGTACTATTACCAATTTGTTTTTTTGCTGCACTTTTCATAATTCCTCGAATCATATTTAAGCCAATAAAACATGTTGCACTCTCTGAAATACAAAGATATGTGCAAGAAAATAATGAATATTTAACCGATATAGCGCAGAAACTCCTTCAGTCTCAAGGTGATAATGAGCAAATAGTGGAATATGATGCAAAAAGTGATGTACCTAAAGATGTCAATGTAGACAAGCTCTATAAAGATTTAGCAATCCATTATATTTTTGTTAAGAAAAATTTTTTTGACAATGAAGATAATGTAGAAATACTACTAAAAGATAAAAATGGCAATTATAGTTGTGGCATATATTACTCTCCTTCAGGAAAACTTTTGGATCATGGCGTTCCAAAAGAAGGCGACAAATACGAGTATGACGGAACTCTGACAGGTTATAGACGCAAATATCGGTCAGAAAAAATATGTGATAACTGGTACTATTTTGAAGATGATACATGGAATTAAGAAACATGTTTGATCTAAGTGTAACATTCAAAAGTTTATAAAGATATCATTCAAAACTTTCAAAAGTTTTGGTAGTTTTGCAAGTTTTGAATGAAAGTAACACTGATATCCCTGTAGACGTAAAGTCCGCAGGGGTATCTTTTTATGATGGATTGTCTGTCAGGCTGTATCTGCTGGAGAGTCCTCCTGCTCTTTCGTATTGCCGCTTACCGTAAAAACACATGCGGCACATTTATAAGAAAAACTTGAATAAAATATAATTAAATATAAAATATACTATAAGGAGTAATCGAAATGAAAAAACAAGTGGTTATTTTAATGCCGTTGATAGTATTTTTTTGTACAGGTTGTTTAATTAAACAACCTAAAGAGGAAACGATATTTAATATCACAGTCAATAAAGAAGATGCGAACGCATTGGAGAGTACAGAAAATGCATCTATAGCAGAAGATATTTCAGATGGTAATGAAGAGGTTGTTACTGAAAAATATTCGGAAGAGACACTCGAATTTGACAGGCTTATCAAGGAAATAGGCGAACAAACGAAGGAACAGTAAAAAATCATGAACCTATCATATGCGCAAGAACAGGCAAAAAATTTCATAAATGGGCAAGCACTTCTAATTGCATGTCCAGGATCTGGTAAAACTACTACAGTAATTGAGAGAGCTGTTCACATGGTGGAGTCAGGAATAGATCCGGAAAGCATGCTTACAATAACTTTTACTAAAGCTGCCGCCGATGAGATGCAAGAAAGATTTAAGAGAAGATGTAACGTACAAACTACGTTTTCAACAATTCATTCATTCTGTTATAAAATTTTAAGCCGTAGATTTGGCTATATGCCTGATGATATCTTAAAACAGAGCGAAGAATGGCTTTTTATAGCAAATATATTTAGAGAACACGGAGAAGCTCCGAGTAAAATAGAAGGTCTTACAAAAGAAGTCATGGCAGGCATCTCTTATATTAAAAACAGTGGTATTGAAACAAGCGATTATATTCTTGCACTTGTAGATCAGGATGATTTTCTTAGAATATATGAAAAATATGAAGAATATAAAACTGAACTAAGAAAGATAGATTTCGACGATATGCTTATTGTTTTTAGAGATAAGCTCCTGTCAGATTCAACTCTCCTTGCTGAGCTCAAAACGCAATATAAGTATATTACAATTGATGAGTTTCAGGATACTAATAATATTCAGGCAGATATATTTTATATGATAGCAGGAGATGATGGAAATATCTTTGTTGTGGGTGATGACGATCAGTCAATATACTCTTTCAGAGCGGCAAAAACAGGGATAATGCTTGACTTTCCTAAAAGATTTCCTAAATGCGAGGTTATAAACCTTGATACTAACTATAGAAGTGGAAAAAATATTATTGATGCGGCTGCAAATCTAATTGGTAATAATGTAGAGAGATTCGATAAAGAATTCAAAGCAGGAAGAAGAACTGATGGAAATGTAATTTATAAGAAGTATGAAACCGCATCGGATGAAGCAGATGGAATAACACGCCAGATAATGAAAATGAAAGAAAAAAATGCTGATTATAATGATATGGCAGTGCTCTTCAGGACAAATATGCAAGCTGTCATCATGGTAACCAGTCTTATAAAAAACAAGATTCCATTTTATGCTACAGAAAAAATACCTGGGATACATGAAGATCCGATCTTTAATGATATCAAGTCATACTATAGATTATCAGAAGGAATCGAGAGGAAGGGAGATCTTCAGCGGATTTTGAATAAACCGGGACGATTTTTAAAGAGTGAAGCGTTTAAATATTGTACGCTAGACAAAGAAGATCTTTTTGACGCTGCAAGTACCTTGAAACCATTTGCTAAAGAAAAGATTTCAGATATGCTATGGGATATCCAGACACTTAGCGGAAAATGTCCGAAGGATTTTATGGCATATCTTGGTAATATTATGGGATACAGAGATTGGTTAAAAGAAAGCGCTGCTTATTATGGAAAAGATGAGTCGGAATTTTTGGAAGTGTTTGATGTCTTAAGAGAAGAAGCGGCAAGCTTTAATACCATGAAAGAATGGCTTGAGTATGCGCAGTGGTATGAACAGAAAGTAAAACTTGCGGCTAAAAAAGAAAATAGAGAAGGAGTATGCCTTTCAACTTTTCATGGTTCTAAAGGTCTTGAATGGGAAACCGTATTTATCGTTGATGCAAACGAGGGCGTGTGCCCATATAAGAAAGCAATAACTGAAGAAGAAATTGAAGAAGAGCGAAGGATGTTCTATGTTGCGATGACAAGAGCAAGAGATAATCTTCAGATGTGCTACACAATGGATCCTGCAAAGAACATAAATGTTTCGAGATTTCTAATTGAATGCCAAAGCTGATCTATTTACAGAGAGATGAATTTTATTAATCATCTCTCTTTTTTTTGAAGATCAGATATGAATCGAATCAAAATTAAATTGAAAAAAAATCAAGAAAGAATCAAAAATGGATCAAAAAAATTTCAGTACGTAAAAGATACATTATAAGAACTATAAAACGCCGTAAAATAAGGCTTGATTTTTAGAGCAATGAAAATCATAATAAATACGTAATCTTTGAATAGATAATACGAACTTTTTATGAGGCTTTTCATGGCAAATAAAACTACAGTTGCACTCACGCAGGAACAATATCGTGAAATAATTCAAACTATGAGAGAAGGTGGAGTAGGCTTTAGAAAAAATGACCGTATTGCAAATGCTCTTGTCCTTGAAGCTAATCTCGGTATCAGAATAGAAGATGTCTTAAATTTGAAATTGAAGGATATTATTTCCGATGGCGACAGATATAGATTGAATATTACTGAGCAAAAGACAGAGAAGAAAAGAACATTCACAGTTCCTTTTCCAATTTATCAGTTCATTAAATTATATGCAGTAGAGAACGGAATCTCTCCAGAAGATAAGCTCTTTAATATGAGTGAGAGGAATGTTCAGAAATATCTTCAAAAAGTCGCAGAGTATCTTGGATATGAAAATATAGGTACTCACTCGTTTAGAAAGTTTTTTGCAACAGAAATATATGTAAACAACAACTATAATATAGTTCTTGTTCAGCAGCTCTTACAGCATTCTTCTGTAGCAACTACACAAAGGTATATAGGGATAACATCGGAGATGCAGGAAAAAGCTCTGATGGGACATATCCAGTTATTATGAAGGTCAAAGCAAAAATGCTTTGGCTTTTTTTGTATTTAAAATAATTGAATAATATATAATATAAGTATAATATACTAATAGGACATATAAAGATATATAATGTGTGAGGTGAAGGATGGCAACAGGCAAAGATCTTATTAAATTCATTCAAGATAATAAGCTTGAAAATATGGAAATAATGGGGACATTCCTTGAAGGTGAGGTTCAGTTCGGACAAGGAATCAGATTAAATGAAGGAAAAGATGAGCTGGTATATTTATTGCAGATAAAAGGCGAAGGGCATGAAAGTGATGTGAGCTTTTTGATTGAACTTTGTCATATTAAAGATGAATTTGCCAACATACGCGAGTATAACTATATCTCAACAGATGAAGCGTTAAGAATAAGAGGAATTCAATAATAATCGGAGGAAAAAATGAGCGAACCGCGTATAAAAGCACCGCATGAACTTGAAAACTTTTTAGTGATTGAGAATTGTGATGACTTTCCAATAGATAGATATTTTGAAACTAAGGATCAGAAAGAACTTATCAGCGCCATAATCGGAACGGAAAACATATTGCCGGAAATGCATAAATTAAAACTTCCGTATCTTAATGCAACTCTTTTAGCAGGCCCTCCGGGAAATGGAAAAACTACATTTGCTCGGTTTGTTGCGTTTACACTTGGGATTGACCTTGTTTTTATAAATTTTGCACCACTTGTAAGTGGCATATTAGGTTCGACAAGTAGGTATATTCATGAGATTTTTTCATTTCTCAAAGACAAGCGTTGCATATTTTTGCTAGATGAAATAGATACCATTGGTGTTAAAAGAGGAACAGAAAGTGATGCTACAGGAGGTGAGTTATCAAGAATAACCGTTACAGTTATGCAGGAACTTGATTATTACAAGACCCACGACTATAAGCCTATAATTCTTGCAGCAACAAATAGAAAAGATATTTTAGATCCGGCGCTTTTATCACGATTTGCTGTTACAAAAGAGCTTCCATCTCTTACAAATAATGAGCGAATTGAGTATATGTATAAGTTCCTTAATGATGTATTTAATTGTAAAGATGGATATGAGCTTCCATATGATGAAGATAGTATAAAGCAATATGTGCTTGATAATTCGACAGTTAGGCAGAGAAATATTGAAATGGATATGATCAGGTGTATAGCAGATTGGATACAAAATGAGAAAAAAGGGAAAATTGTTATCAAACATATAGAGTGATACAGTTTGGCATAGCTGTAATAACTTGATATTCACTTAAAAGTATAATATATTTAAAATGCAAGAAACATTTTTTAGTAGGAAGGTCAGACAAAAATATGACAAGAATGAATAAGAAGAGGATAGCGGTAGCATCGATAATAACAGGTGCGACTATGCTTATCGGGTTAACATCTGTACTTGCTATCAGCCCTGCTCCAATAAAAAAGATTGTAGACATAAATCTATTCAAAAGAACGTATTCAGATGAAGAAAAACTAATAAAAAAGCATCCTTATCTATCAGAAACTACATACGATGGCACTAATAAGATGGATATGAGAGTTTTTGATTATTCTTTTGATAATAATATAGGAACTTATAAAAGCAACAGTAATCTGTATTCAACATATCCGGATGCTTTTTCGGTTTTCTATCCAAAAGCAAAAACTTCTGCAGATACATTTTTCAATTCAATTCTTGGAACAGGATACCGGACGATTTCTGAAAACAGAAAAGATTATGAGCAAGCACTATTATCAGTTACTACCGAAGATTACATACATGGTGTTCCAACGAATAAATTAGCTGAAGATATAAGCTGTTACGTTGAGGATAACAAGTATCAGGGAACAGCTTCATTTGTAAGTGATCCGTCACTCATATGGTTCAACGATTGTGGCTATCTAAGAGGAATACTTACTCTTGATGTCTATAACAAAGAAAAAGATGCTAGTGAAACAGTATATACGGATAATCTTGAAGTGAAAGACAAAGCTTCATATATCGTAGATCTTTCTTTGGTTATAGATGATTCATTAAATACAGTTAAAGTAACAGATTACAAAATTATCGATAGGCTTGATTAAGGAGGGGGAAATGATAATAAGCGTAGCAAGTCCATCCATGCGTATTAATAATCTTACAAGAAAACAAAAGGTTATCAGTATCATTACTTTGGCACTTATTTTTTTTCTTATATTGTGTTTCTTATGGAATGCATATTATAGAAGAAATTATGCATCAAAACGATTCGTGCTAAGACTAATTGAAGATGCTGCAGCCAATAATGAGCTTCAGGTTGATGCAGGTACACTTTCAGCATCAATATCAAAAAAACTCAATGATACCTTAGATAACATGGATCTTTCGAATTTATCCGATGAACAGGTTGAAAAGCTTATGGAGCTTATCACCGGATACCTTGATACATCGTTAGATAGTCTTACTCAGGAGCAAATCCAGACACTTGCCACAGATATAATTGCTCATGAGATTGCAGACAGGCTTTCAGATAATGAAAGTCTTATGACAGAGCTTCAAGCAAAGACCATGAAGGATCTCGAGAAAAAGATTGCTGAATATACAAAACTTGTAAACTCATATTCGGCTGGAAGTACTACAAGTATTGCAGATCTTGCAAGTGCTCTTAATATGACTGAAGACGAGTTAAAATCGCTTATCAATGACAAGACTCAGACAGTAGATGATAAGTACGCAACGATAACAAATAAGTCTGATATAGATATTAAATCTGTTGCACAAAAACTCAATATTACTGAATCAGAACTTAGAAAAATCATTTCAGGAGAAAATGAAAAATTATCATCAGCGCTAAGTTCACTAAAAACATATACTACTACAAATATAAATAACATAGACAGCAATATAGTTGAGATAAAGGGTGATATAGTCACAAATACCAATCAGCTCAATGACAAGATATCTGGTGTAAACAATGATCTTGTCACTAATACTAATCAACTCAATGACAAGATATCAGATGTAAACAATGATCTTATAACTAATACGAATCAGCTTAGTGAAAACATATCTGAGGTAGATTCCAAAAGAATACGCTATGGCTATACAAAAGATGAAAATGGAAAAATAACTGTAACATTGACACTTCCTACAAATTAATAAGGGAGATCAGCTATGAAAAAAGAACGATTATTAAAAGATGGTATTACATTTTTTGCTTGTATGCTGATGTTTATTACTTCTTTTTCTAATAATGAAGTCATATCAAGGGCATATTCAAGTGCAAAAGCTTTTTTATTTAATGTTTCAAGCCAGATACAGTCAAACGGCCGCATTATTTTTAAAAATGCAAATGGAGAAATTATTGCTGATATAGACTCAGATGAAATCAAAGCAAATAGAGACAAGGTAAAGCAATATGCCACACAACTTGGCTGGGAGGGAGAAGATTCAAAGATATTCTGTTATAGCGTGGGGGATAACATATACATGGTAACAGGAATGCATACTATTCTTACAGATGATATGAGTTATGAGGACAAAATAAAAATAATCAACAGTGAAATGAATAAAGAAGATTCAGTCACAATCAGTAGCGGGGAAATCATTCTGACATCCGGTGGGAACAGTACTTGGATGAGAATGAAGTAAAAGGGGGCAGATATGGAAAAAGAATGGGAAACGACGATACTCTATTTTACTTACAAGAAGCTCGAGAATGATCCGTTTTGGATGAGTATTATGAACAGGAACAATGCTCTTGATGTTTGTAATTTTTATCTGCATATTGCAGCTTTATCAAGAATTGGCTTTATAGATTATCAAAAAATTATAGAAACTGATTCAAAAAAAATAACTGATTTTTTGAATTTGCATCCCGATAAGAAGCAGATAGATGTTTTTCTTTGTAATTTAGCAAATTAATAACTCAAGAGGTCAAATCAAATGAAAATACAAAAAGATAGTGTAAAAAGGACAATAGTCATATTGAGCACAGCGATAATTACTTTTTCAACGGTTGCATCTGCTGAAAATTCAAGGCTTACACAATCAAATGGTGTGGTTGCCATAAATACAGCAGATGGTCCTGCATCAATTGATGCAGATGATATCGAAAATAATGCACAAGCACTTGAAGTATTAGACGGTCAACTTGGTGGTTTGTCCTTTAAATATGAAAGTGGATATTATTGGGCTAAAGCAGGAACAGATGAAACATGGGAAAAAATAGGTGCGGTAGGCAGTGCTGCACCTTGGATGGTCTTAAAAAATGCTGCGGGTAAAGATATTACTTTTTCATCTCAAAGTGGCGTAGATATTACAGGTGCAATGGAAAACTATGCAGGAAATAAAGAACTTTTAGTAACCTCAGATGCAACGCTATCAAATATTGGTGGTACAGATTGCCTTTCACTTGAAGTTCCATCTACAGGATATTACACCGCATCAGGCAATGCACTTGGCGCAGATACGACAAAACTCAATTATGCGCTATCAAAGCTTGGGGATGCGGGAGTAGCAAACGTCCTTGATGGAAAATACTTTACTTCATCAGTAGGGATTCGTACAAAAGGCAGCATGGCAAATCACTCTGAAGATGTAACAAACAAAAATTCCAAAACTGGCTATCTACCTAAGAATGGTGCGAATTATTTATCAGTTACGGTACCCTATACAGGCTATTATACTGATGCAACTAAACTGATTACCGGGGTTAAATATAATCCAACGGGAAGAGTTTCACAAATGCCTAATAAACAGACAATCGATCAGAATATTGGTAATGCAAATCCCAATCTGGCTTCATCCGTCTTAAAGCTGGGTATGAATCAGTCTCTTACGATACCGGCAGGATATTACAGCAATGATATTGTTATAGATAATGGTGCCAAATATAGAGGCGGGAGTCCGTATATTGGAAGTGGTCAACCGTCATATAACATTAAAAATATACGAAGTGATTGGGATTCATTAACGAATAATGATTTCTTAGTTGTTTTAAGTAGCAATTTTTCAGTTGCCCCCGGTTGGGAGAATTGGGGAGGTCATGTATCTAAAGGATCTTTTGGTGGTATGAGTTTAACTGTTAACAAGTCATATAGAAATGGTATTTTAACGGTAGATGGCACTATATCCTATAGGGGAGATGGTTGTTCAGATCATGAAGATTTCTCCCATAACTTTAATAAATCATACAATATAAACTCTGCTTTAACGGTTTATTGTTTAAAATAGCTAAAACAACTGCGATAGTACATACGTCTTTGCTGAATGTTTAAGTGGAGGTCGATCGGTATGTAATGGAATATGAAAAAGAAAGTTATGACAAACGGCTTGATGAAAAAGTCGCTGATACAAGACGTTGTGAGCATTTAGTTGGGTGTAGATGTCCAAATGGAGGTTGAATCATATGAAAATACAAAAAGATATAGTAAAAAGAACAATAGCCATAGTGGGCACAATGGTGCTTACTTTTTCTACGGTTGCATCTGCTGAAGAATCAAGGCTCACAAATTCAAATGGAGTAATTACTATAAATACAGCAGATGGGCCAGCGTCAATTGATGCAGATGATATTGAAAATAATGCACAAGCGCTTGAAGTGTTAGACGGTCAACTTGGAGGATTGTCCTTTAAGTATGAAGGTGGATATTATTGGGCTAAAGCAGGAACAGACGGAACATGGGAAAAAATAGGCGCAGTAGGCATCGCTGCACCTTGGATGGTCTTAAAAAATGCTGCGGGCAAAGATATTACTTTTTCATCTCAAAGTGGCGTAGATATTGCAGGTGCAATGGAAAACTATGCAGGTAATAAAGAGCTTTTGGTAACTTCAGAAGCAACGCTATCAAATATTGGTAGTACAAAATACCTTTCGCTTGAAGTACCATTTACAGGATACTACACCGCATCAGGTAATGCACTTGGTGCAAGTACGACTATGTTAAACTATGCGCTTCCAAAACTTGGTGATGCGGTGGCAGCAAACGTTCTTGCTGGAAAATACTTTACTTCTTCAGCGGGAATCCGCACAGAAGGCAGTATGGCAGATCATTCTAGTGATGTAACAAATAAAAATTCAAATGTTGGTTATCTGCCTAAGAATGGTGCGAATTATTTATCAGTTACGGTACCCTATACAGGCTATTATACGAATGCAACTAAACTGATTACCGGGGTTAAATATAATCCAACGGGAAGAGTTTCACAAATGCCTAATAAACAGACAATCGATCAAAATATTGGTAATGCAAATCCAAATCTTGCTTCGTCCGTTTTAAAGCTGGGTATGAATCAGTCTCTTACGATACCGGCAGGATATTACAGCAATGATATTGTTATAGATAATGGTGTCAAGGATAAAGGAGTGCTTAATTGGAATCCGTATGGTCCTGCAACATTTGTTCTTAACGGGTTCTATTCTGGTGGAACAATAAGCACAGAAAACGCTTATAATGCCGGTTATGCTGCGGGAAAGGCTGCTGGAATAACAGAAGGAAGAGGACAAAATACAGGATTTGGAAGAGGATCTTATACGTTGGATACATTGGCGTGGGTAGGAAGAGCTTGTGATTGTTATAGCAATACTTATATGGTTTCTCCACCTATGGGATATGATGGAACGGTATCTTTAGACTATATTGCTTCAGGTGGCTGGAGGGATAATCAAACAGGTGGCGTAAAAGGCACATTGACAGTACATAATATGACGAGAGGAACGAGTGTTTCGTATTCCGGAAGCGCACAGGGAAGAATGAATATAACAGGGCGTACTCTTAGCTTTTACAAAAACGATGTAATTAAGATTACATTGGATGCAAATTCGCCTAGCTGGCATGCATGGTGTCAAGGAGGTGTAACCTTTTATTAGAGCAATCGCTTAATCATAGCTTCGTATATGCTTCAATAAGGTTTTTTCAATAAAAATCATCGAGAAAAGTAGGAGAGAATGAATCTTGGCATACATTCTCTCCTTTGAATTTTTACAGATTATCCAATTTCAAATACTTCTACACAAAAATGACCTTTACAATACCCTTGTCCACGACAATAAAAATTAATTGTGGATGCTATCCCATTTGTTGCGACTACAGTATAACCATTGCTGTTTCTAAGCACTCCCATACCTGACGGAACATTGACATCAATAGAATAATGCGATCTTTCTCCTTCACGATCTGCTGCTGGTTCAAAATTTTAAATTTATATACTGTAAGACATACGAAAGAGTCGTAGTTGCAGTAACATAGCGATCTCCATAACTGCAACCATCCATATTTACAGAAACATGTGCATTTGAATTAAAAGTAATCGAATCAGCTCCATCTAATCCTGTAATTCCAAACAGATTGTATGTATCTGTAGAAGAACCTGAGAAAGACCTCGAAATAACTGTATTACCGCGATTTGTAGTAACTGAATAGTTAAGCGATGCTTCTATTTTAGGTTTATTAAATCCACCATAATATGCAGCTGATGAAATTCCTACTGTTACAATGATATTATTCAAAATTGCATAAGGAACTCCATTTCCATCTTTCAGGGTAAGTGGAATCACATCACTTATTGAGCTGTTTTTTTCATCTCTTGCCCATATTCCCTCGTTATTTCCTTTCGATGCATTAATATTTATATTTGACCTCCCACCTTGGGAGAACATATTGTTGCAATAAAATGCATGCGCCACTTCATTAACAAGCACTCAATAAAACCAAATAGAGCTCTGTAAATATATAATGTCAAAAGATTTTGTTTTTTCACTTATCTCGTTATAAAGATAGGATTAAATCATACATCTATTTACGATATTTATATGATAAATAAAAAACGATGCAAAAATGCATAAATAAAGCATTCTCAGATATTTGTGATGATTGAGCTGGTAGTGAGATAGTAAGAACTATTTATAGAAATTTGTAATCGGGGAGTTTAAAAACAAATATTTTGCTATATAATATAAGTATATTATACTTATAAAAACTACTGGAGGATTTTTTTCATGAGAAAGTTTCAGATAGCATATATTCGTGTTTCTACTGATCTGCAAAGCCTTGAACGGCAAAAAATAAACATTTCAGAAAAATGTCCCAACGCAGTTTTTATTGAAGAGAAGTATACAGGAACAACTATGGATAGACCTCAATGGAATAAGATAATGCAATCTGCAGAAGGTGGTCACATCTCAGATCTATGGTTTGATGAGCCTAGCAGAATGGGAAGAACTGCAAAAGAATGTTTCAACATCTATAAACATCTCTATTTTGATCTTGGTATTCAATTACATTTTATTAAAAGCTCATATATAAGTACAGATGTGTTCGAAGTAGCATTAAAAACAATTATCACGAATAGAGAGATAAAAAGTGGTGATAACGCGGCGGATAAGCTTCTAAATACAATTTTAAAAGCCATCGAGGACTATATGAAAGATCTTATCGAAAAACAGATTTATATGGCTTTTCAGAACGCGGAAAATGAATCCAAAAATCTTTCAGAGCGTGTTAAATCAGGGATGGCTAATGCAAAAAAGAAAGGAGTCATATTTGGAAGAAAAAAGGGAACTCATTATAAATCAAAAAAAGAATATCTTGCAATGCCTTTAATAGTCAAATATTACAGAGGCTTTGGTGGACACTATAATTCAAGCAGTGTTGCAAAAATTACAGGAACCTCAGTAAGAACAGTAAAAAAGTATATAGAAAATATAAAAGTAGAGCAGGGAATCATAGATTCTGAAAGCGCAAAATATGCTGATAAGAAACCTATAAATTTTTGGCTTAACGGAATGGAGAAGTATCTTAAGGAGGCAGAAAAAATATGGGAACAGAGGTACGGACAAAAAATGAAAAAGCCAAACGATCAACTCAAAGGCTATGTACCACAAAGTATATTTACGTAAGAGTATCTACACCCTCCCAATCAGTAGAAAGACAGATAAATGATCTTAAAAAGATTTGTCCTGAGGGAATAGTCATCCAAGATACTTATACCGGTACGACAATGGATCGCCCAGGCTGGATGAAGCTTATGCAAAAAGTTGAAAAAAAGCAGGTGACTGACATATACATGGAAGAAATTTCTAGGATGGGAAGAACAAGGGAAGACGGCTTCAAAGAATGGATGCGGTTAAATGAACTTGGAATACATCTTCATTTTACAAGGCAGCCACAAGTAAACACAGATACCTACAGGAAATCTGTAGAGCAGGATGTGCGTATCAATTTATCCAGTGCTGACAACGCTACAAAGGAACTTATGAATGCAATTATCGAAGGTATAAATAAATATAGAAAAGAAGTTGCAAAGCAGCAGATTTATAATGTATTCGACGAAGCACAATATGAACGGGATATACTCGCCAAAAGAACATCTGAAGGACTTATGGTCGCAAAACTCAACGGAAAACGAGTCGGAAGACAGAAAGGCGAAAAAATCATTACGCAAAAGCAGATAAAAGCCAAAAAGAAAATACTTAAACTGTATAAAAAGTATGGTGGGCCATTATCAGCAACTGATTGCATTAAAGTATGTGGAGTAAGTAGAGATAGCTTTTATAAATACGTAAAGCAATTAGATAAGGAAGCCTGCCTATCATAGAAGTTGCATTTTGCCAAAAAAATTGCCTTTTATACGTATTCCTATAATATATTGTATATACAATAGTTTTGCGTTGTGGGAGGGGCTTTCTATGGAAAATATTACTTTTGAAAAATGTATTTTTTATGATAAATCTAACAACAGGACGTATATTCCTGAGTCATTAATCAGTTTGAAACTGTTTCAGCAACTTGCACATTCTTGGTTCTACAATGCTTTTAAGTCAGCACAAGCACATTCTAAAAAAACAAACTTAAAAGTAAGATATATCAATAAACCTGATTTTCCGATTATAGATCAAATAGAAGGCTTTGCTATCATGTTTACAGATGATTCTGCTGTATGGCTTTTTTCTGATAACGCAGAAATTCTGGATGCCGTAAAGTTTCAGCGTGATGTTCTTATATGTATGGAAAGTAAGAATATCCTCGGTAGTAAAGAAATGTTTACAGATTACGTCCTGGCGTTTCTAAACGACTACATGCGAAATCCTGCTATTTCTTATGATGAACTTTGCACAATATATGAAACTCTTAATGTAGAGGAATTTTCAGCTATAAAGAAAGAACAGATAGAATCCTTTATAAACGAAAAGAAACAGCTTGATGCTGGTGCTATTTTATCTGAAGAAGAATATTACAGTGCAATTTCTCATGCTGAGAAGGATTTTAATGAAAAAGGTTTGTCCTTTTACAGTTGCGGCAAAGATAAAGAAGTTATAAAAGCGTTCTTTACACCTGAAATGGAAAATCTTATATATTCCGGGACCATGATCATAACTTTTTCAGATCAGGAAAGCTTTGACGCGTTTATCAAAAATTGCAGATGTAAACATATCGTAGGAGTTTTTGATATATCCCCCAAAACATGGAAATATAAAAAGTATTTTTATTTTAATAAGACAAGCGGTAACTTGAAACTGTGTTCAACAAATATGCTTGAAGGTGTCATATATGATGGCATCATTAATGGAGAAATCTTCAACTTATGAATTCAACTAATATAGAAGAAACACGTTGCATAATCGTTTCATATAACAAAGATATTTTTAGAACAAAAGATGGTTCTTTTTGTATCGGTCTATACTCTAATAAAAGTGATCCATCAGAAAAAGGGACAATTGTATGCAAGGGTTCTAACCTCCCTGCTATAAATGGTATAGCTTATACCTTTTTTGGAAACTGGATAGAAGATAAAAAGTACGGCAGGCAATTTAATGTTTCAAAATATGAAGAAAAAGTCGGAGATACAAAAAAAGACATTATCAGTTATCTTTCATCAAGTCTTTTTAAAGGCATTGGTAAAAAGACTGCTGAAAAGATATATGATGCCTTTGGTAAGGATTCAATAAGAATAATTACAGAAGATATAAGCAGGTTATCTGAAATAAAAAGCATCTCTAAAGCGCAGATAGAAAAGATACGAACATCATATGAAGATAATCATATTCCTAAAGAGCTTGTCGAGCTTCTTATTGGAAAAGGTTTTACTCCTGCTAATGTCTCAAAAATATACAAAGAATTTAAACATGATGCATACAAAAAGATAATAGAAAACCCTTATATTCTTTGCAATATAAACGGCATTTCCTTCAAAATGGCAGATAGCTTAAGGAGTACTCTTGATATACCTGAACATGCATCTGAACGACTCCTTGCTGCTGAAATAGAAGCCATTAAGAACAATTTTTATAGTGGGAAAGTAGGTATGCCTGTTCCAGATCTTGCTATTGCAACTTCTAAGCTTGTCGGAATTAAAAATTTGTCACTTATAAGTAAAAACATCTTATATAATATCAAAACAGGCAATCTTCACTATAAAAAGATGTGGTGCAATGGTAAGCCAAAGCAGTATATCTATACTTATCAGATAAAAAATGCGGAGGAAAGACTTGCAAAACTCATCATAAAGAAAGTTCTTTATAAAAAAGATGAAAGCAAAGAAGCCTTGGAATATCTTTCTAGAAATATACTCGATATCGTATTTGATGATTCTCAAAAAGGAGCGGTAATAAATGCTTTTAGTTCAGGTATTTCTATTATTACAGGCGGCCCGGGATCAGGAAAGACGACTTTAATAAAAGCAATAGCAGATATTCATATAGCAATAAATGGAGATGACGATGGGTTACTGTTTTTAGCGCCTACAGGAAAGGCCGCAAGAAGGATAACTGAAAGCTCAGGATATGATGCTTGTACAATTCACAGTCTATTAAAGCTTCGCCCTCTTAATGATGATAAGATACAGGCTTATCAAGACAGTAAGGAAGATGAGCTAATCAAAAACAAAACAATCATTATTGATGAATTTTCAATGGTCGATATGATGCTTGCAATTGCTTTATTTGAAAAGACAGAGGATTGCAGATATATAATTGTTGGAGATCCTAACCAGCTTCCTTCAGTTGGTGCAGGAAACGTTCTAAATGATCTTATCGACTGCGAAATAATCCCTGTGAGTAGGTTAAAATATGTTCACAGACAGGCTGAAAATTCTACAATAAAAGAAAACGCTAATGGGATGCAGAACGGCTTTACTTCATTTGTAAAAGGAAATGATTTTATAGTAAACTACGCAAATTCCATGAAAAGTATTGAAGATAAGATTGCTGACATTTATCTCACAGAAGTAAGAGAAAACTCTAAAAACACAATTGCTGTTCTTTGTCCTTTTAGAAACTATGATGCCGGAATGTTTTCTGTAAATAGAAGAATCCAGCAAATAATCAATCCAACCGGAGAAGAATTTAAAGGACATAATGATCAGATCTTCAGAATTGGTGATCCTGTAATGCATGTACTGAGAAATACTGATGACGCATTGAACGGTGATATTGGTGTTGTAAAAGGCTTTGATTACGATAAGGACGGGAAAAGATGTCTTCTTGTAGAATACGACAATGGAAAAGAGACATTTTTAAAAAGTTATTCTCAAAAAGATATGGAGCAGCTTAACCTAGCTTATGCAATGACTGTTCATAAATCCGAAGGGTCAGAATATAATACTATAATCACGTTACTTACAAAGATGCATGGAGATTTTGTTGTTAGGAATATCCCTTATACAGCAATAACAAGAGCCAAAGACAAGGTTTATTTTCTTACAGACAGTGACATGACTATAAAGAAAGCAATCGAAAACAATAGTATGGAGGATAGAAATACGTTGCTTTCGTACATTATAAAAGAAGAATATAAAAAACAAAATCTGTTTAATTTAAACAAGGATATCAAGAAAGAAAAGCCAAACAATGCTTCTTTAAACGGTCAGATGGCTTTTACAATCATAAATGGCTCTTTACAAATGGCATAAATAAGTATAATATAAATATATATTATAGTGTATAATGTTTGCATAATAAGTGCATTGTTATCTGCGCCAGAAGGCGGTTATCTATTCTTATAGATAGCCGCTTTTTTGCGTCTAAAAAGTGAATGTGCAGAGAAAGCCTGCACGGAAAGGAAGGGAAAAATGGAAAGGATACTACAAAAAACTCCACTAGAAGAACATGAAGCGGAACTAAAAAGTCGTTTCACTGTTCTCATAAAGAATCGGGAAGCTCTTTGTGATGAAAACGGAGAACTTAAAAGCATGAGCTATGCCAAAGCCTATAATAAACTTCTCAACGAAGTCGGAGATTTAACTTCAAAAGTTGCGTCCGACATGACTGTAAATACTTATCGTATGTCAGAAGATAAAAAAAAGGCGTGCATAGATAATATCAGTTCAGAATATGGCCGGTTCGAACCTCGCTTTAAGCAAGCGATAAAATGCGGTTCATATGATGATCTGACTTCAGTTATGAAAGATTTTTGTTCAAGCGCGATGGATGTTTATTTACAAACGGTGGGGACATTTAGTTAATCGTTCGTAATGAACATTTCCTTTGATATATATCAAAATCGCATATTTAAGAACAAGAAAATAAGAAGCATTATTGCTTGAAAAGGGAGGTAAACGCTTATTTATAAGCAAAGCCTCTTTTTTTATTACTCCTAGACTTATTTTCTACGCTCCTAGAACAGAGAAAAAAATACTAAGAAAGAAGGAAACTAGCATGTACGGCTTTAAAACAAAGAACAACACGAAGTTCGCAATAGATTCTGTAAATAAAACTATTTCAGGTGGCATCCTCGGAGATAAAGAGCATAAGTATATTAAAGCAACTATACTTATAGGCTTTCCGGCAGAGGTTACTCTTGCTGATGGAAGAATACTTACCACCAGCACAGTAGAGCACTATTTACATTAAGAATACTATGTGAACAAAAAAAATAAGAAAGGTTCGAGTCATCAAATGAAAACGCAAATAGAAGGACAGATGTCTATATTTGAATTTATCATAGATGCATCTGTCCCCAAGGAAACAAAGGAATTTAATCCGCTTAGGGAATTTGCTAAAAGAGGCTCTTTAGTTGTCGGAGGTAAAACACGAATACGTAATAAATTCTCGGAAACCTCTGATAAAAAAGAGCGTGTAGCGTTCCTAAAGAAAGAATATGGCATAGGCGGCTACGGTGGTCCACGAACTGATATAGACACCTATCAGCTTCATCACGCCGACTGGGGGTTTCCTATGACAAAAAATAAGATTTTGCTCACATGGTTTGTTCCAAAAGAAGATGAAGAATATAAAGAATTCTATTCATACGAACAACTTCACGATATGATTCAGGAACTTATCCTTGAAGGAGCATATTAAAAGAAAGGATGGAAAAACATATGTCAGATAAAAGAGATATTTTAGAAGCGCTTATAGGTAGTAGATTTGCAAATAAGGATGAAATTGTAATAGCTCTAAATAAATTCGGATTTAAGCGAGCATCTTTAGGAGATATTTACGAACCGGAAGAAGCAACCGGAGACTATAAGATCAACGGTTCATTTGACGGTGTTACAAACTTTACAATCTACTGTCTAAAAACAAGACAGAACGGAATTTATGTAACAGAAACAATATTTGCATAGAAAGGAAAAGAAAACATATGTATAATAAAATGAAAGATGAAAAGGAGACAACCTCTAAAATGAAAAAAAATAAGTCTTTTTCTGAAATGAATTTTAAAGAAAAATGTGCTTGTATGTATGGTCTTTCAATTCTTACAGATACTCAGCTAAACGCCATGAGTATAGAAGATAAGAATAAATATAATGAACGGATAGAACTAGCTGCAGAAACACAGTGCGTTCATATTGCTTTTATTGTAGTTCTAATAATAGGTGTTTTTAAATATTTTATCTTATGAATATAGTCTTTGGAAATAAGTAACTGTAAAGCATTATTGATTGTATTGTTTTACTGTGCAACAACGTATAAATATTAAAGAGTGGAGATTCAATCAACATTGATATCTTCACTCTTTATTTTTTCCTTCTTTTTCATCATTAAGCGCATCCATATACCCAGCAGTTATAATTCCTGCTGGAAGCGCAACAATGGCTATGCCAAAAACTGATGAAATCATAGTAATAATTCGTCCTGCTGTAGTTACTGGATAGATATCCCCGTATCCAACGGTTGTTAGTGATACAGTAGCCCAATATATTGCATCAAAAAAAGTTGCAAATGAATCGCCTTCAACATTAAAAATCACCAGTGCAGAGACAAGGATATATCCTATAGCAAGCGTACAGACAGCAAAAAGGGCATTCTTAGAATTCTTAATAACCTTAATTATTATGGTAATGCTTTTGCTGTATCTGAAAGCTTTAAAAACCCTAAACACTCTGAAAGTACGAAAGATACGAAATAAACGCAGGAGTTTAAAACCGCTGTTTAATACAGTCAGTGTTGGAAGAATAGAGATTAGATCTATGATTGCCCAAAAAGTAAAAGGATACCTTATAAAAGATATTGCTTCATGCTTCCTAAGCTTATAATCCGCCGTGAAAACACGAAGAAAATAATCAATTATAAAAAGAATAGTAGTAAAAATATCCGTATAGTAAAACACCGGTGGAGCCTGTTTAAAGGCAAGCGGAACAATGCTGACTAAAATAGCACACATCATCAGCACATCATAACACAAACTCAACCTATCTCCATCTGAAGATACTTCTATTATCTCATATATCCGTTTTCTCATTATGTTTTCCTCTCGTAGTACATCGTAATTTAATTATACTTACCCAAAGCATCAATAGCAAAAATTCGTTTACTACTGCACTAAATCATAGTGTTCAAAACACAAAATAATATATAATATTGCTAGAAAATGTGTTTCATAACTGGAGATAAAAGCATGGATATATATGAAGAATTACGAATTTCATTATCTAAACAGACACAAGGATTAGTATCGAAACTCCAAAGTATTAATGAGATTACTATCCCGCAAAGTGCTTTTGGAAACGGAAGCGACCTAGAAGCTATAAAAGTGCTCTACATCTCTGATATGCACATAGAAGCTCATATGCTCTCATTAGGTCTAGCTGTAAGCAATAAGAAAATGCTAACTAAATATATAAAAGATCTTGTTAACAAGATGTTTGATAAACAAACAATTGAAGTAATGACTTGTAGAGGCGTTTCACCTGACAACATGGCAGAGCTTATAAATGGTTATTATTACTTATTTATTGATGAGACAAGGGATATGACAAAAAAAGATCGAGATGATCTTGAATGGAAGCTATATAAAAAAGAGACTAATATACCTGTAGTGCCACGACTCCTGAGCTGTCTTATAATTAATGGAGATTTGGCAGATACTGTTGAAACTGTAGAGCTATTCTTTTCATGTATGCAGAAAAAAATAAATAGCGTAGAATATCGATACGATAAATGTTGCCCTATATATTATGTATTGGGAAACCATGAATATTCAGAATATAACAATGTCGAAGAAGCTAATGTAGTATATAAAGAACGATTACAAAAATACGGCGTCACAGTCCTAAACAAAGAATATATTGAATATGGAAATTGTATGATTTTCGGAGGGACAGGTTTTGCAAAAAACAACCCAGACTATAATTCAAAAAATCTCGTTGGCCCTAAAGAAATGAATATCGATTATGAGGCACGTGAATCTGATAAAACCTACATAGAATATAAAAAAGCGTTAGTTAAAGCAAATGACAAAAACAAGCCGTTAATTGTAATATCCCATTATCCTTTGAAAGACTGGATGAGTAGCAAGACTGATGAACATTGCTACTATTTTACAGGTCACGATCATGTTAATTCTATTTCTGTAATAAATCAGAGCTATATCTACGCTGACAATCAGATTGGATATGATAACCCTGACATGGAATTAAAAAGAGCGCTTATCGGTACAAGTTATAATCCTTTTATTGATTATGAGGATGGCGCTCACGAGATAACTCCTAGACAATATTCAGATTTTTATAAATACACCGGTGAGTATGTTGGAACCGGACTTATAAAACGGCAGTTATCTAAAAAAGCAAAGCTATATCTTATCAAACAAAATGGATTTTTTGGCTTCTTTGTAGTTAACGACAAAAACACCAAGATATGCGCTGGTGGAAGAGTAAAAGTTATTAGTGAAATAACAGATATCAGATATTTTTATGAATGCTTTTGCACCATGATAAATCAATACGTTATAGCCCTTCTTCCGTTGCGAAGATACCAAGAAAAATTATCAGATATGATAAAAAGTTTAAACATTCCCTATCCAGACTCAGGACGGATACATGGATGTATAGTAGACGTTGATTTTTATCATCATATAATGATTAATCCTTACGATGGCAAGAACACATTTTACTATTCCCCATATTTTGGTTTGGTTCAGGAGTTTAAAACTTTTGGAAAGCTCCTTGAATCTATGGAAAACAAAGATTATCAATTGAAATGTGATAGCAAATATCTTGAGTCAAAAAAAAGAATTGCTTCTACCGGGATGTTACAGAAAATTGAAACAGAAAAGTATGAAATGGAAACTGTTGACATTAAGAACAGCTTATACAGTGTTTCTCAAAGAGTAAATCAATTGCAACGGCTTTTTACTTCCAATATTCTTCGCGAATGGGATGATTCCATAATTAAAAATATAGTTGGTACAGATGCAGTTATTAAGATGATTCCTGAAAAAAAGACTCTTTCTGACTACAACCTTGTTCAAAAAAGTTGGATGAATCTATTTAAAATACCATCTGAGAAAATTACGCCAACTTTAGTTCGATGTGCTTTGGATCCCAAAAAGAAATGCTTTTTTCCATATACTGCTCTGTCAAGATATGGATATGTTGACTTTCAAAGCAAAATGTCAAATAAGGAATTACAAAAATATATTGAACATATCCCCGAAAAATTATTGAAACTGTTTTGCGCGGAATTCGCCGATTGCCTTGGCATCACCTTTTTTGAGGTTTTTCCGTTTAATATATTGAATGAAAATGAATATGACCATGTTTTTAGCAGCTTTTCTGCCTCTACTAAGGATCTCATTGAAATGATCAGTAGGATGCCTGAAAATAAATTGACTGACGAATTTTGGAAAACAATCGCAAAACTGGTGACTGTAAAGAACAGACCGAATTATTGTTCAAAAGAACTTTGGAAAAAAATTGAATCCTATAGGACTTTATAATAATATAGTCGTTAAAAGTCATGGAAAAAACGGTTTACAAATAACGCATATAAGTATATTATAATATTTGTAATAATGTAAAAATATCATAAGTGTCAAATTTCGCATTTTAAGGCGGTTATCTATTTATAGATAGCTGCCTTTTTTGCGTGCACAAGCGAGAGCAAAGGAACGCCTTTGCAGAAAGGGAAAGGAAAATGGAAGAAAAATATCTAGTTATGGTGGATGCATCTGACAACCACAATAAGTTCTACAAGATGTTACCTGATTCTGTAGGTAGTACATTCAAAGTAGAATATGGTCGTGTCGGAGCTCGTCCAGCGACAAGGATTTATCCTGCAAGTGAATTTAACAACAAGTATCAGGAAAAGATCCGTAAAGGCTATCTGGATAAGACAGATCTGCACAAAACTGTAGAGACGCTTGTCACATCCCAAAACAAGTACAGAGCAATTGAAGATAACGAGGTAAGAGAACTCATTGATAAAATGCTCTCTTGGGCTGACATAGTTATTAAGAAAAACTACGCGGTTTCGGAAGATCAAGTTAATCAGGATGCTATTGATAGAGCACAAAATATCCTGAACAAGCTTGCAGTCTATGACAAAAGTGTCCGGGGATTTAATACTTTGCTGCAAGAACTCTTCTCAGTTATACCAAGAGCAATGAGAAGTGTAGATAAGATGCTTGCATCAGAAAAAACTGATTATCCAGAAATAATAGCAAGAGAACAGGCACTTCTCGACACTATGGCAGGTAAGGTTAATACCGCCCCCCCAAGAAAAAACGCAATAGAATCAACGAATACTTCAAATAATGTCAATCTTACAATTCTTGAAGCTAATGATCTGAATATAAGACAATGCACCAAAGAAGAGATAACGACTATCAGAGAATACCTTGATTCTGAAACAAATGCCCGCTTTATAAAAGCCTGGCATTGTGAGAACAAACATACAAGACAGAAGTTTGATGCTTATATTAAACAACATAAAATCAGACGTTCAGGTATAAAGTTCTTATATCACGGAAGTAGGAATAACTGCTATTGGAACATCATAAAACAAGGTCTCAAAATAAGACCAACGCAAAAAGTGACAAGAGCAGGAAAAATGTTCGGCACTGGTCTTTACTTTGCTCCAAAGGCAAAAAAATCTGTAGGTTATACAGATTCAGGTTTTTGGGCAAAACGAACCGGAAGTGCAAATTACAGCAATAGCACCGTCCTTCTGTTAGTATTCAAAGTTGCTATGGGAAAGACAAAGGATATTCATGTATGGAATAGCTCATGTTCCAAGCTTGATGAATCAACGGTAAGAAATCAGGGATATGACAGTGTTTTTGCACACGAAGGAACCAGCTTAAGAAACGATGAATGTATTGTCTACAATGACGATGCATGTACCTTAAGCTATATCATCGAACTCGCTAGCTGATATTCTAGCGGGTTCTTTTATACGGAGGAAATAGTATGAACTTCGAAAAATTAAATCAGATGCCAATATCTGACATCTTGAAGGCAAAAGAAACTTGCAAAGAACATGGTTGTTATCTATATGCTTATATAAAAAATTCAGTCCCTTATTTTACACGCTTCTGCAGCAAAGACAGTTGCAAAAACTGTCCGATCGACGAAGACTATGTTGCTCTTAGAAGCTCGTATATAAATCAGGGATACTCTTTTACACAAGCAGTCATGATGGCAAAAGATGCTATTCATAAAAAACACACCCTATTCACAGCATAAAAAAGAAAGGAAATAGAAAATATGAAAACTACAGAAATAGTATTAAAGGAAAACAAACTTGTTGCACCTATTCTTGATATCAATTTTGAAGAAGTAAGCAATGCTCTTGATAAACTTCTTGAAAACTACAAGAATATCGCAGTAACTGAAGACACTTTGAAAGCTGCAAAGGAAGATAAGCGTATGCTTGCCTCCCTTCGTACAAACATCGAAAGCTTCCGTAAAGATAAAAAAAGAATCTTTGAGGAACCTATTAAGAGACTCGATGCTAATTGCAAAGAACTGACAGCAAAGGTTATCGAAGTAGAAAAACCTCTACAGGCAGCTATTGATGAATACGATAATAAGGTTCGCGAAGAAAAAAGACTTAAAGCAGAAGATGCCATTCTCGACGCCATAAGCAGATACTCTCTTACAGATAAATATAGTAAAAGGCTGGTTGTAAAAGATAAATACATGAATCTTTCCGGCTCATATAAATCTGTAAAAGAAGATATTGAAGCAGAAGCAGTTGCATTAAAAAAGCTTCAGGACAATGAAGAAAAACTCATCGCAGAAGCAAAGGGAATCATTGATGCTGGAAATGAAACTCTTACAAAAAAGTTCTCGATAGATGATTTTTCTTCAAGAGTTGACTATTTCCTTGATCAAAATAACGCTGAAGGATTTATAGCTCTTATCAAAGATAAAATAAAGACTCAGCAAAAGCTTGAAGAAACAATCAAAGCAGAAGCTATAGCAAAGGAAAAGGAAAAAATTGAAAAAGAAGCACTTGAAGCTGCAAGAAAGGCTTCAATGACAAAAGCCATTCTTTCTGAAGAATGCGACCTTCCAACAGGCATATCAAAGCCTGTAGAACCTCCAAAATCTGTTACTCCTATTCAGGAGCAGACAATGTATAAGATGAACTTTGATGTTATCGGTTCATACAATGACCTTGCTAAATTTGGCAAGGAAATGAGCGATCTGTGCAAGAAATATAACTGCACATATTCCGTAGATAAAACAAGAAGCGGAAAGGTCAAGAAAGAAGGTGTAGCATGAACTACTATATATCAGACCTTCATTTTGGCTGTCAGGCGGTCTTTGACCGTACTGGCAGGCCATTCAAAAATCTTGATGAAATGAGAGATATTATCGTTAGCAATATCAATAATAGCCTAAACGAAGATGATACTCTTTATATATTAGGAGATGTCTCCTGTGCAGAGTATGATCCAACTGATGAGCTTAAAGCTATGAAATGCAAAAAGATCCTTATAAAAGGAAATCATGATGCCAGATGGTGTCATCACAGGCATTTCAGAAAACAGTTTAAAGCTATTTATGATATCAAAGCAGTAAGAGATTATGATACCAGAATTGTGCTGTGTCATTATCCTCTTGCCGAATGGGATGGTTTTTTTAAAGGTCATTTTCATTTTTATGGACATATCCATAATTCAAATGAAGGTGCCGGACTCATAATGAAAAACATCCCACAGGCTATAAACGTTAGTGTTGATGTTAATGACTTTAGACCTAAAACAGCATCTGAACTCATTAGAAGAACAACATAAGCATCCCGCTAACCAGCCTCTCTATTATGAAATTTTATCTTTACAAACATGAATCAATAGTATAATATATTATTTGTAACAAATGTAAAAAAATCACAAATGTTTAATTTCGCATTTTAAGGCGGTTATCTATTCATTAGATAACTGCCTTTTTTGCGTCTTTAAGCGAAAGCAAAGGGAAAGCCTTTGCAGAAAGGAAAAGGAAAAAATGAATATGGAAAACAGAATGGATTTTAAAGCATTCAAAGAAAATCTTGCACAGGACGTAAAGGAGATAATCGATGAGAGAACCGGCAAAAACAACACAGTGGAAATCCGTACAGTAGACAAAATGAATCAGACCTATGAAGCTCTAACAATTAAGCCAGAGAATTCCTCCATCGGAGTAAACCTCGACGTAACCTCACTCTATTCAGAGTATGAGGATGATGCTTCTTATGACAGCATCCTTTCCAAGTCTGCAGATATCGCAGTGAGTGCACTCGATAATAGACCGAAGTTTAATATCGATGAGTTTATGGTTTATGCCAAAATGAAAGATAAGCTGGCAATTCAGGTTGTATCTGTTGAGAGGAATGCAGCGCTCCTTAAAACTGTGCCTCATAAGAATATTGAGGATATGGCAGTTGTCTATCGTTTTATCATTGATGATATTGGTGAGGGTACAGGAACAATTCTTATAACAAATCAGATGCTTGAACATTACGGCATCACAGCAGAACAGCTTCATGTTGATGCAGTTGAGAATGCTCCAAAAAACAGACCAATTGTCATCAAAGGAATGAGCGAAGTTCTTACTGAAATGATGGGAGTTGAAAAGGCAGAAAGGCTTGGTTTTTATCCTATAGAACCTGAGGATGAAAGAATTTTCGTCGCTTCAGTGCCAGATAATGTACACGGAGCTGGAGTTCTTGCTTATCCTGACTTCATGGATCAGGCTGCAGAAAGAGTGGGGGGGACTTCTATATCCTTCCAAGCTCGATCCACGAACTTTTAATTGTTCCTGATACCGGTGAGATGGAACTTACAGACCTTAAGAACATGGTTCAGACAGTCAATGCAACCGAGGTCGCACCAGAGGACAAACTCACCGATAGTGTATATCACTATGATATAAAGAACAAATTCTTTGAGCTTGGTGAAAAGTTTATTGAACGTCAGTCAGCAACTAAAGTTCTTAGTTTTAATGAGCATAGAGAACGTAAACAAGAAAACTACTTAGAAGGTAATATGTAATGGTGATAGCAATGATAGAAGCTTTCAGTGATTGCTCTTTTGCTATAAGTTTCCCTGACATATCAGCCAAGGAAAAAGTAAAAGTGTATATGCTAGACGGGCTCTCTGCTTGGTTTTCAGCTACCGATCCGGATGAATATAAAGGATCTCTTTTTACCAAAGAAGAAATCGAAAACTATTACTGGAAAGGGTATACTGAACCAACAACTGACCTTCTTAACAAGGAAGATATTGAACACTGTTTGGTCGATATCGATCTTAACGAAAATGATGAGGTTATAAATGCAGATGAAGTAATCTATTTTTAATAGAACTCCTACTCAACCTCATTCAAAAACTTAATAGTCACATAAACCGCCTACGGGCTGCCCTGTGGAAATCAATCACTCCCAACAGGAACTGCCCGTTTGCGGGCAAGGACTATAAAAATGAATATATTAGATAAAATGTATTATTCCACCTACTTGTTTATTGTCCTTCTTCTATCTGCATTTGGTAGCGTAGAAGAATGGACTATTCCAAATACTATTGTGTTGCTCAGCTTATTGATGTTATCAGGTGCAGCGTTTTTATTCCTTAAAAGAGCAAGACAAAAGTATTATACGGATTTGGCTATAAAAAAGATGATGAAAGCTGCACATGACAATATCCATTCCGATGTAGCATAAAGGAGAAAATTAGATGGAATATAAGAAAAAGAAGCTATTTTTAGACTTTGGTGGAACACTCACAGAGTTCAAGAATATGAGACCTGACATATACTCGGCCAAAGGTTATTTAAGAAATCTTATAAAAGCCATTAAAAATCGTGATTATCACTACATAACAGACAAAAATTATATGAGTGATAGCGAGTGGGAATCATATTACGAGTGGCAAGCCAAAGAAGACGAGACTAATAAAGAAGTCGAAGCAGCAATGTTTAAACTTGGTTTAGATTGAAATCAAATAAAAGAAACTAATAGAAATCTCTGACGAGGGAACCCTTTACGGGTAGCAATACAGCTATCCGACGGGGTAGCTTTTCATCAGAGGAAATGTAAATGAAGAAAGGATTTATTAATTTCGATAATAAAAGATATCCTATAAGGTGCATTAATATCCCAAAACATGGAGAAGTTTTAATATCTACTTTTTCCTTGGAAAATAGACTCATCATTGATGATTTTTACGTGTCAGATGAAGCTGAAGATATTGATGCTCTTATCTTTTATTATGTTGACGATAAAATTTTTAATTTAAGCGATGCAAAATTAAAAAGGCATATATCCAAGGAATTAACTGGATATTTGGTTATGTAATTCTTTGGAAGGCAATCAAAAAGAGCTTATATTCACATTTGGATATAGGCTCTTTTCATAAGAATATTATGTTAAAGAATTAACGAACAGTAGGCGAACATATGTTTGCTTTAACCTCTTTCGAAAAACAGAAATTTTGCGAAAAAGTATATTTTAACACAATGCCGCATCACCGCGTTAACTTGCTGAATCCCACGCAGCCATACCGCCTTTCCAACTCTCACTTATTGTGATAATCGTCTGCCTCTCATTTCCGACACTTGCAGACATATACAGATCATACCTTGTCGGATTATCATCTACAAGCATAAACAAGGCGATTATGTCTAAAATCTGCTTGATCGCCATATTATCATAATCAAGCATTTCTGATTTTTTTAGGAAAACGCTATGTATATGTATCAAGACTTTTTCTTTAAAATGTTTAGGCTGCTCACTAAAATACTCTCCAAAAGCTTTCATATAACTGTTCCTAAACAGTGCAATGTCGTACTTATCTGTAAATGCTTTCTTTTTAGGAAGGTTTCTGGGAAGCATTATCCGGATTCCATCCTTTATCTCATCAAAAGTAACTTCCGCTGCTTCACACTGTATACTCAAGACTTTTTCAGTAGCCTCTGCTCTATTATATGACTCAGTCATTTTTGATATGACTAAGTTATAGATCTCCGTAATATCTTTTATAAGCACATTGTACTTATCATTTCCATGAACTATTCCCGCTTCTATAGCCTTATTATCACTATTTAACTTTTCTATCAATTTGCTGATATTCATAGATATTTCCTCTTTTTGCTTTAGTATATTATACTTATAGTATGCATTATCTATTGAAACTTTGCAAAAATTCAGCAATAATGTCCTTTACAAAATATCAGCACAGGTATAATATAATAATTGTATTAATGTAAATATATTAAATGTTTAATTGCGCTGATTGGCGGTTATCTATTTTATAGGTAACCGCCTTTTTTGTGTAAAAAAGTGAAAGTGCAGAGAAAGGCTGCACAGAAAGGGAAAGAAAATGGAAAAACAAGAAAAATATCTCGAAACGGACGACCAAACCCGTGTCATTCCGTCTGAATCTGCACTTGAAGAATACTTCAAATTCAGACAGACTCATGACATTACAGGTGGAAGCTCAAAATTCGGAGAAGTAAAAGATGGTCGCGTCTACACGACAGAGTGCCATGCTCTCGGAGTTATCGATGCACCACTTTTCAATTCCGACATCCGAAAAAAGGAAGGCTTTTCAGATGAGGAACTATCAGATGAATCTTTTTCCGAAGCTGCAAGTTCTAATCAATATCTAATGGTCATTCCTATTGACGATAAGCTTCAAGTGTGTGCTGTTAGAGATAACGCGCTTCGAGATGTTCTGAAAATTGCAGGTTGTGACTGTCCTATGGCTCTCACAGTTGCAGAAAACAGGCAGCGAAAACCGCAAGCAGCAGAATTTCGTTCCGCTATGGTAACAAACGGACTTCATGCATATAAGCATAAAGCCCATGTGCTTATCAGAGACGGAAAACTCGAACACTTCAAAGGCCCTCGTTATCAGGTACTTCCTGAATGGGATGGATATCATGCTCTTAAGAGCTATCTTGATGCAGAATATCCTAATAATTCTTATGTATCTGGCGAAGTATCACATGAATATCTATCAGTCATCCTTGATACCGGCGATGATCTAGCCTGTGTCAATCTTAAAGAAACCCTAATTAGTACTGGATATAATGCAACCAACGTATCTTTGCATCTAAGATACACGACATCAGAAGTAGGAAACGCAGCAATGCGTGTTACTCCTCTATTTAACATAGACGGAATTGACATACCTCTTGCTGAAGGTATCGAAGTTAGACATGATGCAGGTAATTCTATCGATATGCTTGCATCTAAATTGCCTCATATTGCAGAGATGGCAAAGGAAGCTGAAGATGCCGTTGAAGTTCTGGGAAACACTGATATAAAACACCTTGATGGGTGTTTTCAGCGAATTGCTGATGAACTCAACATTTTTCCGGTGCAAAGGGTAAACGACAAGATCAATGAGCTTTCGTTAGTTGGTTCAGGTACAGCTATAGATATTTATCTGTCACTTATTGAAGTTGCAACCTTGATGCTTGCAAACAAGCATGATGTTGGTTTGTATGTAAGATCGAGCGAGGCAATCGCAAAGACTCTACATTGGAACTATAAGAACTTCGATAAGGCCGTTATGGACGATGAAGATTAAATGAAAGGAAGGCAAAAAAATGGAGAGTTACTGCAGACTCCTGTTTTGGAACGCCAAAGTCATTAAACCAAAAAGCTTTGAGACTTTGGTACTAAGCAAGCAGGAGGACAGACGTACTTTCTGCTTTGCCGATAATTGGAGCGGTGTTCCATTTTGTGCTACTGCTTTTGGCAAAATAGCTAATACAGTAGATCAACTAAGTTTGAAAGAAGGCGACTCAGTATCTGGTGAATGTGAAATAACTTTTACCTCTAAGATAGTAAACGGTAAAAAGGTTTTCAACTCCGAAAAATACAGATTTGTACGCCTGTGCAAAGGTTCACCTATCACTAAAGAAACTAAGACCGAGTGGGAAATGAGTTTTATAGACCTTAAGATGACCGATACCTCCATGATGGAGAGAAAAACATCCTCTTCTACCGGCTCCGACTACTGTTCGTTTTTTGCTTGTGATGCTTCATCAAATGAGCCGATCCTATTTACGGCGTTTGATGAAGAAAACGGCAGGAAACTATGCTCTCAGTTATTTAACATGAAGCTAAAAGCAGGTGATCGCATTTCAGGTATCGCAGACATGCAATTTAGAGCTAAAAATGGCAGAAAGAGTATTTATTATTCGCTAAAACATGTTCAGTTCGGTCATACTCCCACAACAAAAGAAAAACAAGCAAATGCCATAGAGAGACATGATGTTTTTAAACATGGTATTCCTTGTGGCAAAAGCTTTGGCTAAGGAGATATTAAAAATGCTAAAAGAAAAGGCAGAGGCTAAAACATCAGAGGCGATAATTAAAAAGCATGCTACAAACAGGCTTCTTGGCTCGTGTGATTACGACAAAGAGCTTGATAAAACCGTTCGCTCCTTTTATCCAGATGCTATAAGCTGGTTTATTAGCAAAAATGCACGGTTTGAAATGAAGCGAGGTTATGCATTCGTCGTTTTTGTAAAAGTGCCTGGGCTAAACAGAGCAAGGTTCTTAAATCTTAGATGCTGCTATAGCTTAAAACGTGGATATTTCTTTATATCTTCACTCCCACCGATAAGAAAAGAGAAAGATATAGAAGAAAAAAAGGATTGGTATAAAGAAAATGAATCCGAGATTATGGAGCTTAATCAAAAAGCCATAGATAACAACGATGCATCGTTCTTAATACCTAACAGCATGTTACAAGGAACGCCCAAAAATATCATCGAGGATATTCTTTCAAAGAATGCTTTCGGACCAATATTTATAGATAGCGGCGTTGTTTGCACGGCAAGGGAAGTTATTGAGTTGTAAAAATATATTTATTAGTATAGTATATTTTTATGATAATTATGTAGATTAGTGGCAAAAAGCCAGAAAGGAATAAATATTATGAATAAAGTGATTTTAATGGGAAGACTTACAAGAGATCCTGACGTTAGATACTCACAAGGCAATGAGCCTATGGCTGTAGCAAGATATACTCTTGCTGTTGATAGACGCTTTGCCAGAAGAGATCAGCAGGATGCTCAGACTGCGGATTTCATAAGCATTGTAGCATTTGGAAAAGCTGGTGAATTTGCAGAAAAGTATCTTAAAAAAGGAACCAAAGTTGTCGTAACAGGTCGCCTTCAGACAGGCTCTTATACTAATAAAGATGGTCAGAAGGTATACACAACAGATGTAGTTGCAGAGGATCAGGAATTTGCAGAGTCAAAAGCCTCTGGCAATAGCGGAAATAACGCCGAAAGCGCTTCGCCTGCACCAGTTCCTTCCAATTCAGGAGATGGTTTTATGAACATCCCGGATGGAATCGATGAAGAGCTTCCGTTCAACTAATCAGTTTTATGTTATAGATACTTTAAATCATTAGGGAGTGGCTCTGCTACTCCCCTTTTTTATAAGGGAGAATGTTTATATGGAAATAACACAAAAAATAGCTGATATACGCATAAAAATACTTGCAAAACGTATAAATGATAAAGCAAAAGAGCTGCAAAAAGAAACTTCAAAAAATAATTCTAATGACGTTATTTGTGCTGAAACTCTCGAATCAATCCTAGATAACCTTGAGTATCTCCTAGAACCCAAAAATGTCGATGGGCAAGTACAAAAATACCTTCCTCTTCAGATAAAACAAGAGCTATTTCATCTTATATATCCCAATGGATATATACATTGCAATGTCGAGATGAATTTCAACAATCAGCTTGCTATGGCACAAGCTTTTGTTTATGGAGACTCTAAAGGAGAAATAACTCTTGGTGAAGGTTTTGCCGACCAAGCTGTTTCAAACGTCAAGATAATTGGAACTACAGTTGAACAGCTCCAAGCTTGCAGAAGAATCGCAAAAGGAAGAGCCACATCAGACGCCTTAAGAGATGCTGGAATAGCATCATGGCTACCTGATGATCCGGCTTTCTATGATCAAGTTGATTTAGCAGACGCAGACGATAATTCAGATGGTATACCTGCAAGTATTTCAACAATACCTTCTGATGAAGAAGAACCGCTTCCGTTTGATAACGATACACCTGATCCTATCAGATCATTTATTCTTCGTGGTGGTAAACATCCTAATACTTCTCTTGGAGATATAGAGCAAAAAGATCCCAACTATTTGATTACGATGTATATGCGTTATAAAGACGGATCTTGGACAAATGTGTCTACTGAACTAATAACAAATCTTGAATCAATCATTATCCAAAATGTAGGTCATAGATTCGATGATGTAAAAGCACAGTATAACTTAGGATAAGTTAAGGGGAAACATTTTTCCCCTTCTTCCTAACAGAAAGGAAAACGAATGGGAAAAAAGATTATACCTTACTCAACCGTCCTTGCAATGAACGGTTTTGAAATACTGAAAACATCAGGGAAAAAAGAAGTAATAACTTATTGCCCCCGATGTAAAAATGACAATTTCTGGGTTAATGAACAGAAAAATGCTGGTCATTGTTTTGATTGCGATTTATCATTAAATGCTATCTCATTTCATGCCGAAGTAAACGGTCTAAAATATGAAGATGCTTTATATGAACTAACACATAATACAAGTTGTACGGCCATAGAATATAAAAAATTCAAAAAGGATGAACCCGCAAGCGAACTAGCTCCTATAGAAAAAAGAGCAAAAACATACAGTTGTTTTTTTAAGCAGCTTAGTCTTGCACCTGATCATGCCGATAATCTTAAAGCACGCGGTCTAATTAATGACTCCATGTTTAAGACATTCGATCTATCAAATCAGGAACAGAAAAAAGTTATAAACGCTCTTATAAACGCTCATTGTGAGCTAAAGGGAATTCCTCCATTTTATTTGCAAGGTAGCACTTACCGCATGAAGAAACTTCAGAGAGGCATCCTAGTAGCTTATCTTAATAGAAAAGGTCAGATACAGGGTTTTCAGCTTCGAGTTGATGATGATAAGTTAAAACCCTATATCGGAAAAGACGGTAAAGAACATAAACCATCTAAATATATCTGGATTTCAACAGACAACATCCCAAGAGATGCGAAATACGGTGTAAAAGCTGAAACCTGTGTATCTTACTGTTGTACCTTCAGAAAAGATGCTAACGGAGAATATTATCCATTATTCCCCGGCAATACAGTATCCCTAACGGAAGGTGCAATGAAAGGAACAATAGCTCATCAGTTATCGGGCAAAGCTTTTCTTGCTATTCCCGGAGTGAACTCTGCAAGAAATAAATTAGAAGAAGAAATTGATTATCTTATCGAACGAGGCGTTACATGTATCGAATTATGTTTTGATATGGATATGATAGTCAATACTTCTGTTATGAAAAGTTTGGATAAGCTAAAAAAGCTCATAACTGACAAAAATCTTGATTACAGAGTCATAACATGGAATACAGAATACGCTGATTTTACTGGCGTTCATCACCAATTTGAAACAGATTCAGATTTTGTATTTACAATGAAGACGCTTAAGCGATTTATAAAGAAGAATAGGCTTGATTATGTTGTAGACGAGGTTAAAGAGCTAGGTAGAACCTTCTTTTTTGCCTTTGAAAACAAGCGCGAGGCACAAGATAACAAAGAACTGTTTTATTTTATAAAACAGAAATATTCTATTGATATCAAGCCTATAATCTGGTCTTTAAAACTTAAAGGCATTGATAACTATTATGCTTATACTGTAAAAAATATAATATGACAAAACAGCTCGTTCCTTTATGGAGCGGGCTGTTTGCATCTTTACAACTGTAGCTAATAAGTGTAATATAATATTTGTAATAATGTAAAATAGTATAAGTGTAAAATTTCGCATTCTTAGGCGGTTATCTATTTATTAGGTAACTGCCTTTTTGCGTGTTTACGCGAGAGCAAAGGTACGGCCTTTGCAGAAAGGAAAAGGAAAATGGAAACACTAAGCAACATATTTATGGATGTTTTAAACGACATCGCAGAGGAGGACGACGACTTTCTACTCCCAACCAATGTGGACGAAAAGAAGCCTTTTGAACCAATAAAAGGACTAAGGAGATCTGCGCCAAAAATCCTTATGGATACAGGCAAACTTTCTCACGATGAGTTCTCTAAAGCAAGGCAAGACATTCAAAAGAAACTCGGACATACCGTCTTTGGAGGAAGCGATACAGGTGCTATTTTGGGAACATCATCCTATACTTCGGCGCAGGAGCTTTTTCATGAAAAAACTACCGGCGAAAACCTAAGAAATAATCAGGGAAAAAGCTGGCAATTTCTTGGAGGACATGAATCTGAAGACCTTATTGCTGTACTTACACAAGAATACTGGAAAAAGCATGGCAATCATAGCGTAGCAATCATAAACGACACCAATATGTATCAATGTCAGACGACTAACGCTGATGGTACTCTCCGTTATCCATTCGCCGTAGCAAATCTGGATAGGATCATCCTTCTTGATGGAAAACGCGGAATAATGGAGTGTAAGACTGTTCTTGATTTTCAAAAGCAAAAAGCTTTGGAAAAAGGAATAATACCACCTGAATATGAAAGTCAATGCAGATATTACATGGCAACCACTAATCTCATGTTTGCAATCATTTCTTTCTATTGGGGACCTGCTGAGAAAGAATTCAGATCCTTCATCATAAGAAGGGATTTTGAACTTGAGCAGAACCTTATGGAAACAGTAAGAGATTTCTGGATTCATGTAGAACGAAAACAGGAGCCTGACTTTAAAACCTTAAATCCTCTCCTATCACTTAGCTGGTACAGAAGATATTATGCAGTCATAGATAATAATCTTCCGGAACTATCGTTTGAAGACAAAGAGGCTGAGGTTGAAGCAATTATATCCTACAATGAGCAAATCAAACAATTAAAAGCTCAGATACAGGAAATTGAGGATAAGAAAAACGATATCTATGCTGACTGGTCAAAACAATTTGGTTTTGCCGGTATCGGAAGTGTTGAACTATCCGATGGAAGCACCGCAAGCATAGAAAGAGTCATCTCCTATTGCAAACAGAAACTTGATGTTGAAAAGCTATCAAATGATAAGCCCGATCTTTATAAGACCTATCTTACTCTTTTTAATGAGGATGCTTTTAAAGCGGACTATCCAGAGCTGTATGATAAATATCTTGAAGAAAAAAGAATCAATCTGAAAACTACAGCTGAGCCTTTCAAAATAAAAACAAGAAAACTAAAGAAAAGGATTATCTAAAATGATAACAAGCATAGAAAAAGTACTTCTGAAAGCTTCAGATAATGGCAGTACTGCCATCTCTGAAGAAAACTTAAAAAGCCAGCTTTATGGCTCTTTAAAAGGAATGGACAAACTATTAAGACAGGGCAAAGTATGTTGTTACAACAAAAATGGTACTTATTTCTTTTCACTTAGATCATATGCCGAAAAAGAAGAAGCTATCGCATACAAGTTATGTGAAATGCTTAATAATAAACCAGCTTTTGTAAGTGACGTAGTAATTGATTCATGTCTTAGTAGATTTGATCCATTAGGAAAACTTCATGAAAAACAGCGTGAAGCTGTTTTTATGTCAGTAAGAAATTCAATCATGTGCTTTATCGGAGGCGCAGGAACAGGAAAAACAACTACTGTTCTAAGGATGTATCAAACGCTTCATGCTTTGTATCCTACAGCAAAGTTTTTATTCTGTGCTCCTACTGGTAAAGCTGCAAGAAGAATGAAAGAAGCATTAGAGATAACAGGTCTTGATGCATATACACTTCACAAAAAACTCGGTATTACTGCTGATAATCTAACTCCGCTTCAGCTTGATGCCGATTATATATTTATTGATGAAGGTGCTCTGTCTGATATCAATGTAATGTATGCTCTCTTTAAAGCAGTAAGAAGCACAACTCGCATCATCTTTATTGGTGATGATTGTCAGCTTCCTTCCGTTGGTCCCGGTGCTGTTTTAAGAGACTTCATTGCATCCGGTATCGTTCCTGTGACAATGCTTACACAAACATTCAGACAGCAAGGTGGTTCAACAATCATTTCTAACGCAACCAATATTAGAAAAGGAATTGAAAAACTTGAAGTTAAAGTTGGTACATGCAACGATCCTGGTGATTTTATAATTACAAGACCATCAGAGCTTACCAATAGAAACATGTCAAATTCTGATTTTCTTATTGGTTCCTATCTGCATAAAGCAGCCGAAGTTGGAATTGATAATGTAGCTCTTCTTACTCCATATAAACAAGAAAAGTTTAATACAGGAGCTGATTACCTTAATAAGCTTATTCAGAAAAAGGTCAATACTTCTACTAAAGCCATAGATTATTATGGAAATACTTTTCTTCTTGGAGACAAGATAATGCAAACCAAAAACCGTATTGAATGTGCAAATGGTGATACAGGAGAGATTGTTGCGGTTTATAAAAATGGCATTGTGGCAAAATATATAGATGGCATAGTTGAATACAAGAAAAGCGAACTTGATCAGCTTACTCTTGCATATGCGCTTTCTGTACATAAATCACAAGGCGCGGAATATCAATCCGTTATAAGCTGTATGCTAAATGAATATGGCATAATGCAACAAAGAAATCTTCTCTACACTGCAGTTACACGAGCAAAGCAAGACTTTATTCTTCTTGCTGATGACAAGGCTCTTAAAAAAGCCATAAATACCGATGCAACTGCGCTTAGATGCACACTTCTTGCTGAAAAAATAAGGGATGTCGCAGCATACTATGGTATGTATGCTGCGTAATTAAAAGGAGAAATAATATATGGCTATTCAAAATAGTAAGGCACTATATCCAAAATCATTTAGACCTTTTATGAGGGATGATATACAGCTAAAAGTTGAACCCTATGCAGAATTTACAGATGGCGATAATCCTTTATCAGCTTGTCATGAAAAATTTTCACGATTTAACTTTATCATTACCAATAAAGGTGAGCCCGTTACAATGAATATGCGATGGTTCTCTGATACAAAAGAAGCTGCAACTTCTTATATTGAATTTAGAGAACGCGCTAAACTGGCAAAAGATCTTCACCTAAAAGCAATATGTCTCCCTACTAAAGGTCCAACTTCCCCCGCTTTCACACTTAGATTTAAAGCAGGGAAAGATATCAAAGGGAAAACAGCCGCAGAAGTATTAAAGACTGATCCTAATGGAAAATCTTTGCTTATTTCTCAGAGAGAATATCTTCTAAAAAACCTACCAGCTTATTCTTCTAATCAACAGTTTATTGATGCTATAGATGAGGCTCTAACACTTCCTCGCGAATCTATCGAAAATGCTTCTAACTCAATAAGCATTACCTTATTTGAAGTGAAGATTCGTCATATTGAAAATAAAAAGAATAAGAATGGTAAATGGTTTTGCTATGAAGGAAAAATTATTTTTACTCCGGGAGCAGACTCCCCTCTCACTGTAGATATAGAAAATTACTACTGTGCCGTTAAAAAAAATGAAAGAGGGCTTATTATGCCTCAGATAAGCACTGCTGAAGATAAAGATGGACAGCCAAGGATGCAAAATAACCAAAATGTCAATAAAGCTAAAGGCTCTATAAACTTAAATTTTGGAGAAGCTCTTAGGCTCTTTACAGAACTGGATGAGTATTTTGACATTCAATATGATTCCCTTGAACGATCCGGAATCAAAGAAGCTGCAAAGCGCTTAGCAAAAAGTGCAACAGCTCAAAATACGACGCAATGTAGTCCTCAAAATCTCACCCAAATACATTTTTATCCAGCCGAATATGCAGATATGAAATCAGGTTTTGCTATCAAAGACAAGGATGGTGATGTTCTAGTTTTTAATCCTAATTACATTGATAAAGCAGAAACCGCAAAAGTAGAACATCTTAAGGAAAAACTCACCTCTGGCAATATGGTAGATTTTACCTGCAAATGTGTAGTTTCTACAGATAGAAAACTCTTTACGATGTTTGCTTAAATAAAACAAGCTGCGAATTATTGATCTTAATATGATCAATCTTCGCAGCTTATTTTTTGTAATTCAAAAGTTGTTTAATTAAACAACTTTTTAGTGTCCAAGATTTACCATTAGTTTTGCCACAATATCTTTTTTGCTTACATAAGGCTCTGTCCAATACCTTGAATCTATAGAGTTTTCTCTGTTGTCTCCAAGGACAAAAACACATCCTTTCGGAACACTAAAAGTCTTTAGGCAGTTAGTTTCAACATCTTCTTCAAGATATTCTTCTACAGCTCGTTTACCATTAATAAAAACATATCCATCGCTAAATGAAATCTCATCACCTTCCACGCCAATGATCCTTTTCTCGAAAATAGCTTTGATTCCCGATTCATCATCAATATGATAAAAGGATATAATATCGCCCCTTTGAGGCTCATTATTAAGATATGCCAATCTATTGGAAACAGCAATATCACCAGTCCTCATCATCGGCTCCATTGAACCTGACGCCGTATATCCTGCAAGAATAACAAATCTAAAAATAAAGATAACTGCAAGAATACCTGTTACAATAGGTACAAGCGCTTCAATACTTTTACGCTTATCAAAATTATTTTTTTTGTTTACTGGAATAACTTCCGCAATATTTTCTTTATCTTTTTCAGGATTATCAGCAATATCTTCATAAACAACCTGATAGTGCGTTTTAAAATACATGATGCCTAAATAGATAATAACAGCGCAAATAATAAGGACTGTCATTATCATTTGCGGTGTGACTCTGTTATTTTCTTGTATTACATGAACAACAGAAGCATCATATAAAGCTTCATTCCCAGCTTCATCCTTTGCACTTACAACAATGTGATTATCTCCTTCAGACAGTTCAATCGTCTGAGTGAAATATCCCTCCCAATCAGGTTCTACTATATTTCCGTTGATCGTAAATTCATTATAATCAGTTACCTGCCCCTTAATCTCAATCTGTTCGTCTTTTGTGCTTATCCCATTAATATCAGATTCGATTGTAAGCTGAGGAGCAGCTGTATCTCTTTTTATAGCTAAAGGTGTTGATCGCATATTGCCATTACCTGAAACAACATATACTTTGACATTATTATCACCTTCTACAAGAGGGATATCATATGTATACTCACCTTTACTGAGATTTTCTACTCTTTTTAACACTTCCTGATCGTTATTAATAAAAACAAGTCCATAGCTATCATTAAGCTTTATTTTTGCTGTAACAACTTCTTTGTTAGTAAAAGCATCCTCACTATAAGTCACTAGAGCATCCGGTCTATTCTCATTAAGAATCGTATACTGCTCTCCTGCTTCTGAAACTTTTTCCGATTCAGAAGGGACTACATTTACTAAAATCTCTTTAGTATCACTTGGAATGGTAGCTACATATTCTTTTCCAGAAACATTTTCATTCCCTAATACTTCCTGTGTTTGCGCATCTGATATAGTCACATGCACATCCCCTATTGTTTCATCTGTCCATTTAACCACAATCTCCTCATCTCTAAGAAACATCTGCAGGCCTGAAATCTCTTTGGCAACCTTTATCGCTGAAGACACTGCTGTATCATCATTAATACCTTTTACAGTTACAGTTACCTTCCCCATATCATCATCAGAATTTGATACATCAATCAAATATTTCCCTGCTTTGAGTTTTCCTATGACTACATTGGCATCAGATTCACTTATTTGTTCAAATTCGTAAACATCACCATTTGGAGCAGTCAAAGTAGCCTCATATTCCCCCGGATTCTCATATAAAAGTGAAAACCTTGCCTTTTCATATTCTTTATCAATCTGAACAGACAGGTTTTTATCTGATGCTACACTGCTTACAGGTAGCATCAGACTAGATATGATAACTATAACAACTGTTTTTATAAGTTTTCTCATATCATAAGTTCCTTCTCAAGTTCCTCTATATCAATCATACTACTGCACATATCAAGTGCGCCCATCTTTTTTTCGTCATGAACTATATTTGTATGAATCAAATTCTTCATTCCGCACATGTCCAATGAAATAACATAGTACGGATATGGACTATCATATTCATCAAGATCTGGAGTAAAACATTCATCATTCTCAGATTTTAATATCTTATTAAACCTATTTTCTTCCTCCTTATCACAGATTTGTAGTGCGGTGTTTCTGATAAATAAAAAATTTTTTGCCTGATTATCTGTTTTTTTCATATCTTCCTCCATCACTCTATAGAAATATATTATCTGTATAATATATTTTTATTTATTTAATAACATTATATATATTAAGATTAGGAATGCAAGTTTTTTGGTATAATACAATTTTTCTTAATTTTTTCGTAAGTATATTTTTAATATCTTAAGATTTTTAATGTAATTAACATTGATTGTGCACGAATAATATATTAAAATCTTTTCTGATAAGATTTTTAATGTTCTACTAATAATTGAAGTTACCCCAATGGAGGATAAAATATGGTTTCAAACATTATCGGTAATAAGATAAAAATGTTACGTAATGAAAGAGGTCTTAAGCAGGGCGAGTTCGCAGAAAAGCTTTCCATTTTTATGGGAAGAAAAAAAGTATATAAGCTCCCTACTGTATCAGCTTGGGAAACAGGAAGAAAAATTCCGCCACTTGCAACCCTTCAAAATATAGCCGACTTCTTTAATATTGATGTAAAGGAACTTGTTGGTAATACAAAACTAAACGCAGCATCTTCATCTGACGATGACGAACTAATTGATACAGCTATTAATGCAAATATAATTAATATAGGAAAACTGTCTTTTTATCATAATCGTCCGCTTTACTGTGTTTTTAAAAATAAGTCAAGAAAAGACGAATGGAGCCTATGTGATTGTAATAAACAACAACTCATATTTATTGACAGAGATCCCATATCGTTTGAGGAACTTAAAGAAAATAAAGATGTGATAGAGTTATATACAATACAACCATATGGCAGTATTGAAAATGAATACCGCATAGAAAAAGCTCTTACTGTATCCAAAATAAAGAAAGCAGATAAAGTATGGGTTGCCATGAAAACCTTTGATGATTATGTAATAGGAAAATACAATGGTTGGTATTATAACGATAAAGATAGAGATTGCCTTATTAATGCAACAGGACTTATCCTTCCATACACAGGAAATGGAGATTCATATAGAGCATACTTAGAAGAATTAAACCTTTAATATCAGTTAATAAATACTCGACATAAGAAGTGCATCTAGTGCACTTCTTTTTTTATCCTTTATTGACACTTAATTATTAGTATAATATATTTATATTATATTTATAGAATAGGAGGTATATATATGCCGGCAATCAAATGCCCAAATTGTGGGCGTAATTATTCTAATACTCTTCAAAAATGCCCCTACTGCCACTCCGAAACTGCAGCAGATATGGTAATGACAAAAAAAGAAAATATATCAAAACAGCAAAATAAGCAGCTTGCTCCAATTCATACCCGACCAACTTCAAAAACATCAGAAAAAAAAGAAGATTCATCTTCTAAAACCGCTAACAATACTCATTCTGATGATAATGAGCTTATTGAAAAATTAGCAAAACTACAGGCACAGCTAAACGCAATTGAATCGGAAAATGAAAAATTAAAGCAATCCTTAAAAGAACAGGATGCCAACAAGAAAACTGAAACCATTAAAGAGGCTGATACTCCTCCTGCACCTTCAGACCATTCTGATGTCGAAGTAAATGATAATGCTACCGATGAAAATTTTGACAGGATTATGAACCCGGAGAAGTATGAACACAATAATTCTTCCAATGGAAACTCTATCATCGATAAAGTATCAGGCATTCTTCCTACTCTAAAGGAAGTTGCAAAAAAAGAGTCCTCAAAATATCTTTCTAGTCCTGTTAATACAGATAAGGATACCAATGAAGAACTTGAAGCTACACTGTTCCCGATGCAAACGCAAGTTACATCAGTTACAAGTGATGAAAATACAGATAATGAGGACGATTACTTTATTCATCATGATAACGATGCTAAAGAATATGATCCTAACTATGATCATTACTACGACGATGAATTACCTGAACTTATTGCTGAAAAAGATAGAATTCCAAAGTCAGCACTTATTCGAACAGGGATCCTCATTGCCGCATGTTTAACTGCCTTCATAGTTGCAGCTTTTAGATTGGTGAATAATGTATGATTAAAAAAATAAAAGATTGGATATTTCCAAATAAAGTAAAGATAAGTGATCTTCCTGAATCATGTAAAATAAGATTTTTCTTTTTAAATGCAGGCTTTGTAATAGGAGTACTTGCATCGCTCATCATCTCACTCGTTGCCTTGTCACTTACTACATTAGCCCTTATACCTATATTTGCTATCACTTATCTTTCTCTGTATTTTACGAAGATACGTCCGTTCCTTAACAACGAAGTTATCGTTATCGAAGGTGAAATAGTAAAAACTGTAACGCCTGACAAATGGAAAGCAAAAGAAATACTTCCAACAAGAAACTTTATTTCCCTAAAGATTAATGGAAACTATTGCCAGCTACCTATTGAAAAGAATTTTTCTAATGAGATCGGAGATATTCTTGTTGTATATACCAGACCACAAAATATAATTCAAATAAATAATATCTATAGGATTTCAGATTATTATTTCTATGAAGTAAAAGCTTATTAATATTTGAGGGCTGTTCAAATGAACAGCCCTCATTTTTACTTATCTAATTTTATCTTTTAAAACTTCAAGTGCGGATTCAATCTCTCTTATCGCCTGTTCTACGCTCTCTTTGTTGGAAATTGTAAAATCTTTGCTTGTATTAAGAGATAATGTCCTAGCTGTCCTTATAACCTCAAAATCTATACTCTGACGAGACTCAGCAATTCTTTCTCTCTTTATCTCAGATGGAAGCTTTTCTTCTTTCTTCTCTGGTTCTTCCGAAGAAACTGCTGACATAAAGCCGACATTTAAGAACTCTTCTTTATTATCTGCAGCTACCTTATCAACTGTCTTTTCAGCACCCTTTTTAATATTCTCCTTAAGCTTCTGCTCTCTATCAGTCTCCTGCTCAATCTCTTTGCAAAACTGCTGTATCACAACTCTAGGAATACCAAGTTCAGGATGCTGTTCTCTATAGTAATCAATCTTGTCAGCTAGAAGCTCCTGCTGACTTTTATTAAACTTATTTGCATCAAGAAACGCTGTATACGGAAACTCAGGCTCGTTAGTCATTACCTGCAGCCTTGGAATCATCTTACTGATTGCCATGTATCTGTATATCTGCCCCCCGGATGTATTAAAGAACCTTGCTATCTCTGCTCTCTTATCGCCTTTAAAGCCCTCGGCTTTCAAGATTTTCTCATATTCAGCAATTGCTCTTGCATAATCAAGCGGAAGCATCTTTCTTGTCTGGATATTACTGCTTAGGAGCTTACGCATTAAAAGTGTTTCTGATGGCTTTTCTTCAATTGTACACGGGATAGTTGGATAACCTAAAGATCTAACTGCTCTATAACGTCTATGTCCTGAATAGATCTGATACTTACCATTTCCAAGAGCAATAACTTCAATCGATCCTGAAAATCCCTCTTTTTTTATGGTATCAGCAAGCTGCTCAATACCATCCATATTGAAGATCTGCTCATTCACAGGATTTTCTTCTATATCTTCAAGAGGTATATTCTTAATTATCTTTGAATTACTCTCTTCTGTATTTTTCTTAACAACATCCTTTAAAATGCTGTTCTTTGACCTTGTAAAATCTAATCCCATATAATAACTCCTTATTCTGTTCCCATTCGCATAAATAATTCTTCAGTTAATTCTTTATAATCTTTTGCAACCATAGTCCTTGGTTTATAAAAGCATACCGGAAAACCAAAGTATCTGCACTGACGTACAGTCGCTGCAGACCTTATCGTAGTATCCATAAGCTCATCGCCCATGTTCTCACGAAGGTCTTTGATAATAAATGCCTGTAATGAATCATTTGTGTATACTTGATTGAAAAATACCCCGAGAATTTTTACCCTGTTGTTATCAGTCGAAGTCCTGATCTTATTAACAGCTTCAACGAATATTGAATATCCCTTCAAACTGTCAGAATCGGGGTGAGAAGGAACCAATACATAATCTGACGCATATATTGCAGCAAGCGCAAGATTAGAAAGCTCCGCTGGACAATCAAAGAAACAATAATCATAATCGTCATCTATCGTTTTCAGTTTATCCGCAATAGTATGTATATCATCTATTGGCAGTAAGGCAACATTCACCTCACTTCCAATAAGACCTAATTCTACACAGTTATCATCTTTTTTCTTTTTTGTATTTTTCTCAAATACAACTTTTGTAGGTTCTAGTGGCTTGTCATCTAAGAAATCACTGATCATAGCCAGTCTTGGAAGATGCTGAACACCATCTTCATCTAAATACTGGTTCATTAAAAGATAGGAAGTTGCATTAGCCTGCAGGTCACAGTCAATTACCAAAACTCTTTTATGTTTGAGCTGACTAAAACACGCGGCAATATTAACTACAGATGTAGTTTTTCCGATTCCACCTTTGATGTTCATAATTGCAATAGATATCATATTTTATCCTCCAACATACAAAAAATTATAAGGAAAATCAAGAGGTGAGTCAACATTTATACGCTACTTAAGAAAAATATACCGTATATTTTCTTGACTATTATTATATTATACTTATAATAAATATTACAAGGAGGAAAAGCCGTAACATTCACTACGGTATGACGCACAGATGACAATAGTAACAGGAATTGACGTTGGAAACTTCGATATTAAATCTTCACACACATCCTTACCTAGCGGATATATTGTGGCAGACACGTTGCCCCCCGATACAGATGAATATCTGCTTTTTAATGGCAAGTATTATATCCCTTCTCAGGATCGATTTCCTTATAGAATGGATAAAACAACAGATGAAAGATGCCTTATATTTACTCTCTCTTCTATCGGCAAGGAACTTTCATATCGTGCAGAAAGAACTGGAGATGTACAAGGATACTTAAATAAAATTGATAACCTTGTACTTGGCGCCGGGCTTCCACCTGCACATTTTGCTACATTTGCAGAAAAGACAAAGGACTATTACATGAGCGCTCTGTCTGATGTCGAATTTGTCTGGAATGGATATGATATTTCATTTTCACTAAAGGATGTAAAACTCTATCCCCAAGACTATACAGCGGTTATGACACATAGAACATCCTATGACGTAATTGATACCTACAACGATGGTATCGTATATGCAATTGATATCGGTGGTGGAACTGTTGATTATATTCCAATCATTAAAGGAAAACCTGAGATGGCTAAAGCAGACTCTATCGAGAAAGGAATAAATATGCTTTGTAACGACATCATCCAAAAGATCATGTCAAACACAGGGCATAAAGTTACTGATATCAATATTGAGAATGTTCTTCTTGAAAAAAACAGTATACTTCCGGATGAAACAAAAGATTTTATTGAAAATGAAGCTTTGAATTGGTCGAAGATCATCCTTGACAAACTTCGTTCAAAGGGAATGGATCTTTGGGCTAATCCGGCGATTTTCTTAGGTGGTGGATCAAAGCTCTTAAAAAGATTCTTAAAAACAGATCCTCAACTTAATAAACATAGCACTTTTATTGATTCGCCCAACGTAAACGCAAGAGCATATGAAATTGCCGCAAAAGCAGCAATGCAAACTCTTAGAAAGTGAGACTATTTTTTATGAATAAAAATAGGCAGGCTACCACATTCTATCTTCCTTCGAGAGCAGGAAAAAAAGAAATTAAGGCACTAAATATTTTATCAACTCTTGGTCGTAAGAAAATGGACTTTCTTGTATGGATGATTGACGTTGTCGAAATGAACTACAATATAGACCTCGGCTCATTATCTCAGAAAGAGCTTTTGTCTCTTGAAAATGCGCCTATTCCACAGCAAGGTCAGATTGCAGAGATGCTTGAAAGGCTCTCTACTGCACTTGCAAATCAAAATGTAAAACCATCAAAAAAGATTTCTAAAAATCCTACTCCTGTATATACAGCCGAAAAAGAAATCTTACCAAAAAAGAAGTCAAAACAACCTGCAGTTACAAGTGAAGATTCTTTACTGGAAGATGAATTATCTGCTTCCCAATCAAATATGTTATTTGCAGGACTCTCAGGATTTGGCATCTAATCTTGATTTTATACTTTTATAAGTATAATATAATATTAGAGTTTATATAAAATGAAAGGAGCAGTTATGAATCGCTTATCAAAATTATGTACGAACAAACGCTTTTGTTCTATTATCCAGCCAATCTCAATGGCAATCACATCTGCATTAATGTTTTACCCGCTTTATGCAGCCGATGGTCAAACAATATGGGATACTGCGCAAGGCGCAGGAAATCAATTCTGGAACAAACTTCAAAATCTTTATTGTTATGCGCTGTTCTTGCCGTTATTTCTCTTATCTTTGGCACTTTGGGCTATTTTTGCCAAAGACGATAAATCAAGAGCAACATTTGCCAAAGCAATGAAAATTGAATGCGCAGCTTTTATTATTATGCTTATTCCAACTATTATTACTGGAACACTTACACAATTTGCTGGCTGGCTCAACGGTACACATTAAAGTTGTTTAATTAAACAAGATTTGACTGGCGGATACACATTCATCTGTATCCGCCCTTTTTAAAGGAGTATTTATGATTGCATTAGCATATGAATTACCCAGGTTCCTCCACCATCATAAAATTATCGATTTTGACAAATTATCTTATAAAAAACTAAAGTGGGCATACACAATTGCAACCTGCTTTACAATGTTCTTTATACTACTAGGAGTAATTTTTCCCTGTCTTAAAGCAACTACTGATTATTCTGACGGTCTTGCTAATGACTTTACGGATACAACAATAGAAGGTACAGCAGGACAATCTGCTAATATCTCTTTCAATATTGTTGAAACTTTCGGAGATGCCCTATCTTTTGATTTTGCCCCCGGCTTAAATGATATGTTTAAAATGTTCGGATTAAAATACAAGGATGATATTTTAATAAAAAATTTTTTCACTGAGCCCTTCAAGATAGATTCCAAAAACGTAATTCTTGACGCCGTTATGATATTTGGAGTTACCTCATATATCATAGCAACTCTATTGTGTATTATAGGACTTATTCGAGCAGCAACCGTTGCTGCCTTTGAAAAAGCAGAATCACCAAAGGTTATTCTTTTCAAATACATCAAATCAATTCTGCTAATAACATTATCACAACAGCTATTAGCACCCATTCTTTTAATCTCATCAGGTATTTTTAATCTTATGTCTTCTATTGGTGATGTGGGGATTGGAAAAGCAATAATTACCTATGTAATAACAGCAGGTGGACTTTTTAGTGCGATTCCTATTGTCGGACTGTTTATTAAACTTATTCTTTTGTATATTGTCATAAAAGATTTTATAAAACTTGCCATAGAGGTAATTGAACGCTATTTAATATCCTGTTTTCTATACTTGTTCGCGCCCGTTGGTTTCTCATTTACAGCATCGAACATTAGTGAGAATGTTACTAGCAATTATCTTATGATGCTTATAAGCTCATTATTTGTCTTGATTCTCAACCAATTTTTCATAAAAACCACTCTCATGCTCATGGAATCAAGCTTCTCTATACAAGCTACATTAAGACCAATTACTTTAGTTTTTTTCCTTCTTGCTTGGATGCGAATTGGAAGACATATCGATGAAAATTTAAAAGCTATGGGGCTTAACACTGCAAGAACGGGCGGAAATCTATTCGATTCAGCGATTGGTGCAGGCATGGCAGCTATGGCAACTATTTCTTCTGCAAGTAATGCAACAGGCTCATTAATAAATGCAGGCGGGTTAGCTACTTCCGATCCAAATGCAGTTCAGATTGCTTCCGTTCTTAAGGGTAGGCCAATATCAAAAGAACAGGCAGAAAATCAGATCATGAACCATAGCTTTGATGCAGCTAATAATCTTCCTGTCCGAGACGCTCAAGTTTCCAACCTGTTTGACGGAAACAGTAATAGCGTAGCAGACAGACAATTTTCTCTTCATCCTGACGAATATATGACAAGAGCATTTGGTTCAGATTGGCAACAGAAAATTGCAGGTGCAGAAGGATTTATTAATGCAGATAGCATCTCTAAAAATTCTAGTGGTATTATCTCTGGAATAGGAACTGACAAAGACGGAAACGAATTTGAATTTGCTCTCGCAAATAATGGAAAAGGGCTTTCTCACCCACAGCCTTTCGCAGAAACAAGTACAAATGGCACTCCTTGGCAAATTCAATATGGTCATAAAGGTAATTTTCATGGAATCAAAAACAGCGAACAGTTTGATGGGGAAGAAGGAATCAATAACTTTCTTAAGCGTACCGGAATGTCACAAGAAAACTTCAGTACTCTTACCGGACAAGATGTTTCAAACGTTACATCTATCTCAATGCAAAATGGAAGTGCACGACTTAACAGTGAAAATGGAACACTTGGTGCTATCCACGATATAGATGGTTCATTTAGATATTCGAATACATCAACAGCTCCTGCATTTGGTACAAAAGGTATTGATAGAAGTTCTCAGAATACCGCCGGAAACGCAAAACTGCAACCCTCAATCATAGAAGGTAACCTTGAAAATCAAGGAATATCAAAACCCTCTATGCCTGAAGGTTCAAACTGGAAGCATAAAAATGAAATCATTGATCCATATACAGGAACACAAGATGATAGCTACATAAATATAAGCCCTGATAACACTGAAAATGCTTTCTATGATACAAATACAGGATTTGTTTATACGAAGGCTGATATTGCTGATAATCTGGATTCTAATCCTGTATACACTGAAGCCAACATGGATAAAGCGTATGAATTAGTTGAAAACTATAACAGCAAACATGGTGATGATATGACTGTTGCTCCGATTGAATTCATTTCTAATGAAAATGATAATGTTGAATTTAACGAAGATGCTTTTGCAGAATATGCTACTGAATATACCGACTATCAAAAACATTACGCTAATGAAGAAAAAAATCTTATAGAAGATGAAAATGAATATCTATCATCTCAACTTATGAACAAGGAAAATCTTTTAAGTGTAAATGAAATTGATGCTAATGAAAAACTCATTCACGCAACAAGTAAAGAGCATGGGCCTGTTACTTATTCATATAGAGTTGTTTATGATCAAGGGCCTGAAAAGAATGAACGTATCATAGGCGGAAATGATAACCACAACATGCTTGCGTACAAAGAAGTTCCAAATCACAGAGTAAATTAAAAAGTTGTTTAATTAAACAACTTTGAGGGTAACGATATGAGCATAGAACAAAATCAGGATCAAGAACAAAATAACAGCCCCCACATAGAAGATATAGCATCAGGTGCTTCGATGATAGGTAATACTGTTCAAGATGCCACAACTAATGCCAGCAAGGAAGTGGCAAAAAAAGTTGCACAAGAAGCTACTAGAGCCGCTGTAGAAGAAAGTGCTGCAGCGGCTACCGGTCCTGCCGGTGAAGCAATAAAATATGCAATCAAAATTTTAAGCAAACTCAAAGACGATGCTGTAGAGATTGCAAATGGTGGAAAAGAAGAAAAAAAAGAGAAACATAACAAATTTCTAATTTTTCTCGCAATCGTATTCTTAATGGTCAATGTTTTTTCCTTTGATCAAGGGAAAACGCTTATCACTCCAACGATTTCAAAATATTCAGCAGGTATTTTCGGAGAATTTTCCGATGAGATATTCTGCACAGGAGAAGATGTAGCAGTTCAACAACTTCGCGCAAACGGCCATGTCATACTTGCAGCATTAGCTAAGGCCGGATTGAACATATACAAAAAATTATCACAGCATCAAAACAAAGTGGTTCCTTTCTTTGAAAACATCTACTCAAAAAATGAAAATGAAAACGAAGATGACGGTGAAGATCAGATTGGTATTGCAAGCGACATAGATATGAACCAGTTATTTAACAGTTCAACAAATGCCGACATTGAGATTATTCAAAAACTTGGTTTTAAACGAGCAATAGATGATGCTAAAGAAATAGCAAAAGCATACATTTTAGATCAAGACGACATAGATATTGATAGAAGTTTTTCTATTCTTGATCAGATTACTTGGGAAAATGTGTATATAGACACAAATTATGCTGAATTTCTTTCTGTTTTAAATGAGAATAAAAAGCTATCCTCAAATAATGGAACCCTAAAAAAATTTAAAAAACTATTCAACACAAAGAAAAAAAGAAAGAACCTCTGGCGTATCAGATTCGACCTTGAAGAAGTAGAAGAAAAAGAACCTATCATTAATCTACTAGGAATACATATTGGAACTAGAATTAAGATCATTAAATACATAAATACAACTATAAAACCATATACTCTTGAGGGACTTTATAAATTCTCAGATGTTGACGCAGACGATTATCACTATCTATATAAAAACACAAAAAACAGAGATGTATTGAATTATTCCGAAAAAACTTTACGACTATATACATCTTATTATGACTTTGGTTCGACTGATAGAACTCTGTGGGAAGATGATTTCGAAGAAACAGATATATCATCCTATCTCTCAATGAACTTTATAGACAAAATAAAATACACAGCAAAAGCTCTGCCTTCAGATGTTTGGAGTATGGTTCAAGACCTGTTAGATGGAAAAGATATATCAGAAGGACAGAAAGCAATAGTAGAAGCTGCTTTTAATACTGTTGGCTGTGCATATAGCAAAGACTACAGAGACGATATTGGCGTATACGATTGTTCTTCGCTTGTAGCTAGAGTATATGCAGCAGCAGGATATCCAATAGCAAATTATAATCCTGTAGCCGCCGATGAATGTAAAATAATGGAATCTTGGGGAACTGCATTAACTGATTACTCAGATCTCCAACCTGGCGATATCATCTTTTTTTCCTACAAGGATGATAATGGAAACTACAACGGAAGATATAAGAACATTTCACACGTAGCAATATATGTTGGTAACGGTATGCAGATTGATGCAAGAGGAAAGAAATACGGTGTTGTATACAGAGAATCGCAAGCAAATTCCAAAGCAGTCTCATCAATTTGTCGTCCACTAGCATATCTTTCAAAATGAAAAGTTGTTTAATTAAACAACTTTTAAGGAGATCAAAATGAACATAAAAAAACAGATAAAATACATGCTTTTAGGTGTGATCATCTTTTGGCTGATAGTAATTATCTTTATTCTTATCAGAAAAACTATAAGCAGAAGAACCAGTGATAATCTCGGCGAGATAGAGATAAAAAATGAGGTACACACAGAATACGTTGATCCTTATTCAAGTGTTGAAGGAGTATCTCTTATTGATACCGGATATGTAATCATTTATGACAATGATAACAACCTTTCGCAAAAAGGATTTATTACTCTTAAGGGACACATCTATTTACCTGATAACTTAACCCAGTATCTAAAATCTCAAGGATACGAAAATGTAGAAACTATTACAGTTATTCCTTCTACCTGTGCTTCCGATACAAGCCACTCTGAGTTCATTGCATCAATAGATGATTCCGATAAATTTATAAAAGTAAACCAGAATTATGCAACTGAAGAATTTACCTTTGAAATATTAGATAATTTATAATACAAAATCTAGCGCAATCATTGTGGTTGCGCTATTTTTGCGGTATTGCAAACAAATAAAATAAAGTATATTATAATTATATATTTAAAAGGAGATTATATTATGAAGAACGATGAAACAAATGAATTCGGATTACCTTTTGCGGTCAGATATATATGTCACAACGTACTTGGTTCTCAAAGGATGGCAAATCGAATAAAGAAAAGAAACCTTGTTGAAGGTCTATTATTAGGAGCTGTTATTGCTTACGGTATATCCTTCATTCCTTTTAAAATACAAGTCAAAATTTTTTCCATGGTTGTTTTTGGAATCACATTTTTTATCATTGGCTGCATCGGTATTTCTAACAGATCTATAACAGAGTATATCTATGCAAGAGTGCGTTTTAATACAATGCCTAAAAAATATCATAAAAGGAGTATTAAATATGTCAGAAAGACTACTGGAACAACAAACGACAACGGAGAACAGCTCACTTATGCAGAAACCATCTTCTATAGTCTCAAAAAGAGCTATGAACTCCAAAAAGAAAACGGTGAAAAATTCAGCTATACAAACATCATCGATGCGTTTAAATCAATCCAAAAGTAAAACAAGAAAACGTATTCAAAAACGCAATATAAAAATTGTAAGGAAAGTTCCTTCATCCGATAAAACCTCATTAAGTAATAAGATAAGCCAATATGGAAGATCAATTCTCGTTAAGAGAATACCTGAAAACACAAAATCAAATCCCAATGAAGACGTTAAATATGTCCACTACTCAAACGAATGGACAAATGTCAAAGAAGTTAAAGGCGGAATCATCATTACGTTTGATGGACGTTATCTGAAGATATTAGAAGTGTTGCCGATTAACTATTGGCAACTTGATGCATTACGTAAAGAAACAATCATAAATAAATTCACTACGCTCAGTTTGGCAAGTCCTTCTAAATTCATGCTAAAAATGATAACCGATTCAGTAGACATCAACAGTGTTATTAATCACGTTAAGGACGTAAATAAGAACGTGAAAAATCCGCAAATAAAAAAAGCTGAAACTGACTACATTGAACATATGGAATCACTAAGAGAATATGCAGGACTTGATACGAGATATTTCTATATCTTTGAATACGAGAAACAATCTGATGAAGGTCTGAAAAATGATTTTGAAACAATATGGAACTCTATGAACTCTATTGAAACAGATGTCAGAGATACCTTTAGGATATGCGGAAATGAAGTTGCCATACATAATCCATTGGAAGAGAATAAATGGCAACTAGAAGTCTTATATAAATATTTCAATAAAAATTCCAGTCATAAAGAAACATTTGACGATAGAATCGACAGGCTTCAGACAGATGCTCAAATGTACAGTAAATCTATTGGAAAAGATAAATATTATGAAGTCTCTGATTTCATTTCACCTAAAGGCATTGATTTCAGCCATAAGGACCTTGTATGTAAAGATGGCATCTACTATGCATACCTAACCATCAAAGACAATGGATATCCTAATTATCTTGCAGGCGGATGGCTCGATCACTACATTCAAGGTCAAGGTATTGATATTACCGTATCCTGCAAAAAGCAGTCAAAAGCACTTATTGAAGCTGTTTTGCCAAGAAAAAAAGGCTGGGATGAAGATTTACTAAAATCACGATTTATGACTGATGAATGGCGTGATCGTATTTTCCAGTCCATAAGAAACACAAAAGAAATATCATCCCACCTACGTCTTGGTGAGGATCTTTTAAAGACTGTTACTACCTTTACATTTTGGGGAAAGGATCCAAAACAGATTTACAAAAGAAGAAATGATGTTGCCAGAAATTTAAAAAAGAACGGATTCGCTACGGAAAGAGCAGAGTATGACCTTGATCAATATATGGCAAATACATCCCCGCTGCTTACTTTTTCAAACAGCATATTCCAACGTAACGGTCATGACATGCTTTCCTCATCCCTTGCCACATTTTACAACTATTCAAGGTATTCCATGTTTGACATAACAGGTGTGCTAATAGGCAAAACTGCTAACTCACTTGCGGCGATTAATCAATTCAATACCAAGAAATATAAAAATCCCAATATTACCATATATGGAACTCCCGGCGCAGGTAAAACATTCCTTCAGTTACTATTTTCAAGAAGGTCTTTTCTTACAGGTATTTCAACATACTTCATTCTCCCTGTTAAGGCATATGAGTATGAACCAGCAGTAAGATCTCTTGGTGGAATATTTGCAAGACTTGTTCCTGGTTCTGATACATGCTTAAACATTATGGGAATTTATCCTGAAAAAAGTACCAATGATATAGAAGATGATGATATTTTTAAGTATTCACAACAATCACTTCTTACCAAAAAGATCAAGTCTATTATTACGTTTATTGAACTTAGACAAGGCAGTAACTTATCAAATAAACAAAGAGGCTTATTAGATACCCTTCTTACAGGAATATACTCTGATTACGGTATCACAAAGGATAATAATTCAATATTTGATTCAAATGGGCAGCTTAAGACTATGCCGACTTTAAAAACTTTGTATGATAAAGCATACGAGCGTCCAGAAGATTTTAGCTACCTGAAAGAGCTGTTAGAACCTTTTATACATGGACAATATACCAATTTTGTAGGGCAGACTAATATCGATATAAGTAATAAATGTATTGCATTTGATTGTAACGAAAGAGAGATTGATAAACATGACTTGCCATCGATCATGTACATTATCTCAGATTTCTGTGTAAATATGGCAATCTTAAACGAAGGCTTTACAGATATCTATGGCGATGAATTATGGAAAGCAATTCAAACAGAAAGCTGTGCAGAACAATTTCAGATGATGAGCAAAGTACTTAGAGGTTATGGTGGAGCACTTATTGTCTCTACACAAGAAATCAATGACTTCGCAGATAATAAATACGGACGTTCCATCATAAACAACGCTAAAATAAAAATCGTTATGAACATTGAAGAAAATGAATTCAAGATTGTCAAAGATATCATAGGCCTGACCGAACAGGATTATAACAACCATATTTCAACATTTAAACAAGGACAATGTCTTTTTGTTGCAAATGCATTAAAAGTTCCGATTACGATCATTCCTACACAAGAAGAATATGATTTGTTCACTACTGATAAAAATGACAAGATAAAACGGAATAAAACGAAAATACAGAATTAGTATATATACCGTACAAAATTATATTTATACCGTATAAAACAAAGTTATCACGTATAAAACATCGATTATATAAAGAGTTAGTAGTACTTTTTAAATCTATACCAAAGTTATACGTTATAACTTGAATTTATACAATGTAGCCAAAAACTCAAACTTAAATATCACTTATAACTCTTAAGTTATACCGTATAAACGGAGAAAGGACAAAAATGCCATACGTACAGACAACGCTAACACCAGACCAAAACAAACTATTAAAACATGTAAACGATTTTAGAAGCATTGAATATAACCAGCTTGCAAAGATGTTTCCAAAATGGACTCCGGACGACCTTAGATATCATACTCAAAGGCTATATAACAGTCGCCTTATTGATCTTAAGGAAGGTTCAGTTATTGTCTCTTATGCTTATACTGATGTCGATCACAATATGCTTGATTGTCTTTGGGTAGCCTTAGAAGACTTTAATGACATAAAAAAAGGAATGCTCTTTAGGGCAGAATCTCCTGTTTCGCTTATAGCTCAGTATAATGATGGAACATTTAGAGAATTCGTAAAATTAGATCAAACTACGATTGACAATCTATTTCTTATAGAGGAGCGCCATTTTACCAGAACTATTGAAACAGCAACAGATAAAGAGATTGAATACGTGTTGATCTGTGATACTCAAAACATGCTAAAATCCATCGAAGAATACGGTTTCAAAGCTCCTTATACCACAGCGTTACTTCAATTTGACGAAAATGGCAACCCGGAAATCACAGGAACATTCAAAAATAAGTTATGTATTGATGCCTGAATTTCTCGTTCAAAACGTGCTAAAATTCATCATTTGAAAACATACTAAATGCCTTTCAAAACGTGCTAAAAAATAAAAAAAATAAAACAAAAAAATAGCACATTTTGAAAGGCAGTAATCAAGTTTTTACAAGCTTTTATAAACTTTTCTCAGCTCTTGGCTTAGAAGGTATTGCGCTATAATACATCACGTCTACACAGTTCTAACTTGGAGCTATTAAAGTCAATTTAACCAACGGTTTGTATCAACAATCTACTTTGCATACTGCATTGAGAACATCTTATGTTGGCATTCTATTATAGTTCCTTTATACACTTTTGTTTACTCAATGCGTGTAGCCTATAGTCATATCACTATATCTATTTTGTCTGTATTTTTTGAATGTGCTTGGATGGTTTATTTCATTTATGTTTTTGATATGAAGCTGATAAAAGGGTAGTAGTTATAGGCTTTTTACATGCCTTATATGAATATATGTGATAGTGACAGTAGTTTTTTTTAGATGCTATATATTTGGAGAATATATGAGTAATAATAGACCTCAATATAAACGAATCGGCTCAGGCCGTAATGAAATTATCCGTGCCTTGTGTGAAAACGGTGCTTTACCATATGACTTTCTTTCAATGTTTCCTTACCGACTTGATTATATGGAAAAGCTGGCACATAGGATGAATAACGAAGGGATAGTCAATATTTCATATAATTCAACTAAACCTTCAAAGCGAAAGAAGATAATAACCTTTACCAACTTTTCAAAGGTTCTGCCTGTCATTCAGGGCGGATTGACCGATACTCAGATCATAAAATATCAGGATAATCAGAATGTGAGCAAGGATATCCGATACGGGGATGGTTCCAAACAGCAACGCTTATATCGCAATATAGAATCAAATATGTTCTTCCATTACTCCAATATACCTACATACTCCACCGAAAGAAAAGAGCTCGGAACAATGGATGATATTGACAGCCTTGCATTTTATCCATCAAGAGAAATAAAAGCTGCAGCCTTGTATCAAGATGATGTTTACAAAGAAGATGGTATTAAAAAGATAATAGGAAGCAGAATGACAGGACTATACGTTTCACCCGGTGGCGTTTATTCTGTCTTCGATTCCGGAAAAGGGAAAACAAGATACGAAAAGACCGGAGAAATCAAAATGAAAATGGCGGTAAACTATGCCATGAATTTTTCGGTTAAATCTCAAATGAAAAATGATGCTGGAATTATCCTTCATAGAAGTAACAAAATCTATGAACTTCTCTTTACAGAAACAGATGAAAGAAACGACTGGTCTTTGAACTCTCTTATGACAGTCTACCCCAATCTTTATCTCATAGAAGTATCGGATAATGGAAGGAAACAAATCCAGCTAATGGGTGAACCCTATTGGCGAAAACGGATACTAGATGAACTTATTATTTCTGATGTTCAAACTCCACAGATGAAATATGACGGCTATGATAACGAGAATAATGAATGTATTCTTTTTGGAGGTATTGTTGATATATCTTCTCTTCAGAACTTTATATGGACTGCAAGAACATCAAAAGATATGGGTAAAAACGAGAGATACACTCTTATCTGTTTCGAATTTCAAAAAGACCTATATAAGTCTATAGCTAATGATCTATGTGATATACATGTCTGTGATATGGATAGACTTATAAAAGCCTGCGAGTTTAACGTTTTCGATACACAAGGAAAACTAATTGGAGAAGCAATCTAGCCCCCTCACTATAAAAGTTGTTTAATTAAACAACTTTTTACCATTACCTCAGATGAACTACGGTAGATAAGATATTATGCTGATTTGACATTCATTATCTTTTGTATTATTCTTCCATAGTTGCTCTTTAACATAGAGTAAAAACATATTAGGAGGTTCAGAAGTATGAACAGAGAAGAATTGATCGCGGCAATCGCAAATGAAACAGGTCTTACAAAAGCTGCATCAGATAAAGCAGTAAAGGCTTTTGTTGATGTTGTTTCAAACGAACTTGCAAACAAAGGTAAGGTTCAGCTTGTTGGATTCGGTACTTTCGAAACTACCGAGAGAGCAGCAAGAGTAGGAAAGAACCCTCAGACTGGTGAAAAAATCGATATTCCTGCAGCTACAGCACCTAAGTTCAAGGCAGGAAAAGCTTTGAAGGATATTGTAAACGCATAATAGCTCATAAGGCGAGAGTCGTAATGATTTTCGCCTTTTTTTCTAAACATCACACAGAATACAACTCATCTCTTGGCAATCGTCGAAATCCCTCTTGTCGGACTATATAATCTTTTTCAAAATTCTACCCAAAAACCATTTTATAGTAATTTAATTAGCACATAAACCTATAACGCATAATAATAGTATTAAGAAAACTATCATTTTTTTGAAATGGAGAAATAAGAAATGTTTAGACTAGCAAATGCACAGTTTGGTGCTTATACAGAAATTACAAAAATGGTATCAGCAAACCTTATAAATATGATTGAAACAGTACTTGGCATCCCTGATAAAGACGGCAAGCTTACAGACACAATGCGAATAGAAGAATTTATGTCCCAGAGTCAGCACCTTAAATGGCTTGTAGGAAAGAGCCCAACGTTTGATAATGGCCTCTTGACAATAATATATCCCTGGTCGCTACTATTTGCAGAAAGATATTCAGATATGCTTGCAAAACTCAAGGATCAAAAACACATCTACACTTTCGATGAACTGGGAGAAGCACTCCTTTTCGATATGATTGAAACTACTGAATATGCTGATATGGATTACCTTGAAAAATATGGCATTGGTTATTACAGCGAAGAAGCACTCGTATCGGAAGCTATCCCTGATTATCAGAAAATGTATGACGCAATATATGTAAAAATCGAAAAACATTTCAGACGCTGCGTTGAAGACTTTGATAAGAACGGCGAAAACGATAAATTTTACCAAAGCGAATACCTTTTAAAGTGGAGAACGGCAGGTGGATCAGATGATGATTTTATCAGCATGTGTTCCCATTCATATACAAGAATGGTAAGCGATTATAGCCACTATCTAAAAGATGAAGAAGATATTGAAGCTGTTCCCTGTTATACAGGACATAAAGAGTGCGAAAGAATATATGAGAAAATTGGAGAGCCAGAAGATATATGCGGAATATTCTTAAGCCCTCTACTATGGGATACTGACTACGAGATGATCCTTGAATTATTAAGTAACAAAGAATCTCTTGATGATTTTCTCAAAAAAAACGCTAAGAAAATGGGATTTACATTAAAAAATTTTAATAGTATGTTCTCCGCGCAGGAAAAATGTGAGGTTTTTGACGAAGAAAGCCTAGCTGAAGAAAACGAGCCTTCCTAAAATATTTCAGAATCTAATCGGAGGTAATAAGCATGAAGTGTCCTAATTGTGGTGCAGAGATTGGAGTAAACAACAAATTCTGTGAATCATGTGGCTCTCAAATTTCATATGACATGAAGCGAGAGCAAGAGCAGCTTAATAAAGAAGGATGCCCTAAATGTGGCAGTTCAAATACAACCTTTACCCGAGAAAAACACGGAGAAATAAAAGGAAAGAGCGGAACTTCAGTAGTAATACGTACAGTAGGTGTCTGCAAAGACTGTGGACACACATGGTTCACTGATAGTAGACAATATGAACAGCAAAAGAAAAGTAGCCTTATATGGTGGATATTAGGCTGGCTATTCTTCTTTCCTGCTCCTATAATGGTTCTGATATGGCGCAAGAAAAATACATGGAATACCAAGATAAAGATAGCGGTCACAATAGCTTTTTGGTTAGTATTTTTCATCATAGGTCTATCAGATAATAAAGATACCACATCAACAGAAAATGAAAGCACAGTAGATGTAGTATCAACAACTACTACAATCGAAGAAAAAGTAGCACCTACAGTGTCAAATGAAAATAATACTAGCGAAAATGTCAGTCAAACAACTTCCAACATCTATGATACAACTGGTGTTGTAGAAGAAGCTCCTTCTGAAGCAGAAAAAACACCTGAAGAACTGTATTTTGAACAACTAAAACAAGATACTGAATGGCAGATGATGCCCAGAGATGAATGCAAAAATATAAGCCTTGAAGACAGAACTCTTACACTTGAAATCTACTTAACACGTAAGGACAGATTATCAGAACGCTGCGCCGATATAGCAGACGCAATACTTGCTATTGAATCCGGATATGATTGGTGGGATACATTAGTTCTTGATTTTGGCAGCTTTGGGGTAATAACAAAAACAAAAGATGATTTGGTTGATGGGCATTTTGAAATAGCAGATGAAGATTTTATTAAAAATGAATAGATAAGCATATCACCGCTTACAGATCTATAGTCAATACCTGATCGTAAGCGGTGATAAAATGAATTCCAACAATCACAATAACGTTGACAATAATTTGAAAATGTATTAAATTTATTCATGCGTTGTTCTGACGCATACACTTATCTCAGATCTGATATAAGTGATTCCTACTAACATCAGACTTTAATCGCTTTTTTATGGAGTATCTATTATGTTTACAACAAAAGATCTGATTTTCATGGATTACTTTACAATACTAGCAGCTACGCCTGCTCTTTATGAACTAAAATCAAATAATACCGGACATTTTTGGAAACTTATCAAAATGGGAAATGTGTATAGGATGATGCATAAGCACAATGAAAAAGATAAGTACCATTATCAGACTGATACCGGAAACCTCTATGACTCTATCTTATATATCGTCAGTCATGATGAATTCCAGCTCCGGGAAGAAAACATATATCCTTTGAACATGAAAAAAAACACGAATCATTATTTTGGAAATTAATTGAAAATTATGGATTATATGCATAAAGGCACTAAAAAAGAGCCTCACATCAAGGCCCTTTTAAGTATTATACCCTTGATATCGGTCAAGGAAGCTCTTGCTGTTGTAACCGTTTGGCTATATTAAGTTGGAGGAGTCATACAGGGGTGGGGTTCCCTGTGAAATGCAGATGTTGGAATTGAACCAATAAAACTATCTACATAGCATCTGCAAATAATAAAAGGGAGAACTTTTATTATTGTATTTCTATAAGTATAATATATAATTAAATATATAACTTGTCAATAGGAAGTCTAAAATACATTCCCAGTGTTTAAAAAAATCTTAGAAATAAAGCTTTTGTACTGACAAATAGGATTCGTGTTGTTTGTAATGTTTAAATACTACAAGTTTATTTTTATTATAAGGCCATGAGAAAGCCAGTATATATGCGGTTTTATTAATTTAAAGGTGGATATATATGGAGCACAGAATGTATAAGAAGGGTATGTGAAGCGGAAATAAATGGAGCTATAAGAGGATAATAGTGGAGTTGCAAAAGAGGATGGGAGTGGAACTGAAGGTGAATATATATGGAATTTCAGGTGGTGATTTATGGACTCCATTTTTGTCCACCTATAAAAAACAATATTTTCATAAGATTAGAAAAAGAACTTTTGCTCTGACAAACTGAATTCGTGTTGTTTGTAATGTTTAAAAACTACAAGTTTATTTTTATTTTATAAGTGGCATAAGAAAGCCAGTATATATGCGGTTTTTTTGATTTAAAAGTGGATAGAAGTGGAGTGCTGAGCGGATGGAAAGGGTACGGAAAGTGGAAATAAATGGAACTGTAAGAGGATAAAAGTGGAGTTGCAAAAGAGGAAGGGAGTGGAACTGAAGGAGGACATATATGGAGCGCTAGGCGGTGATTTATGGACTCCATTTTTATCCTCCTTTAAAACAGCTACATTTTCACAAAATATGACATTAATAATCGGTTAACAACAAGATACGGTATATAAGCTAACAAAAATATATATACTTATTCCCTTTTAATCCACTTTTGTATGGTATATAGGTGGATTAAAAGGGAGTTATACGGTATAAAGGGTGGATAAAAAGGGAGTGGTATTTAGAAAAAAAACGATTTACATTATATCTATTCAAAATGTAGTTAATATAAATGTGTTTATACAATATTTTGAGGTATTACATAATAGAAAGTACCAAATTTATGAGCTTTAGGTGGATTAAAAGGGAATAAGTGGATAAAAAGGGAATGTAAAAGTGCACAAATGAAAAAACAAAGGTGGATAAAAAGGGAGTGAGGGGTGGAGGCTTGTGGAGCGATATTTTCATAAATCACATAGAAGCAATGGTAAAATGACGAAATTAGCCGATCGAAGATTGTATCTGTTTATTTTAAGGTGGAAGCCATATATAATTGAGATTGGGTGGATGATTATAAATCAGGAGGCGATATGGAAAAAAGTAAGGCAAGTAATGAAAATCTTGTTCTGATCAAAAACAGGACATACAAGAAATCTAATGAACTTATAAATTCCAAAGGTCGTGGAACACTTCTTTCACAAAAATTATTTGCTATAGGTATGCAGCATCTTACAGTTGATAGCACAAATAATGTAGTAGCGACTATTGATACTGCAGAGCTTAAAGCCTTATTTGGTACAACATCTGGAAGTATGTACAGTCATATAGAAGAAGCATGTGATAGATCAAGAGCTTCTAAAGGACAGACAATCTTTGATTGGAATATTTTAGAAAAAAATCCTGAAAAAGACCATCTCATCGCAAGACAGGTAGTTACAGATGCTGAGTTTAAGGATGGCACGTTGACCATCAGATATAATAATTCTCTAACGGATCTTATCATAGATCTTAAGAGCAATTATACTACTTTAAAACTCTCAGAAACGATGGCTATGAAATCAGTTCATTCATTAAGGCTTTATGAGATATTAAAGAGCGCATATGATAAAGAGTGCGCATTATCAAAAGAATCAGGCAAGCATAGTTTTTATTATCCATTGATTGAATTGAAGCTTCAGCTTGGTATTGTTACAGTTAATGGTGATAAGAATGTTCAAAAAGAGCTTGCAAAGGAATATCCGGATTACGATCTTGTTGATGAAATCATTACAAAGAATGGTGATAATAAGTATTCTGAATTTAAAGATTTCAATAAGGTTGTTATAAAAAAAGCTGTTACTGAGATTAATAATAAGACTGATGTGCATATCGAATACAAAAAGAATGGAAAGCCTGCAGTAGGTGTATGGTTCTTTGTAGAAAAAAAGGCGAATGTTGAAAAAAAAGCTGTAGAGCTCACTCAAGCCCAGAAGGATGAAATTCTTGATAGCTTATATGAAGTTGTGCATTCATCATTAAAGCTTTCCGAAGTAAGAGATCTATGTAATATGACTGATTACAACAAAGACAAGATCCTAGAAGCTTACGAGTACATGATTCAATATAACAGTACAGTTGATGTTCCAATTGCATTTATGAAAGCAGCAATTCAAAATGGCTATAAAAAGCCAGAGAAAAAAACTGAGAAAAAACAAGAAAGATCAAAGAACCCATTTAATAATTTTAAGCAGAACGAATATGATTTTGAGAAATTAGAAAAAGAGCTGATTGAAAATCAAGTATATGAAGAATAATGAAAAATAATGGTTACGCATCCCGGAAAGAAACTCCGGGATGTTTTTTTATGGATAAAAATAGATACACACAGTTCTATTATCTGTATTTTCTTTACATAAATAAATTAAAAGTATATTATAAAAATATAAAACAATGCATTAAGGAGGGCGTAAAATGGATAAGACAGGACAATTTGATCTATGGGATATTCTAGTAAAAGAGTCTCCTGCAGAAGATGTAAAAATAAATGGAGCTGTCAATGTACATTCAAGTCCCATTAGTAATTATGAAGTTGCATTGTCTTATGGAGAGTTAACACTAATAATCGCAGTTTTGAGGGATTATGTAAAAGGACTTGATAAATTACTGGAAGAAAACACGTTACCAATTGATTCTATCGAGTATGAAGCATATTATCGCAAGAAGTTTATGCAGATTGCAGATAGGATTTCAAAGCAAATTGATTATGACTATGATGAACAGTGTAAAAAATGTTTAAAAAAAATGGGAAAAGCAAACAGCTCAGACATTGGAGAAGATGCATTAGTGTTAGCGCTTAGATAAAGGGGGATAGAACAAAACATGAAGCACGAAGTAAAAATAAAATCGCAGTATTTTAACGACATTATTTCTGGGGAGAAAAACTTTGAAATCCGTAAAAATGACCGAGATTATCATGTTGGAGATATACTTATGCTTCAGGAATATGACAATGGAGAGTATACGAAGAACTTTGTAAGGCGGAAAATTGCTTATATTCACCATGGTGACGGAAATTTTGGACTTGAGAAAGGATATTGTGTTTTAGGATTAAGCAAGTGTGAGTAAAGGTGGGATGATAATAAAATGTCACAGGGGTGGACCATATAAGTTACATAAATCGAGTTTGGCAGAACGGCTAGCAGCTAAGATCAAGAAAGAACTTAATATAGAGTGTGATGCAACAACATTCAGAAGGACTTATGCAGGTTATTGGCAGAGGCGTAGTGGAGCTTTTTCATGGACAATGCAAACAAGAGAGCTTAGGGTAATTGGTAGCTGTGAGAGAGCTTCTGAATGTGTAAAACGTAAATACAAATTGATCATAGATTGTGATGAGATTTTCATAGAAAACAGGGAGGTATGTTAAATGAGGAGAAAATGTATTTCAACACTTCTAATCTTAGCAACGATATTTGGCCTTGGAACAAAAGTGCATCTCGAAGACTTTTTATACAAAGAAAAAGATAATGTAACCTTATACATCGAAGAAAGTAAAAATGAGAAGGTAGGAAACAATATTGAAAACATTGCCGGAATCACAAAGGATCTATTTGAGATTGTCGTATCAAGTATCAAAGATAATACAATTTTAAAGCCAGTAGAAAAACAAACAGTATATATAAAAGCTTCACAGGATAAGCTTAATGAGATTAAGGGAATTTCTTTAGAGAAAGTAGATTTAGTTCATATAGTCGATGGTGATACGCTTCTTGTAGTTGATAAAGAAGGATACCAGTATAAAGTACGCCTCATAGGTGTTGACACTCCTGAATCAGTAAATCGAGATAAAAGTAAAAACAATCAGTATGGCGATATGGCATCGGATCATACCAAGGAGCTCCTTAAGGAGTTTGAAACAGTATACCTTGAATATGATGAGCTTAAAAATGATATTTACGGCAGGCTACTTGCATATGTATGGACGGACAAAGATACCGATAATCTTGCAAATATGATAAATGCAAGATTACTATACGATGGATTCGCAGTAGATAAAGTATATGAGCCAAATGATAAATACGCTAAAGACTTTAAGAAACTTCGAAAAGAAGCCGAAAAAGAAGAACGCGGACTTTGGACGATGCTTGGATATAAGAATCTTGTTAATTCCGAAGGTTCTGAAGATAACATCATAGATCAGATATCATGGACATGGCAGCGTTAAATCAATAATATAACTCAAAAGCGAGGAAACCAGTAATGAATCATTTTGATCTGGTGCCTCGTTTTTTATGTTTTGAAAGATATTTAATCTATTAAAGAAAGGAGCCTCTGAGTATTACCTCAGAGGCTTTCGGAAAATGGAAAACTGAATGTGTTTATCACATTCATATCTCCAAGATTAACGATATCATATTTAAACCTAATGTCAATTTTTTGAGAAAAATACATCACTCTTTTAGATGTTATTGTCCATGGTATTTGCTCTGCCTAAAATATAATCTACTGAAGTATTAAATAGATTAGCCATTGCTACAGCAGCTTCTTTTGAAGGTATTTCTTTTCCGTTTTCCCATTCATTAACAATAGTAGTAGGATAAGGTTTTTCGCGCTGAGTCAACTCAGAAACAATAGCTGCCAATTCATCTTGTTTCAAATTTTTTTTATTGCGTAGATATGCGATGCGTTGTGCACAGATTATTTTTTCATCTTTCATGTTTGACTCGTATTATTTAGATAATACGCCCTCCTTTCAAGTTTAAACATAATATATCATAACAGGTAAGAATAAAGGAATATAATTTACAAAAACTAATTAAAAGTATAATATAACAATATAAATAATATACCACAAAAAGGAGCAATCTTATGAAAAAAAAGCGAAAACGACGCAATCCGTTCAACGAACTTATATCAAAAGTAATTGCATTCGCAATAATTCTTAGCGTTTTTTCATCTTACATAAAAAAAGTTGATGTAATGGCACATATAAAAATCTATACGATGATCTTTGCGGCGGTGCTTATTTCCACAAGCATATGCAGAGTGCTAATAGAAAGAGTATGCAAATACAGAAGAAGGAAAAAATATCTTTCTTCTTCACTTTCGCAGATAGACAGAATGGATGGTAAAGAATTTGAAAAATACTTAAAGGCCGTCTTTGAAGAAAAGGGATATAAGGTAAAGCTCACGAAGGATAGTGGAGATTTCGGGGCGGATCTTATCATGTATAAAGCAGGAGGCTTTGAAGATGATAAATATAAACTTCCGGAGAAAGTCATAGTACAGGCAAAAAGGTATAAAGGAAATGTCGGAATAGAAGCGGTTCAGCAGATAGCCGCAGCCAAAGAGTACTATAAAGCTGATAAATGCGCTGTTGCGACAAATAGGTATTTTACAAAAGCTGCTAAAGCACTTGCAAGAGCTAACAATATAGATCTATGGGACAGGGAATTTTTCTTTGGCATCCCAAAAACTGTTTAATTAAACAACTTTCGGAAAGGATTGAATAATGGCTGAAAATAAAAGCATGTCAGAAAAAAGAGAAGAGATAAAGGAGCAGTTCTATGACAATATAATTATCGACTCAGTTATGAAGATCATATATGACTATAAGCATAACAAAAAAGGCGTGGCGATAAAGATAGGGGCAATCTTTTTATTATCTATAATAGCATCTGGTTATATGGGAGAGATGTTCCTTAAAGCTCAAGGAAAAATAAAGAAAGTGTACATAGAGCCAACAAGTTTATTGTATGGTGCCTTTTTTACTTCGGCTGGCCTTATCTGTTTTTTCTTATTATTCATAGGAATAAATGTAGTGCTCATTCAAATGGGAATGCTTTTTTCAAAAGACGCTGAATATAACAAGGAATATAACTATGATAAGTCAAAGAGGGGGACGCAGGGAAGTGCACATTTTTTGACAGAAGCTGAAGAAGAAGCAGCATTTCATAGAAGTAAAGATATCATGACATTTAAACATGATATTTTGGGAATGGATGCTTTTGGATATATGGTCGCTAGAATCGATAAAGAAGCGACAAATGATAATTTAGCTGCGTTTGGATCTTCCGGTTCTCAAAAATCAACAGCGATAATGTTTCCCTTGATTTGTCAGGCAATACGAAGAGGGGAATCAATTATTACGACTGATACAAAAGGTGAAATGTATAGTCTTGCGCTCAATATCGCAAAAAAAAATGGATATGAAACAAGAGTAATAAATTTCATGCCGGGTTATTTATCTAATTCTGATGGAGTTGATGTTGTATCAATCATTAAACCGACAGATAGCAAAGCAGAAGAAGATTGCGATAAAGTAGTTGAATCTATCATGCTAAATACTAATGATGGAATGAAAATAGATTTCTTCTACAAAGCAGAAACAAACCTTTTAAGTGCAATTGTAAGATTTGTTGTTTTTTCAAAAACATTTTTGGAGCAGGATAAGAATCTTGCGACAATCTATGACATCATAAGTAATTCAGACGTAGATAAGATAGCAGCATTATTTAAAAATATTAAACCTTCACATCCGGCATATAAACCGTTTTCGATATGGCTGTCGAATGAAAAAATTAGAGCGGATGCGTTGGCTGGTCTGGGTATAAGACTTTCAAAACTTTCAACACCTACCGTTAAGGCAGTAGTGAGTAATAATGAAGTGGATTTCACATTGCCGGGCAGAAAAAAATGTATTTACTTTATAGTTCTTTCAGATAGGGATGATACCTATAGATTTTTATCATCTCTTACCGTAACAACTCTTCTTAATCAGCTTATGGAATTTGCTGATAGCACTCCCAGACATAAGCTTCCTAAAAAAACACATTTCATAATAGATGAAGCAAGTGCGTGTGGGGCAATACCCAGATTTGAAAGGTATTTATCAACAGTAAGAAGCAGAAATATAACTATAAAGTTTGCTACTCAAGATATCGGACAGCTTGAAGATATGTATCCGGGGAAAGGTTATAAGTCTGTACTAAACAACTGTCAGATGCAATTACTTCTTGGTACATCTGATGATATTACAGCAAAACATTTCTCAGATCTTGCAGGATATGAAACGGTAATATCAAAATCAGAGGCGTATGAAGAACGCCGAACAAACATATTTAAGATTCATGACAAAGTAAGGGTATCCAAAGGAGAAACCAAGAAAGCTTTGATTCCTGTTGATGATATTTACCATATGTCTAATGACAAGATGATTCTTTATATAAAAGGTGAGCCGGGCGTTATAAAGCTTTCCAAGATGCCATATTATAAGAATTATCCAGGTAGTAATTACAGGTATTACAACGACGGAGAACAGCATAAGTGTTCTTACAATGGTTATCCTTTAATGCCTTACATTGGATATGACAATATTTTTGATCATATACCGGAATGGTATGAAGAGTATGAAAGAACGATAGAACTGATGGAAAGAAGAGAAAAAGCATCAGGAGAAGCACCGATAGATATAGGAAAAAGGCGATGAGAATATTTTTAAAGAGAATAGCAACACTTTTTCTGATAACTGCATTATGTATGTATGACCTTAATTACATTTCCCCACCAATCAGAGCATATGCTTCGGTCGGTGAGAAAGACCTTCAGGACAATATAAATAAAGCGGTGAAGATGATAGAAAAGAATTTTCAAGATCATTATGATTCGGTTCTTTTAGACTTAAAGCAAAAGATAAAGGATTGTGGCTGGGATTATGAAATGACCATGATGTCTTTTTATGACAATGGGAATCCGTATAAGAAAATGGATTACACAAGACTTGTAGCAGCATTGTCTACAGTCAGGGAACTGGCATCATATGATTCTTTGATACTAAAGAACGCAATGCTTACAGATGTTGATTTCCTAAATGTTTCTTCAGAAAGCGAAAGACTTGACGATGGAAAGATGATGGGAAATATCACATTAACTTTAAAAGATCCTGAGTATGTATTTGATTTTTTTAATATAGACACAGAAGTGCTGTTTAAAGGGAAAAAAATTAAGGATATATACGAAAGTAAAGTAAAAGCAATAGACGCTGCAGTATATGGAGTTGACCTTAAGCAGAATACTTTTGTAAGGACAAGATACAATGTTGGATCACAAAAGATAGCAGAAACAATATTAAAGACGATACTTTCATCAAACGTTTCAGACGAGCGGAAATTGCTTATTGAAACAGCATTTATGCTTCTAGGGCAGGTTCCTTATCAGTGGGGAGGTAAAGCAAAAGGCCCGGGGTATGATAACTCATGGTGGTTATATAACGATAAAGGGGAGCAGCAAGGACTTGACTGTTCAGGGTTTGTTCAGTGGGCATACATGACGGCAGGTTTTGATAAGTCAGTTACAGATAATCTGTTATCAACAAGCATAACCGCAAACAGTTTTCAAAAGATAGATGAAAACAGACTTCTCCCGGGCGATCTTGGACTGTTCAATAATGGTTCATTGTCATCAAATCATGTAGGTATTTTTTTAGGTGATGGGTATTGGATACATTGTTCTTCAAGTAAAAATACGGTAGTGATAGCAAGGGATGTTGGATTCAATGTTTTTGTAAGAGCTATTGATTCTTCAGATGATGAAGAAATAGACAATATGTACTCTTTTGCGGAAATACCAGATGAAAATGAAACTGAAAGTAGCAGTCCTTTATTTTCTATAGGAAATAAAGTATCTGCAGAAGATGATGATGTGCTTGTTTTAGCGCAGCTTATCCATCATGAAGCAGGGAATCAGGGGTTCAATGGACTTGTTGCTGTTGCCGAAACAGTAATGAACAGGGTAAAGAGTACGCTTTTCCCAGATACGATAAGCGAGGTTGTCTATGAAGAAGATCAGTTTACAAAGGCATCAGAAATAAAAGACATAAAACCAACAAAAGAAGAATTGGATATTGCAAGGGACGTGATAGAAGGAAAACTTTCTATCTTAAACAATGAAAAAGTCATGTACTTTAAAAATCCAACAATAACAGATGGGATAGCATCTTCTGTGAAAAAGGACTGGGGAAAATTTGAATGGTATATGGCAGTTGGCGCCCATGCTTTTTATTTGCAACCTTAAAAGTATAATATAAATAAATTATTGACATCAAACCAAAATATATTATACTTAAAAATAGAATGAAAGGAAAAGGTTATTTATGCGTATTGAACATGAAGAATCTACAGGAAACTGCTCACTTGTCTTTGAAAGAAGAGATAAAGACAGGGAACAGCTGATTCCAATCAGAGGGCTTTTTAATGCCCTTGGAAAATCATTTGGAGGTATAAGCGAAAGTCAGCTCCAAGAGATAAATGAGTTCTTAAAGACAGCCAGTTATCAAGAGACCATTGAAAAGGTCGAACAGGCATCCTTAAATGACGATCCTGCATTTAAGGAATTTATTTCCCTTGATGAAAGTATAAAAAAAATTGTTATAAGACGGTTGTATGCCGTCGTGACATGCTACTGCAAAGGATTTACCTACTAAAAAAGAAAGGAAAAAAAGAAATGGCAGGAAAAAAGAAAAGTGAAGATCTGCAGCTTGATACAATGGAAAACATTGCCATTGAAGATGCGGCTTTTTCAGAAGATCAGCTTAAAGACATGGAAAAACTCGAACAGCGTAGTGCTGAGATACCGGAAGTAGAAATTCCTCCAATAGCTGATGAGGAATCTATTGATGATGTTGAACAAGTACTTGATGACTTGGATAAGCTGATCGATGCTGAAGCAAGTAAACCAAAGCGCGGAAGAAAGAAAGCTTCAGAAAAAGCCGAGGTTGCAGAAAAAAAAGATGAAAAACCAATGGCTGCATCAAGACGAAAACAGTCAAAAGGGTTGCCTGATTATCTTCCTTCCGGTGATCTTACAAACAGGGCTTCAAAGAGAGAAAAGAGAGATATTTATCGTGAAGAAGAGATATTTACGATTGATCCTGAGAGAGCAAGTGTAAAAACAGAACAGGAAAAAAGAAGAGAAACATGGTTTAAGCTTATTCAGGCTGCGGAATCAGGACAACCTCTTGAAGGAACGCTTTATTCATGTATCAAGGCAAAAGGTGCAAATGGGGAATCCCATGTACTCGGCGTTGTATCTTTTGAATGTGCAACAATATATATTCCTGTTGAGCTTCTCTTTAAATTTGACGAATCAAGTATTGTAACCAATACAGGTATGTCAAGGGAGCAGACAATTCTTAATACAAAAGCATATTTTACTAATCTCAGATTCGGAATGAAAGTAAAATTTAGCGTGCTTAGAGTTTTTGAAAAGAATCCGATGAATGAAGATGGTGGTCCGATGGCATACGGATCAAGAATTGATGCACTTGAAAAGCTTGGAAATGATAACTATATAAAGCCACAAAGATCTGATGGCAAGCCTCTTATAGTAGAAGGAATGCTTGTTGAAGCGACCATTACTTGTCTTACGATTTCTGGCGTTTATGTTGAAGCTGCCGGTGTTGAAGAGTTCATTCCAAATGACGAACTTTCATGGAGACATATATCTGATGCAAGAACAGATATTGAAGATTACTATGTCGGAAAGGTAATCCTTGTAAAGGTTAAGAAGATTGAAAAGGAAAAATATGAAGCACAGGATAGGGAATTTGATCTTGTAAAGCTTACCCTTTCTGCAAAAGAAGCAGTTCCAAACATGAATAAGAAGAACTTCAACAACTTTGTTGTAGGAGAGACGACTCTTGCAACCGTAACAATGATAAGTGAAGATGGAATGTTTGTAATGCTCGGTGATAATCAACGTGATGCATTGTGCCGGTTCCCAAGAAATGGAGAGCCTATTCCTCCAATCGATTCACTTATTAGAACAAAGATCACACGAAAAGATGAAAAAGAATATAGGATCTTCTGTGAATATAAAGGAATGATCAGAGTGGGAAGAGGTTAAGGAAGGAAAAAGGATATGAACCGAAAAACAATAAAAATGCTTGTCAGCGGATTTGTGATGGCAAGTATTGTAGCAATAGCACTACTCATTGTTGTGATACTTGGAAGAAACTCCATAAAAAAATATGAACAGCAGATCACAAGTCTTAAATCAGATATTGAGAGCAGTCAGAAATATGTATATGTAGCTTCAAGTGATATTGGAGCTGGAGATGCAATCAAACAGGATGAGAACGTAATAAAACAGCAGATAGCATCAGGCATAGATGCAGGACTATATATTTCAGATGAGGACTTTGTCGAAGATGTGATAGCGCTTGTTGATATTCCATCTGGGCAACCGATTATGAAAAATATGCTTACCAATGAAGATATATCGCCGGGAGTAATGGAAACAGAGATAAATGTTGCAACGCTTTTGGTTGATTCAAAGACTAATGACTATGTTGATGTCCGTATTGCATTTGCAGATGGTTCTGATTACATTGTTCTTTCAAAGAAGCAGATGAAGAACCTTATCTATAATACTTCCACATGGTATACAGATCTTAATGAGCAGGAGATACTTACTCTTACAAATGCAGTTACAGATGCTTATTCCAATACGGGAACGTATATATATCTTACAAGATATACCAACCCTCAGATTCAGGCTGCAAATCAGTGTACATATCCTGTAAATGGTATCGTGCATGACATAGTAACCGGTGCAGGCGCAACTGTTGATCCTAATATTGATAAGGAGTCTGCAACATATCTTGCTATGACACAGACGCTTAATCTTCTTGCAAGACAGCGCCTTGAAGACAAGCTTTCAATGCTTACTCCTGAACAGCTTGCCGCAGTTTCTGCAGGAAGAGGAATTCAGGATACGGCTTCTGCAACAGCTTATGCAGCTTATGAGGAATCACTGGCAATTAGCGCTGAAGAAGGAGCTGAAAATAATACAGATGCTTCTACAAATGAAGCTTCAGAAGGTGTAGCTACAGACAACGTAAATGTTGCAAATAAAGAAAGCACAGAAGGAGAAGGTCAATGATAAAGTCAGGTGCAAATAAGGACAAGGTGGCTTATCTTACATCTCTTGCAGGTTTTTCCAATTTTTCATATGCATATTACATTGCCAAGCTCCACGCGGCGTTGGGAAAGCAGGTAATGCTCATTGATAACAGTGCGGGACATGAATTGTTCCGTACTGTAACAAGAGATGAAGATGTGGATGTTGGGGAGTCAAAGAATCTTGTATGTTTGACAGATGTAGGATACAGTCCTGAGCCATTTTCAAGAGTAGATGAGGTGATCATATGGCATGGGAAAGATATAGATAGCGAACTTTGGCAGTATTCAGATTTAAGGATTCTTTTTACTACCTATAACAAGTTTGATATTGAAAAGCTTAGAAGTTCATCGGATGAGATAAGAAAAGATGTACATCTTGTATTTGTTGATAGAGCAATAGGTATCACACCTGAGAAGAAGGTTGCAGATATTCTTAATATAGGAAAAGCAGATGTTTATACAGATTTAGGACATCAGATAGTTGATTATGACATTACGGACGCTGCCTGCTATCAGGGACTTGTTTACAACGGGCTTCAGGCATTTAAGAGTTTTACAAGGCCCTACAAGGATGTTGTGACGGAGGCCGTTGCTTATATAGATAGACGTACAGATAAGAAAACAATCAATAAGTTTGCACAGAAGATATGTTAGGAGAAGATGATGGTAACAATAGTAAGAGGAACAAAAAGATCACATAACGGAGCAATGAAGGTTGCAGCGTGTATTGCATCAATGTCGGCTTTTGATCTTCATAGAAAAACTCTTATTCTACAGGTAGCTAATAACTTTTCTGATATAAGTTATGAACTTTCAGGATATGTGCCTTCTGATGAAGAAGAAACTTATGGATATGAGAATAACACCGATGAAACAGGAATTGATGCGCTTCTGGCAAGGGCAGCAACAGGTGCTATAACAGATAAACAGTTCGATGCATTGATTCTACCTATCTCAAAGGAACGACATGAACTGGATGTTGCTACCAGATCCAATACCGATAAGATTGAATATACAGTTTCAGAGAACATCCAGGTGCTTAAGCAAATCATAGAAAGTGCTGCAGGAAATACAGAAGCCGATGCACCGTATGATAATGTAATCATTCTTGCAAATGGCAAGAACGAGGAGCTTTTGGAACAGATAAGATCATTGGCAGACAATGAAGTAATCTGCGTAGGACAGAATGCTTCAGAACTTAAAGGAGAAAGTGTTGAAAATCCAAATGTAAAAAGGATTATTGTAGTAAACGATTTCTCCGAAGAGTCAGTATACAATATCCGTTTTATGAGAAAGGAATATAAATCAAAGAACGTATTTATACTTCCTTACAATATCCTTTTAAGTGATGCAACTAACTCCGGAAGGATAAGTACATATATTACAGATAACCTGTCTGCGGTTGTATCCGGAATTAATTATTCGGTAATCGATTCATTAAGAAAGATAAATAACTTCTTATTCATGGAAAAGAAGTTGGAACAGGATGATTCTTTAAACGGTATAAAAAAATTATCCTCTAAGAAGGAGTCTAATGAAAGCAGAGTAAAACTTGTTGTATTACCGGACGGCTCAGTTACTGTTAATGAAACGGAGATAAAGAGATTCCTTCGAAAATCTTATATAGCTAAGGATATAGGGATTGATACTCAGACTCTTACAGAAGCAGAGGATGTGGAGTATGAGGAATTTGGAGTAAACGAACAATATCTTGAAGAAAAAGAATCTGACCTTAAGAGAATCGAAAGATCGGCAAAAAAAGAGGAAAAGAAACCAGAGCACTTAGAGATAGATAAAAAGAGAGAAAAGAAAGAGAAAAAAGAAAAACTAAAACAGCAAAAGCTTGAAAAAAAAGCAGAGAAGAAAGCAAAAAAGCAGGAAAAGAGAGACAGGCGTTTGCTTAATAAGAAGAGAAAGAATAAGGCATCTGAAGAAAGATTCTTAGAAGAAGTTATTGAAGATGAGCTGGAAGAGCAGATCATTCAGACTGCAATAACTGAATCTGAGATTGATTTGCAAACAGATGTTGAAGACATCAAAGATAATGACATGTCAGAAAAAATAGAAGAGGAACAGAAATCAGCATTTACTAAAGAGGATACTCTTGAATCGGATAAAGAATACAAGGATGAAAAAGTAATCTATCTTGATGAAGAAATACAGGTTTCTGATGAAAAGGCAGCTGGTGAAAGTGAATACAGAGCAGATGATCTTCTTGATCAGATGCTCGGCGGGAGATAGTCATGGGAATAAATCTTATAATTATTGTTTTTATTCTTGCTGGATTAACAGTAGGATTAAGTTTGTTTATAAAGAAAACACTTTCCTTTGAAGATAACAGTAAGGGAATTGATACTGTTTCTTCATTGGAATCAATAGAAGATTATGTTTATGAAACTATTTCTTCTACTATTCGTCAGCAGCTTAAAGATCTTGACCTCACAGAACAACAGGCAAAGCAAAGAGAGATACTTAAATCAGAACTTCGTGAGGCACAGTTTAATGCAGCGCATGGTGATTCAAAAGCTAAGAAGTTCCTTAAGCATCAGATAATAAGAATCATAACTGATAAAAGGGGAAAGTGTTTTGTTACTGATAAGACTATAGAGAATATTATTCCTTTTTCGCTTCCCAAAGCACTTAAGATAAGGGATAAGTTCTCAATTCTTCTCTATTACTATACAAACATGTTAGAGCAAGAAGTTATAGATAACGTGACAAAGAAAAAGAAAATAGTTCCTTATGGCAGCGAAGGAATCCAAAAGATGATTTCCGATAATAATCTTGATGCACCGATTGAGGCAACGGACGAGGAAGGAAATGTAATCACATATGTTGATGAAAATGGAAACACCGTTCCTGAGCTCCTTTATTTTTACGATATAACACCTGAGAGAATAGAAAAAGCTTATCAGGAAATAATAGTAAAAAATGAAGTTACCCTAACATATCAGGATAAATTAAATTTGTTGTCTCAAAGAATTTTTGAAGATCAGTTTGCGCTGGGAGTTGCTGACACGCTTTTTGATACATCGGTTGATGAGGTTCAAGGGGGAGTAAACGGCATTCCTGCAGGAAAATATGAGATTACAGATAAACTTTTTAAAAATGCTGAATATTCTTATAAATCTTTTTGGATTGTCAACCATGGTAAAAAAATTAAGGTATCAGCACTTTCATTTGGTTCACAGGATGAGCTTATGAGAGTAACCCAAAATATATATAAATATGAACCTCCAACGACATTATCAAAGAATGAGGGTAAGGTTGTTTCTACAATGAAGAATGGATCCAGAGTAGTTGTTTTTAGAGATCCTTTTGCAATGGGCCCGGGATTTATTGTAAGAAAATTTGATTCCGCTCCGTCAGTTGCGCCGGAAGCGCTTATAAGAGATAGGGGAGCAGATATTCCGATCACTATTTCTAAATGGATAATGAAAGGATTATTTAATACATGTATTTCTGGTGGTATGGGTACTGGAAAAACAACAATGCTTAGGAGTAATGTTCGATTTATTAGACCTGATTATGCAATAAGGACTATGGAGCAAACGCGTGAGCTGAATCTTAATTTTACATATCCAAAGAGAAATATATTGTCATTTATTGAAACTGAAAATATATCAGCACAGGATGGTCTTGATTTTTTAAAGAAGTCATCTGCAGATATAACAATAGTTGGAGAAGTTGCTAGTGCTGAAGCAGCCACATGGGTTATTCAGACTGCAAAAGTTGCATCAAAGATGGCTCTGTTTACACATCATGCGGAATCTGCTTACAATCTCATTACTGCAATTCGAAATAATGTGATGGAATGCCTTAGTTTTACTAACGAAAGTAGCGTAGATAAAATGGTTGCCGAGTGTATCAATATCGATATTCATTTGGAAAATGAATCTGGACACAGGTATGTTGAAAGAATTACATATATAAAGCCTGTATTTGGAGAAAAATATCCAGTGGAAGACCTTTCTAAGTCGAAAGATATTGAAAGAGATAAGATACTTAACGAAGATGAATTTAGAAAACGTCTTACTGATAGAAGTACATTTACATGGATGGATGTATGCCGGTATAACAAGGAGTTTGATAGATATGAATTTATTGGCTTTGATGAAAAGATGTTCGATCAGATAAAGGCAAACGTATCCACACAGGAATATGCTCAGTTTATGGATGATTATAAATATCTTGAAGATCTTGAAGCAAAGCTTAAAGAAGAGGATGCAGCGATATCTCAGGTAAAAACGGGGTAAGTATTGATGCAGGATAGGACGAGAGTATGGGAAATAGATTTGCACTTATTGTAATGGTTATTTCAGTAATCATATTAATTGGGCTTGCTATATATAGCTACAAGTTGAAACTGGAAAAATATTTTGGAAAGAAAAAGAAAAAAACGAGTTTCAAGATAAATTTCCTATATGGAGCAAGTTATATATTTAAAAACACGCCTATTTTAAAAAAAAGATATGCAAGAATCCGGCATAAAGTGTCTATTACATATCCTGCGGAGAATGTGTCTGTTGAATTTTTGACAACGAGGACACTTCTTTCTCAATATGTTCTTGCCTTGGGAGGTATATTTATTGTTTTATTTCTTGCGCAGGGGGATCTGTTTTTTATAATGTCAGGACTTGTTGCGATATATCTTCTTCTTGAAGAAGCAACAACGTCTGCAACCGACAAGCTTGATTTTAAACTTCTTAAGCAGATGAGAGAGTTTGTAACCAATATCATTTCTAATTACAACAAGTTACAGACAGATCCGGCGGATGCGGTTAAGCTTACACTTGATAATAATCCACCGGAAATAGGGGCTCATGCAGAGAGTATTTACAAAGCGCTTACATCTGTAAATATCAGAAGTGAATCAGATAAGTATACAGATAAGGCACCTAATAATTTCCTTATGTTATTTATGGCTATCTGTCAGACTATTCAGGAATATGGAGATAAAAAGATAGACGGTCAATCAATGTTTATCAAAAATAATATATATCTGAATGAGGAAGTTAGTAATGAGATAAATTACTATAAAAGGAATAATTCAAGATTTAAATCACTTGGCTTTATCATTTTGGTGCCGATGCTGATAATTAAGCCTTTGGAAATGTGGTCGGTTCATGAGTTTCCAGAGCTGGCAAGTTATTACAAGTCAATCTATGGAACGATAATAATGACATTAGAAGTTGCGACAATCCTGTTTCTGTATATGGTTGTGCAGTCATTAAAAAGTAAAAAAGCAATGCAATTAAAGGAACGTTCCATATTTACGAAACTAGCAGCAATGCCGTTCCTAAATAGGATATTAAAAGCCTACAACAGAAAGCATTATACAAAATCGATAAGGATCAATGATGATCTTCTTACTGTAAAAGATAGGACAGGAGTAAATGCTTTTTATGTAAAAAAATGGGTGTTTGCGATAGGTGGCTTTGTGATAATGAATATTGTTCTTACATCCGCAATCATAAGAGCTAGAGTAACGGCTTTTGAAGATTTTGCTAAGGATTATGAAAGTGCATTTGTATTATCAGAAAGTTATGTTGAGCAAATGGATGATTTTTCGAAGCAGATTGCTGAGATGTATAAAGACATTGATTATGAACAGCTATCAGAAGGGGAGATTTCAGAAAGGCTTGTTCAGGAATATGGCATAAGAAGTGAATATGTCGATACTATGGCAAAAACTATAGTATCAAGGATAGAGGCATATCAGAATACGTATTATAAATGGTTCTATCTTATTGTAAGTATGTTGTTTGCAGTTCTATTATTCAAAATTCCGGATATACTTCTTGCAGTGCAGATAAAGCAGGCAAAGAAGGAAGAGGTTGAAGAAATCACAAAGATGCAGACAGTGTCACTCATATTAATGCATGTAACGGGAATGAACTTGGAGCAGATTCTTGTATGGCTGGAGAAATTTTCTTATTGTTTCAGATATCGTATTGAACAATGCCTTATTGATCTTCCACATGGAGAAACAAAAGCAATTCAAAAAATGCAGGAAGATCCATCTGTACTGTTTAAGTCCTATTGCGATAATCTCTTAAATATAGACAACGTTGGCGTTGAAAGAGCGTTTTCTACTATAGAAGGAGATAGAAGTTATTACAGTGATATGAGACAACAGGAACAAGATGAGAGAAGTAAAAGTAATGCCAGCATATCATCTATCCTTGCTTTTATTCCAATAATGTTAGTTCTTTTTGGTCAGCTTGTATTTCCAATCGTAAAGATGGCTTTGACCATGCAGGACTCTTTAAGACAGGCAATGGGAGGGATGTAAATTATTTACAAATTACTGCTAAAAGTATAATATAATAATAGTATAATTATCATTTTATTACAGGAGGGAATTAGTTATGGAATCAATAGAAAAATTCATTATATTGGGAGCGGGTATTGCTATTGCTTGTATCTTTATAGCTTTTGCTGTGGGTAATGTTAAATCTAACCAAAAAACAGCTCAGGATGCAGCGGATCAAGCTCAGGCAGAACTTGCAACGGTAATCAACTCAGACCTTAAAGGTCTTGCAGGTACAACCATAACGGGACAGCAGGTACTTCAGTATATAGCAAAAGCCGAGAAAACGACTAATTATTTTATTGTAGTAACTAACGCTGCCGGGGGAACAACATCTTATATCTACAAGAATTGTTCTGAGTCAACAACAACTCTTCCCAAGATTGATGATGTAATGACAACCGAAGAATTCAATCAGGCAATGGCTCTTGCAAAGAACGCATCTGAGTCATCTACATATATCAATCCTGTAGCGCGTTTTAGAGTGGCAAGTGCTGCTGATAGTGATGCAGGAATTATATATGATGCAAATGGAACATTTATCGGAGTGGTATTTAAGCAGATAAGTTAATGTAAAAGGTAGCGAGGCGGTTATATGATAGACGCTTTAACTAGTTTTATAGAGTTTTCTATTTCAAGAATCTTACTAGCTATTGGAGTGGCATCGATATTAGTTGCGGTGCCACTTATTAGTAGCTTGATTGATTATACGGGAAGAAAAGTGGAAGATAAGTCAAATATGGCTGAAATCAGTGATAGTGTGTATGGAATCAAAACAGATAGCGAACAGAAGAAAAAAGAAGAATTTCCGTATCTATCAGCAAGCCAAGTATATTTTGATATTGTGAATTATGAGGGCGATGGTTTTGTACAGCTCATTTCAGACACATACGTATTTGATAAGAATGATATAGAAATGTTTCGCGCAGGAGATAATACGAGCGAAGCTTATAAGAAAATCACATATATTTTTGGCACATTTACAGAAAGAGATCGCTTTGTTAAGAAGATAGATGAAAATAAGTCAATTTATGAAAAGGTTTATTAGAGAGGAGATGGTGCTATGGAAACGTCATTAAGAGTAAGAGATGATAGAACTCTTATAGCAAAGAAGACGACTATTGTTGGAGATATCTTATCTTCAGAACCGCTTTCAATAGAAGGAATTGTAGTTGGAAATGTAAAGACTGAGTCAGTTGTTGGAATCACCGGTGGCGTAAATGGAGATATTGAAGCTTTTAAAGTTCAGATTGCAGGAAAAAATGCACATATCAAAGGAACAGTATTTTCTTATGACACAGCGGATATATTTGAAGGAGCTGCAGTAATAGGCGATGTAGATGCAAGCGGAGATGTTTCAATAAGTGGTCTGATAAAAGGAAATGTCAACTCAGATGCAATTGTTAATGTTGCAAGTACCGCGTATATTGCAGGAAATGTAAGTGCGAAAAAAGTAAATATTGCAGATGGATCCAAGATACGGGGAATGGTAGAGCTTAAGCTTCACAAAGATAGCTTTGATGAAGAAAATGTTCTTGCTGAAGTTGAGAAGAAAGCAAATGAGCAGCTTGCGGTAAGACAGCAGATACAGGAAAACAATATAATCGATGTGCTTGAGCAGATCAATTGTTCTGAGCATTATCACATTGAGGAAGATATTCATGATCAGATCGACCAGCAGGTAGCAAACTGATATTTTAATGAGGATAAAGAATGAGAGATTTTATAACAGGTTTTTTGGCAGTCCTTATGCTTATATTTATTGCACTGATAGTTCCTTTACAGCAAAATTCTGCACAGGTCAATTCATCTGTGCAGTCAATAGTAGCAGAAGATGTAAATAGTTTTGTTGAGAAGGTTCGTTCACAGGGATATATTACCGGACAGGACTACAGAAAGTTTCTTGATGCTCTCGAAGGCACGGGTAATATATACGATATCAGTGTAACTGTTTTGTCGGAAACATATTATCCGTCTGAAAATGATATTAAATATGAAGCTGCTTATATTCCGGATAGTCAGTCAGAAATAGTAGGTGAGCTTGGAAAGCTTACAGTTGATGATGTTTATTCAATGAAGAATGGAGATTATATCACTGTATCTGTTAAACAGGCAAATGTTTCAATAGCAAAGAGACTTGCCAATATCTTTCTTGTAACAAAGTATTCTCCTGATATTTATTACACGTATGGAGCTGGAGTAGGAAACGAGGCATCCTAATGAATAGTAGAATAGCAATATTTCTTGGAATAATGTTACTTACGCTTTCTGCCTATATGGGGGTAAGAGGAACGGCAAATGAAGTAGCATCAAGGTTAAACACTCAGTATTCCAAGATTCTGACAGAAGCCTGTAGAACGGCTACTGAAAGGATGGAATATGATGAGAGCGGGTATGCCGTAATGGCCACTAAAGATGTAAGAGAAAGTGTTATTGATGCCTTTTTTAATACCTTTCTTATATCATTTGAAGAAGCTACTGCAAAGGATGGGAAAATAGACTCAGAGCCGTCAATCAACAGAATGATTTTATATAAGAATATCCCGGTAATACTTCTTATGGATGTTAATGGATTTTATGTGTGGTACAACACTTTTGAGAATGATATGCTTACATCTAAAATGTCATCACTTACATCCTACAGTAAGACAATATCAGGGAGCGATATCTATTATATAAGGTTCTTTTTAGGGAATAGGGTTCAAGTTTCTAAAAAGGGAGAAGATATAGTATATGACGGAACACCCAAAGAAGTATATAAGAAACTTGGAGGCCCTTCAGAGCTTTTATTTTTATCAGATTACGAAAAATACGCGGCCTATAGAAATGCATATGTAGCAGATCTAGTAGAGGATCAGGTTGAGTATTACATAAATAATGAGAATTTAGAGAGGCAGTGGACTAATTCAGATAGAAGTGATTATGTGTTCGAGATGCCGCAGATCTCAATGAGCGACTGGATGGAGATGGTTGAGTATCCTTCAGTTATATCTTTTTATCAGGGAAAACAGATTAATAACGGAGCTGCAATGATAAATACATATGCCTTTAGTGGAAGTGAGTTTGCTCCTATGAAGGAATATTATGTAACAGATGATAATCTTTATCATAAGAAAGAATGTGATGAGCTTACAGACGAAGATAGAAAGCAAAGGAGTTTTTCTTCAAGACGGGAACTTGCAGCTCATGGGTATAGTCCATGTACAAAGTGTAGACCATAGTATATTGAGAATTTAAGTTTTAACAGCACAAAGATTGAATTGAAAATATGTTATAAAACTTTCAAAGAGTGGTAGCGATACCCCTTGATTAAGAATCTTTAGAGTGTATGGAGTATAATGTAAAATGTTTGAAAATATAGGGGGAAGTGTGTATTTCTATGATGATTATATTTGGCATGTTAACTATAATAAATTGTTGAATATAGAGAGGTTAATATTATGCGATTATTATATGATAAATGGCCGGGTAGCCCATACGAAATAGTTGAATTTACAAAACTTCAAATCAGTATGGAAATATATTACGGCAGTAACGGAGAAGTTTATGACATAGACATCCGCGATGAAAATGATGAAGACGATGTTTATCGCAAGATTGACAACACGAAGTTTGACTATTTCCCGGATGAGTTGCAAGCGATATTTACCATGCATGACGGGTATCAAATCTCATGCTATATGGAAGTAGGCCGCACAAAAGATAGATTCCATAGCATTATCAAGCACTTCGATGAACTACTTGATAAGATTGCAGAAACAGGATATTGTAAGCAGTCAGAGTTTGATTTTGCAAAATGTTCTTGGCAGTAAAATGCGTATGCTGCTTCATTATGTCAAAAAAACTCCCTCCCATATTAGTAGTTTTCCCGAGAATTTTAACAATATGAGAGATGTAAGAGTAGTTCCTAGACACGTTTGTATAAAAAAGACTGCTCAACACGCAGAATATAAGGTAAATAGTATAATAAATTATAATTAAGCCATATTTTAAGCGGAGTGTGCATTGATTATATATAATTAAACTTTATAATCAAACATTAAAGAGAGTTTCATATGATACATGAAACTCTCTTTTTATGTTTGGAATTACTGGGGCATATTATCGGCTATACTGCCAATCTCCCTTATATGAAGCTGATACATAACTCCCTCAAGCCTACCAATGTTAAAACCACATTCACTAGCTTCCTTGCGGCATTTCACAAGTTCATCGAACCAATGTCTGTATTCAGAAT
>JAEEGI010000606.1_pt1 | contig 103381 bp, 79 predicted proteins | sample 8958751 | NCBI WGS metagenome assembly JAEEGI01 (sample SAMN16246545, study PRJNA631951) | gut metagenome | biome: gut microbiome; feature: rumen; material: KS-attached | host: Bos | place: Iran: Karaj | collected 2018-10
ACAGGAGCGGATCCATGGGAGGACTTGAAAAAGACACTATAGGCGGGTTCAACTCTATGATTGAAAGGCAGAAAAAGGAAGAGGGAAAGTGCTTCGTTACCACAGTGCTTTTCGACAACGTAAACGAGACGATCCATGACCGGGTATCGCTTGAAGAGATCAAACCTATGACCGAAAAAGATTATTACGTAAGAGGCTGCACCGCGCTCATCGACGCCATGGGAGATACGATCCACCGCATCATGGACATCCACAAATATGCAAGAAAAGAAGACGTTCCTGCTCATACCATGTTCGTGATCACTACGGACGGTATGGAAAACGCCAGCCGCAGATATTCCAGCGACGACGTTAAGAAACTGGTGGAAAAGCAGAAGGCCAAAGGCTGGGAATTCCTGTTCATCGGAGCCAATATCGATTCCGTGGAGACCGCTTCTCATTACGGCATCGAGGCTTCCAGAGCCGTAAATTATCACGCTGACTGCGCCGGGACCAAGGTCGTTTTCGCCAGCCTCGGCAAAGCGGTAAGCAGGCTTCGCAAGGAAAGCGCCATTAAAGACGACTGGTGCGCGGAGATCAGCGAAGATTACGAAAGCAGAAAGTGACTTTTGATCAAAAATATGCTATAATCATCACCGCTCGGCATAAAGGGCGCTTCAGACCGGGAAGGAATTTCCCGAAGTGATCGTCAGAAGGTACCGTTGCCGCAGCGGTGATTTTTTTTATTGGAGGTCAGATCGATGATAAAAAAAGGCGTGTACGACGAACTGGTGGAGCGGGGAATAATTGCCCAGTGCACCAACCCTGAAAAAGTGAAAGAACTGCTTGACAGCGAACCTGTCACTTTCTACGTTGGCTTTGACCCTACCGCCGATTCGCTTCACATCGGTCATTTCGTTCAGATAATGGTCATGGCTCATATGCAGAGAGCCGGACACAGGCCCATTGCCCTCGTCGGCGGCGGCACCGGAAAAGTGGGAGACCCTTCCGGTAAGACCGATATGCGCAAGATGCTTACCGACGAAGACCTTGCCCATAACGTGGCCGGTTTGAAAGCCCAGCTCAGCAAGTTTCTGGATTTCGAGAATTCCGCCATTATGGTCAATAACGGCGACTGGCTCCTGAATCTGAACTACGTGGAATTCTTAAGGGACATCGGAGTCCATTTCTCCGTCAACCGCATGCTTACGGCCGAGTGCTTCAAGCAGCGTCTCGAGCGCGGACTCAACTTCATAGAGTTCAACTATATGCTTATGCAGAGCTACGACTTCTACAGACTGTTCAAAGATTACGGCTGCAGGATGGAATTCGGCGGAGACGACCAGTGGTCCAACATCATCGGCGGCGTGGAGCTAGTGAGAAGAAAAGAAGGGGAGGAAGTATACGGACTTACTTTCTCGCTCCTCACCACTTCCGAAGGCGTAAAGATGGGCAAGACCGTTAAAGGCGCCGTGTGGCTCGATGAGAACAAAACTCCTCCATATGAACTGTACCAGTACCTTCGCAACGTTGGCGACGCTGACGTTATCAAGTGCCTCAAGCTGCTCACTTTCGTACCCATCGAAGAGATCAGAGAGATGGAGAAATGGGAAGGCAGCAAACTCAACGAAGCTAAAATCCGCCTGGCATACGAGGTCACCAAGATCGTGCACGGACAGGAAGCCGCGGACAAGGCCAAAGCCACCGCCGAGGCGCTTTTCGGAGGCGCTGCCGATTCGGAGCATATGAACACCACTGCGATTCCTGCGGATATGATCGCAAACGGAGGCGTCAATATCCTTGACGCCATGGTGTTTGCCAAGATAATCCCTTCCAAAGGCGAAGGCCGCAGGCTTATCCAGCAGGGCGGCTTGTTCCTCGACAACGAAAAGGTGAGCGACCCGAATCTCGTCATACCGGAATCCGCTCTGGAAAACGGCGCCATCGTAAGGAAAGGTAAAAAGACGTTCCACAAATTTACGAAATAAACAGCTTTTTGCAAAGGGAAAGGCCGGATCGAGATGGAACACAGCGACGGAAAGTATATCGACCTTAAACAGGAGACCTGGGTCTGTACGGACGAACTTCAAAGGAACGTAACTCCGGAAAAATATCCTGCCAAAAGAGATGACAGGAAAGTCGGTATGTTCTATTTCCTCTGGCACGATCACAGGCCGGATCAACCTCTCGTAGACCATACCCGTTCCTATAACGAAGGCGGCATTCCGAAGGTTAAAGAAGATCTCGCGGCTGTACCTATGGGTTATTTGCAATACTGGGCGGAACCGTATTTTGGATATTACCGTTCGGACGATCCCTGGGTGATCAGAAAGCACGCTTCTATGCTCTCTGATGCAGGCGTGGATTTCATTTTCTTCGACGTGACCAACACCCTTACTTATCCGCAGACCTACGGAATGGTGCTCAGGGTCTTCAGCGAGATGAGATCCGAAGGCATCAAAACTCCCGAAGTCATGTTCATCACCAATACTAAAGGGGCCGAGACGGTTATGAAGCTTTACGGCGAACTGTACGAGCCCGGCCTTTATGAAGACCTCTGGTTCCGTTATCTCGGAAAGCCACTCATATTGATGCCTCAGGATGACGTTTCAAAGCTTCCGGACCACGTTAGAGATTTCTTTACCATACGCTACAGTTGGGCCTATACCAAAGGTCCCGCCGGTGAGTGGTATAGGAAGAACGAGGGCAGGAACTGCTGGCCCTGGGCCGATATGTACCCTCAGGAACCGGGACTCGACGGCGAGGGAAATTTAGAGCAGATGATCGTTATGTGCGGTTTCTGGGTCAACGGCAGTTACGGCACCAATGCCGGCAGAAGCTATAGAAAAGGACGCCAGCCTGACAATCTCTCAAAAGACGACATGGGTTTCGGACTAAGCTCAGGACCTTCCGGTGTCGGTTACGCTTTCTCCGAGCAGATCGACAGAGCGCTGGAGGCGGATCCGCCTGTATTGATGATCACGGGCTGGAACGAATGGACCGCCGGACGCTGGGGCTCCGATCCCAGATCCGGATTCAATCCTGCCGTAGGCCAGACCATCGCCAACAGCTATACCGTTGTCCCCGGGAAAGGTTTCGAAGATTATTATTTCGTTGACAATTTCAACGGTGAGTTCAGCCGCGATCTGGAGCCGGTGAAAGGGCTTTATAACGACAACTATTATTGCCAGCTGGTGGATTTCCTGCGTAAATATAAAGGCGCACGTCCGGTGGAGACCGTTTCGGGATGCGTTAAAATGGATATTACGGACTCCGATCCTTCCGAATGGGATCAGGTGGGTCCCGAATATCTTGACGCGCCCTGCGATACGTTCAGGAGGGACTGGCCCGGCAACGGCGGCGATACCCATTACGTGAACGATTCGGGCAGAAACGACATAGTTGCCGCGAAAGTGTGCTCCGACAGGCAGTATATCTATTTCTATTGCCGCTGCCGCGAAGATATAACCGAGCCTTCCGGCGAAAACTGGATGAACCTGTATCTGAATTCGGACTGCAATTGCCAGAACGGCTGGTACGGTTTCGATTATATCATCAACAGGCACCAGAGCGGCGGCAACGCCTCTATCGAAGTGTTCGTGGACAACGAGTGGAAATTCGAGCAGATAGGGGAGGCTATGCTGAGAGTTACGGGCAACGTGCTCGAACTTAAGGTTCCCAGGGCGCTCGTCAGGCTGAACGACACCTTCGATTTCAAATGGGCGGACAATTCCGTCGACGACGGTGATATTATGAAGTTTTACGATATGGGCGACGCCGCTCCCGACGGCCGATTCTGCTACCGCGCCAGACTTTGCGAGGATCGTTAAAATGGTTCTTTACGATATGCATATACATTCAAAATTCTCCTTCGACAGCTCCATGGAGATGGAAGATGCTGCAGAGCGCGCCATTGCCGCTGGTCTCTCCGGCATCGCTTTTACCGACCACCTTGACGTGAATTATATGCCTGACGGCAGCGATGTTTATTACTATTTCGGAGATTATCTTAAACGGGTAAACGAAGTCAGGGCGCAATATGAAGGGCGCCTCGATATATTGAGCGCGGTGGAAGTGGGTCTTCAGCCTCAGGTGTTAGATGAAAATATCGAGCGGCTTAAAGGATACGAATTCGATTACAAGATCGGATCGACTCATCTTATCAGCCGCGTGGACCCCTACGACGGTTCATATTTCAAGATCGAGCCTGAAAAGCATCACGCCTATAAAAGATACCTTCGGGAACTCATCAAGAACGTGGCCCTTTATCACGATTACAATACGCTGGGACATTTCGATTATATCATCCGCTACGCAAAATTCGATGACAATATGATGAGATATTCCGATTTCCGGGATGAATTTGACGAACTTATCCGCCTGATGATATCTTTCGGCCTGGCTTTCGAGGTCAACACCCGTTCATATGACAAGACTGAGATGGACCTGGAAGTGCTGAAGAGATTCAAAGCGGCAGGAGGCGAGACCGTTGTCATCGGTTCCGACGCCCACAGATATAACAGGATCGGCCTGGGCTTCGAAAAAGCGCTCGAATATATAAAAGCGTGCGGATTCAGATATATTGCCCATTTCAAAGAGGGAAGGCCTGTTTACGACAAGATCGGCTGATATATATCGAAGCTGTTTTTAAGCACAAAAAACCGGAGCCATTTGATAAGGCTCCGGTTATTTTTTCAGCAGATCTAATCAGATCATATCATATCCGACTTATCAGATCATTTCTTTTTCTTCTTGGCAAGCGCGATTACAACGCAAATGACCGCGATGACCGCAACTGCGCCGGCAATTATACCGATAATGGCGGGAGTGCTGAGTCCTGCCTTCTTCTCGTCATTGTTGCCGCTGTTTTCACCGGATTTTTCGGTGGCAACGGAAGCGGCGGTAGCGTCGCCTTCATCGGTCTTGGCAGGCTCGTCGGTAGCTGCAGGCTCTTCGGTGGCAACGGGCTCTTCGGTGGGAGCTGCGGTAGGTTTGGGAACGGCAACGCCCCAGGCTTCGATCTCGTCGATTCCGGAGTAGTAGTAATTCTGATCGTGAACGCCGCTGGCTCTGGTCACGTGGACCATCACGTACATTGCCCGCATATTCGTATAATATTCGAAGGTCTCGGTATGGAGAGTGCCGCCGTTTTCGGTAATGCCGGATTCCTCGCCGATCTGTACCCAGTCGCTTCCGTTTTCGGAAAGATTGACCGTGAATGAAGAAGGCAGGCTGCATCCGTTAAGGAAAGCGGTAGGAACGAGTTTTACGCAGTAGACGTCGGACAGGCGGTCGAGCTCGATGGTGATATATATGTCGGTATCCTGTTTCTTGGAAGCGCCGTACCATGAAAGTTCGAGGTCGGTAGGAATGCTGGCGGTGGGGATGTCCGTGTTATGGATACCGTCGGTAAGGTTGTGAGCCGTGAACCATGCGGGATTCTCAAGGCTGGGGTTGTCTTCGGGGTACGTGTCGACGTCTCCGATTTCGCAGACGGCTTCGCACTCAAGCGCCAGGTTGGTGGCGTTTTCGGGGATCTGTGCCGCACCGATGGTCTCTTCGGCGAAAATATTGAGAACGCCGGAAGAAATGAGTATTATCGCAGCAACAGCGAAAATCAAGATCTTTTTCATTTTTATACCTCCGTATGCGGACCGTTGTACGTCCGCTAGAATAACAAGTGAATATTAACTTATTTCGCCTCTTATGTCAATACGATTATTTTGTCCTGACGCTTGAATTAAGGCCGAAAATACTGTACAATTCAGCATAACGAAACTGCGCGCCGTCAACCTGAATATCGAAGCGCTCCTGGAGGATTTTTTATTATGGAAAGCATGCTCAGACACGTAAATTCTTACCTTCGCCAGTTGTCCGATTCCATTCCGAAAAAAGTGATCCGTCTGGAAAACATAGGGATATATCCCTGCGGCTACAAGACCGACAATACTTTCCCGGCCGTCGACGTTTTCAGGCCTTACGAATGGGGCAGCGAATGGGGCAAGGGCAACGACTCTCACGCCTGGTTCCACATCCCGATAGAAGTGCCCGAGGATATGCGCGGAGACGATACTCTCGAACTTTGCATCCATACGGACAGGGGAGGATGGGACGCGGACAATCCCCAGTTCCTGTGCTATGTCGACGGCATAATGCGCCAGGGTTTCGATACTAATCACCGCGAACTGGTGCTGGGCGGCGGCAGGGACTTTTACGACGTTTACGTTTACGCCTACACCGGCCCCAGAGTGACCACTACCCGCGTGATGCCTTACCTGCGCACCGTCAACGACGACGTGAGGCAGCTTTATTACGATATTTCCGTCCCCAGATTCGCCCTGGATACTCTCGGCACCAACACTCCCGAATATATGGAGATATTGACCACGCTCAGCATGGCGCTTCGGAAGGTCAATATGCTGGAGCCTCGCGGTGAAGAGTTCCACAGGTCCGTTGCCGACGCGCTGGCCTATCTCAAAAAGAATCTGTACGACCGTGCCGAAGAAAGCGGAACCACGGTCATCTGCATCGGCCACACCCATATCGACGTGGCGTGGCTCTGGACTCTCGAGCAGACGAGAGAAAAGGCGCAGCGGTCTTTTGCCACAGTGATCGAGTTGATGAAACGGTATCCCGAATATAAATTCATGTCTTCCCAGGCTTATCTGTACCAGGCCGTTAAAGAAGAGGCGCCGGAGCTTTACGAAGAGATCAAGAAGATGATCAAGGCCGGACGCTGGGAAGTGGAAGGCGCTATGTGGGTGGAAGCTGACTGCAACCTTACTTCCGGAGAGTCTCTGGTTCGCCAGGTGATGTACGGAAAGAATTTCTTCAAAGACGAATTCGGAGTCGACACCAGGATCCTGTGGCTTCCCGACGTGTTCGGCTACTCCGCCGCGCTTCCTCAGATACTTAAAAAATCCGGCGTGGACTGGTTCCTGACTTCCAAGATCAGCTGGAACGACGTAAATACCATGCCATACGACCTTTTCTCCTGGATCGGGATCGACGGAACTCCCATCAATGCCTATTTCCTTACGGCACAGGACAAGGGCAGGACCGACGCTTTTACCAAAGGCACCACCTACGTTGCCAGCACAGATCCCCGCATGATAGCCGGATCCTACAACCGGTTCCAGCAAAAAGAACTTGCCCGTGAATCGATGGTCACTTTCGGATACGGAGACGGAGGCGGCGGTCCCACCGACACGATGATCGAAATGGCGCGCAGGCAATATAAGGGCATTCCCGGACTTCCCAAAGCCAGGATCGGTTTTGCTGGAGATATGCTAAGGCGCATCGAAAAGAACATCGACGGCAATCCCAGGCTTCCTTCCTGGAGAGGCGAGCTGTATCTGGAATTCCACAGAGGAACTTACACTTCCAACGCCAGGAACAAGAAGAACAACAGAGACTGTGAATTCCTTATGCTTGACAGTGAGCTGCTCAGCGTTATGGCAGGCGTGGCCGCCGGCGCAGCGTTCCCTAAAGAGGAACTGCACAAATGCTGGGAGACTGTTTTGGTAAATCAGTTCCACGATATAATTCCCGGCTCTTCCATCAGGGAAGTGTACGAGCGCTGCGACAGAGATTACGCCTCACTTCGGGAGATCACCGGAAAGATCAGGAAGAACGCCCAGGAGCAGATCGCGTCACTGGTCGATACGGACAAGAAATATCTGGTTTTCAACCCGCATTCGTTCACCGGAAAAGGTTACGTCAACGTTGACGGACGCTGCGTTTACGTGGAGAACGTACCGCAGAAAGGATATATGGCTTCCGACCTCCGGTCGCGCAGGGGGGACAATCAGCTGGTCAGCGTCGACGTTGACCGCAGACTGATCGAAACGCCGTATTATAAGTGCGAATTCGACGAAAACTGGAACATACTTTCGCTTTATGACAAGGCAAACGGACGCCAGGTCATTTCCGGCGGCCCGGGCAACGAACTTCGCATTTACGAAGATTATCCGGACCAGTACGACGCCTGGGAGATACAGGAATTCAGCGGATATAAATATTATCCCGTCACCGGATTCGAAGCCGTTTCCGCCGTCGACAACGGAGGCAGGGCAGGCGTAAGGATCACGAGAAAATACGAGCAGAGCCTCATAACCCAGACCGTATGGTTCTACGGCCGCGACCCCAGAATAGACTTCGAAACGGAAGTGGAATGGGACAGCCTCCACAGGATCCTCAGGACCGCGTTTCCGGTGGATATCAATACGGACAAGGCTTCTTTCGAGATCCAGTTCGGTACCATAGAGCGTCCAACACACAAGAACACTTCCTGGGACCGCCAGAAGTTCGAGACCTGCGCCCACAAATTCGTGGATATGTCCGAAGGCGGATACGGAGTTTCGCTCCTTAACAACTGCAAGTACGGTCACGACGTACACGGGAACCTTATGATGCTGACGCTGCTCAAGCGTCCCACTTACCCCAGCGAAGTTGCGGATCAGGGGCACCACTCCTTCACGTATTCGCTGCTGCCTCACTCAGGGGCCCTTAAAGACGCCGATACGATCAGACAGGCATACTACCTCAACTTCCCGCTTTATGCGCTTAAAACGGCTCAGAAGGGCAAAATTTCGGATCCTGATGCAGCCGCCCGCAGGAAGTCTGTTAAAATGCCTGAAGCCTGGTCTTTGATCACGACTTCCGATGAGAATCTTGTCATCGAGACCGTAAAAGAAGCCGAATATTCCGGGGATCTGATCATCCGCGGTTACGAATCCGGGAACACGCGGGGCGCGGCAAATATCAGGCTGGGATTCGACGCTGAAGAAGTTTGGATTTCCGACCTTTCCGAGAATAAACTCAAGAAGCTCGAATTGAAAGACTCGAGGGAGTTCGTGCTTCCTTACAGGCCTTTCGAGATCGTAACGTTGACCGTCGTGAGGAAGTAATCATCATGAAGAGCGCTTTAAGAAAACATATCGCGCTGCTGACGGCGCTGCTTATATTCGCGTCAATAGTTTTGTCAGGCTGTGCCGGCAAAAACGGTCCGGACGTGCCTGCCGATACGGATCTTCCCGCCGTACCCACGGACGTTCCGGCAACCGGAATTCCTGCCACGGAAGTACCTGCCACAGACGTTCCCGACGAGTTTTACGAGACCAGGGAATATTCGTTCATTGACAACAAAGACAGGTTCAAGATCATGGGCCGGTCCGCGGATATGAGCAAGGGCGTTACCTGCGACTGGTCAGCCGCCGGATTTGCAATAAATGCTTATTGCCGCGGTGACGTTAAACTTAAACTGACAGTGAGCGGATCCTGCTATTTTTCCGTATTCGTTGACGGCGTAAAGCAGGAAGGGGACGTGCTGGCGAAAGCCACAACGGTGCTCGCAAAAGGACTCGAGGCAGGGGAGCACCTTATAGAAGTGTTCCGCCAGACCGAAGTACGCCAGGGCCTGGTCGTCTTAAAATCGCTTTCCGTCGAAGGAGAGCTTCTGGAAGCTCCCAAGGACAAACCTCTGCGGCTCGTATTTATCGGCGACAGCATCAGTTCCGGATTCGGAACGAATCCCAAGACGCAGACGGGAGCCGAAGACCATGTTGACGCTACGCTGGCATATCCGTTCCTGGTGTCGAGAGCGCTTGACGCGGATTTCGAGATAGACGCCGTGATCGGTATCGGGCTGGTAAAAGGATACGTTACCGAAACCATGGGAGAGATATTCAAATATACCGACTACTACCGGTCTAAAAAGACGGAATACACCTGCGACAAAAGAACTGACGCCGTGATCATCAACCTCGGCACCAACGACGCGACCATGAGTTCCGACCCCGGTTTATTCAAAGAAGCGGTCAAGGCACTTGTTCACGACGTGCAGGCGATGTACGGCAACAACGTCCCCATCATCTGGATCTACAATTCCATGCGCGCGGATCATTCTAAATACACACTGGAGGCAATAGAAGACCTGAAAGTCGAAGGGATCAATATCGAAGCGGAAAAGTTCAAGGCAGACGCCTCCGCGTACGGACATCCCGGAGTAAAAGCGCACCAGAAAGACGCAGACCAGCTTATAGAACTCTTAAAAAGCAGATACGGCATCGGAGAAATAGTCGAACCCGCCGGAGGAGATAATTAAATGGCAATATTTGAAGTTACAGAAAACGACAGGAGAATATACGAGACCGAGCTGAAAGACTTCCTGCCGGACAAGATCCTTGACGTTCACACCCACGTCTGGCTTGAATCGCTGACCGTTCCGGAAAGTGAAGAAAAGGTCAAACGCACCGTCACCTGGCCTTCGCTGGTGGCCAGGGACAACAGCCTTGAAGATCTTCAGGAGACGTACAGGCTTATGTTTCCGGGAAAAGACGTTAGCGCGCTGATGTTCACCAGCAGCGTCCACAGCATTGAAAGCGGCAGGGCCAACAACGTTTACGTTTCCGAAGCTTCCCGAAGGAGCGGCTGGCCTGCGCTTTACTACAGCCATCCCACTCAAAGCCCCGACGAAGTTGAAAAGATGATAAGGGACGGAGGTTTCGTAGGGATCAAATCATATCTCAGCCTGGCCCCCGAGTATATTCCCGAAAACGAGATCAGGATATATGATTTCTTCCCGAAAGAGCAGTTAAAACGCATGGACGAACTGGGCGCCGTGGTGATGCTCCACATCCCCCGGAAAGGCAGGCTGAAGGACCCTGTGAATCTTGAGCAGATACTTGAGATCAAGGCTGCTTACCCTAATATGAGGCTCATAATCGCTCACGTAGGCCGCGCGTATACCAGGGAAGACGTGGGCAACGCGTTTACGGATTATCTTTATAAAGTTCCGGATCTGATGTACGATTTCACTGCCAACTGCTGCGAATATGCTATCACTGAAGTGATCCGCCACGCCGGGCCCAAACACGTAATGTTCGGAACGGACATGCCCATACTTCGCATGCGCACGCACCGGATCGAAGAGAACGGGACTTATATCAATCTGGTCCCGCCCGGACTCTACGGAGATCCTTCTCAGGATCCACATTTAAGGGAAGTCAGTGAAGCAGAAGGGAAGAAGATTACGTTTTTCGCTTATGAAGAACTGCTGGCCTTCAAACGCGCCTGCAAGACGCTTAATATGACCAGACAAGACGTCAGCGATATGATGTACGGCAACGCAAAAGAACTAATCGACGGTGCCAGAAGATCGATCTACGGAGGTTAATTACTATGGAAAAAAGCTGCTTTAAAAAGAAGATCAAGATCGGCTACCTGCCCCTATATATCAAACTGTACGACGATTACCATCCCGGCATCAGAGCCGCGTATGAAGACTATATGAAAAAGCTGGTGGGAATGATCGAGGACAAAGGCTTCGAGGTGGTGCTCGCCGACGAAGTGTGCAGGGTCAAGGAAGAATTTGACCGCGCCGCCGCAAAATTCAACGCGGACAACGACATTGCCGCAGTCGTTACGCAGCATCTGGCATATTCTCCTTCGCTGGAATCCATCGACGCGCTGCTCTCCTTAAAAGCGCCTATCGTAGTATTCGACACCACGCCCGATTACCAGATATTGAAATACGCCGATACGGAAGACAGGATAATGCCCAACCACGGCATCCACGGGGTTCAGGATATGTGCAACATGCTACGCAGAAACGGTAAAAATTACCAGCTCTGCGTAGGGCACGCCAGCGAACCTGCCGTTATGAACGAACTTTGCGACCTCCTGAAAGGAGCCGCCGTCGCATCCGCCATGCGCAATTCCAGGATCGGTATGGTGGGAGGAGAATTCGAAGGAATGGGAGACTTCAGGCTTCCCGACGAGCAGCTCAGGCGCGAACTCGGAGTCGAGACGGTCAGGATGACGCCTGAAGAAGGTGTCGAATATACTTCTAAAGTAACTGAAGCGGAGATCGACGCGGAGATAGCTGCGGACAAGGAACGGTTCGACGTCAGAGTCGATAACGAAACCGCATACAGGGACGCTACCAAAGCAGGGCTGGCGGTCCGCAGATGGATGAATGACAAAAAGCTGAGCGGAGTTACCGTCAATTTCCTTCACACAGACCTGAACCGCATCCCCAAGATGCCTTTCGTAGAATGCTGTAAGGTCATGGAAAGATGCCAGGGCTACGCCGGAGAAGGGGACAACCTCACCGCTTCTCTTACCGGAGCGCTGATCAGAGTCTTCCCGGATACCACGTTTACGGAAATGTTCTGCCCCGACTGGGAAAACAATATGATATTGCTGAGCCATATGGGAGAAATGAATCCCAGATTGACCCAGCACAAGCCCGTGCTTACGGACAAGAAATTCAACTACAATTCTTGCGGCGACACCACTACGGTCTGCTCCAGCTTCCGGGCGGGAAGAGCCGTGCTGGTCAATCTCGCCCCCGCAAAAGAGGGATTCACGCTTATATTGTCCGAAGTGGAATTGACCGACGAAACGTCTCACACTTCCGCCTACGCTACCGAAGTGCAGGGCTGGCTGAAGCCTTCTAAACCTTTGCGCCAGTTCCTGAAACGCTATTCCGTATTCGGAGGCACCCACCACAGCGCGCTGGTGTACGGATTCAATCTTAAAGCCATCGCGGCCTTCGGAAAGCTTATGGGATTCGAGACTGTGATCATTTAATACGGAGCCGATGCGTTATGAAACCTGTAATCAGAACACCATATTTTGAGATAGGAACGAAAAATTACGTTTTCGGAGACAGACTGCTGGAACTTGCGATCTGCGCCGATAAAGCCGCTAAAGAGTACGATATCGACGTCATGTTCGTTACTCCCGCGCTGGAGATCCGCCGGGTTGCCGAAAACACTTCTAATCTTATCGTGCTGGCCACATATATGGACACGCTGAGGCCCGGAAGGGGAATGGCGGATATACTTCCCGAGGGGCTTAAAGCCGCAGGAGCAGTGGGCGTTGTCATCAACCATTGCGAGAAGCCAATGAGCCTGCCTCAGATGAAAAAGACAATCGACCGGGCAAGAGAACTGGATTTCCTGGTATTTGCCTGCGCTGACACACTCGAAGAGGCAAAAGCGATCGCCCAGCTGCATCCCGATATAATCAATCCCGAACCCTCCGGCATCATCGGCGGCGGCAACGGCGTTACGCCTATGGATTACGTGATGGATTCCATCCGGGAGATCAAATCTATATATCCCGACATCCTCGTTGAACAGGCGGCGGGAATAACTAACGGCGACCAGGTATACGACTTCATTATGGCAGGCAGCGAAGGCGCAGGAGCCGCTTCCGGAATAATGAACGCGGACGATCCGGAAGCCAAGATATACGAAATGATCGCTGCCACACGCAGAGCCGCAGACGATCTTAAAAAGCTTGGAAGATTATAAGGAGGAGTTAGAATGCTCAAGAAATACACTTTCAAATTAGAATCGAATCACCGCGCCGTAAGCTTTCACGATATAACCGATAAAGTAAAAGAGCTTGCCGCAGAGTCCGGCCTCTCCGACGGTATCGTGGTAGTGTATTCCCACCATACCACGTGTTCGGTGATAACGCAGGAATGCGCTTTCGACAAGTCCATGACCGGCCTGGAGACTCTTCAGCAGGACCTGGTCAACGTCTTCGAAAAGTGGATCCCTACCTGCCGCACAGAAGGTATGTACCTCCATCCGGGCCCCGAAGCGCTGAAGTTCGCAGAAGAACACGGCGAGGACAATTTCGGCTGCCATAACACGGACGCCCACCTCCGCTCCTCTATAATCGGCCGCAGCGTCACTATCGTAATGGAGGACAAAGAGATGGATCTGGGAGAATTCGGTCGCATCCATTTTATCGACTGGGATCAGACAAGAGGCCGGACCAGGACCGTAAAAGTTATGATCATCGGCGAGTGAAACTTTGCCGGAACAGTCAGTTTAATTATAAGAAATTTTGAGGAAGATTTATGAGATATCTGATCGGGCTTGATATTGGCACCTCGTCTGTAAAAGGCGCGTTGATGACGGAAGCAGGGAAGGTGGTCAACACCGCCGCCGGTACGTTTACGTATATTATCGACGGAGACGCCAGATTGCTGGATCCTCAGCATTGCTGCGACGTTTGCTTTGACGTTATTAAGACGCTCTCCGGCGAGATACCTGCCGATGAAAACGGCGAGATCGCAGCTATTTGTTCTTGCTGCGCCGCCGGTAATCCGTTGTTCCTGGGACAGGATATGAAGCCAATAACGCCTATTATAGGATGGCAGACAAAAATCCCCTGGGACGTTATCGACAGCGTATATACAAAAGCCGAACAGGACGCGTTCTACCGCAAAGTAGGCTGGGGCTTCTTCGACGGAATGCCTGCGGCTGACCTGGCCTGGATCTCTGTGAAGAAGCCCGAAATACTCGAGCAGACGATATTCCTTACGTTCAGCTCCGAATATATGAATTATCTGATCACGGGCAAATGGGGCATCAGCCATTCCATGGGTACTCCGACATATTTGATCGACCAGGAAAAAGGCGTATACGACAAATTTATGCTGGATAAATTCGGGCTGACGGAAGAAATGCTTCCTCCCATATACGATAAAGGCACTGTGCTTGGAACGGTGCTTCCCGAAATGGCCGGAAAGTTGGGCGTTTCTGCCGAAACGAAGATCGTGCTGGGCACCTTCGACCATCCCTCGGGAGCGTTGGGAGCAGGAGTCATTAAAGAGGGCGACATGCTGCTGGCCTGCGGCACTTCCTGGGTGGAATTCTTTCCCGTATCGTCAAGAGAATTCGGCCTCTCCACCGGAGCGCTTGTCGACAGATTCCTGCTGGATGGAGCCCCATATTGCGTGATGCAGTCACTCGAATCCATAAACGACCTTATCAAAGACCGCCGCAAGACGTTGCTCGGAAACATTTCACACCGCAGGTTCGACGAACTCATCGAAGCGTCATTGCCCGATTCCGGAGGCCTTGAATTCGACTACACCGACGATGATTACGAGAGAGCAAGATCGTACGGCAAACCAGAGATCGCCAGGGCTATCATGGCCGGCGCAGCGAAACTGCTTCGGGATAATCTTATCAAATCTGAAAAGCTCGGCCTGCGCGCGGACAACATCACCGCCGTGGGCGGTACCACCAATTCCGCTACGTGTGTAAAACTCATTTCGGAAATACTGGGCAAACCGGTTTCGGTGGTCAACGGTCAGTCTGCCGGCGCCGTAGGTTCCTGCCTGCTGGCCGGTATCGGCACAGGCATATTCGGTTCCGAAGCTGAAGCCGTAGAGATCATGAAAGCAAATCTCTGAACCGCCGTCGCATAAAAAGAAAGGACGATAAAGTGAATTCGGAAACTATCAAAGCCGCAAAAAAAGTGTTTGACATCGAAAGCGAATGCATACGCGAAATGGAAAAACGGTTCGACGAAGAAGCATATTGCCGTGCCGTATCTCTGCTTACTAACGCGCAGCGCATCGGCGCCTCCGGCTGCGGCCATTCAGGAATATTGTGCCAGCATTTTGCCCATCTTATGTGCTGCGTGGAACAGCCTGCCAAATTCATTTCTCCCGCCGAAGCCGTGCACGGAGGAATGGGATTTTTGCAAAAAGACGACGTGTGCGTGTTCGCTTCCAGGGGAGGGAAAACTGCCGAACTGATCCCTATGGCCGAGATATGCAAAAAGAAAGGCGTCAAAATAATTGTCATCACCGAAAATACCGATTCGCCCCTGGCAATAATGGCAGACGTCGTGCTTAAACAGTACGTCAATATGGAGACGGACAGATATAATTGCCAGGGCACCACGTCGAGCACCTCTCTTGCCGTCATATTCCATGTTTTGCAGACGATGATCATAGAAGAGACCGGTTTTCAAAACGAAAGTTTCGCGCTCATCCACCCCAACGGAGCGGTGGGAGAGCGGCTTAATAAATAAAAGCAATTGGAGGAAAAAAGTAATGGAATTTAAAGTTTTTCAAAAAGAGATCGAACTGCAGTCCCGGGGCTGGGTACCCACGTTTCACGACGTCTCCAAAGAAGTTATGGAGATCGTAAAAGCCTCCGGAGTTAAGAACGGAACGGTGGCCATCGCTTCCCACCACACCACCTGCTCTGTAATGATCCAGGAATGTTCTCACGATATCGACAGCTTCGATCTGGAATATCTGCAGCACGACCTTCTCGATATCATGCGCAAAATGATACCTGATTTCGCGGAAGAACATCAGTACCGCCATCCCGGACCTATCCATCTTCAGTTCGGCAGATACGTCAACGAGCCGGGAGATTTCACGTCGATGAATACGGACGGCCATCTGCGTTCCGTTTTCTTTGGCCGCAGCGAAGTTATGACCATTAAAGACGGGGAACTTGACGGCGGAGAATTCGCTCATATCTACTTCGTCGACTGGGATCACGTGCGCGCCCGCAGAAGACAGCTCAATATCACCGTTATGGGCACCACCGAGGACGTGGGAGACAGAAAGTGGAATAACGGCGAAGTGGTCAATACTCTTCATAAATATACCGACGAAGAGAAGGCCTACGACGAGCATTACACGCTCCAGCAGAAGCGCTGACGTCAACTTCATATATTTCAAACTATGGACCGTACGAACTTTAAAATGAGTTTGCGCCGATTTCTGATCACCGCCGCGCTTATGGCGACGGCTGCCGTTTTATTGCTTACGGGGTGTTCGCCGATGGACCCATATTCAAAACCTCTCAACGTAACTGAGACAGATCTTTCTGAATACAAAGCCAGAACGCCTCTTCGCAATTCTGGAGATCAGATGCCCGTGCGCATATCCGACGGGCCGGGGGAGGATCCTTTCAACGTCCTTCCCGGTGCTGCTCCGGATCCTTTTATTTGCTACGATCCCGTCACCGATTATTACTACGGTCTCTGCACGCAAAACGCCTACGTAGAACTGCACCGCGCCAGGCTGCTTTCTGAGCTCTATACGGGCCCGGAAAGTCAGACGGTATATTACGCCGGGAACGAAGTGATCGGCTCTATTTGGGCCCCTGAGATGTATTTTTACGGGGATCACTGGTACATATATACAAGCGGTCAATTATCGGTGGAAGACGGCACCAAGCATCTGTTCGTGCTGGAATCTGAAACTGCGGATCCTTTCGAAGGATTCCATTTCAAAGCGTTCTTGAACAACGACCTGTTCGGTATAGATCCCACCGTGTATATTGACCATGCGACAGATCGTATGTATTTATGTTTTTCGGAAGTGATAGACGGCTGTCAATGGCTTTCAATTGCCCCGTTGACCTATCCCTGGGAGATGGGCAAGAGCGTTCCGATCTCGGACCCTCACGACTACTTATGGGAAAGTCTAACCGACGGACCGCTCAATGAAGGTCCTTTCTTCGTAACCTCCGGGAAGAGACTGTTTATCATCTACTCCGCCAACGGCTGCTACAGCGACACGTACCGGCTCGGCGTTCTCGAATACAACGGGGGAGATCCGCTCTCCAAAGACAGCTGGATCAAATCTCGCGATCCCGTATTCGTACTGAATAAAGATGAAAACGTTTTTGCGCCCGGTCATGCTTCTTTCTTTTATTCTCCCGATCACACCGAGCTCTGGATAGCGTATCATTGCTACTATACGAGAAATTACGGCGCTAAGCGGAGAATGCGCGTCTGTCACGTACAGAAGGTGGGATTCGACGAAAACGGTTATCCGGACTTCGGCGATCCCAGAGGGGGAGAAGTATTGCAAAACGTTCCTTCGGGCGAGTGACGGACAATTATAATTGATCGGGCGGAAACGATGGACAAGTTCGTAAAATTTATTGCCGCATCCAACAGGTTGATCGGGAAAGCGGGACAGATAGCGCTCTATATCATTGCCGCTTTTCAATTGCTTTTTCTTATCAGAGCGGCGGATCCCGGAAGGGTCTATTATGTGTTCCTGGTCGTGGCGACTGTCTTGCTGATATTGCTTTTAGCCATCAACGTTTTCCTGCTCATAGTAACCGTGATCCTGATATTTATGCACAAAGTGGAAGACGACGCCTCTTTCGACAGGGAAAAGAGCGACATCGACGTCTGGTCAGCTATAATAATGGGGTCATCGGTGATAATTCCGTTTCTGGCCTGGTTCGGGTTTTTGAGAGACGAACTGGCGGTCAACGACGTTTTGTGCGCTCTAATATGGGCCGTGCAGTTTTCAATGCTGTTTAATTCATACTTCTACAAGGCATTTTTGAAACAATACCTGCTTAAATAATCGCACTGTTTGCCATATCTAAACACCAGAAAGGCATTAAAAAAGGGGCTGTTTAAAAACCTCGCTTTAGCGAGGCTGGCAAACAGCCTCTTTTTCTATGTAAAACAAGACAATTCGTTCTCTTTTTTAGTATATTAATGGCAGATTCACCTACATTAGGAGGTCTGTCATGAATGAATTTTCAAATCGACTGCAGTTCCTGTGTCCTTCCTTCGACTTGACCGAGGAGGAACAACGAATTTTCGACCGTTTTTACCAGTTCCTTGATGACTCAGGTGTTGCAGAAATTATCCGAAAGTATGTAAAAAACGATACATATAAAGGAGGCCGACCCAACGTAAATTATTACAATCTATTTGCTGCGATTCTTTACGGATTCGCAAACGGAAGAAGTACATTGCGTGAAATCGAAGATGCGTGTGGACACGACATTAGATATATCAACATTATGACACAAACTCGCCCGTCATATTCAACAATAGCTAATTTTATCAACACCGTTATCGTTCCTAATGAAAACGAAATATTCAGAGCGATCAACAATCAAATCATAAAAGAATTATCGATTACTCTGGATGATGCGTTTATCGACGGAACCAAATGGGAAGCAAACGCCAACAAGTATAAATTCGTTTGGAAACCCATTACTTATCATAAAAAGATTTCTGCTACTTTCTTTACGCTTCTTAGAACAAACAACATTTGTTCGGAATTTAAGAATGAAGAGATGGTTAGATCTTCAACGATAACAAAAGCGTTGGATACATTGGAAAAGGGAAAAGAATCATACGATTCGATTCAATATGATGCGTTAAAAAAGGCAATGAACGCAATTTTGGTCAAGGTATTGGATTATGAAGAGAAAGAATCAATTTGCGGAGAAAACAGAAAATCGTACTATAAAACCGACCATGACGCTACTGCAATGTGTTTGAAATCCGACTATTATTCCGGGCTCGGATCTAATATGCACGCTGCGTACAATGTGCAAGCTGCAGTTGTTAAAGGATTGGTTTTGTCGTATTATGTTTCACAAGATAGGACAGATATCAATGTATTTATCCCAACTTTGGAAAAATTCCTTATTCTTTACGGAAAATATCCGCTAAACGTATGTGCAGATAGTGGATATGGATCATTAAAGAACTATCAATTCTTAGAAAAAAACGGGATTGGAAACTATGTTAAGCATTCATCGTGGGAAGGTAATATTAACGGTTCTTCCCCGGATTCCTATCGATTAATTGAAAATAATATAATAGTCTGTCTTGGTGGTAAAACAGGAGGCATTATAGATATACCAGGCCGACACCCAAAGAAAGCAGGCAGTATATTTTACAAAGTGGACGGATGTTTAGATTGTGAGTATAAACAGTACTGTATGCGTTTTATGAAAGATATTGAAAATCAGGTTTCAAGAGTATTTGAAGTCAATGTAGAATTAACCAGACTTAAACAAGAGGCGGAGCAAAATCTGCTGTCGCCTAAAGGAATAGAAATTCGAGTCAACAGAAGTGTACAAGCGGAAGGAATATTCGGAACAGAAAAACAAGATTATCAATATGTAAGAATCAGAAGACGAGGAAGGGAAAAAGTATCAGCAGAAATAATGCTGGTTTTTCTCGGACTTAATTTAAAGCGATTATTCCGATACTACAAAACCGGAAAAGTGCTGTCATTCTGGATTGCGCCGGAAGATTTAATGCCACAAAAGCCCAAAAAACCGTCAGCAAAAATATTGGCTAAAAAGGGAAAGAGAATCCACGATAAGACATATAATATACAAATTAAACAAGCGTAGCTTGTTTAAAAACCTAAAATCGGTAATCTGATCACGTGATTTGACGTTTAAATTGACATAGAAAAAGAGGCTGTTTGCCAGCCTCGCTAAAGCGAGGTTTTTAAACAGCCCCTTCGTCCTTTTTAGATGAGATTGAACCAGACCTGCATATCGTCTTCGCCCCGGTTGGCGAAAGCGTAATAGGGGATCATGTGAAGCAACGTTTTCCCATAAGCAGCTTTCTCTTTTGGATAGTACAGTTCTTCGCCGTTCCCGGGAAGCATTACGCATGCCGGAATCTCCAGCTCCGGAAGTCCGGATTCACCCGAGGGAAGGATTTTCGCCATCGATTGAGACTCTCCGCCAAGGCAGACCATATGAAGGTCTTCGCAGTTGTTGTCCTTAGCTTCCGCACAATATACCACGGGGCCTCTCACTACGGCAACTTTGCCCGCGTTGTCCCAGACGCGGCTGTCTGCGCAGACGATCTTAACCGGAAGTTCGAAGTTGACCGTAACGCTGCCGACCTCGAATACGGCGTATCCTTTTTCAATACAATATTCGGATGATGCGGTGAATTTCTCGCACCAGGAGGGTATGCGGATCCGGACTTTTGAAACGCCTTTTGCGCTCACTCGCACGGTGCCCCCGATAGGATAATCAGTATCGACTTCGACCTCGATATCGCCGGTCTTAGCCGTACCGGAAGCGAATTGATTGACGTAAAGCTCGTCACCGTCGACGGCAAAAACGTAATTGCCCACGGAAGAGAGCAGACGGTTCAGATTCGGAGGACAGCAGGAGCAGCCGAACACTTTTACGCGCTGAGTGATGGGCAGCCGCACTCTGTCTTTCGTAGCTTTGATCTTATAATGGTTCTTAAGATTGACTTCCAGCGGATTCTCATAAAAGAAACAGTCTCCGGAAAGGGATAGTCCCGAAATGATGCCGTTATAAAGCAGACGCTCGATCACGTCCGCGTACCTGGCGTCTTTCTCAAGCAGGAACATCCTGTGGCTGAAATAGAGGAGCGCGATGCCCGCGCAGGTCTCTGTATATGCGCTCTCCGGAGGCAGATCGTAGGGCACCGTAAAGGCCTCTCCGAAGCATGTAGAACCGATACCGCCTGTGATATACATCTTCCTGTAAACGATATCTTTCCAGATCTCTCTGCAGGACTCAGCCATTGCTTCGTCGCCGGTCTCTAAAGCGTAATCCGCCATTGCAGAATAAAAATAGCAGGCACGGACGCTGTGGCCTACCGCTTCACGCGCTTTTCTCGGGGCAACGTCCTGCTGATACAGCTCATTGACGCCGGACACGATAGGCTTGTCAATTTCATTGTCTCCGCGGACGTCGACGAAGAATTTTGCCAGCGTCAGATACTTTTCAAGTTTAGTGCATTTATAGAGCCGGAACAGCGCCAGTTCGATCTCCTCATGACCGGGAGTCTGGAAGGGTGCAGACTTTTCAACTCTGAAGATCCGGTCGACCAGGTCGGCGTACTTCATCATTATCTTCAGGAACCTGTCCCTGCCGGTGGCCTCGTAATAAGCCACGGCCGCTTCGATGAGGTGACCGCAGCAATACAGTTCGTGATTTGCCCGTACCGTAAACCTGTTCTGCGGCTCTATCGTGGTATAATAGCTGTTAACGTAACCGTCTTCCCACTGATTCTTTTCGATATCGTCGATCACCGATTCGATCTTTGCCGTAAGGCCCTCGTCGGGATGCTTCGCCAGAATATAAGAAGCGCCCTCGATCCACTTGGCCACGTCTGAATCCCAGAAGATGTGGGGCCTGTCCGGTTCGCCTTCTTTCCACGTGCAGGAGAATGCTCTGACTCTGCCTGTCTCGTTGAACCTGTCGTAAACGGCATTGATCGTCACGTCTTCATTGAGCTTTTCGATCTTTCTTAAAAAACCGCCGGATAGATTAACGTCTTTGAAATCGATCTGCCTGATACTCATAATTATTGACCTCCGAAATTCGTTGTCAAAATATAACATATTTTGAAGGTGCGGGTCAATCGGATTACTCTTTATCGAGACTGTTTTGGTCAATATTTTACGTCGTGAACACTTCCGGTTCACGAATTATTTTATAGACAGAACAGCGCCGCAAGGTTATAATAAAAGGCAGTTAAGTTCCAACGATTTTTTGCCCCCGGGAGGCCAATATGGACGTCAGGACTATATGCAACCCTGTTAATATCAATTACCAGTATCAGAACGGTTATTTCGGCCGCGAATCCGCTGATCCTGCCGTGGTGCTCTATAAAGATACTTATTTTCTTTTTGCGTCTCACGGCTCCGGTTACTGGTTCTCCGACGACCTGGTTCAATGGAAATTCATCAAGGTCGATCTGGAGAGATTCCCTGATTTCAGACTGTTCGCGCCTGCAACGCTGGTGATAGGGGATAGAATGTATATAACCCATTGCCAGGGCGGAAATATACTATATTCTGACGATCCTTTTGACCCGGATTCCTGGGTAAACATCGGCAAAGCGTACGACTGGAACGATCCCGCTTTTATTTATGACGACGACGGCTACGTTTACATATATGAAGGCCTCAGCCAGAACTCGCCGCTCCACGTTTCGAAACTTGATCCCAATGACAATATGAAACTCGTCTGCGGGCCTCTCCCGATCTTCACTTCGGATATTAAAAACAGGGGATATGAACGGTCCGGGGACAACAACGAAAGGGAAGACCGGCTGCCTTGTCTCGAGGGCGCCTGGGTCAATAAGATCGGCGGCAGGTATTATCTGACCTACGCTGTCCCGGGAACGGAATTTTCCGGCTATTGCGACGGTGTCGCCGTTTCAGACAGTCCTATGGGACCCTTCGTAAATTGCGACAACAGCCCCACGGTCTTTAAGAATACCGGCTTCATGCGCGGCGCCGGACACGGCTGTCTGTTCTACGATAAGAAAGGCAATCTCTGGAAGCTGGACACCGTCTCTATCAGCGAAAATCATATTTTCGAGAGGCGCCTGTGCCTGTTCCCCTCGAAGATCGGTGAAGACGGCAGACTGTACACTAATACATTACGCGGCGATTATCCAATGATATATCCCTGCGACGTGAATGATCCTTTCGAAAACGCGGACGCAGGCTGGAATCTTCTATCATACGGAAAAGCGCTTAAAGCTTCTTCTGTATATGAAGATCATACTCCGGACAAAGCTGCCGATGAAAACCTTAAGACGTGGTGGAGCGCCGAGACCGGCTCGGGTGGAGAATGGATAGAATTCGACCTCGGGAACGTTTCAAAAGCTTATTCAGTTCAGGTCAATTTTGCGGATCAGAATATTGCTAATACCGACGGCCGCGGCCACGGATTCACTTATAAATATCTGCTGGAAGTTTCGGACAACGGCATTGACTGGCGCGTTCTTGCGGATAAGCGGGACAATAAAGAGGACCTCTCCCATGAATATATTCAATTTGAAGGACCCGAAACGTTTCGGTATATAAAATTGACCAATTGCGGCCCGGTTCCTGCAGGCGGAAGATTTGCCGTTTCCGGTTTGAGAGTATTCGGACCGGGAGAAGGGAAATTGCCCGCATCGAGTCCCGGATTCATCGCAAAACGCGGAGAAGACGAACGCAATATGACGGTCTCATGGAAGAGTGTAGAAAACGCGGAAGGATATATCGTCCGGTTCGGTGTCAATGAGTCTGAATTATATACTCAATATCAGGTTATCGGCGGCAATAAAGCGGATATAGGCTGCCTGATCAGCGGCGTCCGGTATTACGTCACAGTAGACGCATACAATTCAGCAGGCGTCATTAAAGGCGTCAACAAAATATATGTATAATTAAACAGAGCCACTGACCTTCATACCAAAAGATCGGAGAATGGTTTATGAAAAAAGAAAACGATCCTAAAAAGAAAGAAAAACCGTCTTTGAAAAAACGGTTCAACTACTGGTTCGACAACCGTATGAAAAAAGGCTCTCTGGGCTTCATAAGGATCCTCATAATCGCGTCCGTGCTGCTGGCGGTACTGGTCGCCGGACTGATCATATTGCTGGGGTTCAATGAAGAAGGGGAGAAGGCTTCCGTATTCTGGGACAGCATTGCCACGGTGATCAACGCCTGGATGCCTTCATTCGAAGACGGAAGTCCCGGATATATCATTTTGATGGCAGTTGTTGCCATCGCCGGCGTGCTCTTTACCAGCGTATTGATCGGTATCATCACCAGCGCCATCGAAGAGAAGATCGACAATCTCAAAAGAGGCAATTCGCTTGTCCTTGAAAGCGATCACATTGTAGTTCTCGGTTTCTATCCCGGCGAATACACGCTTTTGCGCCAGCTGATCCTTGCAGCTTCCGGAGATCCCGCCTGCGTTGTCATAGCGGAGGATATGGAAAGGGAAGAGATGGAGCAGAATATCGCCGAAAACCTGGACGTGCCCAAGAATTTCAGGATCGTATGCAGAACGGCTGATATAACCGATCCTGCGTCTTTGGAAAAGTGCTCCATAGAGACCTGCAAGACAATTATTGTCAGTCCTACGGATGATATGAGAACTATAAAGGCGGTGTTGGCCGCGTCAACGCTGCTGGCCGAAAAGGGCGTTCCGGAGATCAGCGTCAATGCCATTATTTCCAAAAACGAATACCGTTTCCCGCCGTCTATCGCAGAAGCCAACAATATCTCCACGTTCCAGACCAACAGCATATTCGCCAAGATGATAGCGCATTCCTGCACCCAGACGGGACTGTCAGAAACGTTCAGAGAAGTATTCAATTTCGACGGTTCCGAGTTTTATCTTACCGGCCTGGAAGGAATCGCAGGCATGACATTCGAAGAATTGATGCTCAGGATCGGAGGCGCTGTTCCCGTAGGATTGTACAGGGACGGAAAAGTTACCCTGAATCCTAAAGCAGATATCGTGATCAACGAAGACGACAGGATCCTGGTATTCTCCGAAGAAGCGGATTCTGCAGTTATCGGACCGGCGCCGGAGGAGGATATTCACGATATACCGGTTGCGCAAACCAAAGACGACGAATCTACCGGAACCGTGATAATAGGGCACAACGAAACGCTGCCGATCATACTTAGCGAATTGCCCGAAAATGTTTCTTCGGTTTATCTCGCAGGCCTGGAGACCACGGAAGAAGAGCAGGAAGAACTGGAGCGGATCGCAAGCGGCAGAGAGCTCAGCCTCAACTACATCGACGGTGATCCTCACTCCGAGAAAATAATGCTGAAACTGGCCAATATGGCTGAGCATATCGTAATCTTGAACGACCATGACAAAGATCCGGAAGAGGCCGATATGGAAGCCATATTCCTTTTGATGAATTTGAGAGATATCAGAAAGCGGTTCGGACTCAGCTTCAATATTACGATGGAGATGCAGCGGGAGCACAACCAGAAGCTTATCGGCAGGGGAGACCATACGGATTTCCTTGTGGCTTCCAGCATGTCTTCGCTGATCCTTGCCCAGCTGGCAGAAAGCCCAGAACTTATAGGCGTATTCAGAGAGATACTTTCAAACGAAGGCAATGAGCTCTACCTCAAAAAAGTTTCAAAAATGAAACTGGAAGGGGAGTACAGCGTAAGTAAACTGAGATATATAATGCTCAAAAACGGATATATTTTGCTCGGTATACTTGATGCTGAAAAATACAGCAAATACAACCTTCCCATAGAAGAGACAGTCACGCTGACCGGCGAAGAAAATCTCATCGTGCTCGGCGTCAAATAATTAACGAGGTGTTGATAGTATGAAGATAGCCATAATTACAGGCGCTTCCAGCGGAATGGGGCGCAGATTTGCGGAAACCTGCGATAAACGGGGACCTTTCGACGAAGTCTGGGTCATCGCACGGCGCGCAGACAAGCTTTCAGAACTTAAAGAATCGGTGCCTTATCCTGTAAGGCCTGTCGCCATCGATCTTACGGACAGGGATTCCGTCGTCAAAGTCCGCGACATGCTGGAAGCTGAAAAGCCTGAGGTAGATCTGCTTATAAACGCAGGGGGCTTCGGCAGGTTCGAGGCGTTCACCGAAACGGCGGCGGACGTCAATATAAATATGGTAGACCTTAACTGCGTGGCGCTGATGTCGTTGACGCAATACGTATTGCCATATATGACTAAAGGCGGCGCTGTGGTCAATATAGCGTCCGTTGCCGCGTTCCAGCCTATCCCGTATATCAATATTTACGCTGCTACGAAAGCGTTCGTATTGTATTTCAGCCGTGCGCTCAACAGGGAAGTAAAAAAGAGGGGGATACACGTAATGGCCGTCTGTCCGTTCTGGACTAAGACCGCGTTCTTCGACAGAGCGATCGACGCCGACAAACCGGCGGTAGTAAAAAAGTACGTTGCCATGTACGAACCGGACGACATCGTGAAACGCGCATGGAGAGATCTTGACCGCGGAAAAGACGTGAGCAAATACGGCTTTAAGGCAAGAGCCCAGGCCGCGCTGTGCAAGATTTTGCCGCATAAACTGGTAATGTACGTATGGATGAAACAGCAAAAACTTGAATGAAAATAACGAATTTCATAATAAAATCATATCTATCATAAGGAGATGGTTCTGAAATGGAAGAATTCTTAAATGAAGTAATAAAATTCGGCGCAACTACCGGCGGAAAAGTCGTAACAGCTATCGTAGTGCTTATAATCGGTCTGATAGTGATCAAAATTCTCACAAAGATCATAAAAAAAGGCCTCAAAAAGTCTAAATTCACTGAAGCGGTACAGAATATCATATTAAAAGTTATCAAAATAGCGCTGTATCTGCTGCTTTTGATCGGGATAATCGAAATAATGGGAGTTCCCATGACAAGCGTTGCCGCGCTGCTGGCTTCAGCCGGACTGGGCGTAGGTCTTGCATTTCAGGGCGCATTGGCAAATCTTGCAGGCGGATTCCTGATCCTGATATTCAGGCCTTTCAAAATAGGGGACTACGTGTCAACGACAGGGGAGGAAGGCATCGTTCACGAGATAAGCATCTTCTATACGAAGCTTATGACGCTGGACAATAAACTGGTACTGGTTCCAAACGGTGATCTGATGAGCTCAAATGTGACCAACTTCTCGGCCAACGAGATCAGAAGGATAGATATCGATTTCAAGATCACCAACGATATCGACCAGGAATTCGTAAAATCCGTCCTGCTTGAAGCGGCAACCAAATCACCCGGCATTCTCGAGGACCCGGCTGCGTTCGCCAGGCTTACCGCAGTCGACGACGATACGTACATATTTACAGTAAGAGCCTGGTGCAACACTAAAACATACTGGGACAATTATTTCGACCTCATCGAGAACTGCAGCAAGGCGCTCAACGAGAACGGGATCGATGATCCTGAAGAAAGGATCGTTGTCAGACTCGCTAAAAAAGAAGACGATGATTGACTATTATTTGCGTGGAAGGGGAACTTGCCTGAGGTTTTGGGCTGTAAGGCAGGTTCCTCCGGAATGCTATATAATTCACCAAAATAAAAATTTTGTATAATTAGAATAAGGATTTTTAGGCAAAAACCGTGATATATCCGTTCCGGACACGTTCACCGGCCGAATGACGGCTTTTAACAGTTTTTTGAAAGCTCCGGCGCATTGTATTATATGCGCCGATCTTTTTATCTTTTTAGCTTTTCGTTTCTATTTGTTTCCGACGATGGATCATTCGTTGGATAAAATTCTATTCGATCTGTTTTTCTTTCAATGATCAACTATTCATTGGAAACTTTTCTGTTACAATTATTTCAATCAATTTGATTTGTTTTCGACGATCATTTTATCATCGGAAGCATTTCTTTTTGAAAATCTTTTCGATCTGATTTGTTCCAGACGATCATTTATTCATCAGGAAGATTTCTGTTTGAAAATTATTCCAGGATTTTTTTATTTTTGTTGATGTCCACGATCTTTTCAGTTCCGAGTTCAAAATGATCTACTGAATTATTCATCAAATCAAGCTAAGGTCCGGTTATTCGGTTATACTTATAATTTACCTGTCATATTGTCCATGTCAGAGCAGATCTTACCGTCCTAACTCCTCCTTGACGTTTCTGACCATATTGTTTCCCTTAATTAAATAGGCAGCTGCTTTTAATTATCTAATTGAACAAAACTCATTTGCTTTCGTTTAAAACAAAAGAAGCACAATTTAAATGACTGTAAATTGTGCTTCCCTGCTATGTCATTTAAAATGACACATAAAATCAATGAGATTCGTTATAAGCTTTGACCTTGTCCTTAAATAATGACCAGGTCCGCTCGTATGATTCTTTGCTGTGCGAAACGCCGAAGGAACTGTTATAGAGGCCGTATGCTTCGTAATCGGACTCGCTCACAGGCAGCGGAATGATTATATGCGCGTACAGGCTGTCGCCTTTATTGTATCTGTGGACCCAGGTAGGGATCACTTCCAGGTGCGACACCGCCGTATATCCGTTGTTGTACTTGCGTATAGTGAGCTTGGCCATCAAGCCGTTCTCGGTATATTCCTTGACCTCGTAACTCGACAGCGTAAGCCTGTTCTGGTTGGAAACGTAATTGCCCAGCGAATAGAAACAAACAGTCTCGTGAGATCCGTCGGATGCGGTCAATACGTCCATTCCCTGGACCACGTGAGGATGGCCGCCGATGATGCAGTCCACGCCCATATCGCACAATTTCTGCGCCGCTTTCGTCTGATTCGAATTTGCGGTCAATTCATATTCATCGCCCCAGTGCATATACGCGATAATTATATCGGCGCCTGCCTGCTTCAACTCGTTGATCTCCGCCTGGGCTCTGGGATATAGATATTCCCCTTCCCTTTCGTGAACGTAAAGATTCAGATAATCCCAGTCAGAATCGGGAACTCTCAGGTCGTTGACGGTAAGCTGATCGCCGTATTTGCCGGTAACTGAATCGGAAAAGTTTATCATACCCACCTTAACGCCGTTGACGTCAAGTAAAAGCCATTTGGGTTTGGAAAGGTCGTCGGTAGCTCCGAGATAGGAAAAACCGTACTCTCTGAATCTGGCAAGAGTGCGTTTCACGCCCACGAGCTCCTTATCATAACAGTGATTGTTGGCGAACAAAAGCGTATCGAAACCGGCGTCTTTGATCGCCTTAAGAGAAGACGCGGGAGAGTTGAATCCGGGATAGCCGGAATATTCTTCGTTATATAAGGTGGTCTCGAAATTGACAACGGCCAGATCAGCGTCTTGTACGATGGGAGCCACATATTGATATGTGGGCCAGAAGTCGTAGGTGTCGGTCTCTTCGTCGTAAGCGCCTCTTACCTGGGCCATATGGAACATTATGTCGCCTGCGTTGAGGATCGTTATCTCGGTGTAGTCGCCGGAAGGAGCCGTAGCAGGCGCTTTTGTGGGACTGGGTTTAGGCGTATTGACAGGCTGATTCGTCTTTTCGGGAGTTTTGGTAGCTTCGGGAGCGTCTGTCTTAGAAGGCCCGTCTGTCACAACGGGAGTTTGTTCGGTACCCGGAGCTTCAGTCACTTCTGGCAAGTCGGTCCGCGAAGGCTCATCCGTACCGGGATCGAAAGGCGTTTCGATATCAGGCACGTCGGTTTTACCGGGGATCGCGGTCATGACGGCCACGTAACCCGTAGGATCTGTCTTGTTATTGTCTTTGAAACGCATGCTGCAGGCTTTAACCACCAGCACGATCACCAATATAAGTATGATCAATACCAGCAGCGCGGTGATCCTGTTGAGCCATATTTTTCTTTTGAAATTCTTATTGTTCGAGTTCATTTAAGATCGCATCTCCGATTTCGGTGGTAGTACAGATTTTAACTTTGGTATCGATGGAATCGTTGTCGTAAATGTCCGCAGTCCGCAAACCTTTTTCAAGCACTGCGCTCACCGCGTTCTCGATCTCGTCCGCAGCCGCGTCAACGTTCAGTTTGTACCTGAACAGCATCGCCACGGACAATATCATTCCTATGGGATCCGCTATATTCTTTCCGGCAATATCCGGCGCCGATCCGTGTATGGGTTCGTAAATATCTACTTCTCCAACTGAAGCGGACGGCAGCAATCCGATGGACCCGGTGATCACCGAAGCTTCGTCGGACAATATGTCCCCGAACAGATTCGACGTTACCACCGTGTCGAACTTGTAAGGCGCGCAGGCCAGCTGCATGGCGGCGTTGTCAACGTACATCCTGGAAGTTTCGACTTCCGGATAATCCGAAGCCACTTTGTCGAAAACTTTTCGCCAGAGCCTGGACGAAGCGAGCACGTTGGCCTTGTCCACCAGGCACAGTTTCTTTCTGCGCTTCATGGCGCAGTCGAAACCTTTTATGATTATACGTTCGATCTCGGCGTAGGAATAATATTCCGTGTCGTAAGCCTCGTGGTCCCCTTCCGATCTTTCCCCGAAATAGATGCCGCCGGAAAGTTCGCGGACGATCATTATATCGACGCCTCTGTCGATTATGGAGCGCTTTAAGGGAGAGGCGTTTTTAAGGCAGTCGTACACTTTGGCAGGCCTGAAATTGGCGAAAGCGGCACATTCTTTTCTAAGCTTTAGAAGCCCTTTTTCAGGCCGTATGGAAGCGTCTACGCTGTCCCATTTAGGACCTCCCACGGCGCCCAGCAGCACCGCGTCGGACTGTTTTATCAAAGCAAGATCAGAGTCGCTCAAAGGTGTGCCGTAAGCGTCAATGGCGCAGCCTCCGAAAAGAATGGGAGTTATGGAATATTCGATGCCGTATTTATCCAGCTGGTAATTCAATATCTTAAGCGCCACTGAACCGATCTCAGGGCCGATACCGTCTCCGGGAGCGTATATCAATTTAAGCATTTAAGTATCCCTCCCTCGGAAATGATATTCATGATAAAAGGCGGAAAAGGTTTTGCCGAAAACTGCCTGCCGCTGCGCTGATTAATGATGATGCCTTTTTCAAGATCGGCTTCAAGAACGTCTCCATCAATGAAATCATCCACCGCTTCGTGGCATTCCAATATGGGAAGCCCGATATTGATGGCGTTCCTGTAGAAGATCCTGGCAAAAGACTTTGCCACCACCAGCGAAACGCCGGATTCGAGTATCACGGCCGGAGCGTGCTCCCTTGAAGAGCCGCAGCCGAAATTGTCGCCGGCAACGATAACGTCGCCGGGTCTGACTTTATTGACGAATTCCCGGTCGATATCTTCCATGCAATGGGAAGACAGAAGTTTCATATCGGTAATATTAAGATATCTGGCGGGAATGATCACGTCCGTGTCAACGTCGTCGCCGTATCTGAAAACGTTTCCTCTGATCATTTGCCCAGACCTGCCTTTCCTACATATCCGTTGACCGCCGCTTCCGCAGCCGTTTCGGGAGAGGCCAGATAGACGCCTGAAGTGATATGGCCCATCCTGCCCACGAAATTCCTGTTGGTGGTTGAAACGCACTTCTCGCCTGCCGCAAGCACGCCCGTATGGCCTCCCAAACAAGGTCCGCATGTAGATGTGCTCACCGCGGCTCCGGCTTCGATAAACGTCTCTATGAGCCCTTCATTAAGTGCCATGGAATATATCTTCTGGGTACCGGGAATCACGATGCACCTGACGAAAGGAGCGACTCTTTTTCCCTTCATGATCTTTGCCGCTTTTCTAAGGTCGGATATCCTGCCGTTAGTGCATGAACCGATCACCACCTGGTCGATCTCTACAGGAGCAAGTTCCGAGACTTTGACCACGTTGGAAGGTTTATGAGGCAGCGCCACTACGGGCTCCAGCCTGGCGAGATCTATCTCGACGATCTGTTCGTAAGCTTCGGCGGGAGGAACGACGCTGAACGTGACTTCAGACTCCGGAACACCTGCTTCTTTAAGATATTCAGCAGTGGCATCGTCAACAATAAATATGCCGTTCTTGGCGCCTGCTTCCACGGCCATATTGCACACTGTAAAGCGGTCGTCCATAGAAAGCGAAGCCACGCCGGGACCGAAAAATTCCATCGACCGGTAGAGCGCTCCGTCAACACCGATCATACCTATGATCCACAATATCAGATCCTTGCCAGAACAACCGTCAGGAAGTTTACCTTTCAGCTCGAAACCGATCGCTCTCGGTATCTTGAACCAGCATTTTCCGGTTCGCATCGCCACTACAAGGTCCGTGCTTCCCACTCCAGTGGAAAAGGCACCCAGAGCTCCGTAAGTGCAGGTGTGCGAATCGGCTCCTATAACGGCGTCTAAAGGCCTTACGCGGCCGCTTTCGGGCAAGAAGCAATGTTCTATACCGGAATTGCCGACGTCGAAAAATTCGATATTTGAGTGCTTTTTAGCGAATTCCCTGCACTGTTTAACGTTGGTCGCCGAGCGGATGTCTTTACAAGGAGTAAAATGATCCATGCAAAAAGCGTACCTGCAGTTTTCGTATATCCTTCCGTCCGGGAAATGCTTCTCGAACAGATCGATGGCAGGAGGCACGGTGATGTCGTTGCCGAAAGCCAGGTCGAGAGAGCAGTTGCAGAGTTCATCCGGGTCAACGTGATCCTTCCCTGCTTTTAAGGCCAGTATGCGGCGGGACAATGACATGGGGATCATCTGCGGTCCCTCCCCTCCTGAGCGACTGCCTGATTCTCGGTCTGGTTGATCATATTGTTGATGGCGTTGATGTACGCCTTGATGCTGGCTTCGAAAATATTGGGATCCAAGCCGTAACCTTTAAAGGAACGGTCGTTATAGCGGATGCGGACCGACACGGCGCCCTGAGCGTCGTTGCCGCCGGTCACAGCCTCGATCTTATATTCGGCAAGCAGGATCTTGTATCCAGTGGCGATGTTGATGGCGTTGAAAGCGGCCTCTATGGGACCGCCGCCCATTGCCGTGCCCTCTGGGGTCCTGACGCCGTTTTTAAGCAGCCGGATGCAGCAGGTGTTGGAAAGCATATTACTGGAGCTGATCATATACCTGTCGACTTTGAATATCTCGGGGATGTCAGACAGAGAATTCTTCAAAAGCGCTTCAATGTCTTTATCCGTGATATGCTTTTTCTTGTCCGCCAGGACCTTGAAATCCGCGAAAACCACGTCAAGTTTTTCCTGCGGCACCGTAAATCCCATCTCTGCGAGTTTATCTTCGAAGGCGTGCCTGCCGGAATGTTTTCCGAGGATTATCCTGTTCTCCGTGAGGCCCACGGATTCCGGAGTCATCACTTCGTATGTCAGGCGGTTTTCCATAACTCCGTGCTGATGGATGCCGGCCTCGTGGGAGAAGGCGTTGTCGCCGGTCACGGCTTTGTTGGGCTGGACGCGTACGCCCGTGATCATAGAGAGGAGTTTGCTGGTGGCCATGATCTTGGTGGTGTCGATGCGCGTATCGGCGTCGTAATGATCTTTCCTGACTTTAAGATTCATCACGATCTCCTCCATGGCCGCGTTGCCCGCACGCTCGCCTATGCCGTTGACGGTGCATTCGACCTGAGACGCGCCCAGACGGATGGCGGCGAGTGAGTTTGCCACGGCCATGCCCAGATCGTTATGGCAATGCACCGAAAAAGGCACGTCCCGAAGCGCGTCATCCTGCTTAATCCTGTTTATGATCTTTGAAAAATCGTCGGGAGAGGCGTAGCCCACAGTGTCCGGAACGTTGATAATGGAGGCTCCTGAGGCGACGGCGGTCTTATACGCCTCCACAAGGAATTCCGGATCGGACCTCGTGGCGTCTTCAGCAGAGAATTCCACGTTTTCTGTAAAAGAAGCCGCATAGGAAACGAAGGTCCTGATCTTATCTATAAGTTCTTCCTTGGTCAGATGGAGCTTGTACTTTAAATGGATATCGGATGTGGCAATAAAAACGTGCAGCCTCGGATCTTTTGCGCGTGAAACGGCGCGCCATGCCGTATCTATATCGTCCTTGTTAAGCCTGGCCAGCGCGGCAACGCAGCATTTTTCGGAAGCCTGTTCGGCGATCTTCGCGACGCTGTCGAAATCTCCCGGGGACGCCGCGGGGAAACCGGCCTCGATGACGTCGACGCCCAGAGTCTCCAGAGCACGGGCCATTTTAAGCTTCTCTTTAGTCGTCATTGAAAAACCGGGTGACTGTTCACCGTCCCGAAGCGTGGAATCAAATATTTTAACGGTACGCAAAAAGCTCACCTCCCGACTCTCATATATTATCACAATTAAATTATACGGTCAATTTAGTACTTATTTGCCGTTTTATCGAAAATATCACTATTGACAAGCCGCGAAACGAGGATTAAAATATCGGTAATAGATCACTATCCTTGTGTGGTTTTTAAACGCGCCGTGTTTAATCTGTTTTTCACGGCGAGAATAATGTAGGAGGAATTCAAATGAAAAAGAGAATTTGTGCATTGACGATTCTACTTGCACTTGTTGTATCTCTGTTCTCTGCTTATCTGTATGCTGAAGAAGCAGTCACGACCGGAGCCACGGATGATTCAACTTTCAAGAACACCGATCTGACTCCCGAAGGCGCAGGCGGACTCGATTTCTACTCTGTAACCATCCATTACGAGAAACCGATCCTTGTCGACTACACCTACGATAAGTCCACGAAGTCTTATCTGTTCGAAGTCGACGGCGTTTCTGCCGTTTCCGATGAGTACATCTGGAGAGCCGGTACCACGAAGAACAACGGTTACTACACCAACAAGTCTTCCAAGAGCGCTGAGTTCAACTTCTATCAGCTTCAGTCTTCCGACCTCAACATCCCCGCTCTCGGACACTATTCGAAAGTTCCTTATAACTACGCTTACATCACCTACATCCAGGACGGTTCCATTATCAAAACCAAAGAGTCCGTGCAGTTCTACGGACTTACCGATCCCTACGATGAAGGCGAACCCTACGTAAACAAGAACCCCAACGTCGAGTACAACAGCGACGGCTACGCTCTCGATAAGAACGCGAACGAAGACGGAACCTTCAACCGCATCGACATCAACGGCTACGTCATCACCAACGCCGGCGAGAACATGGACGAATATCTGTGGCTGGACAATGAAGGACAGCGCATCGAGCTGTTCTACCAGAAGTGCCAGTACGTCTGCACCGGCAGAGACGAGAAGGGCAAACTTAAATATTCCCAGGACAACATCAAGTTCATCGAGAGCTTCGTTATGATCCCCTACGAGAAGCGTTTCGACGAGAACGGAAAGATCAAGAACGTCAGTTCCATCAGAGTTCTCCAGTACGTTTCCAGCGAAGAGATGGATGCTTTCCTTGCCAACGTCGAGGCTATGCTTGACGCCGATCCCAACTCCGTAACTCCTCAGAATCCTCAGATCCTCGAGTTCCACGTGGCTACCGACGAAGAAGAGATGGCCGAACTCATCGCCAACAAGAAGAGCTACAAGTTCCCCAAGAACAACTACACCTACAACCAGAAATATAAGATCTCCAAAGTAGATCTTGCTGCTACCGCCGCCGCTCAGGCAGAAGCCGAAGCCGACGCCACCGCAGCTCCCGTGGAATACGAAGACAGCGTTTACTACAGCAAGAACACTTCCTTCACCATGGACAACATTCTGAGAGTCAACGACTTCCTCGCTTACGGTACGCCTATGGTCGGCGAGCCCAAGCTGGACGTTAAGATCAAGGACATCTCCATAGAGATCGACGCCGTTGGCGCGCAGCTTTACGACAACCCCGAAGATGATCCTCAGAATCAGAACACCATCGTCATCTCTCTCAACGATTTCGAACTCAACTGCCTGGCTAAGAAGGCCGCTCTTGACGAAGGATATCTCACCCAGGAGAAATACGACGAGTTCTCTTCCATGATCCTCGGCACCGTCCACAGCAAGACCACCAGCACCGAAGTCAACTTCGATAAGAACAACCTTAAGACCGACGCCGACGGAAATGCCATCGACGGCACCAACTACAAGAGCACCGTTCAGTCCATCTACCTGAATCTTGATGAAGAGACCATCGCCAAGATCCCCGAGACCGCCACGATCTTCCTCAACTTCCACATCAAGACGCATCAGGCGGAAGACGCTTTCGATCTCAGCCAGTGCAAGACCGGTACCGGTAAGAAGAGCACTCTGGTAGCTGAGAACGCTAACAAGTACAACCGTCCTGCCGAGAAGGTCCCCGTACCGGACGAAAACAAGACCGAGACCAGCGGACTTCCTCTCGGAGCTCTCATCGGCATCATTGCCGGAGCTGCAGCGGTCGTTATCGCGGTAGTCGTTGTAGTAATCGTACTGGCCAAGAAGAAAAAGAAAGCATAATAAGCTTTAATGGACCATTGACGGAACGATGAAAACTTAAACTCACAAGGTCATGACCGGGGCTTCTATGCCCCGGTTTTTTATATTTGTTGACACGGTCTGAAAAATAAATGTATAATAAGCGCGTCGTTTTTTCGACGGAAAGGATCTGTGAATTTTTAGATGCTCGACGACGGCAGCGTCCCCTTACAAATAATCTTGTCGATTATTTTCTTTATCTTTTCTTCCGTTTTTGCCTGCGCCGAATACGCGCTGGACAATCTTAACGAATCCGAACTAAAAAAATTCAGCGGAAAGATCAGCGCCAAGCGTTACAACAAACTGTTAAAGATCGTTGACAACGATATCGATTATATCGAAGCCATGCACCTGGGCAGGCTCCTGTGTATATTTGTCGTGCTCATCCTGTCTTCTATGGCCGTTCAGGGACAGATCGTATCCCTCGAACTGCACGTTCAGATCATTATATACGTGGGATTCATTGCCACGCTGCTGCTTCTGACGAACGTATTCATATATCTCATCCCCCGCCATCTTGTCTGGAAAGATGCTGTAAAACGTGCTTCTTCCCTGGTCAATTTTATATGCTTTTTCAGGATAATCTTCTACCCGTTTGTGATCGTAAACTTCTACATCGCCAAGGCGATACTTTTCGTGTTCAGGATCAGATCCGTCAGGACTCCTGAAAAGATAACCGAAGACAGCATCATCTCGCTGGTCAACGAAGGCCAGGAAACGGGAGCTATTGACGACGATGAGCGTGAAATGATCAGCAACGTGTTCGACCTGGACAACAAGACTGCCGTTGACGTTATGACCCACAGGACGGAAATCTGCGCCATCGACTCGGAAGACGCGCTGGACAAGATACTCGACGTTGCCGTAAGCGAAAGATATTCTCGCATACCCGTTTACAAAGGCACCATCGACAATATCATCGGCATAATACACATAAAGGACCTTTTAAAGATCGATCGGGAAACGTTCAATATTAACGACATTCTTCGTGAAGTAAGCTACGTGCCCGAATCACAGAAGCTCGACGAGCTGCTGAACGTGCTCAGGAGCTCCAGCAACCATCTGGCGGTAGTCGTAGACGAGTACGGCGGCACCTCCGGCATAGTGACAATGGAAGACATTCTGGAAGAGCTGGTGGGCAACATCCGCGACGAGTACGATTCGGAAGAAGCCGTCATCGAAGAACAGGAGATCACCGAGATCGGCGAGGGCAATTATCTCATCGCCGGAATGACCGAGATCGAGACCGTCAACGAGCAGACGGGCACCGACATACCTGACGACGAATACGATACCATCAGCGGCTTCGTCATCGGACTCCTGGGAGAGATCCCTGAAGAAAACACCCATCCCACCGTCAATTACAACGGCATTACGTTCACCGTAGAAAACAGCAACGACAAGATCATAATATTGGTCAAGATGACGCTGGACACGCCGGAAGACGTAGAAAAAGTTCAGGAATAATCGTACAGGAAGAAAATTTTTATCATAACGATCAGGACCAGGAAAAGCAGATAATAGGCCCTGAACACCACTTTGGTAAATTTATTGTCTATCCCCTGCCGCCCGTTGTAAAATCTGATAAAAGGCAGCGAAAGCAGCATGCCGGGCATACAGTAATTGCGCGTCAATTCATCGGCGTATGTTTCGCTGTACCCGCTGGCGAATCTTGCAAACAGTAAAGACACCGCAAAGACCACCACGGCCAGCGTGACAACGTAGAACGCCACCTTGATAAAAGTATATTTGGAAAGCAGAGACTGCCTGCGCTCCATAGCTTCCAGCCGGTCTTTATCCCCATTCTCCTCCGCCACCCGGTCCTTCCCTTCCTGCTCCTTGAAATAGATATGGATGGCAAAGGTGATTATCAGCATATAAGGAGCAAATTCCATACCTATCAGCAGCGATATGGCGCACAAGAAAGCCACGCAGAATAGCCTCTGGTTCTTCGTCTTCATCCTGTCGTAAAACATTACGGAACCGATGCAAACGAAACAGGTCAACGCCACGCTGAAATAGGATCTGATGTCGCTGAAACTTTTCTGGCTGTAAAAAGCGAACCTGTACGGCACGGCGCACAATAAGGCAAAGATCACGTTTCTGACGATCAGTGACACCAGTTTGCCGGAATGCCTGTATGCTTCCACGCAAAGAAAAGAAAGCAGCGGCAGCGCGGCGTAACCGATGCATCCGAAAAGGATCACCAGCGCTCTGTTCGTGACAACTCCGGAAAAGGCGACTATATAGAAAGAGAGAAATACCAGCGCCACAGTGCGCAGTACGAAATGATCCAGACCTGCTTTGCCGCTTTTAACGACGTTATTGACGGTAATATTATCTTCCAATTCAGCGCCTCATAAAATCGATCCGATGCAAGTTGTCAGTCGTCTTTCCTTGACGCGATCTTGGTCTTGTTATAGACCAGCGGCTCCAGGAGAAGCATGACCGCGATCACGATCATATATACGGCAACGGAGGGATATTGCGATATATTGAGCACGGAGCAGAGCTTCAGGAAATAAACTCCGAACAAAAGGTCAACGATACTGAACACAAGTACCATCCACCATCTTCTGATCTCCAGGGCGCTGAGCTGGATAGCTGCGCAGAACTGGGCGGACCCGAAGAAGAACGCCAGAAACGAAAAAACGGTAGTGTTGAGCTCAAAATCCAGAACAGGCAGGAATAAGATAAGAATTCCGAAAAGCGTAAGAAAGAAAGCGCTCTGGAGCAGCCAGCCCGGCCGGAAATATATCCTTCTGTTCATGGAAAAAGATATAAAGCATAAGAATGCCGCGGCAAGAAAAGTGCAGCCTATGAGTATCTCTTTATCTCTGTCCTTGCCGAAAGGATACAGCAATACGAACAGGGCCGAGGCAGTCAGGATAAGAGAGATCAGTATCAAAACGTTGCGGCCTCTGTTTTCGTTCCGTTTCATTCTTCATCACTTCTCCCGGAATGATTGACCCTGGCCACGTAACTGTCGCGGCACATGTCTTCTATGCCAAGCTCCGCCTTCCAGCCCAGGAAATCGTACGCCTTTTTAGTGTCTGCGTAGCATTCCGCAACGTCCCCTGGACGCCTGGGAGCAAACTCGAAAGGCACGGAAACGTTGTTGACGCGCTCGAAGGTCTTGATAAGTTCGAGGACGCTGTAGCCGCGGCCGGTGCCGAGATTGACCGCCTCGATGCCGCGGAAGGCATCAAGCTTTCTCGCGGCGTTGACGTGGCCTTTTGCCAGGTCGGTCACGTGGATATAATCTCTGACGCCGGTACCGTCCACTGTGTCATAATCGTTGCCGAATACGGTGAGCTTTTCCTGGATCCCGAAAGCAGTGTCGAGTATCCTGGGCATAAGATTGTTGGGGATACCGTTGGGATCTTCGCAAAGCAGGCCGCTCTTGTGTCCGCCAACGGGATTGAAATATCTTAACAGAAGCACGGACCATTCGGGATCGGAAACGCAAAGATCCCGGAGTATGTCCTCGATCATCAATTTCGTCCTGCCGTAAGGGTTCGTGACGGAAAGAGGCATATCTTCGGTTAGAGGCACCTTCTTAGGAACGCCGTAAACGGTGGCGGAAGAACTGAAGACCAGCTTTTTAACGTTGTGATCCTTCATTACGTTAAGCAGGTTCAAAGTGCCCGTGATATTGTTGCTGTAATACATCAGCGGCTTTTCCACCGATTCACCCACTGCCTTGAAACCGGCGAAATGGATGACGCAGTCGATATCGTTGTCGGAAAATATCTTTTCCAGATCGCCGATATCGTTCATATCCGAATGGTAAAACTTAAAACCTTTTCCTGTGATGTCGACGATGCTGTCCAGCACGGAAGGCTTGCTGTTATAGAAATTATCGAATACGACCAGATCGTATCCCGCTTCTAAAAGTTCGACGCAGGTGTGGCTGCCTATAAACCCGGTGCCGCCGGTAACCAGAATGCTCAATTGGAAACCCTCCGCAAATCAAATTACATTTAGAATTTTACTAAAAATCCGTTATTATTTCAATATCAAACTTTGCCGCCGCAAAGTTCCCGCACGATGCCCAGTCCTGCTGCGCGTCCGGTAGAAAACGCTATGGTAAGGTTGTATCCACCGGTAAGTCCGTCAACGTTCATCACTTCTCCGGCAAAATACAGTCCCTTTGTGAGCTTCGATCCCAGCGTTCCAGGATCGATACCGTCCAGGTCAACGCCTCCCTGTGTTACGATACCGTGATCCGGATCGTCCGGACCCTCGGGAGTCAATATGAAATTCTTGAGTATGCCGAGCAGCGCCTTTCTCTCGGACCTTGTTATATTGCCCGCCGTTTTCTCCGGGTCTATGCCGGACCTTCCGATAACGACGGGGATAATAGATGAAGGCAGCAGATCGCAAAGAGCGTTCCTGAACAGCTTTGACCGATATTTTTCAAGATCCCTGATCAATCTTTTGTCCAGTGTTTCTTCGTCAAGCGCCGGCTTCAGATCAATGCTCACGGTAAACCCTGTTCCGTCCTTTTCTGAATATAAAACAGACTCAGGTCGCTTCAGAAACGACGCGACCTCGTCGACGGTCTTAAGAACCTGCGCGTCGCCGGAAAACGCTTCGGAAATATAGGAACGGCTGAGCGAAAGCACTACCGGACCGGTTATCCCTGTATCCGTAAACAGCATTTCACCGAAATCTTCAAAAATGGGCTTGTTTTGCCTGTTTAGGGCAATTTTAACATTCTTAAGGGTAAGACCCTGACATGCGGCGCAATCGCCTTTTTCGCGGCATTTAAGCGCAACCAGAGACGTTCTGGGCTCGCAGATTCCGTGACCTGCCTGTACGGCCAGGATGTAGCCGGATCCGTCGGAACCGGTGCTCCTGTACGTAAGCCCCCCGGTACACAATAAAACCGTCTTGCCCGAAAGAGTTCTCCCCTTCCCGGCCAGGATGCCTTTCACGCCTTTGACCCTTTTTTCGTCTATTATCAGTTCCTTAGCGTCGAATCCGAACAACACCGGAACTTTCAGTTCTTTTAGTTTCTTTACGAAAAATTCCGCCACGTCGTAAGCTTTTTGAGAGGCGGGAAACACCCTGCCTCCTCTTTCGGTCACGGTCTCAAGGCCGCCCTCGTCCAGATAAGCGATAAGGTCATGGTTCGAAAAACGGTGCAGCGAAGAAAGCAGGAATTTGTTTCCGGAAATAATATTGCTGGTCATTCCCTGGAATTCGCAGTCGTTGGTGATATTACAGCGGCCTTTACCCGTGATGCGCAGTTTGCGGCCAAGAAGCTGGTTCTTTTCGGCGATGATCACGTCGAGGCCTTTTTCGGCCATCGTGATTGCCGCCATCATTCCGGCGGGACCGCCTCCGATAATTACGCAATCGTACGTTTTTACGGGTTCTGCCATAAGATAGACCTTCGATCCGGCCCGGCCGCTTTTACGGAGCGGTCAGGACATAATGCCGGACATACGGGCGGGATCGGAATTGTCCGCGTCGTAACCGTATTTCTTGAATTGTCGCTTCTTGAAAAATTCGAGAGCAGGTTTCGGAAAAAGCGCGTAGCTGAGCACGTCTTCCTCTTTTTCGATATAACCGGCGACCTCCCTGCGGAATTCGGGAAGCTTGTCCTCCAGAAGGTCTGCGGGACGACATGTAATGGGCTCCTTGTCGCCGAGTATCTGCTTAACGAAACCGGGATCGATGGCGCAGGGAGTCTTGCCGTATTCGCCTGCCACAAGGCCTTTTACTTCATTGGTGACCACTTTATACCTCTCGCCGGAGAGCACGTTGAGTACGGCCTGTGATCCTATGATCTGGCTGGTGGGAGTGACCAGCGGCGGATAACCGAGATCGGCCCTTACTTTAGGCACTTCGTTAAGGACGTCGTCGAACTTGTCCATGGCGCCTGCCTGCTTAAGCTGTGATACCAGATTGGAAAGCATTCCGCCCGGCACCTGGCATATAAGAGCGTTGATATCCGGGCAAAGCATCCTGGGATTCAGAGTTCCTTTTTCCAGATATTTTTCACGTATGGGCCTGAAATAGACGGCGATCTCATTGAGTTTCTTAATATCGAGACCGGTATCGTATTCCGTGCCGGACAACGCGGCCACCATCGGTTCCGTGGGCGGCTGTGACGTTCCCATGGAGAAAGGAGAAATGGCGGTGTCAATGATATCCACGCCTGCCTGTATGGCCCTAAGATAAGTCATTGAACCCAGGCCGCTGGTATAATGGGTATGGAGCTCCACGGGCACCTTGAGACTGCTCTTAAGGCTCTTTATAAGATCGTATGCGTCCTTCGGAGAAAGCAATCCGGCCATGTCCTTTATGCAGACGGACTTTACGCCCATGCTCTCGAGCTTTTTAGCGTCGTTGACGAATATCTCCGTGTTGTGGTACGGACTGGTGGTGTAGGAGATGCAGCCCTGGGGATGGCCTCCTTCTTTAAGACAGGAGGAAATGGCTTTTTCCAGGTTTCTGGGATCGTTTAAAGCGTCGAAGATACGGATGATATCGATGCCGTTGGCGATCGACTTCTGAACGAAATATTCTACCACGTCGTCCGGATAATGTTTATACCCGAGAAGGTTCTGGCCTCTTAAGAGCATCTGAAGCGGAGTCTTCTTAGCCAGCTTTTTAATGGCCCGAAGCCGCTCCCAGGGATCTTCGTTAAGAAATCTCAGACAGGCGTCGAAAGTGGCTCCGCCCCAGCATTCGAGCGCGTTGTAACCCACGTCGTCCAGCATCTCCACCGCGGGAAGCATCTCCGCAGTGGTCATACGGGTGGCGATAAGCGATTGGTGAGCGTCGCGCAATATCGTTTCTGTAATACGGACTTTTCCCATAATTCACCTCAAAATGAAGCTTTCCGGCACCGGCGGGTCAATGCCCCTCACGCCCCGGTTCACGCTTTTACGTAGGTCAATAACGTCTGGCCCAGCTTGACGCTGCTGCCTCCGCTGACGGCAACGTCCTCCACCGTCCCGTCCTCGGGAGCGGATATTTCGTTCTCCATCTTCATAGCTTCGAGGATCAGCAATACCTGCCCTTTTTTGATCTGCTCTCCGGGCCTGACGTTGATCTTAAGCACGGTGCCCTGCATGGGAGCCGTAACGGGAGTGCCCTTGCCGCCGGAAGACTGAGCCCTGGGCGCAGCTTCTCCGGGCGCCGGGAAAGCGCTGCCGGCATCGAAAAAACCGGATGGCCTTGCGTTTTCCGCATCGGCGGATTCGACTTCCACTTCGTAAGATACGCCGTTGACTTTGATATTGTATTTCCTGATCATTGTCCCCAGTTCCTTTCAATTGTCATAAGATCTTAAGAAAAGCCGCGATCCTGTCACGGGTCTCGTCCGGATGTATGATATCGTCAACGATCCCTCGTACCGCGGCAAACTCGGATCTGGAATTTGCGTTTTTATATTCGTCGATAAATTTCTCTCTGGCTTTGACCGGATCTTCCGCGTTTTTGATCTCTTCCGTGTGCTTCATGATAGCCAGCGCGGCGGGATTCAAAGCGTCGATATAAGTACCGTTCCAGGCGTAGCACATGCCGTCTCCGTCTTCGTTCGAAAGCAGCACGGACGCAAGTTCTCCGTAAGCTTCTCCGGTGACGATCCTGAGAGAAGGACCCATTTTAAGTTCTGCATTTAATTGAGCGAGCAGCAAAGGCAGCCTGGCGTTCTCACGCTGATCCGCCTTTACACCTTTGAGATCCAGCAGGAAGACGGCGGGGATATCGTAGGTATTACATAAAGTAAGAAATACCAGAAGCTTCTCTAAAGACGGATAGTCTATGAGACCGTCTTCCTCAGAGCCGGACGCGCAGATCACTCCGGCGGGAATACCGTAGTATGAAGCGAATCCGGTGATCACACTGCTTTCGAAATAACCGAACAATTCAGAGAATCTGCCTCCGTCGGAAAGGGCTTCGACGAGATCCTTTCCTTTAAGGGCAGAAACGGAAACACTGCCGGATACCTCACCGGAAGCAGGATCGAAACCCGAGAAGTTCTCGGGACCGAAACGATCCGAATCAGGTATGTATTTCAAAAGATCGGCCAGATATAATTTGAATTCTTCAAGGTCTTTAAAGATGCCGGCAACGGAAGGGTTGAAGCCGGGTATATCATCAGGACCGGCTGCTTCACCCGAGAGCGCCTCGATTCCTTTATCGGAAACGGCGCCGAAACCGCTAACCTCGCCTATCACGAAATGCATGTCGCATGCGGCGGCAACGGCGGCATGGATGCCAAAGCAATTGCCGGCGGAAACGCATATCACGGGAATGTCGCCGCACAGGTCGTCGATGGCGGAAAGGACTTTGGAATAAGCTTTGACCATATCTTGAGAAGAAGCGAAAGAAACGCCGGAACCGTTCAGGCAAAGAATGAACGGAGCGCGGCGTGAAGAAGCGAGTTTAATTATCCTTACGACTTTTTTAGCAAAATAAATGCCATGAACGGGATCGGCGTCCACAGCATCCTGATCAGTATCGAAGGCGGCGAACACAAGCCTGTCGCCCACGGTGCCGTAACCGGTAACAGTCTCTGAAAAGCTCTTCAGAACGATATCGTCTCCGGGAGCAAATGCAAGTGTTTCAACAAAAGACTCCTGGTCAAAAAGAGATCGAAAATCAGGCCCGGACACGTCAATTCCTCCTCAAAATAAACTGCAGACCGGCGAGAGCACCAATCGGATTTATTTTATCAAATCCCGTACAAAAATTCAACAACGGCGTCAACTGTTTTTTGAGGTTCTTTTATGATCCTGTAGTCGATAACGTCCGCGAAAACGTTCCTGTGATCACGTCTGGCATATCTGGCGTCTAAAAGCAGTACGAACCCTTTATCCTCCGGAGTGCGGATGACCCTCCCTGCCGCCTGGATGACTTTGTTAACCCCCGGATAAAAATAGGCGTTGTCGTATCCTGAACTGCGCACAGAGTCGACAGGAAGGCCGTCGTCGGCCTCGCCGGCGGAAGCGTAATAATCTTTCAGGAGCTCGTTGACGTAATTTACTTGGGGCACGCCTGTACCGACGATGACGGCGCCGGAAAGCCTGTTGCCCGGCAGATCCACACCTTCCGAGAAAGCGCCCCCCAGCACGCAGAAGCCCATATGGAGCTCTTCGGGATCTTTTTTGAACCCGGCAATGAATTCGCTGCGGTCCTTTAATGTCGAAGATTCGGGCTGCATAAAAACGTATTTTTCACGGAAATCTTTGTCTATAAGTTCGTACACGGACCGCATATGCTTCCAGGAGCCGAAAAAACAGACGTAATTGCCCGTTTTAAGCGATTTTCCCAGTTCCGTGATAAAAGATGCCGTCAGAGGCAGCGACGCCTCTCTGACCCTGTAGCGCGTGTCTACGAAGGTGCCCCCGACAGCCAGCAGATTTTCTTTTGGGAACGGAGAGTCGAAAAAGATATAAGGCATGTCGGCGGCGCCCAGCTGGCCTTTGTAGTAGATCTCCGGCAGAAGCGTTGCCGAGAACAGCACGGACCCCAGCCCGGAGCCGCACTTTTTTCTGATAACGGCGGACGGGTCGAGGCAGTATATGTTTACGGAGGGGACTCCTTCGTTCCTGAACTTTATGGCAAAGCCGCCGTTGCGGGTCAGTTCGGATATGGTCTTAAAGTGCAGCACGTCGAAGCATAATTCCAGTAGATTCCGGTCAGGTTCCGTTTCGAGGTATTCGAAGGCAGCGTCGCACAGCCGGTCGAGCTCGTCGTTCAATTTTACGGGTATAGTATCTTCCACGGTATCGGAAGAAGCTTCTTTAAATCCAGGAATGGTGTCGCTGAAAACGGGAAGGACGTCGCAGGAATCCTGCGCGGCGAAGTCGGAGATCATTGACGCCACCTTCATAAGCGACTTGCCGATCTTCTTGCGTTTACGGCCCTTTGCGGCGGATTCGAACCTGGCTGCCGTAAGACAGGCGGAATACATTGACCGGACGCGGTCAGGCAGCTGATGGGCCTCGTCGATCAGGAAATAGTATTGACCGCCATCTGTCGTAAAATAACGTTTCAGATAGCTCTCCGGATCGAACAGATAGTTGTAGTCCCCTATTATGACGTCGCAGTACGTGGACAGATCCAGAGACAGCTCGAAAGGACAAACTTTACATTCTTCGGCGGTCTCGCGAATGAGTTCACGATCGAACCGTTTTTTCCCTGAACCAAGTAGTCTATCCAGCGCTTCTTCCACGTTATCGTAATGTTTTTCTGCGTAGGGACAACAGGACGGATCGCACTGGAACTTCCCTTCCGTTCCCGTATCGGGGACCGACGCGTTCATCAGGCAGATCTTTTCTTTAGCCGTAAGCGTGATATACCTCAGCTCCGGCACGCTGCCTGAAATAAGATCCAGCGTCTCTTCCGGAGGCCTGGAGCCCTCGTTCCTGGCAGTGAGATAGAATATCGCAGACTTCTCGCCCTTCTTGTATGGGAAAGATTTAAGCGCCGGAAACAGCGTCCCCGCAGTCTTGCCGATGCCGGTGGGAGCCTGGCACAAAATCATCGGTATAGACGGATCGTTCAACGCGTTATATATATTGACAGCCATCCTGCGCTGTCCGCCTCGGTACTCGTCATAAATGAACTTGAGTTCCTGAAGCTCCCCGTGAAGTTTTAACGCATGGGCGTCCTGCTCACGGACGTATTTGGAATACCTTTTGAGATAAGGCGAGACCGCCGGTTCGATCTCGTCTTTAGTATATTCGTATGTGAAAATTTTGATATCGTTAAAATCAGAATAAAGACCGTAAATTATTTCGATATTGACGCGTTCGACATCTTCGTCGGACAGGGACAATATATACCCGTAAAGCGCGCCCTGCAGCCAGTGAGCCGGATCGGCCTTGTCCGGATGAGCGTCCGAACTTTTGATCTCGTCGATCACCAGCGTTGTCCCATCTAAATAGTAACCGTCAACACGGCCGTCGAGAGTAAAGGCACCTGCCGCTGTTTCCATTCCGGCGGTTTCCTCTCCGTAAGCGTCTTCTTCCGCAGATTCCGGCACGTACGTAAACAATACCTGTTTTTCCGCAAGGTAGCCCGGATGCTGTCCGGCAAGATATTTCTGGACCGACTTATGAAGCTTGACTCCCTTCCTGGCTTTCGCAAGCGGCAACGTCCCGCTGCCTGCCTTAAGTCCGCCGCACCGGGTCATTATTTCAGAAAATTCTCTTACGCCGATCAGATCTAATCTCATACGCCTGCATCAAATAAACGCCGTAAAGATCTCGTTGGCAAAATCGAGGCCTTTGGCCGTGAGCGACAGATCGTTACCGATAAGCCCCTCCGATCGCAGCCTCTGTAACTCCGTTCCGAAATCCAATTCAATATCCGCTCCGTTAAAAAGCTTTGAATAAATTTCGCGGTCCGGCCCGGTCAATTTACGAAATCCCAGCATCATAAATTCTTTCTTCCGGTCGATCACATCCAGCAGTTCTTCCACCGTTCTGATATCGTTAAAACTCCCGGCGTCGATATGATCCGCCACGCTCTTCCTGTTCGAATAGCGCACATATTTTTCTCCCCCGTGATGCCTCAAAAACGACACCGCTCCGGCGCCTATACCAACGTACTCCGCACCCGACCAGTATTTTAGATTGTGCCTGCTCTCATATCCCGGAAGCGCAAAATTGGAGATCTCGTATTGGCCGTATCCGGCGTCGTTCAACCTGCGTTTTATCAAATAATAGGACTCCCGCTCCAGGCCTTCGTCCATATCCTCCAGCAGCCCTTTTTCACGCCAATCATACAAAGGAGTGCCTTCTTCCGTAATAAGGCTGTAATAACTTACGTGAGGGATCCCGTTTTCGGCCACCGCGTCGATCGCACGTTCGATATCCGAAAGGCTTTGCGGCCGGCTCTTCCCAATGAGCCCAGGAACGCCTGAAATGAAATCCAGATTAACGTTGTCGAAATAAGTTCTCGCAAGCTTTATGGTTTCCAACGCCTTTTTAGAATCGTGGATCCTGCCGAGGAAACCAAGCAAACTGTCGTTCAATGACTGGACTCCGATGCTGAGCCTGTTGATCCCCGCCTTCTTATAATCGATAAGTTTATTCTCGGACAACGTTCCGGGATTGCATTCTATCGTTATCTCCGCGTCAGGCGCGATAACGAAACCGTCGCGCAATTCATCCAGCAGTTCGCAGATCAGATCGGGGGGCAATATGCTGGGAGTCCCGCCGCCGATATATACGCTGTCGATCTTTTCAGGTATAACGGTGCCGCCAAACCCGCACGCTCCGTTACCACGGCATTGACGGAGCTCCGCGATCTCCCGCTTGAGCGCATCAACGTAATCCCGGTATACGCCCTCGCCGAAAGCGTTGACGCATTCCGATATGCCGAGAGAATAAAAGTCGCAATAATTACACTTTTTTACACAAAACGGGATATGAACGTATAAGCCGGGCAGCAACGTTTCCATATGTCGATGATCGACGCGGCGCGTCAGTCTCCGGAATCCAGCTTCAGCACCGTAAGGAACGCCTCCTGAGGCACTTCCACACTGCCGAACTGGCGCATCCGCTTTTTGCCTTCTTTTTGCTTTTCGAGAAGTTTCTTCTTTCTGGTGATATCGCCGCCGTAGCACTTGGCCAGCACGTCTTTACGGTAAGCTTTCACGGTCTCCCTGGCGATGATCTTGCCGCCTATGCAGGCCTGGATCGGTATCTCGAACTGGTGCCTCGGGATTACGTCTTTTAACTTTTCGGCGATCTTTCTGGCTCTCGTGTAGGCTTTTTCTTCGTGGACGATAAACGACAGCGCGTCGACGATCTGGCCGTTCAGCAAAATGTCAAGCTTCACCAGCTTGGAGGGTTTGTATTCGGACAATTCATAATCCAGGGACGCGTAGCCTCTCGTCCTGGATTTGAGTGCGTCGAAGAAGTCGTAAATGACCTCGTTCAGGGGCATGTTGAACGTCAACACCACTCTGGTCTCTTCGATGTAGTCCATATTGATGAACTCGCCGCGCCGGTCGTTGCAGAGCTCCATGATATTGCCCACGTACTCCTTGGGAGTCATTATGGTGGCCTTGACCATGGGCTCTTCGATGTGTTCAATGGTAGCCGGATCAGGATAGTTGGAAGGATTGTCCAGAACGATCTTTTCGCCGTTCGTCAGGTACACGTAATAGATAACGCTGGGGGTGGTGGTGATCAGTTCCAGATCGAACTCTCTGAAGAGCCTCTCCTGTATGATCTCCAGGTGCAGAAGCCCCAGGAATCCGCAGCGGAAGCCGAATCCCAGCGCCTGAGAAGTTTCCGGCTCGAAGGTCAATGAAGCGTCGTTAAGTTTCAATTTGAACAGGGCGTCCCGGAGGTTCTCGTAATCGGCCCCGTCAACAGGATAAATGCCGCAGAATACCATCGGCTGCACCGATTTATATCCCGGGAGAGGCTCTTCCGCCGGATCGTCCTTCAACGTTACCGTGTCACCCACCGTGGCGTCAGTTATATCTTTAATGGCAGCCGCGATATAACCCACCTCGCCTGCCTCCAGGCTGTCAGCGGGACAAAGCGTGCCGGGCTTGAACCAGCCGACTTCGGTAACGGTATAATCCCTGCCGGTAGACATAAATCTGATGGTATCTCCGCGCTTTACGGCGCCGTCGAATATCCTGACGTAAACGATGACGCCTCTGTATGAATCGTAATAGGAATCGAACACCAGCGCTTTTAAAGGCGCCTTATCGTCTCCCTCGGGAGCAGGAATCTTCTGCGCGATCTGTTCCAGCACTTCATCTATGCCGATGCCTACTTTAGCGCTGATCAGAGGAGCGTCGTCAGCCGGAAGGCCGATCACGTCCTCGATCTCTCTTCTTACCACTTCGGGCTGCGCCGCAGGCAGATCGATCTTGTTTATCACAGGAACGACTTCCAAGTCATGATCGATGGCAAGATAAACGTTTGCCAGCGTCTGGGCCTCTATGCCCTGAGACGCGTCGACCACCAGCACGGCTCCTTCGCAGGCAGAGAGAGTCCTTGACACCTCGTAATTGAAGTCAACGTGCCCGGGCGTGTCGATAAGATTGTACACGTATTCGGTGCCGTCTTTGGCCTTGTAATTCAGCCTTACAGCCTGGGCCTTTATGGTGATGCCGCGCTCCCGCTCCAGGTCCATATTGTCCAGTACCTGGTCGTCCATCTCGCGCTCCGTGAGCACGCCGGTCATCTCCAGTATCCTGTCAGCGAGAGTGGATTTGCCGTGGTCGATATGAGCTATTATGCAAAAGTTTCTTATCTTGTCTCTGTCGGTCATATAACCACCCGGTCAACTGTATATTTCGGCGATCACTTCAGCCAGCAGTTCCGCGGTCCTTTCGGCCTCGGATGCCAGGTTTCCTTCGAAACCTATCTCGGCCAGCAGGGAGTTGACGCAGAGCCCCTGGTTGTACGGCGTCTTCCTTAACGCGATGCCGTCGGTAATGCCGGGCACACGCTCTTCCATTTTCTCCAGGATCAGGAACGCCAGTTTAAAATTCTCTTTCCAGTAAGGATTGTTCTCTTCCGAATATCCGGTGCTGCTGTCGTAGTCCAGCCCGATGACGAACATGATATGCGCGTATTTCTGTTCATCTTTCTCGGCTGTGGGTCCGTACAGCTTGCCCTTATAGAGCTTGCCGTAGCCGTTCCTGTGAACGTCAAGCACCAGCCTGGTATCGGTATTTGCTTCGAGGTCGTTTTTAAGTGTCACGTAGCTGAGCTCGTAAGATTTCAACGCGTCGGAACCGTCGTTGTGCACAGTCGTATCGTTGACGCCGTTGATCCCCAGCAGGTTAAGCTTCGAATAATAGGCGCTGCCTGCGGCAACCACGTTGGAGGTGTTGTCGTCGGTGGTGTACCATCTTTTTTCGTGAAGTTGCTCTTCTTCAGTGAGGCAATATCCCTCATAAGTATGGGTATAGAAAACGATAAACTGGTTGGAACCGTTTTTCGTCATTGGCTTCAATTTGAGCGGCTGGGCAAATATCTCGGGCAGCGACAGCGTCTTGTTGACGTAATCGTTGGCGATCTTGATATTTCCCAGGAAAAGTTCGTTCTTGCTGGCGGGTACGGTAAGCTTCTTTTCGGTAACGTCCACAAGCGTGCAGCCGCTTTCGCTGAAGCTGTCGTCGGACTTGATCAGTTCGGAAGACCTGTAGCCGCTTTCGCTGAACTCGAAGGTGTAATAATTAAAGATCTCGGGTTCGGGAGTTGACGCTTCGGTAGGAGCGGGAGTTACGCTGCCGGGATCGGTGGCTGAGGGTTTGGATGCCACGGGCTCCGCGTCGCTGCCAATATTGAGTCTGCCGGAATCCGGGAACAGTACGCTGCCCACGTTGACGCCGGACAATACGGTTTCTTTCCCCGTATCCGAGCCGCTGCCCGGCCTGTATTTCACCACGGCGATGACGGACAATACGAGTATAAGTATCGTTTCGAGACACAATAACGCAATAATCAACTTCAGGTCTTTAGAATGTTTCATTTTGCCTCTCCAGATTCCGGAACGCGGTGGTCAGCATGAGCCGTATGCGGTTCAGCTGATTGACTTCGGACGCGCCGGGGTCGTAATCTACAGCAACTATATTAGAATCCGGGTATTGACGCCGGAGCTCTTTTATCATACCTTTTCCGGTAACGTGGTTCGGAAGACAGGCGAAGGGCTGCATGCAGATGATGTTTCTGGCTCCCGAGTGTATTAATTCTACCATTTCCGCCGTCAAAAACCAACCCTCTCCGGTGCAGTTGCCCAGGGACAATATTTCGCTTGCCATATCTGCCAGTTCGTATATAGTTTTGGGCGGTTCGAAACGTTTGCTTTTCTTCAAGGCGTCCTTCACGGGCTTGCGGATCAGTTCAAGGGCGGATATAAGCGTCCTGGCGGTCCTGGCGCTTTTGGCGCTGTCTGCCAGGTACCTGTTCTTGAAGATCGATCCGTAGGAGGAATAAAGCAGGAAATCGATCAGATCAGGCATCACGGCTTCTCCGCCTTCCGCCTCCACCAGTTCCACGACTTTATTGTTGGCGGTGGGATGGAATTTGACAAGTATCTCCCCTACCAGTCCGATCCTGGGCTTTTTGACGTCCCGCAGCGGAAGTTCGTCGAAATCCTTGACGATCCCTTTAACGATGCTTGAAAAGCGTATGAGATCCGGATGCCTCACGGCCTTCACGATCTTCTTGCTCCATTTGTCGTGAAGCGCGTTGGCGCTGCCCGGAACGGCTTCGTAGGGCCGCGTCTTGTAAAGCACGCGCATCAAAAGGTCTCCGTAGCAGATGGCCTGAAGCCCCGAGATCAGCAGCCCGGGCCTGATCTTGAATCCGGGATTCTTTTCGATGCCTCCCACGCTGAGGGAGATCACGGGAATGTGCTGAAGGCCCATATCCTTAAGCGCTTTTCGCATAAAAGCTATATAATTGGTGGCCCTGCAGCCGCCGCCTGTCTGGGTGATCATCAGCGCCGTGCGGTCAAGGTCGTATTTGCCGGATTTCAGCGCCTCCACGAACTGGCCAACTACCAGGATGCTGGGGAAACATGCGTCATTGTTCACGTATTTCAATCCCTCGTCGATGGCCGATCGGTCGTCGGAGGGCAATATCACGAAATCGTACCCGTGGCTCCTGAATGCCTCCTGCAGAAACTCGAAATGTATTGGAGACATCTGAGGCGCCAGTACGGTATACTTCCGCTTCATCTCTTTGGTGAACAACACTTTAGGAAAAGCGTACGACCCGGCTTCCGCCTTTGCTGGCGAACCGTCACTGCCGCCGCTCCGATCCTCTGTAACGCCGTCATTTGAAGCTTCCCGGTCTCTCTCGGTAAGCGCGGCCTGGAGCGACCTGATCCTGATCCTGGCTGCGCCCAGATTCGAGCCCTCGTCTATCTTAAGGCACGTATAGATCTTACCCGCTGAATGCAATATCTCTTCCACCTGATCCGTCGTCACGGCGTCAAGGCCGCAGCCGAAGGAATTCAGCTGTATCAGCTCCATACCGTCTTTGGTGCGCACAAAATCTGCCGCACGATAAAGCCGCGAATGGTACGACCATTGATTGACCACCCGGATCGGAGTCTGAAGGTCTCCCAGCGGCGCCACCGAATCTTCCGTCAAAACGCACATACCGAAGCCGGAGATCATTGACGGGATACCGTGATTGATCTCGGGATCGATATGATACGGACGCCCTGCCAGCACAACGCATTTAAGGCCGTTCTTTGAGGCGTATTCCATTATCTCCTGAGCCTTGCTCCTGATATCTTCGTGGAATATCCTGTCTTCTTCGTAAGCAGCGTCCAGCGCCTCTTTTATCTCGGCAGCAGGTATCTCGCCGAACTCTTCGCACAGCCTCTCGTACATCCTGTCTTTGTCGAATATGGGCAGGAACGGATGCAGGAACTCGATGCCTTCTGACCTGAGCTCGTCGATATTCGCCTTCATCACTTCTGGATAAGAAGTAACGATGGGACAGTTGTAATGGTTGTTTGCCTTCTCATCTTCCTTCTTCTCGTAAGGGATGGAAGGATAGAAAATGCGCTTAATGCCCTGCTTTAAAAGCCAGGAGATATGGCCGTGGGTCAATTTCGCCGGATAGCATACGGATTCCGACGGGATCGTATCCATGCCCAGCGCGTACAGTTCTTTCGAAGAAGGTGCGGACAATCTCACCCGGTATCCCAGCCTCGTGAAGAACGTGAACCAGAACGGGAAATTCTCGTACATATTGAGCGCCCTGGGAATGCCCATATCTCCTCTCGGGCAATTGTCCGGTACCAGCTGTTCGTAATATTCGAAGAGCCTTTTATATTTGTAATCGAAAAGATCCGGAGCGTGGACTTTACGGGAGCCGGGAGTCGCCACGTCGCCCTTCTCGCATCTGTTGCCCGTAACGTACCTGGCGCCGCTGGAGAATCTGCTGAGCGTGAGCAGGCAGTTGTTGGTGCAGCCGCCGCATCTGAACTTTTTGTTCTCGGACTTGATCGTAAGCGCTTCTTCGTAACTTATGAGCCCTGACCTGCGTTCGGGATCATTGCCGTACTCTTTCCGGGCGATCAGCGCGCAACCGTATGCGCCCATAAGCCCCGCGATATCGGGCCTTACGGCGTTCCTTTCGGATACCAGCTCGAAGCATCTCAGGATGGCGTCGTTGTAGAAAGTGCCTCCCTGGACGATTATCTTGTCGCCCATCTCCTCGGGAGATCTGATCTTTATTACTTTAGTAAGCGCGTTTTTGATCACGGAATAGGACAGCCCGGCAGAGATATCGGCCACGCTGGCGCCTTCCTTCTGAGCCTGCTTGACCCTGGAATTCATAAATACAGTGCAGCGGCTGCCCAGATCCACAGGCTTTTCAGATTTCAGCGCTTCTTTTGCGAACTCGGATATTTTAAGATTCAGCGTGGTGGCGAATGCTTCTATGAATGAGCCGCAGCCGGAGGAACAGGCTTCGTTAAGCAGAATGCTCTGGATGACGCCGTTTTTTACCTTGAGGCATTTCATATCCTGGCCGCCGATATCCAGAATGAATTCCACGCCCGGCAGGAAATGATCCGCCGCCTTGTAATGGGCCACGGTCTCGATCTCGCCCAGGTCCGTCTTAAGGGCAGCTTTAATGAGCCCTTCTCCGTAACCCGTGACGCAGGAACCGGAAATGTAAACGCTCTCGGGCAATTTGGAATAGATATCTTTCAATATGTTCAGCGCCGAATCGAAGGGGCTGCCGAAATTGCTGCCGTAGTACGTATAAAGGATCTGATCGTCGGTCCCGGTCAATACAGCTTTCGTAGTTGTAGATCCGGCGTCGATACCGAGATACGCAGGTCCGGAGTAGTCTTTTAATTCCCCGAATGTCGCTCTCTCTTTATTATGCCTCTCGTAGAATTCTTCATATTCCGCGTCCGTCTTGAACAGCCTGTCAAGCCTTCCCACTTCCGACGCCTGTATGTTCAGCACGTCGGGAAGCCTGGCCAGAAGCGCGTCCACAGCCACCGGTTCGGGCTGCTTTCCGGCTACCGTCTCTTCCGACATGAACGCTGCGCCCATTGCCACGAACAGATGGGAATTTTCGGGACAGATCACCTGCTCCGGGCTCAGCTCCAGCGTCTCTATAAAACGCTTTCTGAGCTCAGGCAGATAGTTTAGCGGACCGCCCAGGAAAGCTACGTTGCCCTCGATCCGGCGTCCGCAGGCCAGGCCGCTGATGGTCTGATTGACAACCGACTGGAATATTGACGCGGCAATATCTTCCTTTGCAGCACCTTCGTTTAAAAGCGGCTGGATATCCGTCTTGGCGAACACACCGCATCTGGCGGCAATCGGATAAATGGTATTGTGCTTTTCGGAAAGTTCGTTGAGGCCGTCCGCGTCCGTCTTCAGCAGGATCGCCATCTGGTCGATAAACGCTCCCGTGCCGCCGGCGCAGGTACCGTTCATACGCTGCTCCACCGGATGCCTGAAGAACGTGATCTTGGCGTCCTCGCCGCCAAGCTCTATAGCCACGTCAGTCTGTGGTATCAGCTTCTCCACGCTTCTCCCCAGCGCCGCCACTTCCTGCACGAAAGTCAGGCCGAGCCAGCCGGACACCAGCATGCCGCCGGATCCGGTTATGGCGAAATAACAATCGCTTCCCGAATACGGCGAGAGCGCCTCGGAAATGATATCAAATATGGTTTTGCGAATATCAGAGTAGTGACGCCTGTACTTCCCGAAAAGGACCTTGCCGTCTTCATCGAAAATTATGATCTTAACAGTGGTCGAACCAACGTCAAGTCCTACTCTGAGCATGATCTATACTTGATCTATATGCGATCGGTCCGCTTACTGCCCGTCAGCCTGTTCCTTCTGAGTACAGGCGATGGACAGCTCGGAAAGCTGTTTGTCGTCAACGAAATCAGGAGCACCAGTCATCAGGTCGGAAGCGTTCTGTACCTTCGGGAACGCGATAACGTCGCGGATGTTGTCCGAACCGGTCATCAGCATAACGAGCCTGTCGAGGCCGTAAGCCATTCCACCGTGAGGAGGCGTGCCGTATTTGAAAGCTTCCAGCAGGAAACCGAACCTGGCCTGGGCCTCTTCCTGAGAGAATCCCAGCGCCTTGAACATCATCTGCTGAAGCGCTCCGTCGTGGATCCTTATGCTGCCGCCGCCCAGTTCGTAACCGTTCAGAACGATATCGTAGGCATCGGCTTTAACGTCGGAAAGATCTCCCGCTTCGATCTTGGGGATGTCTTCCGTCTTGGGCATGGTGAAAGGATGGTGCATCGCCACGTAGCGGCCTTCCTCTTCCGAATATTCGAACTGAGGGAAATCCACCACCCAAAGGAAAGCGAACTTGTCCTTTGGGATAAGGCCCAGCTTCTCGCCCAGGTGGCATCTGAGGCCGCCGAGAGCCGTATAGACAGGGCCGCTCTTGCCGCACACGATGCAGATAAGGTCGCCCTGCTTAGCGCCCGCGAGCTCGATTATCTTTCCGATCTCTTCTTCGGTCAATACCTTCCCCAGGCTGGAGCGTACGCCGCTGTCGGACAACGCGATCCAGGCCATTCCGGAACCGCCGTGAGTCTTGATGAACTCGGTGAGCGCGTCGATCTCTTTTCTGGAGAAATGTCCCGCAGGAGCGCACAGCAGACGCACAGCGCCGCCCGCCGCCACCGCGTCGGAGAATACTTTAAAGCCGCATCCCGCCGCGAACCCGGAAATATCCTTAAGCTCCAGGCCGAAGCGGATATCCGGCTTATCCGAGCCGAAACGCTCCATTGCCTCTTTATAAGGCATCCTTATGAAAGGCGTCTGCACGTCCACGTCAAGCACGTTCTTGAACACCTGCTTGATGAACCCTTCGTTGATGGTCATAACGTCGTCCGCGTCAACGAAAGACATCTCCAGGTCGATCTGCGTGAACTCCGGCTGCCTGTCGGCGCGCAGGTCCTCGTCGCGGTAGCACTTGGCGATCTGCATATATCTGTCGAAGCCGGAGCACATAAGGAGCTGCTTGAAGAGCTGAGGAGACTGGGGCAGCGCGTAGAACTTGCCCGGATGGACTCTGGAGGGTACCAGATAGTCTCTGGCGCCTTCGGGAGTGCTCTTGCAAAGCGAAGGAGTCTCGACTTCGATAAAACCGTTCTTATCGTAATAGTCGTGAGCCTCTTTAACGATCCTGTGGCGCATCATGAGATACCGGCTCATTGACGGACGGCGAAGGTCCAGATAGCGGTATTTCAGGCGCAGCGCGTCGGATACGTTGGCCTTGTCGTCGATATGGAAAGGAGGCACTTCGGAAGAGTTGAGCACGCGCATTTCATTGACGGCGATCTCGATCTCGCCGGTCTTCATACGGGGGTTCAGCGCTTCGGGGCTTCTGGGCCTCACCACGCCTCTGGCCGCCAGCACAAATTCCTGACGGAGCCCTTCCGCCTTCTCGAAAAGATCTTTATGCGTGTCCTGATCGAACACTAACTGCACAATGCCGGAACGGTCTCTCACGTCCACGAAAAGGAGGCTGCCAAGGTTTCTCGTCTTCTGGACCCAGCCGTTGACGGTGACCGTTTTGCCTATATCGTTTTTATCGAGTTCGGTGCAATAATTCGTTCTCTTTAATCCTGTTATAAACTCTGCCATATCATCATACTCCTAAATAAAAGTATACTCGGTGATTTTATTCCAAAAGACGGTAATTGTCAACTTGAACTTCCCTTCCGGAACGATGTATAATACAAGGGCAATTGAACAAAATCCAATTCCGGGGGTCAATATGAAAAGCGAAACCAAATATATGCTGCCTGCCTACGGCGAAGATTTTCTGCTCTATCTGGATACCATCTCCGGCAAATCGAAAAAGACGGTCAGCGAGTATTATTACGACCTCCTGATGTTCTTCAGATTCATAAAAAAACGCCGCAGGCTGGTCTCCGAAGACGTGGAATTCGACGAGATAGACCCGGCAGACCTGAACGTCGACGTGCTGAAGTCCATACAGCTTACCGATCTCTACGCTTTTCTCAATTACGTAAATTCCGAGCGCGGGGGCAACGCCGCCACCAGAGGCCGCAAGGTTTCCAGCCTCCGCTCTTTCTTCAAATATTGCTTCTCGAAGGCCAAAATTATCGACGCCAACCCTGCGCTTGAGCTGGAAAGCCCCAAGCAGAGCCGCCGCCTCCCAAAATACCTTGAACTGGACGAGAGCAGAGACCTGCTGGGCGCCATCGACGATAAAGAAGAATTCGCCGAGCGCGATTATTGCATCGTTACGCTCTTCCTGAACTGCGGAATGCGTTTGTCCGAACTTGTAGGCATCAACGTCACCGACATCCGCGAAGACACGCTCAGAGTCATAGGCAAGGGCAACAAAGAGCGCACCGTCTATCTCAACGACGCCTGCCTCGACGCCATTGCCGGATATATGAAAAAGCGTGAAGACGTGGTGGAAAAAGGAGGCGTCCATCCCCTTTTCGTCAGCAAGCGCAAGCAGCGCATCAGCCCCAAGACCGTGGAATATACGGTCAAAAAATATATTATAAAAGCCGGGCTCGATCCCAAAAAGTATTCTGTCCACAAACTGCGCCACACCGCCGCGACGCTGATGTACACCTACGGAGACGTAGACATCCGTGCGCTCCAGGAGATACTGGGGCACGAAAGCGTTGCCACAACGCAGATATACACCCACGTCAACAGCAAACAGCTGAAAGAGGCCGTGAAGAGCAATCCTCTTGCCAGAGAAAAAAGAAACTGACCCTTCCGGGACTTAAAACGTCTCAGAAGGGCCTTAGAATGGCTTTTAAGGCATTTTTCCATCATGGGTATGACGTGATACCTCCCGCTTAATAGATCGTCTTAAAACGGCTCTCAAATATCTCAGAGGCGATGGACGGAGAGATGCTCTCGTCCAGCACCAGGTTTCTCACGTAGCCGTTGTACTCCAGATAGATCCTGTCGTTGAAAGACATGTCTCCAAGCGGCATAAAGTAGCCAAGTTTCTGGGAATTGGCAACACCCAGTATCTGGGCAATGATACCCAGCATATTCTCGGTCACGTTGGTGTCGCACTTCTTCAAATAAGGCGCGGCAAGTTCAGTGAAACTTCTGAGATAATAGTCGGAGGAAGCCTCGAAGAACTTCTGGGATATGAACGCGTCAATGAATCTGGCCACGATGGTCATTCGCTTTGAATCCGTGCCGTCGTAATAATTCAGCATCTCTACCGAGTAGAATCCGTCGGAAGTCTTGTAGAACGTGAGGAAATTGACCGCGTCCTCCCCTTTCAGATACTGTGTGCCGCGCTTGTAATTTATGCTTATGTTCCTGTCGAAATCGCGGTAGTACACGTCCAGCGGGATATCGAATATCACGCCGTTGTCCTCGGTGCAGAAAGAGTTGATGAACTTGGCCATTTCGTCGGTGGTTATGCAGAAGTAATAATTGACGTCGATCTCGAAATAGGATGCCACGGCGGATGCGCAGGAGGCGCCTCTGGAAGAAGCGAACAGGCCGTACATATCTCCGAAGGAACCTACTATATTTGCGTTGGAAACGTTGAATTTGAGTTCCCTGGGAAGCAGCATAAAGTTCAGGGTCCTTGACACGGAGTCCACGTTCAGGATGAACATCATCTGGGCCTGGAAGTCGTGCTCGTCGTAGACGATGAACAGTATGTTGTTCTGGAAAGAATTCTGGATCTGTTCGCCGGAAGGATCGTAGGTGGGTACGGTAACGTTGAGGTCTTCTACCAGTTTTTTGTTGGAAGCGTTGTACGACCGCACAAGCATGACACCGCATACCGCGGCGGCAAGCATCAGCATGATACAGAACACAACTAAAAACCTTCTTAGATTATCCAATTTCTACTCCTTTTACCGTACGTTTTGCGACCGGATCATCCGTCGATCAGATCCGTCAATAAACGCGCGTCGATATCATTCGGCAATGAACGCCTTGTACCCTTCGTAAGTCCAGTACACGTCAGCCTTTGAAGTGACTTCGTAGGGCGAGTGCATGGAGATCACGGGCACGCCGCAGTCGATGACGTCCATTCCAAGATCCGCCATGAACTGAGCGATGGTTCCGCCGCCGCCCAGGTCCACGCGTCCCATTTCCGTAAGCTGCCAGGGAACGTTCTTCCTGTCAAGCAGATTCAGAATGTAGGCCACGAACTCGGCCGAAGCGTCGCTGGCGCCGCCCTTGCCGCCGGAACCGGTATATTTCTCGAAAGCGATGCCGTTGCCCGCAAAGGCCACGTTGTTCTTCTCGGAAACTTCAGGGAACGTGGGATCGAATGCCGCTGTAACGTCTGCGGACAGGAACTTGGTATTGGCCATGGCCTTTCTGAGATCGAGCATGCCCGCCTTTTTGTTGCCCAGAGTAACGATCTTCAGGCAAAGGTTTTCAAGCCAGCAGGAACGGGCGCCGGTATTGCCAACGCTACCGATCTCTTCCTTATCGGAGAGATATACAACAGTGGTCTTATCGGGTATTTCTTTGGTGTCCAGCAGGGCTCTGTATGCGGTATAGGCGCAGACTCTGTCGTCCTGGCCGTAGGCGCCGATGAAGCTTCTGTCAAGGCCCACGTCTTTGGCTTTGTACGCAGGGACAACTTCCAGTTCCGCCCTGAACAGGTCACCTTCCTTGATGCCGTATTTATCGTACAGTATCTTCAATATGCAATTCTTTACGGACAACTTTTCGCTGTCTTCCACGTCTTCCGTAAGGTCCGGCTTGGAACCCAGAAGCACGTTCAGCTGCTCCGCGGCGATGACCTGATAACCGTTCTTGACCATCTGCTCCTGAGCCAGGTGCGGAAGCAGGTCGGAGATGTAGAGCACGGGATCGTCGTCGGACTCGCCGATGCAGACCTTAACGCAGCTGCCGTCGGAAAGATATACCACGCCGTGAAGGGACAGCGGAGAAGCCACCCAGTGGAACTTTTTGATGCCTCCGTAATAGTGCGTCTTTGCCAGCACAAAATTGCTGTCTTCATATATGGGCTTGGGCTTGAAGTCGATCCTGGGAGCGTCGATGTGGGCGCCGATCATCTTCATTCCGTTGACGGCCGCGTCCTTGCCTATCACTATGAAAGCGCAGGATTTGCCACGGTTGTTGGCGTAAAATTTGTCGCCGGGTATGGCGGCGGCAGCGCCGTCGATATCCGCAAAGCCGTTGACCTTCGCGTTCTGAATGAGCACGTCGGTGGCTTCCCTTTCGGTCTTGGCGTTGTCCAGGAAGACCCTGTAATCGGCGCAGAAGCTTTCCAGAGCTTCCTGACCGGCTTTGTCAAGGCATTTCCAGCCGTTTTTTACTTCGTAGTCGTATTTGATCTTTTCGCTCATGGTCAAGCCTCCGTTCCTTATTTTGCGATCAATTTATTTATCAGGACAATTTTAACACAAACAGAGAAAATTTCAACCGCCAGTTTTATCTGGTCAACTGTGGGAAGCGTAGGCGCGATCCTCACGTAGCTGTCGGTAGGGTCGATCTTGTACGGGTGCGTGGATCCGGCGGGAGTGAACGCCACGCCGCACTCCTTGCAAAGGGACAACACCTTCACGGCCATGCCTTCCGCGGTCCTGCAGCTGATAAAATATCCGCCTTCGGGCCTGGTCCAGGACAACACTCTGTCGTCGCAGTCTCCGAATTCCCGCTCGAAAACTTCGTTGACGGCGCTGAACTTGGGTTTGATGATCGCGGCGTGCTTCTTCATATGTTCCACAACGCCTGCCTTGTCCTTCAGGAACCTGACGTGCCTGAGCTGGTTGAGCTTGTCCGGCCCGATGGTCTGTTTGGAGATCCTGGAGAGCAGGAATTCAACAGTGGAGACGGAGGCTGCCAGCGCGGAGATACCGGCGCCCGGGAAAGTGATCTTGGAAGTGGAACCGAATATGATGGCCCTGTCAGGATTACCGGCCTTTACGCATTCTTCGTACAGATTCAGCTGGGCGGCAGGTTCGTCTTTCAGGAAATGCACCGTGTACGCGTCGTCCCAGAAGATCCTGAAATCGCCGGCTGCGCATTTCATATGCGCCAGGCGTTTGATGGATTCATCGGAATACACGTAACCGGTAGGATTTGAATATTTAGGTACGGACCACATTCCTTTTACTGAAGGATCATCGGCAACTATCTTTTCGATGGCGTCAACGTCCGGGCCGTTCTCGTCGATATCCACCGGGATCAATTTGAATCCCAACTGCTCGGTGATGGCGAAATGGCGGTCGTAACCGGGCACGGGGCAAATGAATTTTCTGTCTTTGCACTCGAACCAGGGCGTATCTTCCGGCTTTTCGGAAACCCCGTGAAGCATAAAGGTGCAAACGGTATCGTACATCATATTAAGGCTGGAATTGCCGCCGCATATAACGTTTTCGCCTTTGACGCCCAGCAGCGAGCCCATGAATTCTCTGGCTTCGGGAAGTCCGGCCACCAGGCCGTAATTGCGGCAGTCCATACCGTTTTCGGCCTTAAAATCGCCTAAAGTGGCAACGTCAAGCATAGGCACGGAAAGCTCCAGCTGCTCTGCGCAGGGCTTGCCCCTGGTCATATCCAGCTTGAGTCCCATCTCTTTGTACTTATCGTAGCGAAGCTGTTCCTTGGCCAGTTCCGCCTTCAGTTCTTTCCTGGATAATTTGTAATAATCCATCCGATTGCCTCCGTGTTACCGTAATACCGTTTTACCGTTAGTTCCGGGTTTTATCCTGCGCCGCAATACGGCCCGGCTGTCGCCCGAAATATGACGTACGGCAACGCGCCGCACATCAACAAAAGATTATACTATAATCGTTTCGCTATGTCAAAATACGGCGCCGTCAGGTCTCGCTTCGATGTCTATGTTTTCTTCCGTCAACGGCTCTTCGTTTTCCCCGTCAACCGCTTCACCGGCATCTGTACCGGTGACGATATCCGACACCTCCTGAACTCCCGACATGCTCCTCAGCTCCTCGATATCGGCGATACCGGCGCTCTTTAAAAACAGGTCCGTGGTCCCGTACAAAACGGGCCTTCCTGGAGATTCAGACTTGCCCACTTCCTGTATCAGGCCGCGCTCCAGAAGCGTCGACACCACGCTGTCGCTGTTGACGCCCCTGATGATCTCAACGCCGCCTCTGGTTATGGGCTGATTGTACGCGATTATAGTGAGCGCTTCCAGCGATGCCCTGCTGAGGGGCGCCGCGGTCACCTGCTCGAAATAGGATTTCAGTTCGTCGTGAAGTTCGGGCCTTGACGCCAGCTGGTAGGAGGTGCCGATCTTTTTGACCATAAGCCCGGAATTATGCGCTGCATAATAAGTTCCCAGGGATACGATGACCTTCTCCACTTCCGCATATTTGATCTTCAGCTGGATCGCCAGATCTTCGGTGGTAACGGGGCTGCCGGCCGCGAAAAGCATTGCCTCCGCCAGAGATTCGTTGTGGCTGAGGCGGTCAGGCTCACGGGATTCGTTTAAGATATTGTCGTTATCGTTCATTATTGATCCTCCTGCGGCACTAAGCTGTTCTCGTCGTATTCGTCCACGTCTCCCGCGATCTTCTCCAGATCCGCCGGATCGAATTCCTCGCCCTTCTCTATAGTGATCTCGCCGAAAAGCTCCTTCTGAGTCACTTTAACGTGCTTGTTCTTGTCCAATTCCAGCATAGCAAGGAAACCCGTCACCTTCTCGGTGCGGCTGGACTCCCTGCCGAAGATCTCTGAAAACTTTGTCCGGGCGAAATTGGCGATCTTCCTGATGATCTGCTTCATCTTGTCCTTTATACTGACCTTCTCCACCCGGAGGATGTGCTCCATCTTCTCGGTATTGTCGTTTTGCTTCTCCTTGAGCTGCTTCATCAGCGTCTCGTTCAGCGCGGCCAGCTTATGCGGGTCAACGGACACGGGCAGATATATTTTGGGAAAATTCAGATTTTCAGGCATCTTGTAATAAGACCCGGAATACTGTTCGAGGCGCGCGGCAACGAAGGGCGCAAGATCTTTGTATTTCTTGTACTCTGCCAGCCGCCTGATAAGTTCTTCCTCTGAGATCTCCTCGACTTCTTTCTCCTTTTGAGGCAGCAGCCGCCTGGACTTCAGATGCAGAAGCGTGGAAGCCATGACAAGGAACTCGCTGGCCATTTCCATATCGAAATTGTTCTTCAAAACTTCGATATACTGGTCCGCGATCAGGCTGATGCTGACGTCCGCGATGTTGAGCTTGTTGCGCTCTAAAAGGGACAGCAAAAGATCGAAGGGCCCTTCGAAAACGTCCAGTCTGATATCTTCAAGTGAAGAAGTATAAATGTCCTGAAGATTGTTGTCCAATTAAGTGCTGCTCCGATCTTTTCTTCTTATCCCAGCGTTACGCTGAAACAGCCGCTTACGGCATCCATTATTATACACCCGTTTTCTATCCCGGTAAAATACAAACCTTCGCATATTTTATCGCCGGAAGCCAGGCTGCCGATGTCGAACGTATTGTCGCCGCACTTTAAGGATGAATACGTAACTTCTGCGAGGGACGCGGGAAGATACACGCCGCAGGAAGTGTTGGCAGGCACGGTGAAATTGTATTCGAATCCGCCGCTGCCGTTGACCTTCCAGCTCGATCTTATAGTGCCGTACAGGCAGTCGTAGCTGGCGTCTACGTAGGTTATCCGTTTTTGCGGATCCGGCCTGGGCGAAAGCTTGAAGCTCTTGAACGCTACCGTGTCGTATCCGTTGATGCCTGCCATATAAGCGTACATCCACTCCCCTACGCAGCCGTATGCGTAATGGTTGAAGGAGTTCATTCCCACGTCACCGAAGCCTCGGGCTATCGTATAGGAATCCCAGCGTTCCCACATTGTCGTGGCGCCCTGATCCACGCTGTAGAGCCAGGAAGGATTGCCACGCTGGAGCAATAAAGTATATGCGGCCTCGTCTTCGCCCGTGAGGCTCAGTATTTTGACGATACTGGCCGTTCCCACGAACCCGGTGGATAGTTTATCCCCGTTGGCGTGGATGCCGTTTAAGAGGCCTTTTACGATCTCCTGGCGTATTTCCTCGTTCGGGTAGAGTTCCGCCAGAAGCGTGAGGATCGCTCCGGTCTGGGTCTCGTAATACATTCCGAAGTCCCAGAGGTACGCGTCGATATATTCGGCCTTGACCTGCTCGTATATGCCTCTGTAATATTCTGCCCTGGCCCCGTAGCCCAGCGCCTCGGACATCTCCACCATCAGCTTGGCGTCGTAGGCATAATATGCCTTTCTTATGAGTCCCTGGTCCGTGTTCTCGTAAGCCAGCCAGTCTCCGTAGCGCTCCAGAGGACCGCCGTGATCGATGACGAACTGCATGTACGCTTCCATGGATTCGTAATTGCGCTTGAGCATATACACGTCGCCGTACTTTTTATAGATAACGTAAGGCACGATTATTCCCGCGTCACCCCAGGCCGCTGCGCCCGATCCGGTGGCGTTGGAGGCAGGTATTACGTCCGGATAAGATCCGTCGGGCACCTGGCTGTCGATGCAGTCCTGGAGCCATTTCCGGAAGAAAGAGGCCACGTCTGCGTTGAACGATCCGGTGCCCACGAACACCTGAGTGTCTCCGGTCCAGCCCAGCCGTTCGTCACGCTGTGGACAATCCGTAGGAACGCTCAAATAGTTGCCCATCATGCCCCACATTATATTGGAGATAAGCTGGTTCACCGATTCGTCGGAGGTGGTCAATTCGCCGGTCTTTTCGTTGGCGGAACCCACGACCTGGCCGCGGATGGAATAGAACGTTACCGTGTCCGACACGGTTATGGAGATATATCTGAAGCCGTAGAAGGAATATTCAGTATGGTAGGTCTCCCTGCCGCTGCCGGACAGGAAATAAGCGTTGGCAGAAGCGGCGCCCCTGTAATTAGCCCGGTAAACGGAACCCTCGGGACCGTCGTTGCCCCTGGAGGCACGGCCGGAATCGTTCAGCATCTCGCCGAAATTCATCTTGATTTTCGTGCCTCTGCTGCCGCTGACTTCTATGAGAGGCCAGCCGACCATATTCTGGCCGAGGTCGATGACAGCGGTCTCACCGGCGTTGAGCGTAAACGGCTCGCTGCCGCCGTAAGTACCGATAATACTTATCTTGCCGTAGTCGGAACCGTTGTCCTCGGTGCCATTGTAAACGGTAACTGACGCGGGGGTCCGTTCGTATTCGTCCCGAACCAGTATCTTGACGCCTGAGTACGGAGAAACTACGCCCTGGAAGCCCCTGAACTCGCCTGCGTTGTGCCAGTGTTCGGGATCATATTCGGAAGGCATATATGAAGTCGCGGATATCCTGGCGTCGTAAGACTCGCCGCCGTAAATGCAAGCGTAGGTCACGGGGCAATCTTCTCTGTTCCACTCCCAGGTCTTGTCGGTGACGATCTCTACCGTCTTCCCGTCTTCGAATTCGATTATGGCGCGGCAAAGGAATGCGTTGTTCTGGTAGCCGTAGGTGCCGAAGGATACGGCGCCGTTCCACCAGCCGGAAGTAACCGTGGCGCAGATCACGTTCTCGCCGCCTGTTAAGAGTGGCGCGATATCGTAAGTGTAATAATAGACCCTGTCGTTGTAGTCGGACCAGCCGGGCTTCAACTTATCGTCGTCGGTCTGAGTGCCGTTGATAAATACGTTAAAATTTCCCAGCGCCGTGACGTACAGCCTGGCCTTCTTGATCTGCTTTTTGCCGCTAAGAATCTCGGGCAGCGTGAAGCTCTTTCTGAACATAACTCCGCCGTCGTTTTTGCTCGTATTGCGGCTGCCGTCTGACAGCGATATATATGATCTCTCTTCTCCTGGAGGCGCCGGAAACACAAGTTTTCCTTCACTGATGGTTCCCATAGTGAAGGGATTCACGCCGTCGTCGAAAGTGTAGTTAAGCGTCCTGACGGTGCCGTCTTTCAGCTTGTAAACGGTTTTGAGATCGTCAACGGTCCCGGATTCTCCGGCGCCCTGCCTGAATCCGAAATAGCCCGCGGCCTCTTCATTAATATTGGTGCTGTCGACCAGGTTTCCGTTGACGTAGGTGTCAACGACTTTACCGGTGGATATGATGCGCACGTCGAAGGAATCTCCGTAGCGGACCTTGGCGCCGCAAAGGTTCGCGATATTGACCTCTTCTACCGTATAACCGCCTGCGGCAAAGAAATGTTTTCTGAGATAAAGCTCGGCGTGGTCGATTATATTGAACTGCCAGAGCAGGAAATCGGACGAGGTCTTTACGTGCACAAGCGTGCCCAGCGCGGCACCCTCTATTGTTGCGGTGAACGACATCTCGAAGCTTTCGAAATCTTCCACGTCGTCAGCTTCGGAAATGAATATGGCGCGGCCCAGCGCTTTTTCGTCGGAGCCGGTCTCGAAATATGCGGGCTCGGAGCTTACTTTATGTTCCTTGTTTCCGTCCCAGACGGTGACGCGCCAATAGTACCTGGTCTCGGACTTGAGGGCCGGTCCGGTGTAGCCGACGCACACGGACTCGCCGGATTTGACCTTGCCGCTGTCCCAGTAATTTCCGCCTTTGAAATTCTGATCTTTGCTGACTTCGATGCGGTAGGCGGTCTGGTAGGCGTTGACGGCTTCGGTGTCCATCTGCCAGCTGAAAGTGACTTCGCCGGAGCTGACGCCCACGGGATCCTTAACGTAGTTGACCCGGAGCGAGGCGGGTTCGAAGGTTGTGGATTCTCTTAAAAACATCGGCTCGTAGTTGGCCACGCCCCAGCAAATACCGGCAGCGATGATGACAGCGAAAAGGATCAGAAGAACTTTTGAAAATTTATCCATAATTAATTACCAAACAGTTTGCAATTTGCTATTTTCCATTTGCCATTTGCAATTTGCCATTTATTATTTGCCATTTCCAATTTGCCATTTGCCATTTGCAATTGCCCATTTCCCATTTGCAATTTGCAACTTGCCATTTGCCATTTCAAAGGAACAGTCTGCCTATCAGATCAAAGGGCGCCGAGATAAGCCTCATGAAAAAGGCTGTTGGGAGTTCCAGCAGATAGTATCTGATAGTGTCGCCGAAGCCCGGGATCCTTAAAATGATCAGGAATCCGATGAAGATGAACAGGCTGTACTTTTCCACCACGTATATCTTCCGGTACACGTTATAAGGCAGGAAATGCACTATAAGGCGGTAGGTGTCGAGGCCCGGCAGCGGCAGCAGATGGAACATGGTCAGGGCAACTGAAATATAGCATGAATAGTACAGCACAAGCCCCACGTAGTAAAAGATCTTGTTCGCCGCCAGGCCGGTCAATCCGCCTATCACCTGATATATGATGAAATACAGCACGTACAACGCCAGTGCCAGTATCAGCCCGGCTGCGGGCGCGGACAATATCTGTATCGCTCCGTCTCTCTTGGGATGCTTGTAGCGGCTGGAATCGAACTGCATCGCCTTTCCGAAACCGAATCCCACGATGAGGATCATCAAAAAGCCGATGGGATTGATATGGGCGATGGGATTCATCGTCAGGTAGCCGCTCCGCTCCGGCAGCGTGTCCCCCAGCTTCTTGGCCACCCAGGCCTGGAAGAAGCCGCGGAACGAGAAGTACAGCACCATCCCCGGTATCGAAAGAACTGTTTGCAGGATCCAGTTAGCCATAAAAAATCTCCAGCGTCAGAATGAAAATCAATGCGTTTCGCGAGTCGAAGTATAGCACCGATGAGGGCGGAAAATCAAGTAAAGGCTCTTATAAGAAAATCACAAGTTAATATTAAAGCCTTACTTTCATCGTAAATATCAAATTCTCATTTTAATAAATATCCGACATATATTAATCAATTTTATAATAAATAGATACGACTTTTATGCAAAATGGTAATAGGTGTATTTCCCGGGAAATATTTGAAACCGCAGCGTAGACGGATATAACATATTCACGGTTGCCGCGCTAGGCGGCGAAATATCAAATCAGATTGGAGTGTGTTGCTATGAATAACGAAGAAAACCGGAACGAAGGTCAGGACAATAAAACCGAGGATTTTAAGCCGATGGAGAGGATCGTGCGGGCGGAGCTGGCCACTCTCAGGGACAATCAGAAGAGCGGATGGAAACGGATGGTGACGGTGACTAAATGGGGCACCGGCAAATTCAAGCTGGATATCAGGGACTGGAACGCGGACATGTCGCGCTCTTCCAAGGGAATGACGTTTACAAGGTCGGAGACAGAGAAACTGAGAAATATACTGTCGATACTTGACCTGCAGATAATCGACGACTATTTTCAGGGGCCAGAGGCGAATTACGACAACGGCGAGGAAGGTCTGAAGAAAGCCGTGTGATCGAGTCAATTTCGGCGTAATACAGCGAGGGCTAATCAAGGCAAAAAAACGGCGTGGATCAACTCCGCGCCGCCGCGATCCATATTCCGTTAGATCGTCTCAGTCTTTAAACTCGACAATGCTTTCGTCCCAGCCTTCGGGCGCTTCAAGGCCCATGAGTTTGACGGCGGAGGCGGCAACGTTGGAAAGTCCGAAGCTGCCTTCTTTGATGGCGTACCTGCCGCGGTTGGGCGTGTTGTCGTAGAAGATGCACGGAACGGGATTCAGAGTGTGAGACGTCTTGGCCTTGGGCTTGCCCTCGCTGTTGAGGACTACCTTCCCCTTCTTGATCTCATACATCTCGTCGCAGTTGCCGTGGTCAGCGATGATGATGGCCATGCCGCCCAGTTCGTCTATGACGGGAAGCAGCCTGCCAAGGCAGAGGTCGACGGTCTCCATGGCGATCCTGGCCGCCTGGAAGCTGCCGGTGTGGCCGACCATATCACCGTTGGCGAAATTGACGCGGGCGAAGCCGTACTTGCCTGTCCTGAGTTCCTTGATCATCACGTCGGTGACTTCGGCGGCTTTCATCCAGGGGCGCTGCTCAAAAGGCACTACGTCGGACTTGACCTCGACGTAAGTCTCGAGTTCATCGGAGAACTTGCCGCTTCTGTTGCCGTTCCAGAAATAGGTAACGTGGCCGAACTTCTGAGTCTCGGCCGCGGCCAGCTGGCTTATGCCTTTATTGGCCAGGAACTCGCCCATAGTGTTGGAGATCTTGGGCGGCTCTACCAGGAACCTGGGAGGCAGCTTAAGGTCGCCGTCGTACTGGAGCATTCCGGCGTAGCAGACTTTGGGGCAGTAGGTGCGCTTGAACGTATTAAGCTCGGGGTTCGTGAACGCCTCGCTGATCTCGATGGCTCTGTCGCCGCGGAAGTTAAAGAAGATAACGCTGTCGCCGTCCACGATCTTTCCTACCGGGCCGTTCTGGTCTGCGATAACGAACGCGGGAAGATCCTGGTCGATGGCGCCGGTCTCTTTTCTGTAGGTCTCGATGGCTTCGTGCGCGGAAGCGAAGGTCCTGCCTTCACCCATAACGTGAGTGTTCCAGCCGCGCTCGACCATCGACCAGTCGGCTTTATAGCGGTCCATGGTGATGTTCATTCTGCCGCCGCCGCTGGCGATCTTCACGTCGAATGATCCGTCCCGGAGCCCGGCGAGGAACTCTTCGAAAGGATCCACGTATTCGAGGGCGGAAGTCTCCCCTACGTCTCTGCCGTCCAGAAGGATGTGGACCCGGACTCTGCGGATGCCTTCGGCCTTGGCCTCGGCGATCATGGCCTTAAGATGATTTATGTGAGAATGGACGTTGCCGTCGGAAAACAGTCCGATAAAATGAAGCGTGGAGCCGTTGTCCAGCACGTTCTGGGCGATCTCTCTCCAGCCGGTGCCTTTATACATATCGCCGGATTCGATGGATTCGTTCACCAGCTTGGCGCCCTGGCTGTACACCTGGCCGGCGCCGATGGCGTTGTGCCCCACTTCGGAATTGCCCATGTCGTCGTCGGAAGGAAGTCCGACGGCGGTGCCGTGCGCCTTGATCTTCGTCCACTGATAATCGGCGTAAAGACGGTCAAGATTCGGCTTGTACGCGGCTTTCTCGGCATTGCCCTCGACTCTGTCCGACAGCCCAACTCCGTCCATAACTACGACGACTACAGGTCCTTTGTAATTCATACGATTACCTCCGCAATAAAATGATTTTTATGAATCGAAAAGATACGTTTTGATCTTCTCGGAAAACTTCTCTTCGAATACTCTTTTGTAAATGTCGTTGGGTATGGGCCCGGCGCCGGCGAACTCGTCCTTTCGGCGTTCCTCTTCGCAGGCGTTAAGGAAATTGCCCAGCTCGTTCTCCCCTTTTACCATGCTGAGGTAATTGATCAGCACCCAGTCGTAGGCCTTCTCGTAAAGGTCGGACTTCATAAGAGAACGGAAATTCTGTTCAACGTTGTACTTGACCTGCCGCATCTGCACGGAGACAGTGTCGGAAAGCTCTATTATGGCATACTCGGCGCATTTGCGCTTGTTGAAATGCGAACCGCAGGAACCGGGATTGACGGCTATCTTGCCGTTCTTCTCCCACTTCCACTGTTCGTGACTGTGGCCGCAGAGCAATATGTCTTCATTGATGGCCTCCAGCCACTCTCCCACGGGAGTGAGGCCGCCGGACTTGTAGCAAAGCTCAGACTGGGAAAAAGGAGAACCGTGCACGGCGCGGATCGTATAATTGTTGGTGGCGATGCTGAGGCAGTCGGGAAGCTTGCGCACGTAGGTAAGGTTCCTGGAAGTGAGCTGCCTGTACGTCCACAAGAGCGACGCGTACTGGTCGTATAGGATCCAGTAGTCGAGCATCTCCGGAGCGTCTTTCATATACTGCTCCCGATTGCCCGCGATCACCAGATCCGTAAGGCCACGGACCATATTAAGGCACTCGTTGGGCTTGTGCCAGTCGGAAATGATATCGCCCAGGACAATATACCTTTCCGCCCCCAGCATCCGGCTGTCGTCAATGCATGCCTCCAGCGCTGCGAGATTCGAATGTATATCGGAAATTACGGCGATCGTCAATTTTTCCAAGTGCAACTACCCCTGTCGATCATTCCCTGTTATTCATGCTCAGAAGCAGATCAGCGACACCTTCAACACACCGCTCAGAGCCTTCAATTCGTTGATGATCCTTGCGTCCACGGCCTGGTCCACGCTGACGAAAGCCTCCGCCTTGTCGCCCTTGATCTTCCTGCTCCACTGCATGGCCGCGATGTTTATGGAATTCATTCCCAGCACGGTACCGATCTTACCAACGATACCGGGAACGTCCGTATTCTTGATGGCAAGCACGTAATCGGTAGGTTCGAAATCCAGCTTGTATCCGAAGAATTCCACGATCCTGATCTCGCTCTTGGCGAAGACGGTACCTGAAACGGAAAGCTGGTCGCCGTTGACCGTAACGAACTGCGCGGTGATCAGGTTGGTATATTTGTCCAGCTCGGTGGACTTGCTTTCCACCAGCTCGATGCCCATCTGGTCCAGCATGACTCTGGCGTTAACGTAATTTACCTTGTCGTTCACGATGGGCTCCAGGAAACCTTTGATGAAAGACAGCGTAAATATCTCCGTGGCAACGTCCGCAGCCGCCAGGTCGCCGCAATATTTGATCTTGATCTTCTTGACCGGAGTTTTTTCGGTCTGGAAATAGATCTTGCCCAGGTCTTCGGAAAGCAGCAGGTAGGGCCTGAGTTCGGCCATATCGGAAGCGCCCACGGGAGGCATATTCACGGCGGCTACCATCTCGCCTTTCAGGGCTTTGGCCACCAGCTCGGACACGGCGGTGCCGACGTTGAAATTGGCCTCTTTAGTGGAAGCGCCCAGGTGAGGCGTGATGATGCAGTTGTCCAGCGTAAGCAGCGGATTGTAGTAATCCTGTTCCTCGGGAGTCTTGTTGTAGTTGGGCTCGGGGCTAAGAACGTCGATGCCCGCGGCCGCGACCTTGCCGGACTTGAGTCCGTCGTAAAGCGCCTTCTCGTCCACAAGGCCGCCTCTGGCAGCGTTGACGATGCGCACGCCGTCTTTGCACTTGGCGATCTCTTCGGCGCCGATGATGCCTATGGTCTCCTGCGTCTTGGGAGTATGAATGGTGATCAGGTCCGACACGGCCAGCAGCTCGTCGAGCGTCTTGGCGCGTTTCACGCCCAGCTTGACGAATCTGTCGTCGCTGATATACGGGTCGTAGGCGATGGCGTTCATGCCTGCGCCGGTGAGTTTTCTGGCAACGATGCTGCCGATCCTGCCGAGGCCGATGATGCCTACGGTCTTGCCTTCCAGCTCGGAACCGATAAATTTGCCGCGCCGGAAATCTTTGTTCCTGCCGCCGGAAACGGCCTGGACAAGGTTCCTGAAGATGGCGTACGAAAGCGTGATGGCAAGCTCTGCCGCGGCCATTGTATTGCTCTCCGGCGTGTTGACGACGACGATGCCCTTGAGCGTGGCATATTTCAGATCGATGTTGTCAACTCCGTTGCCCGCCCGGCCCACGACTTTCAGTTTGACTGCCTTGTCGATGAGTTCAACGTCGACTTTGGTGACGCTGCGCACGATCAATCCGTCGTATTCGGATATGACGGAAAGCAGCTCTTCCCTGCCGATGCCGAACCTGACGTCGACTTCGAAGCCGTTTTCGGTGAGGTAATCTATGCCTTCTTTTGCTATGCTTTCAGTAACGATGATCTTCATTTTGATTGTCCTTCCGTTCTTCCGTATTTCCGTATTTCTGTATTTTCGTATTTTCGTATCAGACCGCCCGTAACGGCGCGGCCCGTCAGATATTGACCTTTATCTCTTTCCCGGAGAGCTCGTACTGGCGGAACCTGACTCCGGCGCTCATCAGCATGCGCTTCGAAGCGATGGTGGAATCAGTCCCGGCGTATTTGTCGCTCAGGTAGATTATCTCGGATATACCCTTCTGGATGATGGCCTTGGTGCATTCGTTGCAGGGGAAAAGCGTCACGTAAACTCTGGCGCCTTTTAAGGATCCGCCGTTGTAGTTGAGGATGGCGTTCAGTTCCGCGTGGCAGACGTAAGGGTACTTGGTGTCAAGAAATTCTCCGTCCCTTTCCCAGGGATAATCGTCGTCGGAGCAGCCGAAAGGCATACCGTTGTAACCCAGCGAAAGGATGCGGTTGTCCTTATCGACGATGCAGGCTCCCACGCCTGTGTTGGGATCCTTGCTCCGCTTAGACGAAAGGATGGCGATCCCCATAAAATATTCGTCCCAGGTGAGATAATCGCTTTTTTTCATACAGACCTCCGGGCGCCGAAAATGGCGCTTTAAGCAAACGGACAGAAGCAGGCTCTACCCATTTGGTTGATTATACCACAATATTTTCGTTATGTAAATTTACAGTTTGCGGTTAAGGTTTCACTTGTAAATAACGGCCCGGTATGTTAATATTTTTCACGGAGAAATTATTTAGTTCAGAGGTCGTTTTTGATGAGAAAATACCGTTTAAGGATCGGGCTGGACGTTGACGACGTTTTATATGAGTGCAATTCGTACGCGCTGGAGCTTCTGAAGCAAAAGTACGGCGACGACCCTGTGTTCGACATCGAGCGCATCCGGTCCTGGGGCCTCCAGGGCAACCTCGCGGACGAGCGCCTCAAATATTTCAGCGACCCCGATTTCGTTGCCAGCCAGCCCATGTTCCCGGGCGCCCAGAAGTTCGTCAGAGAGCTTTGCGAACTGGCAGACGTGTTCTTCGTTACGGCGGTCCCGGCAAACTGTATGAGCGCCAGGGCCAAGCGGCTTCGTGAAGATTTTCCGGAAGTTCCCGCGGGCAACCTGCTGATCGGCACCCGAAAGGATATCGTCAATCTCGACATCCTCCTGGACGACGCTGCGCACAATATCTCATCTTCCCAGGCCTCCTACCCCGTACTTATGAGACAGCCCTGGAACTCCGGCCTTTCCGGACTCCTCTCCGTCAATTCATACGGCGATTTCATTCACCTGGCCAAGATGATCGGTAAATCTTTCGTGGAGAAGAAACCTGACCTCAGAAAAGGCGGAGTGCTCTGCCTGGTAGGTCCCTCCGGCACCGGAAAGACGAAGATCTGCAGCGAACTGATCAAAGATCCCATGTTCGTGCGGCCGATATCTACCACCACGCGTCCCAGGCGTGTTGACGAGCCCGGCCGCTCCTACAGATTCATTTCTGAAGAGCAGTTTATCAAAGAAAAAGACGCGGGAAGGTTCATCGAGACCACCGTTTATTCCAGCTACTATTTCGGCACTTCCGACCGCCAGATCTCCCCTATCGTCAGATCCGGAAAGATCGCCGTCATACCCATCGACATCTGCGGCGCCATCTCTATGAAAAAAGTGTACCGCTCCAGGGCCTGCCTCGTGTTCACGGACAGGGACAAGCAGAACATATTGATGGACATCATCAGCCGCGACACCACCGACGAAGACAAAGTCCACCGCATGATGTCCCTTGACCTGGAATTGCGGAATATAGAATTCTGCGATTTTGCCGTGCGTTACGACGAAGGCCTTGACAAATGCGTGGAAAAGATCAAAGAAGAATTGCGAATCGCTGCAAGGAGAAACCCAGATGTTTGAAGAAGTTGCCCTGGCTTTATCTGAATACGGCACCGTGATCATCCACAGGCATTCCAGGCCCGACGGAGACGCGCTGGGCGCTCAGCTGGGGCTTGCGGCGCTTATAAGAGACAACTTCCCCGGTAAAAAAGTATTCGTCGTTGGCGATGCAGCCGGACGGTACACTTTTATGAAGGGCTCCGTAATGGATCAGGTGCCGGACAACGCATACGAAGGCGCTCTGGCTTTCGTGCTTGACTGCGGCGCTTCTCATCTGGTGTCCGACGAAAGGTATAAAAACGCAGCCAGGACCATAAGGATCGATCATCACCTCTATTGCGAAACTTTTACTGACGTAGAGATCGTAGACAGCTCGTTCGAAAGCGCTTCGGGCATGATCGCCCAGCTGGCCGTGGAGTGCGGCTGGAAGATTACCAAGGATTCTGCCGAGGCAATGTTTACAGGCATGGTCACGGATTCCGGCAGGTTCCGTTTCGATTCCACCTCCCCCAGGACTTTGCGCCTGGCGGCAACGCTGCTTGAGCAGAACGTGGATACGGTGTCACTCTACCGCGAGCTGTATTCGGAAGATATGGAGGCGCTGAAACGCAAGGCCGTATTCATTTCTAAGATCAAAAAATACAAGGACAGTGCAGTTGCATATATGATCCACACGGCTGAAGAGATCCGGGCGCTCGGTATGGATGCCTTCTCCGTTTCCAGAGGCACGGTCAATATCATGGCGGACATCTGGGGGATCGATGTCTGGGTCAATTTCACCGAGGACGACGGCAAGTTCCTTTGCGAGATCCGTTCCGCCGTTAAAAACATAAATCCGATCGCCGTCAAATACGGAGGCGGCGGTCACAAGAAGGCATCCGGCTGCTCCGTGCCCGATACGGAAACGGCGTTCAGGCTGCTGGAAGATCTAAAAGTATTGACCGAGACCGACGGAGAATGACAGGCATAAAACATTGCCGCGGCCGAGAGGCAGGCAGCATATATACACGATAAGGTGTCAACAAAAATGAGTTTACAGATCAAGAGAAAGATTTTGGCCGAGATAAAGAACGCGGACACCGTGATCATTGCCAGGCACAAAAAACCTGACGGCGACGCGGTGGGTTCGACGATGGGTTTGAAAGGCATACTGGAATTGTCCTTCCCCGAAAAGAAGATATTTATCGACCGGGAAGACGAGTGCGACTATACAGCCTTTTTAGGAGACGAAGGCCCGATACCGTCAGACGCGGATTACGAAAAGGCACTTGTGATCGTGCTCGATTGCGGCAACGTGGAGCGTGTCTCCGGATCGAGAGTTGCCAGCGGGAAAAGGCTTATTAAGATCGATCACCATATAGATATGACGCCTTACGGCGATATCAGCTGGGTCGAAGAAGAGCGTTCTTCCGTGTGCGAAATGGTCACTGAATTCTGGCATACTTTCAGGAAGGAACTTAAGATCGACAAGGCCGCGTCAAGTTGTCTGTACGCCGGTATGGTGACCGATTCCGGCAGGTTCAAATACCCCGGTACTTCCCCGCAGACGCTTCGCCTGGCGTCGTACCTTCTTGAGCAGGATATCGATATGGATCTGATATATATGAACCTCTACATCGACACCATCGACGTGGCGAAGTTCGAGGCTTATCTGATATCCAAAATAGAACTCACCGAGAGCGGCGTGGCGCATCTGTTTATCAGCCGCAGGCTCAGGAAAGCGCGGGGCCTTACGCTGGAAGAAGCCAGCAATACCGTAGGAGTTATGGATGCCATAAAAGGCAGCCTGATCTGGATCGCGTTTATCGAGAACGACGACGGCTCCGTGAGGGCAAGGATCAGGTCCAGGTTCATCGACGTTCAGAAACTTGCCGCGCAGTTCGGAGGCGGAGGCCACGAGAATGCCAGCGGCGCCACGCTTAAGGAGCAGGAAGAGGTCAATATACTGCTTGGCCGTGCGGACGAATTGCACGCCGCGTTCAAAGCCGAAAATACGGAGCTTTTCTGAGCTCCGTTTTGACAGGGTCAATTAAAGAGGTACGAGTATGAGGATATTGCTTACAAACGACGACGGAATAAACGGAGAAGGCCTGGCAATGCTTGCCGCCTGGATAACCAGGAGGAACTTCGGCGAACTGGTGATCGCCGCTCCCGGCAAAGAGCAGAGCGCTTCGTCAATGAGCATCAATTTTCACAGGCCTTTTCGCATCGAAAAGACGACGCTGTTTTCCGACATTGCCACCGAGACCTACGTGGTGGATTCCACTCCCGCCGATTGCGTCAGATTCGGCCTCGACAGGCTTGGCCGGTTCGACCTGGTCTTTTCCGGCATCAATAAAGGCGTCAATATCGGCCAGGACATCTGTTATTCCGGGACCTGCGGAGCCGCATTCGAAGCCAACACTTCCGGCGTGAAGGCAGCCGCTTTTTCTACGGAACCCTGCGCTTTCGATACCGCCGAACCAATGCTTGATCCCATCTGGGATATGATAACCGAAAGGCGCATGTTCGATTTTACGAATATGATCAATATCAACATCCCCAAGGACCCCTGCGGCATAGCGTTCGTTTCTCAGGGCGGTCCATATTACCGTGACCATATAGTTCCCATCGGCGAAAACGTTTACGAGGCCCAGTTCTACGTGCCATATATCAAAGAAGAGCATCCCGAAGTAGAAACGGACCTGGACGCGTTCTTCCGCGGCATATGCTCCATTACTCCCATGCATATCGACAGGACGGACTGGAAAGCGATGATGAATATACTGGGATAATGATCCGGAATCGAACGACCCGGCCGGTCCCCCGCCCAGGCGCCAGGGCCGCGCAATGGCAAAAACAAAAAGCAGGCTGACGAGAAAACGTCAGCCTGCTTTTCTTATTCGACCGTCAATGATGCGAAATCTTTATCGCAGCGAAATAATTTTTAAAATCGGTCAATCTGTCACACGGCCAGTTCCTTTTTGAGCACCACCACTGCCGCCATAGCGATCACGGCGATAGCCGCAAAACCGATCACGAACACATTGTCGCCCGTCTGAACGTTGGGCTTCTCGGCCTTGACCACGTTGTCCAGCGTGCAGCCCTGAACAAACTCGTAAGTTCCGTTGTAGTTCTTGAATGTGCCGGAAACGGTGATCACGTCGTAGACTTCCAGTCCGTCGGCGCCTTCGCCGGCAAGACGGTAGCACATTACGGGATACTCGGGATATCCGTCTACGACCATGGTAACGGTGATGTTGCCGTGCTGCTCGCTGTAAGCCGTGTCAACGGAAATGATCTTGCCGGTGAGGGTGTAGACATCGCCCAGCGCAGCGCCGTTCTCAAGGGCGTAAAGCCTCTTAAGGATCTCCTCGGGAGTAAGTTTGGAAACGTCCTCTTTCTCCTTCTCCACGTGAGCGTAGCTGTCGAGCGTGCAGTTCTCCTTGAACTCTTTAGTGCCGTTGTAATCGGCGAGATAGCCGGTCACGGTGATGGTGTCGTCAACGTCGATGATGTCTACTCCGTCTCCTACCATGCGGAAGCACTGTACTGGTTTGTCCTCGAAACCTTCAACGGCGATGGTGACGGTCACGTTGTTGAACCTGCTGCTGTATATGGTATTGACGGCAGTGATCTTGCCGGTGAGAGTGTAGGGGCCGCCGTAGAGCGTTTCGCCCTGGCCAAGCTCGTAAAGCTTCGTCAGGATCTCTTCCGGAGTCTTAAGTTCGGGCTGTTCAGGTTCGGTTCCGGGTTCGGTACCGGGCTGAGTGCCGGGCTCCACGGCGGGAGCGGTGTAGCTGTCAAGCGTGCAGCCTTCCTTGAACTCTTTCGTGCCTTTGTAGTCGCAAAGCGTACCGGTAACGGTGATCACGTAATCCTTGCCAATGACGTCGGCGCCCTCTCCCTTCATACGGAAGCACTGTACGGGTTTGTCCTCGAATCCCTCGACTGCGATAGTAACGGTAACGTTCTGGAATTTCTCACTGTATTCGATGTCAACGTTTGTTATCTTTCCGGTAAGGGTGTAGGGGCCGCCGTAAAGCGTCTCGCCCTGGCCAAGCTCGTAAAGCTTCGTCAATATCTCTTCGGGAGTCTTAAGTTCGGGCTGCTCGGGCTCGGTCCCGGGATCCGCGGCGGGAGCGGTGTAGCTGTCAAGCGTGCAGCCTTCCTTGAACTCTTTCGTTCCTTTGTAGTCGCAAAGCGTACCGGTAACGGTGATCACGTAATCTTTTTTGATGACGTCAGCGCCCTCACCCTTCATACGGAAGCACTGGACGGGTTTGTCCTCGAATCCCTCGACTGCGATCGTAACGGTAACGTTCTGGAATTTATCATTGTAGTCGATATCGACGCTGGTTATCTTTCCGGTAAGGGTGTAGGGGCCGCCGTAGAGCGTCTCGCCCTGAGCGAGGCTGTAAAGCTTTGTAAGGATCTCTTCCGGAGTCTTAAGTTCGGGCTGCTCGGGCTCTTCCGGCTCGGTGGAAGGCGGCGTGGAAGGCTCGGTGGTCGGAACGGTACCGGCCTTATAAGTCACTTTGATAGAAGCGAACCTTGCCTGACTTGCGCCTGTGGGATTTGTAATTACGACCTTGTCATCGGTTCCGGTCCATGTGAGAACAACGTCGGAAAGCTCGGATTCCCCGGAATCGAACGAGAGGTTCCCCGTATTAGAAGTATCGGAAAAAGTGATCACGACGGCGGTGACCACGTTGCCGTCTCCGGCGGAGATACCAAGTGTGTTGCCGGCGTAAAAACGGATCGCGGAACCTTTGTCATAATATTTGGGCGGGTTATTGTTTGTCCCCTTATTGAACTCAAGAGTGACCGAACCTGAAGTGATCGTATTCATATCCTGCGCGTTTTCGAAGCCCAGCTCGCTGGTAACTATCTCTACGGTAGTCTCCTCATCCGCGAAGGACGGCATCGCAGCGCACGCCAGCGCCAGTACCAGCGCCAGGATCAATGCAATTGTTTTTCTCATGTTTTCTCCCCTTTTCTCGGCTGTTTATGCCTTGCAGCGTTATTATAGCACTTTATCGCCGGTTTGTAACCACTAATTAGTTACAGACCGGCGATTATTTATAAAATATCATTTAACGATGACACAGCCGGAAGTAAACTCGAAAAGTCCGTCAGGTTTGCCGTTGTCAACGTAATTCATAAGCGTGCCTTTTACGGTTACCGTATCTCCCACGGCAAGCTTGTCGGCCCCGTCGCCCTTCAGGCGGAAGCAGGTTACGGGATACTGATCCAAACCGTCAACCACGATCACGACGGTTATGTTCCCGTACGATTCGGAATAAGCGGTGGGTATCTCGGTGATCACGCCGGTGAGCGTGTACTGGTTGCCGCCGTCAAGCGTGGCGCCTTTTTCAAGGGCGTACAGCGCTTTCAGGATCTCCTCGGGAGTCGTGTATGCGTTGCCCTTGTCCTCGGACACGAAATCGATCTTGTCAAGCGTGCAGCCTTCGGCATACTCGTAGGTTCCGTTGTAGTTCTTGAACTGTCCGGTGACGGTGATGATATCGTCAACTTTGATGGTATCGGCACCCTCGCCTTTAAGCCTGTAGCACATTACAGGCTTGTCGTCATATCCGTCAACAACGATGGTGACGGTCACGTTGGAGTAAGAAGGGTTGTAAGGCGTATTTACAGTCTTGATCTTACCGGTAAGGGTGTAGGACTCGGTGGTGGTCTTTCCGCTTTCGACTGCATAGAGTATGTTCAGTATGTCGCCGGAGGAGAGATCCGGATTATCAGTAGGTGCCTGAGTGGGTTCGGGAGTCGCCGCGGGCTCGTCCGTAGGTTTGTCGGTAGGCTGCTCGCCTCCGGAACCTTTAACGATATCGGAAACCACGCAGCCTGCGTCGAATTCGATAGTGCCGTTGTAGTTCTTGATGTTGCCCGTTACGGTGATGGTGTCGCCCTTTTCAAGTGTAGCGGCTCCGTCGCCGGTGAGGCGGTAGCACTGTACCGGCTTGTCGGCCAGATCGCCGACCACGATGGTGACGGTGATATTGCCGTACTGCTCGTTGTAAGGAGTGTTGATATCGGTGATCTTACCGGTAAGGTTGTAGGTGCCGTCAAGTTTCTCTCCGGCGCCCAGCTTGTAGGCTTCGGCAACCAGATCTTCCATGGACATATTGGCAGCCATGACCTTGATTTTGAATTCCTTGGAAGCGGTCTCTCCGCCGCAGGAAGCGGTAACGGTCACGACAGCCTCGGTGATAGCGTCCTGAAGCTTGATATCCAGCTTTCCGCCGTCGATCTTAGCGGCGGGAGTTTCGGATACGGTCCAGGCGAACGTTACGTCGGAATATTCGGCGCCCGCATTTGCCAGATCGATCACGGTATCTGCGTTGACCGCGTTGGGGATGCTCAGTTTGTTGAGCTCGTTGGCGATCTTCTCGGATGCGGAAACGTCGGAGGATACAACGGTAACGGCTCCGGCACAGGGATAGATCAGAGCTTCTTTATACCAGGCGATGGGGCCTTCCACGTCAACTGTGTAACCTACGGCAAGTTTCTCGTACTCGGCCTTCATCTCGTCCAGCGTGAGAGTGTTGGAAGTGGAAAGATAGATCCTGAATTTAACGTTGTTCTTTACAAGCGTTACGTAAACGGATCCGGCGCCTTTCTCTACGTACGTATCGGCGGTGTTGGAGTTCCATTCTACGGCGGTGACTTTAGCTCCTGTGAGCGTGGCGATCATGCCCTGGTACTGGTCGAGGACGGTATTGAGATTCGCGCCTTCGGTGAAATACTTGTCGATGGACTTCTTAACGACTTCGCCCTTCTGGGGATTGCCGTCAGCGTCGGTGATGACAACGTAGGTACAGCCGGTGCCCATCTCGCGGAAACCGTTGTAGAGCGAAGTGGTGCCGTTGACAACGATCACGTTGCCGATGGCAAGATCTTTATCGCAGGCTTCCTGGGACTCGCATTTGAGCCTGTAGGCGAAGTAGCCGTGCTCACCGTCAAGGTCCTGAAGGAACACGCCAACGTTCTGGTTGGCCGCGTTGTAGGGATACTTGGCAACCACGATGCCTCGGATGTTCATCGCGGTGTCGTTGGTGTGCTCTGCCCAGTAGGCCCAGTTGGCGATCTCGAAAGCGCCGATCTTGTAGTTGAGCACGATATCCTTGGAGGTGAAGTCGCCGCCCTTGACGTTTCCTTTAAGAGTGAAAGCCGTCTCTTTATCGGCGAACTGATCGACTTTAACGTTGACCTTGTCTCCGGTGCCCTGCTCCAGCGCTACCAGTCCGTCTCCTCCTTCAAGGGTCCATTCCACAGTAAGGTCCCGACCCTCATAGTCGACGATGGCGGGCAGCGTGAAATCCGCGGCAACTGTGTTGTTCTCTCCGGGTTTGTTGAACTCGAAGATCATATCCGCGGCTTCGTCGACGAGCGCCTGCGAAAGCTCGGAAGCTTTGTTGTCGTCGCCGGGTTTGTCCTTGGTGCCGCAGGCCGCGAACAGCATTGCCAGCGTCAATACGGCAGCGATGATTGATAATAATTTTTTCATACCGATTTCCTTTCTTTATCACTTAAAGGAGACGTCGCCCAGCGTAAACAGTTTCAGCTGAGGTTTTCCTTCATATTGCGTTATGATCCCGCAAACGTCCATGGTCTTGCCGGCGAAATATTCTTCCGTAACCAACTCGCCGTCTTTCTGGAGCACCACCGTGCGCACGGTGACCGTTGTTCCGTCGGGAGCAGAGCAGGTCAGCGTCATGGCACCCATGCTGGAAGAGGTCTCGTTGGTGGTGGTGTAGATGGAATTGACCTTCAATCCTTCCAGCTTGACGAAGGTATTTTCCAGCATCTCGTTGTCGTTGATATCTTTCGCCGAGATCAGCGTAGGTTTGACTTCCACGTTTTTCTCCAGCACCTGTGTGTCGTCGTCGGTGGGATTGATCATGGAGAAAGAGAGGCCAGAGACCTGGAAGCCGAAATTCTCGTTGTTGTCCGCCGTTCCGGTTATCCGGAGCCTGTATCCGGGCACCAGGAATTTGGGAGCCAGCGAGGCATATCCGCCGTAAACGTAGACGCCGTAATACTGCTGCGTATCCTCGTCGAATTCCTCCACGTATATGCCGCCGCCGCTTTCTTTGGTCACAAGCCCTTCGAACCGGACTTTAAGGCCGTGGTAGGCGCTCTTGTTGGTCACCAGCGCCTTGATGGTCAGCTCGATGGTCTCGCCGTAATAGAACAGCGGATCCTGCTTGCCCGAGAACAGATTCAGGCGCTCGGACCTGGCGCTGGTAAGGGCTTCCATTGCCACCGAACCGTACCGGTTGGAAGAAGAACTTTTACCCATTGCCAGGCCTTCCGAAAGCAGCTCGATATTGAGGTTGCGCCACTGGCCGCTGTCCGACGTCTTGTACCAGACCCAGGTCAGGTAACGGCCGTTGGAATCGGTCAACGCCCTTCCGTCTTCGTCGCTCTGGAGCACGATCTGCGTGGCGTCCTTCAGCTTGCGCTTCGTATATACCGACGCGGGCTTTCCCCAGGGCTCCACGCGGCCCGTGGATTCCGGCGTGTCAATGGCGATGAACCTGGCCTTTATTACTTCCGTGTGGCTGTAGTTCCAGAAATGCACCGTGTCGCCGTCGATATGCTGTTCCAGCGTCACCAGACCTTTTCCGGTCTTCTCGAAATCGGCCTCGATATTCGAGTCGTCGAGCGTGACCATAGTGGCGAAGTCAGGCAGCGAGCTGTCTCGCACGTACACCCATTTGCTCTCGTCGATGGCTTCCGGATCCGAAGTAGTTACGGGATCCTTTCCGCCCGGATCGATGCGGCAGGCGGCGAAGCATCCGGCAGCCACTATGAACGCCATCAGAAACAGCGCTGTTTTTATTAAAAATTTCTTACTCATTTTACAGTCCGTTTCTCCGTGTCAAACGGAAAAGCTCCCGTCCGCAGCCGGTACGGCCGTCCGTCAACGGTTCAGCGATACGCACCTGTTGTACGCGTCCTGGAACAGCTGTTTCAGCGCGGCTTCGGTGGTACCTTCGCCGGAGGAAATGTAATTGACCAGCAGCTGTCCCACCTGGTCGCGGGCGTCGGAAGAACCGATGAACGCGGGAGAAGTGAAGTATGCCTGCTCCTGCTCCATACAGATCTTGGCGGAAAGGGCCGCGATGCCTTCTTTATTGTTGTTGGCGCCGCTGAGGAATTCGGCGTAGGGCTCAAGGGAGAAAGTTGATTTCAGTACGGGAACGTAGCCGGAAGCCATGGAGAATTCAGCCTGGAACTCGGGAGAAGTGAGCAGGTATTTCAGGAACAGCCAGGCGGCATTGTTTACGTTCACGTCCTTCTGCTTGAGCATGCAGATGGAGGGACCCTGGGAGATGACTTTCTTGTTGGAAGCGTCTGCCTGAGGTATCTCGGCGATGCCTACTTCGAAAGGATACGAACCGTCGTCGTTCTTGGCGGGGCACTGATGCACGGCGCCTGCGGAAGAACCGATGGAGATGTAGGAATGTACCACGATGCCTTCGTCGTTAGGAGAAGTGTTGGTGAAAAGGCCGGAAGTGTAGGAGCCGTAGATAGCCTGCGTAGTGAGGAGGCCTTTCAGAGCCCATTCGCGGAACTTGTTGCAGAACTCGATGTTCTTTTCGTTGTTGAACAGGAAGCGTCCCTCCACGTCCTCCACGGCCGCGGTGTAGGGAGTCTTGAGCTGTTCGGTCATGGTGATAAACCAGTTGGCTTCGGAGTCGTATCCCAGAGGAATGCTGTTGGGATCGATCTCTTTGATCTTCGCTATCACGTACTCGACGGAGGTGGTGTCGCCGCTGCCGGTAGAGAACCAGTGATCAGGCACGCTGAGGCCGTTTTTCTCGAAGAAGGTCTTGTTGTAGTACATGACTTCGGTGGATTTGGAGAAAGGCAGCGTGTACATCTTGGAAGTGTCGCCGAACTGGGTGCCCTCAGCGTAATAACCGGCAATAAAGTCGGAGATCTGCTCCTGGGTCAATCCTACCACCGGATCGTTGATGTATTCGTTCAGGTCAACGACTTTCTTGCTTCTCAGGTAAGTGGCAACGTGGTCTGGATAACAGTATGCCAGCGCGGGCTGCTTTCCGGCCTGGAGCTCGGTGATGACCTGGTCGCGTACGTCGTCGTAGCCGCCGATGGCGGATTCGGTGATGGTGATGTCAGGATAGAGTTTGTTGAACTCCGCGATATACTTCTGAAGTATGGGGCGAAGGTTCTGGCCCATGGTGTGATAAAATACTACTTCGACTTTTCCCGGGTTTGCCTTGTCGGAATTTCCGGAAGAACCGGATCCGCCGCCTGCGCAGGAAGCAAACATGACACACGCCAGAAGCATGCACACCGCCAGGAACAAGGTTAACGTTCTTTTCATTCTTAAGATCTCCTTTAACGTTGAAATGTATCGTTTATTCTTACTTTTCCGTTATTCAAAGTTTCGCAGCGACGGTTACCGCCGCGCGCAAAGGTCCTCCGGTCAACCCTTGATACCGCTTCTGGAAACGCCCCGCATGATATATTTGCGCAGGAACACGAACACCAGGAACAGCGGGATCGAGACTATGGTGACGGCAGCCATCTGGGCCGGGTAGTTGGTCTCGCCGAACTCGTCCAGGAAGCTGGCGCCCCGAAGGCCGTTGGTAATAAGCTGGTGAGCCTCGTCGTTGGCCACCAGTCTGGGCCAGATGTAGGAGTTCCAGGCGCCCATCATCTTCAGTATCGTTATCGTGATGATCGTTGACACCGAAAGTGGCAGCATCACCTTCCACAGATACTTGAAGTCGCTGGTACCGTCGACTTTCGCGGCCAGGTACAGTTCGTTGGGTATCTGCAGGAAAGTCTGCCTCAGAAGGTATATGTAGAATACAGATACCAGCATGGGGACGATCAATACCGTGAAGGTCTGGGTTATGTCAAGGAAGCTTACCGGTTCGTCGAAGAAAGGCAATTTACCTGACACGGTCAGATAGTTGGTTATGGTGTACAGTTCTCCGGGAACCATCATCGTTGCCATCAGGAGCGCGAACACCACGTTCTTGCCCTTGAAATTCAGCCTGGCGAAAGCGAAGGCGGAAAGCACGGTCACGACTAGCGAAAGCACCGTTGACACCACGCCTACGTACAGCGTATGCAGGAACAGGTCTTTAAGGTTCGCCTTGTCGAAGGCGGTCCTGAAGTTTTCGAAGAATATGGTCTTGGGCCAGAGCGTAGGTACACTCATACGGTACTCTTCCATAGTCTTCAGTGACGAGATGATCATCCAGTAGAACGGGAAGATCACTATAACCGCCATGATGGCGAGGAACAGATAGGTTATTACCAGCCTCACGATCTTCGAGACGTTCTGGCTGCGCTTTGCAGACTGTACGTTAAGGCCGCTGTTGCTGTTTGATCTATTATCGCTCATACCGTCACCTCAATAATGTACTTTCTTCTTGCTCACGTATCCGTTGATAGCCGTGACTACCAGGATTATGGCGAACAGGATAAGTGAAGCGGCGGAGGCGTTGCCCAGATTGGACTTGGGCAGCATGTTGTAAACGTAACCGACGATGGTGTTCATCTGGCCGTTGCCGCCGGGGCCCATACCTTCTCCGAATATACCCACTATGCTGGAGTATTCCTTAAAGCCGCCTATGAAAGAAGTGATTATGACGTATGCCAGCATCGGGGAAACCATGGGGACCGTGATCCTGAAGAAGGTGCGGATCTTGGAAGTGCCGTCGATCTTAGCCGCTTCGTAATACTGCTTGTTGACGTTCTGCAGGCCTCCTAAAAGCACCAGGATCTTGAAAGGTATGGCTTTCCAGACGATGTAGATGCAGACCACGAACATGTTCGCGGACCAGGAGGAACCTACGTTGACGAAGTTGTACGGGCCGAGGCCGAAAACGGCAAGTATGTTGTTGACGATGCCCTGGGTCTGTATAAGGTCTCCGATACCGACTCTGGTGAACATGGCGTTGAACACCATTCCGATGGCAATGGAGTTTGTCACGTAAGGCAGGAAGAATACGGTCTGGAATATCTTCTGAAGCGGCTTGATGGAGTTGAGCGCCACGGCGATCAGCAGCGCCAGCGTGGTGGACACAGGCACCGTGAGCACGCACAGGAGCACCGTGTTCTTCAGATAGAGTTTGAAGTCAACGTGGTTGATTACGGTCTTGAAATTTTCGATGCCGAACTGGAAGTCTTCGCCGCCTACGATGGCGAGACCGTTGTACCCGTTGAGGAAGGCCATCCTGAAAGTGTTGATCAGCGGATAGAAGGAGAATATCAGCAGCAGGATGAGCGCAGGAGCCAGGTACAGCCAGCCGTGGTTTTGGTTGCTGAACTCGGAAGTCAGCGCAGGTCTTGGCTTCAGACTGTTCAGCTTTTTACGGAACCAGTTTTCCTTTTTCGTTCCGTTGGAAGAGTTGACGTTGTCCATTTGCTTCCACCTCAGAATAAGATTCTCTGACCTGTAGTTTTGTCAAATACGTACAGTTTGTTTTTCTTTACGTCGAAGCGAACCGTATTGTCGCTTCCGATGTTCAGCGCCACGTCGGAGCCCATTATCGCCCGTACGAATTTCTTCTCGCAGGCGGGATTCTGGAAGATCGCCGATTTGTCGCGGCCCATTACTTCTATGTTCTGGAGCGTGCCCTTAAGCACTCCTTCGTCGGAAGGCACGAATCCTTCCGGACGGATGCCTACGGTGACTTCCCTGTCTTCCGTAAGTCCCGGGAGGCTGATTATGGCGTCTTCTCCGATATAAAGCGTCTCGCCTTTTATCATGCCGTCAAACGTGTTGATGGGAGGAGTTCCCAGGAACTTGGCAACGAACAGGTTCGCGGGCTCGTCGTAAACGTCCTGCGGTGCGCCGATCTGCTGCACCACGCCGCTCTGCATCACCACGATCATATCGGAGATGCTCATGGCTTCTTCCTGGTCGTGTGTAACGAACACGGTGGTGACTCCCGTATCCTGCTGGATCCTCTTGATCTCTTCGCGGGTCTGGAGCCTCAGCCTGGCGTCAAGGTTCGAAAGGGGCTCGTCAAGGAGCAGCACTCTGGGTGACTTTACGAGGGCACGGGCAATCGCCACGCGCTGCTGCTGGCCGCCGGAGAGCTGGCTGGGCTTTCTGTCCATAAGCTCGTCGATCTGGACAAGCTTGGCGGCGTTGTACGCGCGGCTCAGCATCTCTTCCTTTGTGAGCTTGTCTTTCCCTTTCAGGTTCTGGAGAGGGAACAGTATGTTCTGCTTTACGGTGAGATGGGGGTACAGCGCGTAATTCTGGAAGACCAGGCCTACGCCCCTGTGCTCCGGCTCGAGGTCCGTGACGTCGTCGTCTCCGAAGAAGATGCGCCCTTCGGTGGGTTTCTGAAGGCCGCAGATCATATAAAGCGTGGTGCTCTTGCCACAGCCTGAAGGCCCCAGCAGACCGATAAGCTTGCCGTCGGGGATCTCGAAATTGAAATTGTTGACCGCTGTGACTTCTTCGTCGGAATTCTTGTTCCGGCTGGGAAAACGTTTTGTGAGATTCTGAAGAACTATTTTCATACAGGCTCCTTCTTTAATGTGCAAATACTACCAATAAATTCGCTTATGAAATTTATCTTTAGTAAGTCGGTCGGGAACCGGATGAACGGTCGTTCTGTCTTTTGTAAATCGAAAGCTTAGTGCTCTTTACTTTATGGCGCCGCCGTTTCGGACTCTGCCATTACGGGAAAGGCTTCGGCATACGTTTCGGTACCGGCTTCGGCTTCAGCTTCCGCTTCAGCCATTTCGGCCAGATACCTGCGGAGCGATCCTTCGTCGGGAAAGATCTGCTGGCTGTCCCAGTCTATTACCACCGAGTCGGACAGCAGGTCGTGAAGGAACGCGTTGGTGCCGCTCTTGGCCACCACGACGATCTCCGCCACGATCATTATCCCAAGAAGGATTAGCCCGAAGATGCCGGTAACGCCGGCTCCGGCGGTGACGATCAGCATTACCGGAAGGACCAGTTCGAACAGCCCTTTTCCGATGACGCCCCTCACGAAAAGCACCGGCGCCGAGATCCTTATCGCGGACCTTCTCATAACGCCCAGGCCGAACAGCCTCTTTCCGAGAGTCCTGCCGTCATTCAGCAGCAGCGGGACCAGGAATTCCAGGAGCAGCATCGAGAGCACGATCCCGCCTCCCAGGACCCCGAAGGTCAACGCGTAGGACGTCTTGATGGCCTTATTTGCATCTTCGTCCGCGTTCATGGCGTCAACGGCGTTTTTATAGTTCGCTTTCGCCGCTTCGTCCATTGCCTGATAATCGTCGTTTTCGAAATCCACTCCGTAAGTGGTCTCGTAATATGCCTTGCGCTCGTTGTACTTTTCGCCGTAACCGTCGATGTCAAGCGCCGACGAGAGCACCAGGTAGAACCCGGTCACCAGGATGGAAGCCAGTATAAGGTCCAGCAGAAACGCAAACATACGTTTGCTGACGGGCGCCAGCTGTATATCGATCTTCATGTCCCGCACGCTCCGGAGCAGAATAAAAAATATACTGCCCGGAAAACATACGGACAGCGTACCGAAGAAAGATGTGGCTGAGAAGGAGCGGCGGCCCCGAGAGTAGTTCGGCAGGTAACGCTATGATACTTTTCGCGCGCAGAAGTATCAAGGCCGTATCCGGGCCTCTCGTTTACTTCAATAACAGACGCTGCAAGCATTTAAGCTCCCCTCCGTAAACGCACTGATCTGCTACATAAGATTATAACAGAACTAAAAATGTTTGGCAACAGATTTTTGAGTAAACGATGGTGATTTCAGCGCCGTATCGGAGCTGTTAATTTACAGGCGAACGGATATATTCAACAAGCTTTAATACGGTGAAAATTGCCGTTCCGGCGCATATAGAAGGCAGCAGCGGTATCCTGAGTTTTAAATCAGCTTTTTCTTGACGTCGGATCTTATTTCTGACAATGACGAAGGCCGCTCCGGCAAGTGCGATAAGGAACGAGAGCAGCATCAGCCAGAAAATATCCGGTATGCCAAGCCCCAGTCCCGCAGCGGTCAATATCTTGACGTCCGCTCCTCCTATCTCCCCTTTTACGGCAGGTATCGCCGTCAACAGGAATCCGGCTCCCGCACCTGCGATGGCGAACAGTAAAGCGGTCAATGCCGTTTCTCTGTCCGACAGACATTTGAACGTGACGGCCGCGGCGCTTACTGCCAGCACCAGCAAAGGATAGATATTGCCCACCGCCCTGTTTTTGACGTCCGACCGTGCTGCAAAAAACAAAATGCCGGTCATTACGAAATATGCGATCATTAAAAACACGCTGCCGCCCCCTTTCGATAAAATATTGACCCGCCTGCTTTATTTCGTCAAATTTTTCAAAATTTACGGTAATTTTTAAAAATTTACACATATTTCCCGAATCTACGTGATATTTCCCGAAGATGAAAAGCGAAAAAAATGATGATTTTTATGCTTGACACGTAAGAAACCCGTAAACTATAATGCAGTAGCGGTCTACCGTAACAGATCAATAAATTGTGAGGTGAAACAAATGGATGCCGGAGGTAGTAGCAGTACGGTTCCCGGGCATAGTAGCGCTGATTCAGGCGTTCCTTTATGCAATATTATGATCAAGTTTGTTTCACCGCTTTCACTGTTTCCCTGATCCTTACCCTAAAAGCGGAGTTTAACTTTTTTCATAATATACCGTTCCGTATGCACAGTCTGCCCCCTTTACTTTATTGATCCGCCCAAGAAGCGGAAAGAAGAAAGGATAAGGTCTATGCAGGACGAAAACGAATTTGAAAACAACGCGGAAGACATTCTTGAGAACAAGATAGAGCACGCGTACGAACTGATCGAAAACAAGGATTTTCAGAAACTGAAAGAATTGCTGGCCGAGCTGGAGCCGGCAGATATCGCAATGATGCTGGAAGAGGTGCCTATCGAAAAGGTCCCCCTTATCTTCCGCATACTTCCCAAAGAGCTTGCCGCGGATACGTTCGTAGAAATGGATTCGGACCAGCAGGAAGTGCTGATCCGTGCCTTCTCCGACGAAGAGCTGGAACAGGTCATGAGGGACGTGTTCGTCGACGATACCGTTGACATCATCGAAGAAATGCCCGCCAACGTGGTGAGGCGTATACTGAAGAGCATATCCCCCGAGCGCAGAGCCAAGATCAACGACATAATGCATTATCCGGAAGACAGCGCCGGAAGCATAATGACCATCGAATACGTCGACCTGACCGAAAGCATGACGGTTGCCGACGCTTTCGACAAGATCCGGGAGACGGGCCTCAACAAAGAGACCATCTACACCTGCTACGTCATTGACGGCAACAGGAAGCTTAAAGGGCTGGTCACCGTTATGACGCTGCTCACTTCTCCCCAGGAAGCGGTCATTGCCGACATAATGGACGAGAACGTGATCTTCACCACCACCGACGCGGACAAGGAAGACGTTTCGAAGCTGATCGAGAAATACGACCTGCTGGCCATCCCGGTGGTCGACCTGGAGCACAGGCTGGTCGGTATCGTAACGGTAGACGACGCCATCGACGTCATCCAGGAAGAGGCGGAAGAAGACTTCGCAAAAATGAACGCCATCACGCCTATGGAGAAGCCGTACCTGAAAACGTCGGTATTCAACATCTGGAAGAGCCGTATCCCCTGGCTGATGCTGATGATGGTATCCGCCACGTTTACCGGAATGATCATTTCTTCGTTCGAATCGGCGCTGGCAAAAGTGGTCATACTTACTTCGTTCATTCCCATGCTGATGGACACGGGCGGCAACTCCGGAAGCCAGGCTTCGGTCACCATCATCCGTGGCTTATCTCTGGGAGAGATCGAATTCAGCGACATACTGCGGGTCATCTGGAAAGAAGCCCGGGTCTCCATCCTGTGCGGCATTTCGCTGGCGGTGGCAACGTTCCTGAAGATAATGCTGATCAACAATCTGCTGCTTCACGAGAACGTGGACTGGACCGTGGCGCTGGTAGTATGTATAACCATGGCATTGACGATAGTAATCGCCAAGTTCATCGGATGTACTCTCCCGCTGCTGGCAAAGAAGATCGGATTCGACCCGGCGGTCATGGCAAGTCCCTTCATAACCACCATCGTAGACGCGGTTTCGCTGCTGATCTACTTCTCGGTGGCAACTTCCATCCTTCCGGGGATCTAACGTAAAGCCGGAAGGCAAACAAAAAATTACCGGCGCGTTTTCCGGTTAAAGGAGAGCGCGCCGGCATTGTTTTTTCGGGCAATCATTATACGGTTTCGTTGATCTTCGACACGGCGCGGATCTTTTTCATCATTTCCGAAAAAGCCGCGGGAGTGATCGACTGGGCGCCGTCGGAAAAGGCGTTGACCGGGTCGTTGTGCACTTCCACCATCACGCCGTCGGCTCCGGCCGCACAGCATGCGATGGCAATGGCGGGTACGATATCGGACCTGCCGCAGGCGTGGCTGGGATCCGCGAAAACGGGCAGATGAGAAAGCTTCTTCAAGATCGGTATTGCCGCGATATCCAGCGTATTCCTGGTCATGCTTTCAAACGTACGGACTCCGCGCTCGCAGAGGATCACGTTCCTGTTGCCGCCGGAAAGTATATATTCCGCACTCAGCAGAAACTCCTCTATGGTATTGGCAGGGCCACGTTTTAAGAGCACCGGTTTGTTGATGTGCCCGAGCTCTTTTAAAAGCTCGAAATTCTGCATGTTTCTTGCTCCCACCTGGATGATGTCCACGTGCTCGAAATAAGGCAGAGAAGAGATGTCCACGATCTCCGATATCACAGGCATGCCGGTGCGTTTCTTCGCCTCTGATAGCATCTCTATGCCCCTGGCCTTCAGCCCCTGGAACGCGTAGGGAGAAGTCCTGGGCTTAAAAGCGCCTCCGCGGAGTATGGTGGCGCCGCTCTCCTTAACGGAGGCGGCAATGCCGCATATCTGCTCGTCGGATTCCACTGAGCAGGGCCCGGCAATAACGTTGAAGCTCCCGTCCCCTATCTTCACGCCTCCCACTTCGATCACAGTCTTTTCAGGATAGTTCCTCCTGGACGCGAACTTAAAGGGATCGCCGGTCTTGGTGATCGTGGACACGCAGTCGAAAGACTTGACCAGGGAAAAATCCACCTTGTCCAGGTCGCCTTCAAGCTTCAGCGCTTCGGTCCCGAAGACGTCTGCGCTGGAGACTTTCACGTTCCAGCCCGCAAGCCTCTCTTTAAGGGCGCTGACGTTTTTAGGATCGGCTTCATTGCGCAGCAGTATTATCATTTGTTGCCTCTTTCTTCTTAAAACTCAATTTGCTCTCGTTGCCTTTGATAAGCCTTCCTATGTTGGAATGGTGTCGGGCCACGATGAGGACGGCCAGTATCAGACTGACGAAAAATCTGATGGACAGCACCTGATCCCCGAACAGGAACAGATAGAGCGCCACGAAGCCGGGAAGCGAGACCGCGGCCAGTATGGATCCCAGAGAAACGTACCTGGTGATCAGTACGACGATCAGGAAGACCACGAAAGCGGATGCCGCCGCCAGAGGTGATATCATAAGCATCACGGCGAAGGCCGTCAATACGCCCTTGCCGCCCTTAAATCCGAAATAAATGGGCCAGTTGTGGCCGATAACGGCAAACAGGCCGCCGACGCACACGCCTTCAATATAACCGAACCTGCCGCCCAGGAAATGCATCAGAAGGCCGCAGAGCCCGCAGGCCAGAAAGCCCTTTAACAGATCGATGCAGACAGTTAGGAGCGCGCTCCTGGCACCGAAGGAACGGAGCATGTTCGTGGCGCCCGCGTTGCCGCTGCCGTGCGTCCGGACGTCGGATTTATTGACCGCTCTCGATATAATTATCGCTCCGCTGATACTGCCGATGAGGTATCCGATGCCCGCGGCAAGGCATATAATTATCCAGTCCATAATCAGTTTTCTTTCTCCTCATCTTTTTCTCTGATTTTAAACCTTACAGGAGTGCCTGTAAAGTCGAAATTGTTCCTGAGCTGGTTTTCGATATACCTGAGATACGAAAAATGGAACAGCTCCTTGGAGTTGCATTTGATCACGAAAACGGGAGGTTTTACTGCGATCTGGGTGATGTAATATATCTTCAGCCGCTTGCCCTTGTCGGAGGGAGGCTGGACCGTGATCATGGCTTCCGTGAGGCAGTCGTTCAAAAGGCCAGTTGGGATGCGTTTTGAGGAGGCCTCGTAGACGGTCTTTATGACGCCGTACAGTTTGTTGACGCGGGAACCCGTGAGCGCCGAGAAGAACACCACGGGAGCGAACATGATAAAATTCAGCTTGTTCAGCACGTCAAGGCGGTACTTTTCCATTGTATCCGTCTCTTTTTCCACCAGGTCCCACTTGTTTATTGCGATTATGATGCCCTTGCCCTGCTCAAGCGCGTACCCGGCGATCTTGGTATCCTGTTCCGTCACCCCGTCAACGGCGTCGATCATCAATATGACCACGTCGGACCGGTCGATGGCTCCCAGGCTCCTCACCGTGCTGTATTTTTCGATATTGTCCGAAATTCTGCCACGCTTTCTGAGCCCTGCGGTGTCGATGAAGCAATATTTCTGCCCTTCGACTTCGGTATACGTATCGATGGCGTCACGCGTGGTCCCGGGCACGTCAGAAACGATGACACGGTCGCTGCCGATTATTTTGTTTACAAGCGAAGATTTGCCGGCGTTGGGCTTGCCCGCCACCGCCACGCTGATGATATTTTCCTCTGCTTCGTCTTCGGGTATCTCGGGCAGGTTCTCGAAGATCGCGTCAAGTATCTCGCCTATCCCCAGGCCGTGTGCGGACGATATGGGGTAGATCTCGCCCAGCCCAAGGTTGTAGAATTCGTACACTTCGGGAGGGGCGTCTCCCACTTTATCCACTTTGTTGACGGCCACCAGCACCGGCTTCCGGATCTTCCTGATCAGGTTGGCAATGTCCATATCGCCTGCGGTGAGGCCGGCATTGACGTCCACCATAAACAGTATCACGTCGGCAAGTTCGGCCGCGGTCTCTGCCTGGCGGCGCATCTGCACCAATATAGGGTCTTCGCTTCCAACTTCCAGGCCGCCCGTATCGATCATCGTCACGGTCTTGCCGCGCCACTCCACTTTTGCGTATATCCTGTCCCTCGTTACTCCGGGCGTATCTTCCACGATGGAGATACGGCTGCCTGTAACGTAATTAAAGAAGGAGGATTTTCCCACGTTGGGCCTTCCGATTATGGCAACTACAGGTGTTCTGTTCATTTTTAGTCTCCCAATAACGCTTTTACGAAAGCTTCTCCGCTGTCAGGCACAGCCGTTATCCTGATACCCAGCAGGTCCTCCAGGTCGGATATGTGCATGTCGTCCAGGAACACGTCTTCTCCGGACCTCAGCATATTTTCGGTAATAAGAAGTTCTCCGGAAGTGATCTTTCCCGAGAGCTGCTGCTTAAGGTCAACGCCGGTGAGCAGCCCCGAGACCGTGATCGTATGTCCGAAAAAGTCGTTTTCGATGCAGTGGACGTTCGTTTTAAGGCCGGGAAATTCGTTTTCCACGTACCTGCACAGGTTTCCGATAAAATCGTAAGCCGCCACGCCGGTGGCTACGTCAACGACTCTCGAAAAGCCGTCTCCCAGCTTTTTATGGAGCTTCTTCCTGTTTTTCTGAATATATTCGCACACCTGAAAATCCAGCAGCCTCAGCATGCCTACGCCGTTCTCCAGCTGAGGATAACCGTCGTAAAAATCGTTGTCCGGTATGGGCATCCCGGCGTAGATATAAAACTCGTCCGCGGGATAAACGAAACGCGTCCCCGTCTTTTTAAGGGCGATCTCCTGGTAACGTCCAATGCATTCTATCACCTCAGCCGCCTCTTCTTTAGTAGGAAGCCTGAGCGCCTCGAGACCGTCCCTGAACTTGGTAAGGCCCACGGGGACGACCGATACGCTGGCAACGCAGTCGCTCATCGTCAGCAGGTCGGCGATCGTCCTTTCGAGTTCCGCCCCGTCGTTGTACCCCGGACAAAGCACGATCTGGGCGTTGACGGTGATGCAGCCCTTTCTCAGTACGTCCAGCTTGTCCATGATATTTCCGGCGCCCTTATGCCTGAGCATACTGCACCTGAGCTCGGGATTCGTGGTATGCACCGAGACGTTTATTGGAGAAAGCCTGTATTTCACAAGCCTGTTCAGTTCGCTGAAGCTGACGTTGGTAAGAGTGACGTAATTTCCCGTAAGGAACGAAAGCCTGGTGTCGTCGTCCTTGAAATAGAGCGTGTCCCGCATGCCTTTGGGCATCTGGTCAATGAAGCAGAACACGCAGTTATTATTGCACCCTCTGTCTTTATCGATGAGCGGCTCGGCAAAAACGAGACCCGGATCTTCCTCCGGATCTTTCTCGATATCTACGATATATTCTTCTCCGTCCGGGTCCATAAGCTTGAGAGACACGTTCTCCTCCGCCGTGTAAAAGCGGTAGTCGAATATGTCTTTTATCGTGTGACCGTTAACTTTTAACAAACAGTCACCCGGCAATATGCCGCCCTCGTAAGCGGCACTGCCGGGTTCCACGTAACTTATTAACCCTTTTTTCATAGCACCGGAAAAGTTGTATTATTCCTCGCCCATGGCAACGACTTCGCGGCCTTTATAATATCCACAATTTCCGCATACTGTATGAGGAAGTTTGAATTCGTGGCAATGCGGGCATCTCACTATATTCGGAGTCTCAAGTTTCCAGTTCGCTCTTCTGGAACGGGTTCTGGCTTTGGACCATCTTCTCTTAGGACAAATCATTAGTAAACACCTCCTGTGACGCCTAAACGTCTCTGTCTTACACAGACTCGGCTATTATACAGAACCGGGACCGGTATGTCAACAACATTTTTTAGCCCGGAATACTATTTTTTAGTAATTTTCCGGCTGTTTTTACCTTACTTCCCGAGAACGAGGCTCTGGGTCTCTCTGGCGATGGCAAGTTCCTCGTTGGTGGGGATGACGTACACCTTGCAGCGGGATCCGGGAACGGAAAGGTCAAGTATTTCTCCCCTGGCCTTGCGGTTGTTCTTCTCCAGGTCGATCTTGATGCCCAGGAATTCCATATCCTCGCAGGCGTCCTTGCGTACGTTGATGTCGTTCTCGCCGATGCCGCCGGTGAATACCAGGCAGTCGATGCCGCCCATTGCCGCAGCGTATGCGCCGATGTACTTCTTGATCTGGTAATCGTAAACATCGCTGGCGATGGTGGAAAGGTAATTGTTCGGGTCGTCCGGATCTGCCACAGCAAGTTCGAGATCTCTCTTGTCGGAGGAGAAGCCCTTGGTCATGCCCAGGAAGCCGCACTGCTTGTTCAGGTAGTTGCTGAGGTCGTTGCCGGCAAGGCCGGTGATCTTGCTGATCTCGCACACCACGCTGGGGTCAAGGTCGCCGGTGCGGGTGCCCATCGTTACGCCGCCCAGAGGAGTGAGGCCCATGGACGTGTCGATGCACTCGCCGTTCTTTACCGCGGAGAGGGAAGAGCCGTTGCCCAGGTGGCACGTAACGATCTTAAGGTCCTTGCGGCCCATCAGTTCGGAAGCGATGCCTGCAACGTATTTGTGGCTGGTTCCGTGTGCTCCGTAGCGGCGGATGTGGTATTTCTCGTAATACTCGTAAGGGATGCCGAACATGTATGCCTTGGGAGGCATGGTTTGATGGAAAGTTGTGTCGAAGACCACCACGTTGGGCACGTTCCCGAAGATCTGCTCGGCGCAGCGAAGTCCCTGCACGTGGGCGGGATTGTGGACCGGAGCCAGAGGAGAGATCTCGTCGATCTTGTTGATGACGGCCTCGTTGACCAGTTCGGAGTGCTTGAAGAACTCGGCGCCCTGCACTATCCTGTGGCCGATGGCGTCGATCTCGCTCTTGTCCTCGATGACCTTGGACTCGCCGGTGGTCATCATTTCAACCAGTTTAAGGAAAGCTTCGGTATGAGTGGGAAACTCGACTTCGATCTTGAACTTCTTGTCCCCGGCCTTATAAGTGATGCTGGAGGAAGCGGGATTGCCGATGCGGTCGCATATGCCGCTGCAGATCACGCTTTCGTCTTCCATATCGAGGAGCTGGTATTTAAGGGAGCTGGAACCGCAGTTGATAACTAAGATCTTCATATCTTGCTGTCCTCCCGGTCATGCCTGAGCCTGTACGGCGGTGATGGCGATGACGCCTACGATATCCTCGGCGGAGCAGCCGCGGGAAAGGTCGTTTACGGGACGGGCGATACCCTGAAGGATCGGGCCGTAAGCTTCCGCTTTGGCAAGTCTCTGAACGAGCTTGTAGCAGATATTTCCGCTGTTGAGGTCGGGGAACACGAGCACGTTGGCTTTACCGGCCACGGGGCTGCCGGGAGCTTTGGATGCGCCAACGGAAGGAACGATGGAAGCATCGGCCTGAAGTTCACCGTCAAGCAGGAGCTCGGGAGCTTTCTCCTTGGCGATCTTAGTGGCGTTGACAACTTTCTCGGTAAGTTCGCTGTGAGCGCTGCCGTAGGTGGAATAGGACATCATGGAGACCACGGGCTCCGCGCCTACGAGCTGTTTAAAGGACTTGGAAGCTTCGATGGCGATGTCGGCCAGTCCGTTTTCGTCGGGATTCTCTACGAGGCCGCAATCGGAGAACACGAAGGTGCCTTCATAACCGAACTTGCAGTCGGGAACGCACATCACGAAGAAAGAAGATACCATCGACGTACCGGGACGGGTCTTCAGGATCTGAAGCGCGGGACGCACGGTGTTGGCGGTGGAGTGGCAGGCACCGGAAACCATACCGTCGGCCTCGCCCATCTTGACCATCATGGTGGCGAAGTACACGTAATCCTGCATGGTCTCTCTTGCCTTCTCGATGGTCATGCCTTTATTCTTGCGAAGCTCGTAAAAAGTTTCGGCGTATTTTTCAGTATTTTCGTACGTAGCCGGATCAACTATCCTGCATTTGCTGATATCCAGATCGCCGGCCAGTTCGGCCACTTTTTCAGCGTTGCCGATGATGATCAGATTGGCGATGCCCTGCTCCTGAGCCATGGCGGCCGCTTTGATCGTTCTGATGTCTTCGCTCTCAGGGAGCACGATAGTCTTGACGTCAGCTTTGGCTCTTTCCGAGATAGTCTTCAAAAATTCCATTTTTATCAATTCCTTTCCATTTGTTTCATCGACGGACAATAAGTCCGGCGGGTATTTTATCACATTTTATATTGCCGGGACAATACGTTGCCTCACGTTTTTAATGAAACGTCAACGGCGCGAGCGGAAGCCGGCTCAGAAGTTCAGGCTCTTTAAATATTCGCACCTGAGCGTGGCGTACTCGTACATCGAGATGATGCCGGTGGCGTTCTCACCCGGATCCGCCTTGCCGATGGCCACCAGGTACTGATCGTAAGAATAGAAAGCGGAGGCGTCTGCCTGCACCTTCTCGCCGATAAGAACGTTGACGGTATCGATGACGGAAGAGATGCCTTCCAGATACTCTCTGACGGCGGTGACGTATCCTTCGTACCTGGCGCAATATTCATCCACGGCCAGGAGCTTCCACACGAGAGGCCGCTCGGCCATCGTGGTCCTGTAGACGGGCTCGTAGGGAGAGATGTTCACGGAAACGCCGTTGTCCTTTCCCGCGGCGCCGAAAGCGCTGTTCACGTTCCAGGGGATGATCATAAATTTGCCGTCCTTAACGGCCAGATAGAAATTGTCCGGATTCTTGGACAGGTAGCTCTTGTAGATGCCGAGGCCGGTGCATACCGCAATGTAGCGAAGGGCGCTGTCAACGTCCAGCACGCTTTCGATGTCGCCTTTCTTTCCGTCAGGCATCTCGTTCAGGGCATTGATCAGCGCTTCCAGATCTTCTTTGGAAGTATCGTCGCCGTTCTTCTGGTCGAGCAGCGCCAGCGAGGAGCTTCCAGCCAGGTCAACGCCTTCCTGAGCCTTATAAAGGTTGCCGTCGTTGTTGCCCACTACCCTGTTCAGGAACGCGTCGTCAACGCCTTCCACGGCCAGATACAGGCCCTGTGAATTGCCGTTGATGGTAAGGTTGGCGTAGGAGCACAGAGGCGCGTCGCCGCCGATGGCACGAAAAGCGCTGTATGCTATGAACGCTCTCATATAGGAGGGATCGCCTTTGAGGTTGATGAGGTACATCTCGTCAAGTTTCAGATATTTCTGCTTGTCAACGTACTTGTCGAACTTGACCTTGAACGAATATCTGTTCTGCGAAGAATCTCCGTACTCGGAAAGGTCCGTATTGCCCGAAGTGCGGAATCCCACCTTGGAGACCGTATCCTGCCCGATCTTGATGTCGGCGTTGTAGAACTGCTCGGCTTCGGGAGCCGCAAGGATCTCGGCGTAGTACGCCTCGGAGATGGTCACCGATATATCCAGCACGGTCTTTCCGTCGAAAACGTTCTTGTAATTCGCGGCGTATTTATCATCCACCACGAGGCCGGAATTGTTCGTAGCGGCGGGATCGGAAGTATTGCCGGTCTCCCCGCAGCCCGCGAATCCGGCGGCCAGCACGGCCGTAAGGATGAAAGCGCATATTCTCGCGATCTTTTTGTTCATTGTTTACCTCCCATAAAGCGTCAATAATGGTATCCGGGATAGATTATTCTTTCCTGTGTTTCGGCCTTCGGATAGGATCTGCCTTTGAGCTCCACCGTCGCCGTCAATATCCTTATAGAGTACACCGGCTGGTAATTCGTGGGATAGAATTTAGCCAGGCTGATCTCGTCGATCAGTTCCAGTCCTTCGATGACTCTGCCCACGGCACAGAACTTTCCGTTCAGTTCCTCCTGGGCTTCGTCGCTGAGGACGATGAAAAAATCGCCGTAGTTTGAGTCCGGATCTCCTTCGTTCAGCATAAGTCCCACGGTGCCCCGGACGAAGCTCACGTCATTGCCCTCGAATCCGTTTTCCGCGAACTCCCCTTTTATAACTTTATCGTTCAGCTTCTGCCCCAGGTCGCCGAAGACTACCATCGACCCGGACCTAACCTGGGATACGTTGAGCTTTTCGTAATACGTCTCTCCGTACTGATCCTTCTCCGTAAGGAGCTGGATGATGAAATTCACCGAGTTTGGCGCCTTGTCCGGGAAAAGCTCGATCTTGAACGTGCCGCCCACGTGGGAACTGGCATCCGGGTCAAGGTTGAACGTTACCACGGGATTTCTGTTGCTCATATCCGTGCAGCCGGACAGGCACAGCAGCGCTGCCAGGAGCGTCCATATCAGCGGAAGGAAACGTTTTTTATTCATTGCCTTCCTCCTCGGGCCTGAACAGTTCCAGCTTTCCGCCTTTCACTTCGATACCCACCTTGCATTTCTCGTGGAGCCCCGCCTGAGAAAGGTAGTATTCCGGGATGAACAGCCTGCGCCTGCCGTCGATAAAGCCGTATTCTATATGAGAACCCGTGTCGTGGCCCGCTGTGGCGTTCAGCATCTCGTCGGAATTCACGTCGATCTCTTCCCGGCGAATGAACTCGGTTCCTATTCTTCCGTCGCTGATGGTGACGACTCTGGGCACCATATGGGAGAGCTGCCTGTCGTGGGTAACGATTATGACGGTGACTCCCATCTCGGTATTCAGCTTGTGGAACACGCTCATTATCTGGGCCGTGGTCTTTGTGTCAACGGCGCCGGTAGGTTCGTCCGCCAGCAGTATCTTCGGGTTGTTGGCCAGGCCGATGGCGATGGCCACGCGCTGCTGTTCGCCGCCGGACAATTCATGCATCTTGCTCTTTTTCCTGTGCTCCAGCCCAACGATCTCCAGAAGCTCGTTGGCCCTGTTGGAGTCGATCCTGCCCGCCATCTGCATAACAAGTTTAACATTGTCGAGCGCGTTCAGGTACGGGATCATATTCCTGGCCGTGTTCTGCCACACGAAGCCCACGGTCTCACGCATATACTGGAGCATCTGGTTGTCGTCAAGTTTGAGCAGGTTGATGCCGTTGACGTAGATGCGCCCGGCGGTGGGACGGTCGAGCCCTCCGATGATGTTCATCAAAGTAGATTTACCGCTGCCGCTGTTGCCTATGATAGCGATCATCTCGCCGTTCTTGACGGACAGATCCAGGCCCTGGAGCGCCATTACTTCTATGTCGCCGATCTTGTACAGTTTCACCAGGTTCTCGCAATAGACCACTACGTCCTGGGGGACCTTGAAATCCTGCTCATAGTCGTCCTTGCCCTCTGTGATCTCGGCGAGGGTCTTGTGTTTGCCGGACTTGCGCTCCTCCGCCCTTTTCTCCGCCTTAAGCTTATCCGCCTCTTCTTTTATGCGGGTCTTTTCGCGTATACGGGCTTCCTTGGCGTCCTGCTTCGCTTTCTTTTCCGCCAGCAGAAGATCCTTTCTGGAAAGATCGCCGCTGCCGTCAGGTGAGATATTAAATTCCGTTTCCTTTTCTTTCACTGACAATGACCCCGTCTTCCATAGTATAGATCGTATCCGCCGCTTCCATGATGTTCACGTCATGGGTGGTCATCACGATGGTCAATCCTTCTTTATCCACCATTTCCCGGAACATGTCCACGACTCTGAACGACGTCCTTGTGTCAAGTTCCGCCGTGGGCTCGTCCGCCAGTATGAGTTTGGGGCTGTGCACCAGCGCTCTGCTGATGGCCACCCTCGCCTGCTCGCCGCCGGACATCTCCGCGGGCATATGGTTCCTTCTTTCCCTGATACCCAGCCTGTCCAGCCACTGGACGCTGAGATCACGCTTGTTCTTAACTTTTTTACCGCTGATAGACAGCGAGAATTCCACGTTTTCTAAGGCGGACATCTGCGCGAGCAGCGCCGTGTTCTGGAATATGATGCCTATGTTCCTGCGCCTTAGCTCGTCGCGCTTGCGCTCGTTCAGGAGGCAGATATTG
>JAEEGI010000608.1_pt1 | contig 103109 bp, 103 predicted proteins | sample 8958751 | NCBI WGS metagenome assembly JAEEGI01 (sample SAMN16246545, study PRJNA631951) | gut metagenome | biome: gut microbiome; feature: rumen; material: KS-attached | host: Bos | place: Iran: Karaj | collected 2018-10
GTGGGCAACCACATGGTGGGCGCCAAGGTCAACGGCCGCATCGTGACCTTCGACTATGCGCTCCAGAACGGCGACATTGTGGAGATCCGCACCTCCAAGTCCGCCCCCGGCCCCAGCCGGGACTGGCTGAATATCGTCAAGAGCGGCTCCGCCCGCACCAAGATCAAGCAGTGGTACAAGAAGGAGCGGCGGGAAGAGAACGTTCTCCGGGGCCTGCAGATGCTGGAGGATGAGCTGAAGCACAACGAGCTGAGTCTGGACGAGCTGCTGGACGACGCGATCCTCAACCCGGTGCTCAAGCGTCTGTCCTACGCCACCATCGACGATATGCTGGCCGCCATCGGCTACGGCGGCGTCACCGCCGCCCGGGTGGCCAACCGCATGCGGGACGAGCAGAAGGCTCAGCAGGCAGAGAAGAAGTCCGTGCTGGACAAGGTCTCCGCCGCCGCCGAGCGGCGGGAAGAGCGGGCGAAGAAAGAGGGCAAGGCCGTCCACGGCATCCTGGTGGAGGGGCTGGACAACTGCCTGGTCAAATTCTCCCGCTGCTGCACCCCCGTGCCGGGGGACGAGATCGTGGGCTTCATCACCCGGGGCCAGGGCGTCTCCATTCACCGAAAGGATTGCGAGAACTATCTGCGCCGCTCCCGGGATCAGGTGGACAGCGGCCGCTGGATCCCCGTCTCCTGGGCCAGCCAGATCACCGACAGCTATGTGACCGCTATCACCATCGCGGCCAAGGACCGCTCGGGTCTGGTCATGGACATCGCCACCGTGCTGAACGCGCTGAACGCCAAGGTGCGAAACCTCTCCGCCCGGGACAATTCCGGTCTCGCGCTGGTGAATATCACCCTGGAGGTCAAGGGCAGCGCGGAGCTTCGGCAGATCATGAACAAGCTGGCGGCCGTACCCAGCGTCACAGACGTGACGCGCAACGGAAAATAGTTTTGCGTTTTGAGTTTTGAGATATGAGAGCTGTTGTTACTAGAGTAAATTCCGCGTCGGTGGAGATCGGCGGCGAGATCCGCGGGGCCATCGGCAAGGGCTTTCTGGTGCTGCTGGGCGTCCATCAGGAGGACACCGAGGCGGAGGCACGCAAGATCGCGGACAAGATCTGCGGGCTGCGGGTCTTTGAGGACGAGGCGGGGAAAATGAACCTGAACCCGCTCAGCGCCGGCGCGGCGGAGCTGCTGATCATCAGCCAGTTCACCCTGTTTGCCGACTGCCGCTCCCGCCGGCCCGGCTTCTCCCATGCCGCCCGGCCCGAGACCGCCGTGCCGCTCTACGAGCTGGTAATCGCGGAATGCCGCGCCCGGGGCTTCCGGGTGGAAACCGGCGAATTCGGCGCGGAGATGCAGGTCGCCTCCGTCAACGACGGGCCGGTGACCATCATTCTGGACACAAAGGAGCTTTGAAATGCTGATCAAAACCATTCCGGTGGGGCAGCTGGAAACCAACTGCTATGTGGTCACCGATGAAAAGACCTTGGACTGCGCCGTCATCGACCCCGGCGACGAGAGCAATACCATCCTGGACTACCTGGAGGAGCATAAGCTCCACTGTCGTGCGATCTTCCTGACCCATGGACACTACGATCACGTGGGCGCTGTGGAGGCCATAGCGGAGGAGACCGGGGCCACGGTCTATATGAACCGGCTGGACGACGAGGAGCTTCGGCGGGATCTGCACTTCCCCTTCCATCTGCCGGAGAACGGCGAATACTACGCCGACGGGGACAGCATCGAGATCGCGGGTCTGCGCTTCGAGGTGATCGGCACTCCCGGTCACACCCCCGGCGGGGTCACCCTGCGCTGCGCCGACGCGCTCTTCACCGGCGATACTCTGTTTCGCGGAAGCTTCGGGCGGACGGATCTGCCCGGCGGCGACATGGAGCAGGAGCTTGCCTCCATCCGTCGCCTCTGCGAGCTGCCCGGCGAGTACGAGGTCTATCCCGGCCACATGGATCCCAGCTCCATGGCGCGGGAGCGGCTGTTCAACTACTACTGCCGTCTGGCATGCAAATCCTGATCGGGAGGGACAGACATGAGAGAACCCACCCTTGTGATCCTGGCGGCCGGCATGGGCAGCCGCTTTGGCGGTCTCAAGCAGATTACCGCTGTGGACGAACACGGCCACGCCATTATCGATTTCTCACTCTATGACGCGCACAAGGCCGGCTTCCGCAAGGTGGCCTTCATCATCAAGCGCGAGATCGAGGAGGACTTCAAGGCCGCCGTGGGTCGGCGGATGGAAAAGTACTTCGACGTAAAATACGTCTTCCAGCAGATCGACATGCTGCCGGAGGGCTATTCTGTGCCGGAGGGAAGAAAAAAGCCCTGGGGCACGGCTCACGCGGTGCTCTGCGCCGCCGAAGCCCTGGACGGCCCCTTTGCCGTCATCAACGCCGACGATTTTTACGGCCGGGGCGCTTTTGAGACGATCTACCGCTTCCTGGCCGCGGATCGGCCGGAGACCGAGCACGCCATGGTGGCCTATCTGCTGCGCAACACCGTCACCGAGCACGGCACCGTGGCCCGGGGCATCTGCCAGGTAGAAAACGGGCTGCTCACCGACGTGGTGGAGCGCACGAAGATTGCCAAGCGGGGCGAGGACGCCGCCTTCACCGAGGACGGCGAGACCTGGACGCCGCTCTCCGGCGACTGCCGGGTCTCCATGAATTTCTGGGGCTTCGGGCAGGATTTCCTGCGCCAGCTCCGAGACCGCTTCCCCGCCTGGCTGGACGCAAATCTGCCTGTAAATCCGGAGAAGGCGGAGTACTTCCTGCCCTTCGTGACCAACGCCCTGATCCATGAGGGCCAGGGCACGGTGGAGGTGCTCCCCTGCCATGAGACCTGGCACGGCATCACCTACAAGGAAGACATGCCGGACGTCGTAAACTATATTGCCGGATTGCGCCGGACCGGCGTCTATCCGAACACGCTTTTGGACTAACGGAATCTGGAAGGAGCAAACGCATGAACGTACTCGTCACCGGCGGAGCCGGCTATATTGGGAGCCATACCTGCGTAGAACTGCTGGAGCAGGACATCGGCGTGGTGGTCATCGACAACCTGGTGAACTCCAGCGCCAAGGCCATCGAGCGGGTGGAGCAGATCACAGGCAAGCACGTGGACTTCTATCAGGAGGACGTGCGCAACCGGGCCGCCCTGGATCGGATCTTCGAAAAGCACAAGATCGACTGCGCCATCCACTTTGCCGGACTCAAGGCCGTGGGCGAATCGGTGGTCATGCCCCTGGAATACTACGACAACAACCTCTTTTCCACCATCACCCTGTGCGAGGCCATGCGGGATCACGGCGTGCATGATATCGTCTTCTCCTCCTCCGCTACCGTTTACAACGGCTCGAATCAAATGCCCCTGAAGGAGACCGCCGTCACCGGCAACTGCACCAATCCCTACGGCTGGACGAAATATATGTCCGAGCAGATCCTGCGGGACACCGCCAAGGCCGTGGACGACTTCTCCGTCTCCCTGCTGCGCTACTTTAACCCCATCGGCGCCCACCGCAGCGGTCTGATCGGCGAGGATCCCCGTGGCATCCCCAATAACCTCATGCCCTTCATCGCCCAGGTGGCCGTGGGCCGTCGGGATCACCTGAACGTCTTTGGCGACGACTACGATACCCCCGACGGCACCTGCATCCGGGACTACATCCACGTCACCGACCTGGCCCGGGGCCATGTGGCCGCCATCGACTACATGCGGCATCACAGAGGCGAAAACGTCTTCAACCTGGGCACCGGCACCGGCTACAGCGTGCTGGACATGGTCAAGACCTTCGAGCGGGTCAACGGCATTAAGATCCCCTATGAGATCGCCCCCCGCCGGGCCGGTGACCTGCCCCGGCTCTACTCCAACCCGGACAAGAGCGCCCAGCTCCTTGGCTGGAAGGCCCAGTACACCCTGGAGGACATGTGCCGGGACACCTGGGCCTGGCAGTCCAAGAACCCCATGGGCTACGCGGGAGAGTGAAAGAATCACCATGGAAACAAGCTGCGGGAAAGCATCCGCTGAGGATTTCCGGGAGCTGAAAAAGCTCTTTCCGGACGATCATGAAAGGCGACTCCGGCAGCTGGAAGACGGGGTCATCGACATATTCTATGTAGAATGCGACGGCCGCCCGGTCGGACGGCTGATTGCCAATTATACCAATCAGCACCTGGAGAACGAGACATGCCCCGGGGTAAGAGCAAACCTCTCTCACTTCATCCTGTTCCGAGAGTACCGGAATCGGGGCCTGGGAGGAGAGCTGCTGGCCTTTGCGCTGCGGGAGCTTCGGTCGCGGGGTTACGGGGAGTTTACCGTGGGTGTGGAAGCGGAAAACCACATCGCAATACATCTGTACGAAAAACACGGCTTTACCGAGATCATCGCCCACGGAAGCGATCCCTGCGAATACGACCTGTATTTGCTGAACGCTGAACCGGATTGAGAAAATAACCGCAAAACACCCGCCGGGACAAATGATGTCCCGGCGGGTGTTTCGGACTTCTCTACCCTATTCTATCTCAAAACGCAAATCTCTAAACGCAAAACGCAGAACGGAAGGCTCATTCCTCGATGAACAGAACGCCCAGGGTCTTGGGGCCGCAGTGGGTGGACACAGTGCAGCCAGCCATAGTGTGATGTACCTCCCGGCAGCCGGAGAGCTCCTTTGCAAGCTGACACATCCGATCTACCACCACAGGGTCAACCTCACCGGACTCAGTGATGAAGATATGGCCGGGGCGAACCTTTTTGCCATCCAGCCGTTCACGGACATACTGCTCATAGACCTTTTCGATATTTCCGCGATACTTCTTATAGACGCCGAGCTTTCCGTTCTTCATCTCCAGGCCCGGCTTCAAGCGCAGCAGGTTTGCGCCCAGGGCCGCCACACCGGTGCAGCGCCCGCCCTTCCACATAAATTCCAGGGTATCCAGCACAAAGCTGGTAGAGACTTTCCCCGTAAGGCTCTCCAGATGCGCGGCAATCTCTTCGGCGCTCATTCCCCGATCCCGGCACTCTGCCGCCTCAATGGCCAGCAGGCCAACGCCGGTAGAAAGCATCCTGCTGTCCACCACATGGATTCCCTCCAGCTCGGCAGCCGCCAGGCGGGCAGCGTTAAACGTGTTGGAAAGCTCCGCGCTGATATCAAGATGGACAATCTCATAGCCCTGCTTCACCAGCGGAGTAAAGAAATCCAGAAACTCCTGCACGCCGGGAGCAGAGGTCTTCGGCAGCAGCCCGTCCTGATGATAGCGGGCATACATATCCAACGGGGTAAAGCCAACCCCGTCGTCCATGAAATGATCCTCTCCCAATGTAATCATCAGAGGGATGATCCGAATATCAAAACGTTCCTTCAGCTCGCGGGAGAGATCTACTGTACTGTCAGCAGTAATGCATACGGGCTTGTGCATGAGATCCGTCACTCCTTTTTTCCGTATGGATTCATTATAGCAAAGCAGTATTCTCTTGTCTATCATACACTTTCCCCGATCTGTACAAAGGCGCATCATTCTGTCTTGCATTTTGTGGAAATTTGCTTCATAATAGATAATAAGCTCTGCGGGTACGCGGGCCTGTGCAGCGTCAGCAGGAAGGATAGAACAGAAAGGATGGATCCAAATGATCGACCCCCGAGAAGTAGACAAGGTTCCCGATGAGGAATGGGAGGAATTCAAAAAGCGCGCAGCCAAGGACGAGCTTTTCTATACCGGGCCTGGAGATCTGCTGGACACGCCGGAGGGTCGGGCCAAGTTCTGCCGTCTGAACGTCAGCGGCGCCTTCAACAAGGACGACCCGGAGTTTCGCGGCTATAAGATCTGGGTCTTCAACAATCAGGGTGAGGGCATGGTAATCAAAAAGCGCAGCAGGGTCGATCCGGCGCTGATGGAGAACGTGGAGTATGACGCCGAGGGCAAGGAGCTGAGCCGCAGCTACGAGCCGGCCTGATCGGAACAGGAGGATTTACTTTATGGTCAGTTTTGGTGTTTTTGTATTCCTGGGGAGCATCTTTTTGCTCCTCGGTCTTGGCGTCCTGTACATGGGGATCGTAGTAAAGGAACTTATGCCCTTTCTGTTTGGCCTCGTCTTTGCCGGCATCGGTGTTGGTTTGTTGGTGCCTTGCATCCGCCATTTGACCAAAAAGAGGAAAGCGAAATCCGGCCGTCTTGTCCGCGCCTCCATCATCGGCTATGAGTGTAACTATCGTGTTAAGGTCAACAGAAGGCACCCCTATTTTTTCACCTGCGAGGGCGAAGGTCGTTCCTTCATTTTTGAGACGCTTCGCTACGGCAATCCTGATGCAATGCTGGGCAAGACTGTTGACGTATATGTGTCCGACGTGGACAGCAATGTGTATTATGTCGATGACAAGAGCCTGCTCTGATGGTCAGAGCAGGCTCTTTGACGTATCCCGGAAGCACGAGAACGCGCTTCCGGTTTTCTGTTATTCCGATAAGTGTTTTACTTCTTATTGCCGAAGAGGCCCCGGAGGATGGAACTGGAGCCGGAGCGCAGCACGGAGGAAAGCGCATTGGTAGCGGCGCGCTTGGCAATGGTGCCGGCGCTGGTCTTTTTGCCGCCCACCACGGAATTGACCAGGTTGTGGCTGACCGCGGTGACCACGCTGGACGTGGCGCTGTTGACAGCCTTCTGCGCAACCTTCTTCTTGGCGGCGGCCTCCCGCTCCGCAGCGCGGGCGGCAGCGGCAGCCTCCTTGGCAGCAGCCTTCTCGGCGGCGGCGGCTTCCCGCTCGGCGGCCTTCTGCGCGGCGACGGCTTCCCGCTCGGCGGCCTTCTGCGCGGCAGCCTCTTCCTTCTGGCGCTGCTTCTCGGCCTCGGCCTCCTCTTTCAGCCGCTGCTTCTCGGCCTCGGCCTCCTCCGCCTCGCGGCGGCGCTGCTCCTCCAGCTCGGCCGTGGCGGCGATCAGCACCTCGTAGGCGGACTCCCGATCCTCGGCGTCCCGGTACTTCAGATCGAACTCGTCACTGCGGATCACGCTCTGCACGGCGCTGTCCTCGGCAATGCCCATCATGCTCTGGGGAGGCAGGATCTTGGCGCGCTCCACCATGGTGGGGATGCCCTTCTCATCCAGGAAGCTCACCAGGGCCTCGCCCACGCCCAGCTCCGTGAGGGCGGTCTCGGTATTGAAGGCGGGATTCACGCGGAATGCCTTGGCAGCGGCGCGGATGGACTTCTGCTCGGCAGGCGTGTAGGCGCGCAGCGCGTGCTGTACCTTGTTGGAAAGCTGAGCCAGCACATCGTTGGGGATGTCCGAGGGGCTCTGGCTGATGAAGTAGATGCCCACGCCCTTGGAGCGGATCAGCTTGACCACCTGGACGATCTTCTGCACCAGGGCCTTGGGGGCGTCGGTAAAGAGCAGATGCGCCTCGTCGAAGAAGAAGATCATGCGGGGCTTGTCCAGATCGCCCACCTCAGGCAGACGTTCGAAAAGCTCAGTCATCATCCACAGCAGGAAGGTGGCGTAGGTTTTGGGGCTCTGGATCAGTCGCTGAGAGGAGAGGATGTTGATGTAGCCGCGTCCCATGGGCCCGGTGCGCATCCAGTCGCGGATGTCCAGCTCCGGCTCGCCGAAGAACTGCTCACCGCCCTCCTCCTCAAAGGCCAGCAGCGCGCGCTGAATGGCGCCGACGCTGGCGGCGGAGACGTTGCCGTACATGGTGGTGAACTCCGCCCGGTTCTCGCCAACGAACTGCAGCATGGCACGCAGATCCTTCAGATCCAGCAGCAGCAGGCCATGCTCATCCGCCACGCGGAAGACGATGTTCAGCACGCCGGTCTGGATCTCGGTCAGGTTCAGCAGGCGTCCCAGGAGGGTGGGGCCCATCTCGGACACCGTCACACGCACGGGAATGCCCTTTTCCCCGAAAATGTCCCAGAAGCGGGTGGGATAGGCTCTGTACTCCCAGTCTTCGATCCCGAAGCGCTGGATGCGGTTCTGCATATCCTCGGTATTGACGCCGGGCCGGCACATGCCGCTCAGGTCGCCCTTCACGTCGGCCAGGAACACCGGGACGCCCATGTCGGAGAAGGACTCCGCCATCACCTTGAGCGTGATGGTCTTGCCGGTGCCGGTGGCGCCGGCGATGAGGCCGTGGCGGTTGGCCATGGAGGGAAGCAGATAGAGATTCTTATCGGACTGCGCAAGCCAGATTTTTCCTTCGCTGTGCATAAATTTACCCCCTGTTTTGTTTAGTTCTTTGCCTTTGCTTTATCATAGCACAGCTTTTGTCGGTACACAACACAAAATTTCAGCTTTTCCGGGTCTTGTCCTTCCCTTCCGGCCTCTTTTCCCGATCCGGTGTTTTTCCGTCATATCCGTGGAGTATCCGTCGTGAAAAAGGCTTGTTGAAACGAAAAAACTGTGTTATCCTATAAACAGAGAGAAACATAGGAGAGAGAGGGATGCCGCATGAAGCAGCGGGTTCTTTCCGCCGTGGTGCTTCTTGCTATCACACTGAGCTGTGTCCTGCTCAGCGAGGTCAGCCGTGTGCTGTTCTTCGCGGCCGCCGGCATTCTGTGCTGTTACGAATACAGCCGCGCCGTGGAAAAGCTGCAGGTGTACTGCGCCGCCTGGGTCATGTACACCTATATCGCCGCCCAAGCCCTGCTGACCATTTTTCATCAGGGGCCGATCCTCTATATCGGATGCATGGCACTGGGGATCTATCTGGCCATGTTCTCCGGCATCCTGCACAAGAAGGTCACCGGACGCGGGGCCATTTTCACCGTTGCGGGGCTGGTCTATCCCGGTTTCCTTTTCGGCCTTTTGATGATGATTTCCGTGGGAGAGATCTGGCAGCAGGCCCTGCTGCTCGCCACTGCCGCGACCCTGGTGTGCGACAGCTTCGCCCTGTTCGGCGGGATGAAATTCGGCAAGCATAAGCTGGCCCCTCTGGTCAGCCCCAAGAAGACCTGGGAGGGCGCCGTCTGCGGCGCGCTCTCCTCCCTGGTCGTGGGCCTGGTCGTCTATCTCCTGCCCATCTTCCCGGAGCTGAATCTGCCCGTCTGTCTGATCACCTGCTTCCTGGCTTCGTCCATGGGGCAGATCGGCGACCTGGCGGAAAGTCTCGTCAAGCGCATGATCGGCATCAAGGACTTCTCCAATCTGATCCCCGGCCACGGGGGCATGTTCGACCGGGCGGACAGTTTGCTTTTTTCCATCCCCACCGCGTACATCATTCTTCACATTGCCGGAATCGGCGTATGAGCCGGAGTTCTCCTTACAGCAGCACACCGCCCTTTGGCGCTGAGGCCAAAGGGCGGTGTGCTTTGTATTATTCGTTTTGGGCGTTTATGCGCTTTATGCGCTGGCGGCCGAGCAATGCTCGGCCCTACGGGGCGCGGCGGGCTCAGCTGAGGATGACCGTGACGGTCATATTGCCCGCGCTGCTGCCGGTGTCGTAGACGTAGGTGAAGGAGTCCGGCCTGGAGCCCTCGAAGCGGAGCTCGCCGGTGGCGGGGTCGTAGGTATAGGCGCCGTCGATGTTGAGCTGCAGGACGCAGCCCAGGCTACTGCCCACCAGATCCGAAAGATTGCAGAGCCAGTAAGTCGTGCTCTCCGTCTCCGGGCCGGGCTCGGTCATGGGCGCTTCCCCCTCGCCGCTCCCGCCGTCCTCCGCGGCGCCCGTTTCGTCGCCCGCAGGCTCGCCGGGGAGGCTGTCCCCGCCGGTCTCGGTGATCTGCGCGCCGCTCAGATAGCAGGTCTGGCTGTCGGCGGTCAAGCTGCGCAGATTTCCGTTCGCGCTCAGATCCAGGGTCGCCAGGTTGTTGTTGGAGCAGTCCAACGCAGACAGCGAGGAGCAGGCGGAAACATCAAGTGTGCTCAAGCCGCAACCAGAGCATTTCAGCCAGTTCAAGGATGGCAAAGCCGGAAGACTCAGCGAATAAATCGGGTTGTCCGAGCAAACCAGTTCCCTCAGCGCGGGACAGGAGGAAACGTCCAGTTGTGTCAATCCGCAGTCCACACAATGCAATACTTCCAGTTGATGCAGAGAAGAAACGTCAAGTGAAGCAATTGGATTGCCCGAAATATAGATTGATTTTATTCTTGGGTTTGCGCTGAAATCAAGATTGCTTATCCTTGCATTGCTGCATCTCAATTCTGTTAATGCCGGATTCCCGCCCAGATCCAACTGAGAAATATTTGTGTATTCGCAGTTTAGCGCGATCAATCTTGATGCATTTGTCAAGTTCATACTGCTGATACTTGTGCAATCGCAATTCAGTACTTCCAACAAAGTGTTCGCTTCAAGGTTCAGTGTCGACAGATTTTCGTTACCGTCACACCTCAGCCATGTCAAATTGGGGCACATACTGACATCCAGCGCAGATAGATTATTGCAATAACACTCTACGGTTGAAAGATTTTTGCTTGCAGGAAGGGTCAATTCTGTCAGATCTCCGGCAATGACGCATACATCTTCCAGTTTTGTTGCCGTACTCAAGTCCAGACTTGTGAGGTGATGAGACTCAAAACAAATTGTCCGAAGATTCTCAGGATGAAACCGAACGTACTCAACGCTGCTGCAATGACACTGTAATACTTCCAAATTGTACTGCGCAGAAAGGTCAAGTTTAGAGACTTTGCTCCACCATATGTATAGCTCGCGGAGCTTTGGATTGCCATGCAGGTCGAAGCTCTCAACGACAACGTCGACCGAACCTATGAGGGAAAGCTTTTTCAGTTCCGGGAACAGTTCGATTCCGTCCAGCCCTTTGATGGACATGCCGATTTCCAGCTCCGTAATTTTGGCTGCTTCGCCGCGGGTCAGTCCAATTGGGTATTGTTGCTGCAAACACTGCAGAAATTCCGGATCCGGGAAATACTTGCCGGTCAGGATGTCCTCGTCGGGGTCCGGCTCCCCTTCCGCAAGCAGGGTGGGCTCCTCGCCGTCGAAGCGGATCTCCACCGGGTCGCTGCGCATAGGCTCCGTGTAGTGAGCCGATGCCACCTCTGCCCTGAGCTGCTTGCCGTCGTCCCGCTCGGGGTCGATCCGGTATTCGTCCTTCACGGCCTCGGGGATGGGCTCCTCGTCCCGCAGCCAGCGGTAACTCAGCTCCCCGGCGTCCTCCGGCAGATCCCGGAGCTCCAGGCGCAGCAGCGTCGGCTCCTCCTCATCCGCAACGATGCGAACCGTGCCGGGCAGGGCGCCCTCGACAGGCTCCTCTCCGGTTTCCGCCGGTACGATCTCGCCTGGCTTTTCGGTCTCCTGCTCCAGCGTCTGCTCCACTTGGACAGTCGGCTCGGGTTCCCCGTTCCGGAGGGCCTTGTTGTGCACGGCGACGCCCGTGACGGTTCCCAGCCCTACCACCGCGGCAAGGCCGAGGGCCAGCAGCTTGCCGTGCCCCAGCAAAAACGCGCCAAGCGCCGTCGCGCCGCCCGCGGAGGTGGCGGCCGCGGCGGGTTCGACGAAGCTGTCCTCATCGTCCAGGGAGACTTCCCGCTGATAGCGCTTGTCCGGCAGCATGCCCATGGAAATGCGGCTCACCGTGGTGTTGAGCCAGCCCATCACGCTCTTGGGCTCCCGGATGCTTCCAAGGCTCTTGAACGCCTGGTTATAGGTCTCGGCCACCGCGTCCTCCGCGTCCTCCCGCTTGTGGAGAAACTGCATGGCGTGGAAAAAGACTGACGGTAGGTCTGCTGATAGATCTCCTCAAAGGCCGCGGCGTCCCCCTGCTGAAAACGCTCCACAGCCTTGCCCAATGCCGCGAAATCCATATCTTTCCCTCCTGAATATAATTATATATCATCACGTATCATCTGTTTTTTCAACGCAATTCCGGCGGATTCGATCCAACACCCGCCTCGCGCCCCCGCCCGCAGGCTCAAAGCGCTCTGCCATGTCCGCGTCGGTCTCGCGGATCCGCTCGTCCAGCGCGTCCGGCTCCCGGAGAGAGAAGTGCACGATCCGGAACGCGTCTTCGTCCCGGGGGTCGCCCAGAATGATATAGAACCTGGCCATGCCGCATCCTCTCCTTTCGCCGGGTTTTTGTCCGCTCGTTATGGAAGATCGAAAAAAGCCGCGGAAGGTTTTAGGGGAAGGGAAATTTTTACGTTTTTTTCATGGGTTATGGGCATAAAAGGCCCCCGTGGGGAAGCTTCGTTCCCCACGGGGGCCTTTTGTATGCGCCGGACGGCCGGGCAATGCCCGGCCCTGCGGGGCGCTGGCTCAGCGATTGCCGTACATACGCTCGTAGTAGTTCTGGTACTCGCCGGAGACGATCTCGCCCCACCAGGGCTTGTTGTCCAGATACCAGCGGATGGTCTGCACGATGCCGTCGGCGAATTTGGTCTCCGGCAGCCAGCCCAGATCCCGGTGGATCTTCGTGGGGTCGATGGCGTAGCGCATGTCGTGTCCCTTTCGGTCGGTGACGTAGGTGATAAGGCTCTCGGGCTTGTGCAGCTCGCTGCAGATGAGGCGCACGATGTCAATGTTGCGCATCTCGTTGTGGCCGCCGATGTTGTAGACCGAGCCCTCCCTGCCCTTGCGCATCACCAGATCCACCGCCTTGCAGTGATCCTCCACATAGAGCCAGTCCCGCACGTTCAGACCCTTGCCGTAGACCGGCAGAGGCTTGTCGGAGAGGCAGTTTGCGATCATGAGAGGGATGAGCTTCTCCGGGAACTGGTAGGGGCCGTAGTTGTTGGAGCAGCGGCTGAGGGAGACGGGCAGACCGTAGGTGCGGTGATAGGCCATGGCCAGCAGATCCGCCGCGGCCTTGGAGGAGGAGTAGGGGCTGGAGGTGTGGATGGGCGTCTCCTCGGTGAAAAAGAGATCCGGCCGATCCAGGGGCAGGTCGCCGTAGACCTCGTCGGTGCTGACCTGGTGGAAGCGTCCCACGCCGAAGATCCGGCAGGCGTCCATCAGCACGGAGGTACCGATGATGTTGGTCTGCAGGAAGATCTCCGGGCTCTCGATGCTGCGATCCACATGGGACTCCGCCGCGAAGTTCACCACGATCTCCGGCTTCTCCTCCTCGAAGAGCTCGTAGATGGCCTTGCGGTCGCAGATGTCGGTTTTGCAGAAGCGGAAGCGGGGATGCTCCAGCACCGGGGCCAGGGTGGAGAGGTTGCCCGCGTAGGTCAGCTTGTCCACGCAGACGATCCGATCCTCGGGGTGCTTTTCCAGTTCATAGAAGATAAAGTTGGAGCCGATAAAGCCGGCGCCGCCGGTAACAAGAATGGTCATATCATATTCCTCCTTCAGCCAGCGAGATCAAATACTGGCCGTAATCCGTCATTTTCAGTTCCTCGCCCAGGGCGCGGAGCTGTTCCCTGGTGATAAATCCCCTGCGCCAGGCGATCTCCTCGATGCAGGAGACGTAGAAGCCCTGACGATCCTGCACCGCCTCCACGAACTCCGCCGCCTTCAGCATGCCCTCGGGGGTGCCGGTGTCCAGCCAGGCCATGCCGCGGCCCAGAAGGGTCACGTGCAGCTCGCCCAGGGCCAGATAGGCGTTGTTCACCGCGGTGATCTCGATCTCCCCCCGGGCAGAGGGCTGCACCCGCTTGGCGATCTCCACCACCCGGTTATCGTAGAAGTACAGCCCGGGAACGGCGTAGTTGGACTTGGGCTTCTCCGGTTTTTCCTCAATGGAGAGCACCTTGCCGTCTTTATCAAACTCCACCACGCCGAAGCTGCCGGGATTCTTCACCGGATAGCCGAAGATGGTGGCGCCTTTGTTCTGCGACATGGCTTCCCGCAGGGTGCTGGTCATGTTCAGGCCGTAGAATACATTGTCCCCCAGGATGAGGCAGACGCTGTCCTCCCCGATGAAATTCTCCCCCAGGATGAAGGCGTCGGCAAGGCCCCGGGGCGTGTCCTGTACCTTGTAATGGAGGGATACGCCGATGCGCGCCCCGTCGCCCAGGAGCTTTTCATAGACCGGGGTGTCCTCCGGGGTGGAGATGATGAGAATCTCCCGGATGCCGGCCAGCATCAGGATGGACAGGGGGTAGTAGATCATGGGCTTGTCGTAGACGGGCAGAAGCTGCTTGGAGACAGCCTTGGTCATGGGATAGAGGCGGGTGCCCTTCCCGCCGGCCAGAATGATGCCTTTCATGCTGCGTCCTCCTTAATCTCTGCGGAACAGATCCCGGGTGTAGACCTTCTCCGCCGCGTCGTCCAGGCAGGGGTCGTAGCGGTTGGCGATGATGGCGTCGCAGCGTCGCTTGAATTCGGCCAGGTCGTTCACCACAAGGCTGCCGAAGAAGGTCTCCCCGTCCGGCAGGCTGGGCTCGTAGACGATGACGGTGGCGCCTTTGGCCTTGATGCGCTTCATGACGCCCTGGATGCTGCTGTGGCGGAAGTTGTCGCTGTTGGATTTCATGGTGAGCCGGTAGACGCCCACGGTGACGCGCTTCTCCGCCCCGGCGCTCCAGCTGGCGTTGGCGGAGTAGTAGCCCGCCTTCTCCAGCACCCGGTCGGCAATGAAGTCCTTGCGGGTGCGGTTGGACTCCACGATGGCCTGGATCAGATTTTCCGGCACATCCTCGTAGTTGGCCAGGAGCTGCTTGGTGTCCTTGGGCAGGCAGTAGCCCCCGTAGCCGAAGCTGGGATTGTTGTAGTGGCTGCCGATGCGGGGATCCAGGCACACGCCCTCGATGATCGCCCGGGTGTCCAGGCCCTTGAGCTCGGCATAGGTATCCAGCTCGTTGAAGTAGCTGACCCGCAGGGCCAGGTAGGTGTTGGCAAAGAGCTTGACAGCCTCCGCCTCCGTAAAGCCCATCAGCAGGGTGGGAACGTCCTTGTCCAAGGCGCCCTCCCGGAGCAGCTCCGCAAAGCGCTCCCCCGCCGCGCGCTGCTCTGCGTCCCGCAGATCCGTGCCCACGATGATGCGGCTGGGGTGGAGGTTATCGTAGAGCGCCCGGCTTTCCCGCAGAAACTCCGGGCTGAACAGGATCCGGCGGCAGCCGTATTTCTCCCGCACGGAGGCGGTGTAGCCCACGGGGATGGTGCTCTTGATGACCATGGTCGCCGTGAGGTTCACGGCCAGGACGCGCTCGATCACGTCCTCCACGGCGCTGGTGTCAAAGTAGCCCCGCTTGGGGTCGTAGTTGGTGGGCGTGGCGATGACCACCAGCTCCGCGTCCCGGTAGGCCGCCTCCCGGTCGCAGGTGGCGGTGAGCTTCAACGGCTTTTGGGCCAGATACTCCTCCAGCTCCCTGTCCTGGATGGGGCTCAGGCGCTTGTTGATCTTTTCCGCTTTGGCCGGCGTGGTGGTGACGGCGGTGACCTCGTTGTGCTGCCCCAGCAGCACGGCCAGCGAGAGCCCCACATAGCCCACGCCGGCGACGGTGATTCTCATTTCTCCTCGCCTCCCATGTAATAGTCGTGATACCACTCGGCAAAGCGGCGCAGGCCCTCCCGCAGGGGGATCGCCGGGCGGAAGCCGAAGTCCCGCTCCAGCGCCTCGGAATCGGCGTAGGTCACAGGCACGTCCCCCGGCTGCATGGGGGCCAGCACCTTGTGGGCCTCGAAATCGTAGTCCGCGGCCAGCACCTTCGCCCGCACCAGCTCCTCCGACAGGGTCTGCACGAAGTCCAGCAGATTCTCCGGCCGGCTGCCGCCGATGTTATAGACCGCGTAGGGCGGCAGGGGCAGCCCGTCCTCGCCGGTCTTCCGCTCCGGCGCACCGCGCATGACCCGCAGGATGCCCTCCACGATGTCGTCCACATAGGTGAAGTCCCGCTTGCAGTTGCCGTAGTTGTAGATCTGGATGGTCTGGCCCGCCCGCAGCTTGTTGGTGAAGCCGAAGTAGGCCATATCCGGCCGCCCCGCCGGGCCGTAGACCGTGAAAAAGCGCAGGCCGGTGGAGGGGATGTCGTAGAGCTTGGCGTAGGCGTGGGCCAGCAGCTCGTCCGACTTCTTGGTGGCGGCGTAGAGGGAGACCGGGTTGTCCACCTTGTCGTCGGTGGAGAAGGGCACCTTCTTGTTGCCGCCGTAGACCGAGGAGCTGCTGGCGTAGACCAGATGCTCCACCCCGGTTTTCCCGCCGTCGTAAGAGTGGCGGCAGGCCTCCAGGAGGTTAAAGAAGCCCACCAGGTTGGATTCGATGTACACGTCCGGGTGGCTGATGGAATAGCGCACGCCCGCCTGGGCCGCCAGGTTCACCACCACCGCCGGCTCGTATTCCGCGAAGGCCGCGTTCACCGCCGCCTTGTCCGCGATGTTGATATGCAGGAAGACGAAATTCGGGTAGACCTGCAGCTTCCCGAGCCGGTACTCCTTCAGCGAGACCTCGTAGTAGTCGTTCATATTGTCGATGCCGACGACGGTCACGCCCGGCACCTCGTCCAGCAGGCGCTTGGACAAAAAGTAGCCGATGAAGCCGGCGGCGCCGGTCACGAAGATCGTCTTGTTTTCCAGGGTCACATTCGGTGTCAGCATATGCCTTGAAACTCCTTTTTCACTTGCTCGTAGCTCTTGAGATCCCCGATGTCGTAGCGCCGGCCGGGCATTTCCATGGCGTAGACCGGAATGCGGCCGCAGAGCCAGGCCAGCAGACTCCCCGGCGCGTCCGCGCCGCAGCCCGCCGCAAGCGCGTCGGACACCAGCGAGAGCGCCCGGGGCGTATACACATAAAAGGGCGGGCAGACCCATTGGGAGGGCGGCTCCGGGGACTTCTCCGCCATGGCGGTGATCCGATCCTCCCCGTCCACCGTCAGCACCCCGCATTTGCGGAGCTTCTCTTTTGATGGCTCCCGGTAGCGCAGCACGCAGCTTTCGCCCTTCTCCCGGGCGTAGTCCAGAAGCCTGCCCAGGGAGAAGTCCAGCAGGTTGTCCCCCGCCAGCACCAGGGTCGTCTTCTCCGTTCCGCAGCGCGCCAGGGCCAGGGCCAGATCCCGCACCGCCCCCAGGCGGTTTTCGTTCTCGGTGCTGCCGTCGTCCAGGACGGCGACGGGCGTCGCACGCCCCCGGGCCCAGGCCTCAAAGCGCCCGGCGTAGCGGTGGTTGGACACCAGCACGGTCTCCTCGATCCCGCCAAGCGAAGCCAGATCGTCCAGCAGCCAGTCCAGGATGGTCTTCTCCCCCACTTTCAGCAGGGGCTTGGGAAAATGCTCCGTCAGCGGGTAGAGCCGGGTGGCGTAGCCCGCGGCCAGAATCACGCAATTCACAGCTTCACCCCGTCTCCCGTATGGCAGATGTGGGCGCTGTAGCGGCCGCGCATGGCTGGGAAGCTCTCCAGATAGGCCCGCTCCACCTTCTCCAGCACCCGATCCCGGAAGGCCGGGTCGATGAGGGCCACGCAGCAGCCCTTGAAGCCCGCGCCGCTGAAGCGGCCGCCGTAGATCCCCTCGGTCTCCGTCATGATCTCGTAGAGGCGGATGAGCTCCGGGGAGCCGGTCTCCCAGTTGACGATGCTGCTGCGCCCGCTCTCGAAGCTCAGGCGGCCGAAGCACTCGAGGTCGCCCCGGCGCCAGGCCTCGGCTCCCGCCTCCACCCGGCGATACTCGCCATACCAGTGCTCGGCCCGGCGCGCCCAGCTCTCTGGCAGGCGATCCCGATAGCGGCGGAAGACCTCCTCCGGCACGTCCCGCAGGTTGGTCTCGGAGAACTTGCCGCAGTCCATCCCCGCCAGGGCCTTCAGCGCGAAGGCAGCGGCCCGGGCCTCGTCCACCCGCATGTTGAAGCGCGAGCCCGCCAGGCTCCGCTCCATGCCGCTGAAAAACACGGCGATCTCAAAGGGCGGGCAGTCCGGGTGCCGGGGGATGCGCGCAAAGCTGCCGTCCTGGGTGTCCAGGTACAGCAGATGATCCTTCCGGCAGTAGACCTCGCAGCTCTGATCCAGGGTGCCGCAGGCCACGCCCACATAGCGGTTTTCCGCCTCCAGGGAGATCTGGATCAGCTCCTCCGGCGAGAGGCGGATGCCGTTGAGCCGGCAGAGCACCGACAAAAAGCTGATGATCACCGCGGCGGAGCTGGAGAGCCCGCCGATGGGCAGCTCCCCGTCCAGCACGGCGCAAAGCCCCACGTGCAGCGGGAAACGACGCGCCAGGGCAATGGTGGCGCCCCGCAGGTGATCCGCCCAGTCGTTCTGCTTCTCCGGCGGGGTGGAGCTCACGTGCCACTGGGCCCGTTTGGGAAACTGCAGGGAGCGGATCTCCACCACCCCGTTCTGTTTGGGGCCGCAGGCGATATGGATGCCCTTGTCGATGGCGAAGCCCGTCACCTTGCCCAGATTGTGGTCGCTGTGCGCCCCGATGGGGCAGACCCGGTAGGGCGTGAAGGCCGCCGTCTCCGGCTCCTTGTGATAGGTGGCGCGGAAGGCGTCCAGCGCCTTCCCTGCCGCGTTCTCCGTGTAGCTGATCTCCCGACGCTCCCGGGCGGCGGCGTATTCCCGCGTGCGCCCGTCCAGGGGCCGCAGGGCGTTTTCCGGAAGCATCCAGAGCTTGCCGGTCTTCCTGGCGCCGGGGATCCGACCGTCCCGGCAGAGCGCCGTGACCTTCCGCTCCGGCACCCGCCAGCGCTCCGCCGCCTGATGTACGTCCATGTATTCCACGGGGAGCTCCCCCCTTTCCACGCTTATCATTCGTTTTTCATCCTAACATCCCGCAAAGCAAATGTCAAGATATATCGTGATATTTCATCGACATATCTTGACATTTCAGCTTATTCCATTTCAAACAGGTGCAGGCTGCTGTAGAGCTCGCTGCGGGCCGAAGCGCCCTCCACCATCCTTCCCAATCGGAGGGAGGGTCTGCGCCCGGAGGCGACGCGCCACAGATGCCGCGCGCCAACCACCAGCCAGCCAGCCGGTAGCAGAACCGGGTGCTTTTCCGCCGCCGGAAGGGTGCGCCGGGCCTTCACGTTCAGCGCACTCAGGAGATTGCGGAGGCCGGAGCCCTCCCGCACGGTGCCCTTCTCCCGGTTTACCAGGAGCTTGGACTGGTTCAGCCGTTGACTGTCCTTTTTGCCGAAATTGCCGCCGTTCAGGATATCCAGCAGCAGGGCGTCCAGCAGCTCCGGATCCCGCTCGCCGGGCCAGCCCGGATCCGGGCAGCCCAGATCCCGCACACAGAGCGCCGTCAACGTCCCGGCAAAGTCCCAGAGCCCCGTCTCCCGCAGAGGCGCCTCGAAGAGCGCGCGAAACTCCGTCTCGGAGAAGTCGGCTGCAAATACGGCCCAGTCGCACAGATGCCGCAGACCCACGCCGGAGTGGATCAAATGCATCGCCGTGTGGAGCAGCAGCATCAGACCGTGATGAAACGCGTCCGGCACCCGAAAGCAGCCGTTCTCCGTCTCATGCAGGCGGGAAGTCTCGATGCTGTCGGACAGCAGGGCCCGCAGCTTCTCCCCCACCTCGTTGTAGGGGATGCCGTTGGGTTGCCAGTGCAGTTCCCATTCCGACGAATGCAGCGCGTCGCTCTCCCGGCGGTAGGCCTGGTGGATGGGATTGTCCCGCTCCGCCGTCTCCCGAAAGCCCAGGGCCTTCAAAGCCTCCCCGGCCCGCTCCGCGTCCTCCCTGTGCACCAGAAAGTCCACGTCCCCCATCATGCGCAGCATGGGCTGGGGATACCAGGCGGCGGAGGCGCTGCCCTTCATGACCACATAGGGGATCCCGGCAGCCTCCATGCACTGATGCAGCTCCACATGGTCATACTCCATGGTCATATTGTTGACCACGATCTCGTTGATCCGCGCCTCCAAAGCAGCGGCCCTTTCCTCTGAAAAACGCTCCCTCGCCGCGTGGAAAGCCAGGGGCAGCACGGCCTGCTGCTTTGCCTCCCGCAGCACGGCGTTCCAGTCCGTCTCGGCGGGAAGCTCCGCCGCCGCGTCAAACAGCGCGCGGCCCAGCAGCCCCAGCAGGATCCTCTGATTGTACGTGATACTCTGCAAAGTACACCTCTCAATCCCGGCCGTCCTGTGCCGGAAGGATCCCACCGGCGCGGAGGACCCGGCGCATCTCGTCCAGCTCCTCCTGGGACAGGCTGCCGGTTTTCAGCTTTCTCAGGTTCCGCTTGGGGTAAAGGGCCATGCGCAGCAGACGCCGCGCCCAGCAGAAGGGCAGCAGCACCGGGTATTTTTCCACCACGGGAAACTGCGCCTTCATCCGGTCATAGGGCAGAAAAACAGCGTTTCGCAGACTTTTCCATTTTCCCCGGCGCACGCCTCCCTCAGACATGGTGGCCATACGGCTGATCTGATAGCTTTTCTCCGCCCCGGCAATACTGTTCTCCGCGGCATAGCGCAGCAGCGTTTCCGTGTCGGCGTCCGGCATCTCCCCGTCCATGCAGCAGCGTGCCAGCTTCTCCATGCGACGGGCAAAGTCCTCGATCCCGAGGGCCCGCAGCTTCTCCGTCATATAGCCCCGGTCCAAATCTGGAAAGGAGCGCAGAAGCAGCCAGGTGTCCGCGATCCGGCGAAAGCCCAGGGTACCGTGGCTCAGATCCTCCCGCATGTGCAGCAGATGGTGCAGGCAGAAGTCCTCCTCCGCCATGCGGTACACATGGTCAAAACCCTCCTCGAGGCGGCAGCGATCCCACATCTCCGCCTCCCATGCGCGGATGGCGCCGCTGTCGTCGGTGAGGCGGCGGTGCAGCTCCACGTTCATATAGGGCGGCTTTTTGTAGTTCTCGTGCTTCCAGGCGGAGGCGCTCTCTCCCTTGTAGCCCAGCTCCTCCATAAGCCGCTTCACGCTTCCGTGCTCATAGCGCCGCACCAGGATATCCAGATCGTTCATGCTGCGGCTCAGCGGATCGGCGTAAAGCTGCCGAAGGAACCAGCCCTTCAGCGGGATGCAGTCGAAGCCAGCCTGCTCCAAGGCATCCAGCAAAGCCCTTCCCTCCGCGTCCTGGTTCACGGCCTTGGCAAAGCGGAGGGCAAAATGAGGCCGCAGCTCCTTCTTGAGCCGCTGGAGCCCCGGCTCCTCCGCCCCGTCCAGAGCGGCGTAGACCGTCAGCACCACATCGTGCCGCAGGGCCAGGTTCCGGATCTCATCGATGTTCACGGACGCCCAGTCCCCGTCAAGGGAGGCACCGTCCGGCTTCTCGCCCAGGATCCCGGCGCGAAGAAGGGCAAGAAACAGACTGATCGTTGGCGCGTTCATCTCTTTCGCTCCTGTCTATCTGTTCGATGAAACTGTTTCGCCCAGAGAGAAGGCGCAAGGCGCGTGAAAGATATAGCATCCTCACTCGCTTCATTTTTCATCGCAATGCTTTCATTCATCTTCAATTGCTCTGGCGAAGGCAGGGATTCAGCCCTTCAGTTCTCGCTTGATCTGGGTTGTGCTGATCTCCGGCGTGCGGGGCAGATACACCACCTCGACCCCCTCCTCCCGGAGGTAGTCGAACTTGCCCTTCCAGTCGTCTCCCATGACAAAAGTATCAATGTGATACTCGTGCATGTCGCTGCGTTTCTGCTCCCAACTCTCCTCCGGGATCACCAGATCCACATAGCGGATCGCCTCCACAAGAGCCTTGCGCTGCTCATAGGTAAAGTAACACTTCTTCTGCTTCTCATTCCAGTTAAACTCATCCGTGGAAACCACCACGATCAGATAATCCCCCAAAGCCTTGGCCCGGCGAAGCAGATTGATATGACCGTAATGCAGCAGATCAAAAGTGCCGTAGGTAATCACACGCTTCATTTCTGTTCCTCTCCGCCGCGCTTTGCGGCTGCTTCATTTTGACAGATATAATCGACCAGGGCCCGGGCGGCCTCGCCGGTCTCGAAGGTCTTGTAATAGTCCAGGATCTCCCGGGCGTTCGACGCGGCGCTCTCCTCGTCCCAGGTTTCGATGAGCGAGAGCAGCTCGCGCTGGTTATGGGCAATGCGGAAGGGAGTGTCCTCCATGCGGAAATAGAGCTGCCGGTCATCGGCGGTGTAGGCGGCATAGTCCTCCTGATACAGGAGCGTCCCCTTCCCTGCCAGCGCCAAATCTCCCGGGGTTGAGGAGTAATCTGTGATCAGCAGATCCGTGACGCAGAGGATATCCGCCATGTCCGGATAATCCGTCAGATCCACGATTCGTCCGTCATAGGACTCCCGCTGTTCCAGATGCGCGCCCACATGGCCCCGCTGGATCCCCTGCCAGAGGTACCCGGTCCTGCATTCCAGCGCGTCCAGCACCGAGGGCAGATCCAGTTCGCCCGCCTTCTGCTCCGCGCCGTGGAGGTGATCCCGATAGGTCGGCGCGTACAGCAGCACGCGCTTGCCCTGGTGAAGCCCCAGCTTTTCCCGGAGGCGGCTGCGCTTCTCCTCCGTCAGATGCAGCAGGCAGTCGTCCCTCGGGGTGCCTGCACGCAGCAGCTCCCCGTCGTAGTGCATGGCGGAGCGGTACTGCATCACGCCGTAATCCGAGCCCACCACGCCCAGATCGCAGAGCTCCGGCTCGATGATCCGGCGAAAGTAGTTCCGTTTGCGGAACTTCTCCATACTCTCCGTGGCGTCAAAGAGGATCTTCTTCATGCCCCGGTCCCCGTGCCAGGTCTGGATATAGCGCTGCCCTTTGCGCTTGAGCACACCGTTGGGCAGCAGCACGTTCACCACCCAGCAGGAGGCGGTGGCCAATTCCCGATACCAGGCAAAGGAGCCGAATTTTACGATCCTCACGTAATCCGGCAGCGTCTTCTTCGCCTTTTCCACATTGGCCATGCCCCAGACGATGGTCCACTCCGGATGCGTCTCATGAAGCTTTTCCGAGACGGCCCGGGGATTATCCCCATAGTTTTTCCCGTTAAAGCTCATGAAAACCGCTTTTTTCGGCTCGACCGGCCGGAGACTCGCCAGGCGCATGGGGATCCGGTATTTCAAAAATTTGCGTCCGTACCACAGGAAGGACGTCAGATAGGTGTTGATCAGCTTATCCTTCACGCTCATGATTTTTCCTCTTTCTTCGTCCGCTCTCGGACGCAGCCGCTTTCTTTCTGAGAGCTTCGGCCTGCATCGCAGAAGCAGCAGAACGAGCAGCGCGCCCAGCGCCGTTCCCAGCGTATTATGAAACAGATCGTCCAACTCAAACAGGCCCCGGGCCGTTAAGGCCTGCAAAAGCTCTCCCAGCAGGGACAGCGCCGCACCCAGGGCGATGGTTTTCCGAAAGCTGGGCCTGCGCTGCGCCATCATACAGAGAAGACCGAGAGGGATGAAGAGCAGCACGTTGAAAACGTCCTGGTGCAGTAGGTATATCCTCCCCTCGGCAATGGCCCGGTAGGACCAGAAGAGCCGCAGCGAAAAGCGCCGCTTCAACTTCTGGGTCCGGGCGAAGATCAACATGGCGGAGGACAGGCTCAGATACACGCTCAGCATCGTCAGCGCGGCACTCTGCCCGCGCAGGAGTCTCCCCCGCCGCTCTCCCTCGCGGCAGAGCAGATGGCAGGCACAGCCCACCAGCACGGCTGCCAGCAGCACTGGCGGGGTCAGGTAGTGTTTAAGAATGCCCGCGGCATAGGAGATCATAGGCTATCCTCAATCAGATTTTGGGTTTCAGTCCCAGCCTCAGACCTTTTTCAGCTTCTTTCGAAGGATCTTCAGCAGATCCTCGATCTCTCTCACCCGCAGCAGCTTCACCGCCGGCAGATACAGCGCTACGCCCACCGCGGCAGCCACGATCAGGCGGAGGAATACGTTCAGTTCCAGCAGACTCACCAGCGCCCAGGCCGCAAGGCAGGAGACGGCCGAGGCCAGCAGTACCTTCCCGAAGGTCAGAAGCAGCTGCTTCCACTCCAGTTCCACATGTTTCCGCACGAAGGCAAAGCGGATCCCCAAGGAGATCAGCGCGGCCAGCGAAGTGGCCAGAGCCAGGCCGTTGACGCCCATGAAATGTGCCAGGGTCAGATTCAGCGCCACATTGATGACCATGTTGATCAGAGCAATGATCAGAGGCGTACGGGTGTCTCCGAAGCCGTAAAACACATTGGTAACCACCGTGGAGCTTGCCACGAACAGCAGGCCCAAGCTATAGAAGGTGAACACGCCGGAGGTCAGGGCAACAGAATCCTCCTGGAAAGCGCCGCGCTCGAACACCGCCCGTACCAGGTCCTGGCTGAACAGCATGCAGGCGACGGTCACCGGGATCATCAAAAGCATGAAGATACTCAGGATCTTGGTCAGCAGCTTTTCCAGTTCCTCCAGCTTTTTATGGGAGATCAGCTCCACCATCTGGGGAAACAGCGCCGTGGCTACCGCCGTGGAGAGCAGGCCGCTGAAGACATTGGTCAGCCGATGGCCGTAATTCATGCCGGAGACCGCGCCCTCCGGGAACATGGAGGCCATGGCCCGGTCGATCAGAATGTTGATCTGGTGGACGCCCTCGGAGAGCAGCGCAGAGGGCAGGCGCTTGAGCATCACGCCGAACTCCGGGCATTTGAAATGAAAGTCCGGTTTGAAGCGGTAGCCCCAATTGACAAAGGGAAGCTCCACCAGCAGCCGCAGAAGCCCACCGACGACCAGCGCTACAGCCATAGCCCGGATGCCGAAACGATGGAAAAACAGGACAGCCGCCAGGATCACGGGGATATGGGTCGCTACTTCCCGGATCTGGCTGCCAAAAAACTTGTTGTGGCATTGGAGCATGGAGGCGTAGATGGCGGCGGCGATGATAAAGACATACATCGGCGCACTGATGCGCACCAACTCGATGCAGAGTCTCCTGGTCTCCCCCTCAAACCCGGGTGCTACCAGAGACACCACCGGACTCGCCAACAGGATGAGCAGGATAACGGCCGCAAAGGAAATCGTCGTAAAAAAGCAGATCATCTTATTGGCCAGTCCATCCGCGGCTGCCTGGTTGTTCTGCGAAAGCTTGTCCTTATAAATTGGCAGAAAAACCTTCCAGATGCCAACGCTCAGCATGGGATAGAGCACCTGCTGGATGCTGGCCACCATGTAGTAGGCGTCGCTCTGAAAAGTTGTACCCAGATAGCCGGCGTTGACGGCCTCGGACAAGAAGGCCGCCAGCTTCGCCAGTACGGAGACGAATACGATGACCAGCGTACCGCGAAAGATCCTCTTGCCGATATGGTTGGATTCCTTATGCTTTTCTTCCATAATTTCTGATCCTTTTGACCGGACTTGTGCAGACGCAGATGATCACGGACCGGCGCACACGCAGTCCGAAGGAAACGCGCAGGCGCATGGGTCCGGGCTCGATGACGCCGAGAAGCCGGATGTGCAAGGCGATTCTCTCCGCCCGGCAGCAGCGGGAACAGATCCCGATCCATCTTGCCATGTACTCGTCGCGTTTCAAAACGTGGAGCACAGCCAGGTGAGAGGCCGCAGCAAAGCCGCCGGAGGCCGGGCGCTCCGGGTTGATTCAGTTAAGCGTTTTTTCTTTTCTTCGCGCTGAAATAGAACAGGACCCCTATCCCGATCCAGGCAAGCAGGCAGAGATAGGACTCCTTCCCCAGAGAGCAATTGAACAGGGGGATGGGGACCAACAGCAGAACAATGAAGGCCAGGGACAGGAGCGTCCCCAGAATGCCGGTAAACATGATTTTCTTGTTGCCATCTTCCCGCGCAAAGCGAAATGCTGCCAGGGAAGAATAGCCGTAGCCGATAGCGGCACCGATGGAGGACATGTCCACGATCCAGCCCAGTGCCGTCCGCCCGAAGAAGGGGGCGAAGAGTGCGATTCCCAGGACGAAGAGGATCGCGTGGGCAGGGGTTTTGTACTTGCCGTGGAGCTCGCCGAACCAGGCGGGCAGGACCTTCTCCTTTGCCATGGAGTAGAGCAGACGGCTGGTGGCCATGTAGAAGCCCACGATGCCTGAGAGAATCGCGCCCAGGACGGCCACGCCCAGGAAGACCAGGCCCGCGGTTCCCAGCAGCTGATAGCCGGCATGGAAAGTAGGCAGGGACAGCAGACCGGACTGATTGGGCAGATCCTCGATATAAGCCGCCCAGTTGGCGTAGCCCTGGGGCACCACGGCTGCCGTCACCGTGTTCAGCACCACGTAGACCGCCGCTCCGAACAGGATGGACAGCACCATAATGGTTTTGGTCTTTTTCGGGGAGAACTTGAACTCCTCCGCCGCCTGGGGGATGGTGTCAAAGCCCACAAAGGCCCAGGGGGCCACCGCCACCACTGCCAGGCTCCCGGCCAGGCCGGATTTTCCCGGAGCAAAGCCCGGCTCCAGATTGCGGAAGGATGCCTGAGGGCTGAGGATCGCTGCCGCCGTGACGATCAGCACGCCGCCCACCAGGGCGAAGACCAGGCCGGTCTGAAAGACGCCCGTGAACTGCACGCCTCGGATACTCATGAAGGCGAAGATCAGCAGCGCCGCCACCGCAAGCAGGATCTCGCCGAAATAGATATCATAGCCCGCCACGGTATAATGGAAGCCCACCTGGAAGACGTTATTCATCAGGTTCCGGCCGATCAGCGCCAGGGCTGTGGCGTTAAGGGGAACGATGGCCAGATAGGACAGGCCCAGGAACCAGGAGCACACGAAGGCGTGCTTCTCGCCGAAGGCCTGCTGCGTATACGTAAACTCGCCGCCGGCCACCGGATACTTGTTGATCATGCAGTTGTAATTGAAGGCGATGACGATCATGATCAGGGCGGCGACACCCATGGCGATGGCTGTGCCCAAGGGTCCCGCCTTCCCGAGGAAGGTGTTGCCCGGCATCACGAAGGCGCCCCAGCCGATGATGCAGCCCAGGGCCAGGGACCAGACGTTCAGGGGTGAGAGTTTTTGCTCAAGCTTCACAGGGGCTTCTTTCATGCTGGATCCTTCTTTCTTCATTCACTCTGGCAGACGATTTGTCGTCCTCATCCCCCATTACTTGTGCGTCACGAAACGCATGATCTCGTCAAACAGCTCCGGATCCTGAATGAGAGGGCCCCCACCCAGTTGATGAAAATAGATCTCTGGAGTATCCAGATTCGCTTCGATCAGGATCGGCTCTCCTTCTTCCGTGACCGTCATATCCCAACCGATCAGGCGAAAATGCGGCACCCGGTAGTGAAGTCTGGTCACCGTTTCAACGATCCGGTCATAAAACGGAACCTCAAACCCCTTTACAGTCAATCCGTTCGGAAGCGCTGCATAGGGCCTCCAGTTCCGATCGTAGGCCGACTCCACCATGGTCCCTTGGGGCGTCAGCACGCAAGAAAGGCCGTTCGAGGTGTGGGGGTTGTCGATGCGACAGCCTTTCACGCCGATACGGACCAGCGAACTGAGCACCCTGGCTTTTCCTTTCCACAGCAGCGTCATCACCCGAACTGAATTGATCGAGTCAGGGTTCAACTCCGCCATTTTGTGGTGTTGACGCAGTACCCGCTGAACAACATAATCTCCGTCTCTGCTCTGAAGCGTCGAGAGAACGCTCTGCTTCCGGCTTTCTCCCTTACGATTGTCTAGAAATTCGATGTGCTTTCCGCCCTTGGAATCAATGCTGGGCTTAATGATCAATTCCGCTTCCTTTTCGCACAGAGCAGCGGCTTCCTCTGCTGTGATCGGGGAAAAGCTGTGGTCCAGAAACTGTCCGGAAACATTCCGAAGGATCACATCCGGCTGGCGGACCCCTTGGAAAATCAAGTCAATGTAGTTTTTGTCCTGAAACAGGGGCCAACCGAATCTGTCCAGTGAATTCATTTTTTGGCAGACCTTGCTGAACCAGAAGTCTGTCGGGATATAGTAGGGACTTGCGATCCCGTTGAGCGAGGCATAGTACTGCGCCCATTTGGGGTTGATTCTGCCATACGGTCTCCACACTTTTTGAATCGCCGAAGCGCTGACCTCAGGCAGGATAGGATTGATCCTGCTATTCAGGACAAAAGAATGCATCCTTCTAAATCCCCGAGCCTTCTGCAGCATCTTGCGTTTTCTCTCAAGCGTGTTCAGCGTTCTGTCAATACGTTTTCCAAGTTTTCCCATAACTATTCTCCCCGCCTGATACTCACTTTTCTATTTCTGACGCCAGATTGTTTGTCAATATGGAGCCTTGTCCGCACTTCGGGCTCCGCCTTCATGCCTTTTTGGCCGAAGAACTGCAGTCGTATCCCCGCAGACGATTCCTTCCGCCGAGGCCAGGCCTGCTCTCGTCATCGGCGGGCTCCAGCCGTTTCAGCGGCTCTATGGCAATAGCTCCCCGATCATTCTCGCAGGATGCAAAAGCTCATCCCTCTGTGTGGTTGGGAACCGATCAAATCAGGAATGGCAGTCCGGTTGCTTCTCATGGATCATCCGGATTTCGGAAATCCCCATGGTATCAAACATGCCGATCTCCCCATCAACCCCCGTAAGCGGGCCGCCGGGATACAAGCGCCGTTCGCGCTCAGAGCGTTCCCTGTTTCTTCGCAAGGGTTCTTTCCTCTGTGATCACGTAAATGAAAACAATAATACCCCAGTACAGGAGTCGTCGCATTCCGAAACCTGCTAAGCCGTAGGCATACATGGAAACGACGACCGCAAGATAGGTGTTGTCTGCCCTGATCTTTTTCAGGAGACGAACAGTAAACGCCGCAAGCGCATACAGGCCGACCATCCCCGCAGCCGCAATGACCTCCAAATAGGTATTGTGGTATTCGATCAATTCTTCCACCTTTCCGCGGGAATGCATCCCGGGGCCAAGACCTACCAGCGGACTCAGCATAAAGGTGTTTTTGATGTTGGAAAAGATTTTTAGTCTGCCCAGGCCGTTGGTATCCCCGGCGATCCAATCATATGCATAGCGGGCAATCAATTGATAAAACACTACTAATACGAGGAAAGTCAGAATGCCCTCCACCAGGATGACCCGGAAATGGCGCCCGGCGCCGAAAAGACGGTTGTTAAAGGCCACATACAGCTCGATGAGGATGCCCAGGACCAGCGCCAGAAGCGCAGTGGAGGACTCCGTCGCCAGCAGGATGGTCCCGGAAGCGATCATCAGGATCACGGAAAACAGCATGTTCCTGTGCAGGATGAACTCACGGAGCAGGATGAAAAAGATCCCGCACATCATGATTGCAATCTGATGGGGATTGGTTCCTCCCGCACTGTAACGATGGTAATACCAGAGCGGAGCACCGAGGAAGGTCCCGCGCCCTGCACGGGCCAACACATAGAGCACGATGTTCCACAACGCCGCCAGATACGCGAAGGTCCTCAGCATCCTCTCGTTGTACTCGAAGGTATTGCACCGCAGTCCCTCATACAGGCCGATGGACACGAACATCATGTAGATCCAGGTAAACCAGCCGGAGAGAACGACCTCCTCCCGGGCAACAAAGAGGCCCCAGATCGTTCCCAGGGCCATGGACCCCAAGAACAGACCGAAAAAACGCAGGATCGCAGTGTCATGGATTTTCAGACGGGGGATGTACTTCAGGCACCAAATCAGGACCAGCACCTCAGCCGGGCCTATCTTCCAGATGCGCAGGCCGGTCATCGGCGCCAGAATCAGGCCGATGATCAGCAGCCAATCCCAGCGAAATATTTTTATTTTGGAAATCGATACTCTACTATTCCGCATCTCTTATCCTTCGTCAAGCATCCTGATAAGCTTTCAAATCGAAATCCATTCCAAATCGGAAATCCGCCTCGTCCGGCGTAAACTGAACGTACCCGCTCCAGGGGTAGAAGGTGAGCTCGCCAAAATACACTTTGCCGCAGACGCTGTAAAGATCGACCCGCACAAAGGGGAAACCCTCCGCCAGCTTCTCTGCCGTTTTCAGCATCTCCTCCAAATTCTCCGGACGGAAAATCTCCCGATCACAGGCCGGGCAGTCGCTGGTGATGTGCAGATTGTTCCAATCCCGGTCATAGAAATTGCGCTTGTGGCCAACATAACGATCCGTATCTACCACAATGGTCTCCGCATGGCCGTTGTAGCAGAGAAACTTAAAGTCGTTGATCCCCGCTTCCGGGTGCTGCTCATTCAACAGCAGCTCCTCCACCACGATCCCAGGTTCCAGGCCGTAATAAGCCCATTCCCGGCCGCCGCTGCGGGGCAGCTTTTTCACCGGGCGCAGCTTTTCCTTCGCGTCCTCAATATCCAGCTTGGATTTGTCCGGGCAGACGATGACGTTCAAGCCGCCGCCGCCGTTGGTGGTCTTGATGACGAAGCTGTCCGGCAGTGCGTCCCAGTCCACCTGGTCCACCGTTTCATAATGAGCCAGCAGCGGGATCAGCGTCTCCCCCAGGCCCTTGCTTTTTACGTAGTCCCGCACGGCATACTTGTCCGCACAGACATGCATCAGCGGGTTGCGATAGTGGAGCTTATACCATTGCAGCTTCTCTGTGAAACGCTTCGGTTCCTCCAGGTTCAGGCTGCGTCCGGTCTTGATCCAATACTGGAGACGAAGCATCTGTTCATCGGGAATAAACCGCAGCAGACGCAGGATCTTTCCCCGCATTTTTCGTGACTTGATGATTTTCTTATAATTCATGGGGCAATTCCTTCAAATACTTATCGATCACGATCCGGCGATCAAACTCTCTCTCCACCTTGGCACGGCCTGCCAGACCCATCTGCCGCCGCTGCTCTCTGCTCATAGTCAAGAAGCGCTCCAGCTTCTCTATCAGGTCGGCGCTGTCTTTCTGCCGCACCACGAAACCGTTCACTCCGTCCTCAACGATCTCCCGGCAGCCGGGACGGTCCGTGGTAATAATGGGGCGTCCGCAGGCGCAGCTCTCCAGCAGGACGTTGCTCATCCCCTCGGGATAATAAGTTGGATGGACCGTGCATTGACAAATGGCGTGGATGGCAGCGATATCGTTGACGCGGCCATGATAGATCACGGTCCCCTCCTGCTGCTTGCGGGCAATCAGCTCCTCATAGCTCTGCTCACAGCCGCCGCAGATATGAAAACGCGTTTCCGGATGACGGGCCCGGATCGCCTCCGCCGCCTCCAGATACTGGTCGATGCCCTTTTCCCGGATAATGCGGGCGATAAACACGAAATCCACGGACTCCCCATCGGGATAGGGAAGCACGGAAAAGCGCTCCAGATTCACGCCGGAGCCCGGCAGCAGATCATAGGGTCCCTTGACCACGCCGCGGCGCAGCAGGAAGTCCCGGTTCTCGCTGTTCTGGAAATAGACCTTCTGGGCCTTGCGCAGTCCCCAGCGATAGAGGGCCAGGGTAAGCTTCTGCATGGCGCCGCCGTTTTCCACTGCAGTGCCAAGTCCCGTGATATTGGCAACATAGGGGATGCCCAGGGATGCGCAGGCCATGCCGGCGTACACATTGGGCTTGATGGTATAGGTGAAAACGATGTCCGGAGCGATCGCGCGAATCTGCTGTTTATATTTCTTCAGCAGCGTCAGTTCCTTGATCGGGTTCGTACCGTGGCGATCCAGCTGCATTTCCACGAATCGGCAGCCCATAGCCTCCAGGCTTTCCCGGCCGCCGTTATCGGAGGCCAGGACCGTCAACTCGCAGCTTTTGGACAGCGTCTCGATCAGCTCACGCCGGAAATTCAGAAGTCCCGCAGACACATTGCTGACCAGCAGCACCTTGTTTTTCACGCTTCCGCTCCCCTCTCCGGCAGTCTTCGAATCGCCAACTCGTTGTATTTCATCATGTAGACGCCATCTTCATAAGCGCCGATGACAGGCGCGTTGGCCCTGCCTGCCAGATTCTCAAGAATCAGCTTCATATGATCGCAGCCGCAGGCATAGGCGTGAGGATAGCCGCCGCCAAAGCGGGGGTTCACCTCGGAGATATAATACTCTCCGTTCACGTCGAAAATATCAATGTCGATCTGGCCCCGGAATCCGGCCTCCTTCACAAAGCGCTCGATCAGCGCAAAGAGCCGCTCGTCCCGGAAGGATACCGCCTTGTCCGTCTCCCCTGCCCGCATTTTCAGCTTCATTTTGGTAAAGATGGAGACGATCTCGCCGGAGACCATGTCGATGTAAACGTCCGCGCCGATCTCCTGACCATCCAGGAACTCCTGGATCATCAGGTCCGACTCGTGACGGAAAAGCAGTCCCACCGTCTCACAGTCAAAAACCTTGGAGATGGAAATGCTGGCGCTGCCCCTGGCAGGTTTGACAAACACGGGGAAAGAGATCTTCCCCGCGTCCATCGCTTCAAAAAATGCCTCCCGATCCATCCAAGAGCTAGCGCAGCGGTAGCCGTGTTCCCTGAGCCAGCCATACATGGCAAACTTGTCCAGCGACAGCTCGCACAACTCATAGGACGAGCCGATCACCTTCACGCCCAGAGCGGCAAAATCCGTCTCATGGGCGGCCAGGAGACTCAGCTCCGGGTCGATCAGAGACAGAACGCCGTCGATCTGCTCTTTCCGGCAGATGTCGTAAATCACGTCCAGATAGCCTGGATCGCTCATCCGGGGAACGATATGAAAGGCGTCCGCCTCGTAAATAGCTGGAGCCAGCGGGCTCATGTCCGTAGCAATGACCCGTCCCTTTCCCACCAGCGCATGCCGGAAATACTGCACGATCTTGTTGCGCGTTCCGGCGCTGCAAATCAGAATGTTCATGCTTTCCTCCCCAGAGGTCACAGATTTCTCAAATCGTCAAAAAACAGAGGAGTTCCGCCGGTGTGAAGGAAGAGAACAGTTTTCCCCTGGATCTTGTGTCCCGCCAGATATCGCTCCATCCCGAGAAACGCTTTTCCTGTGTAGGTGCTGTCCAGAGGAACGCCCCAACGGATCATGACTCGTCTGACGGTATCCAGGATCTCCGGCTCCGATTTTCCGTAGCCCGCTCCAATATAGTCATCAAGAAAAACAGTCGCGCGCTCCACCGCCTCGGGCGCAGCGGTCATTCCCCTGGCCGTCAGATAGGAACGCGCGCTCTCCAAAACCACATCCCGCCCCCGCGGATTGCTGCGGGCGATACTGATCCCTATGATTTCCCGTTCTTCGCCGTGCAGAAGCTTCCCGCTGATCAGCCCCGCCTGGGTCGTGCCGGTTCCGGAAGCTAAAAAAACCATATCGAAATGCACGCTCTGCTCAGACTCAAAGGCCCGGATTTCATCGTAGCAGCGCACATATGCTTCGGTCCCCAGGTTCCCGTGTCCGCCGCCCTGAATGAAATAGGGCCGTCTCCCCTGCTTCCTCAAGGCGGCAAGCGTCTCCTCGATCGTATCATGGACCCTCTCCACAGGTACGGTGATCAATTCAGCCCCGAAAAGCGCCATCATCCGGCTGTTAAATGTCTCCTCCGAAGACTCGGCAGGGCCAATAATCGTACAGGGCAGGCCCCGGGCGGCGGCCAGATTCGCCACCACTCGACAGTGGTTGGAATGGCTGCTGCCGTAGGTCACGACCCAGTCATAGCCGCCCGCGTCGATCTCCCGGAAAAAAAGCTCCGCCTTGCGGGCCTTGTTGCCGCCGAAGGAAACCGGGAGAAGATCCTCCCGCTTTACGAACAGGCGGTTATTCTTGTACTCACCCAGATCTTGTACAGGTGTCATTTTCTTACTCTTTCAGACCGTCAAATACTGTTTTAATCGTTCCGAATAATATCCTGATATCAAAGAGTATATTGAACTTTTCAATATACTCGAGGTCAATTCTTATCCTGTCATCCCACGAGGTTTTACTTCTTGTAGAGATCTGTACGAGTCCCGTCATTCCCGGTCTCATCTGAAATCTCGGTTTCGCCCATTCGGGATAGCTTTCATAACCGTTGTATGGATGATATGTGACAGGGGGACGTGGTCCAACAAGCGCCATATCGCCTTTGAGCACATTCACAAGCTGCGGCAATTCATCCATACTGGTTGCACGGAGAAAACGACCGACCTTTGTAATCCGAGGATCCCCTTTTCCGTCAATTTTCACTCCGGTTCCAATCTTCTCGGCGTTTACGACCATCGTGCGGAACTTAATGATCTTGAATGCCTTCCCGTTCCTGCCAAGCCTTTCTTGGAGGAAGAAAATCGGTCCTTTTGATGATGTCTTCACCAAAACAGCGATGAGCAAAATAAACGGGGAAGCAACGACCAAGGCAACAGCACTGCACAAGATATCAAAGAACCTCTTTAAGGCCAAATTGAGCGTTCTCATACGTTATTTCCTTTCAATCTTCCCAGTAGACGCCCTCCGGGAGTCGAAATTCATCTCTATATGTGCCGAGGATATACCTGTCCAGGGGCTTGCCGTCTCTCATCAGATCATATCGAAGATAACCCTCCACATGGGCTCCGAAGTTGAAATTCATTCTCAGCGACGGCTCGTTTCCGACCTCAATATAGGTGACGACCTTGTTCAGCTTCAGGACCTCAAAGGCATGTGCCAAAATCAGGATCGACGCTCGTGTACCCACGCTTCTTCCTTTGATGCTTGGATCGCCGATCACCGTATATTTCTCCGCCTTTGCGTTTTTCAGATCGATACCCAGCAAACCGATAAGGCCAACGGGCTCGCCCATGAACTCAATGACAGTATCGAGCCGGTCTTTTCTGTCTTTAACCTTTTCAAACCACTGGCACGTCTTTTCATATTCAAGCGGAAGATCATAATGCAGAAACTGGTTGTTCGCCGAGTTGTTGATCCATTTTATTTTGTTTGGAATATCTTCAAACTCAAACTTTCGAAGCGACAGATCATCATATCTAAACATCTTTCATCCACTCTCTGTTCAGGATCAATTATCGGTATCCGCCCAACACGAGCCTGCTGCCCGGCTAAAAGCAGAGCAGGCTAATCTCGTTTGTATTACTGAAAAACTCACTTCATTTTTCCATAGAAGCCGGATCAGTTTTCTGCTCTTTCAACTTGTTTTCAAAAAAAGATTATTGGAAAAGATGCCATACGGAAAGAAGCTAACAGCCGTCTGGTTTGCTGACGGCCTTCGCTTCTCACGATCTCTTTGTCATTTTAAGGAGTTCTTCGTACCTTTTTCTCTTGCCGCCATTTCCGGCAATCTGGATTACATTGACCATACCTCTGGGATTTGCCTCTACCAATTTGAACCCATCTTCACATATTGCGACATCCCAGGCGACATAGTTGAGCTCAAAATCTTTTGCCATTGATACAATGAACTCTTTCAGTTCCTTCCACATAGGGACGGCAAAAGAAGTAAATACCACTCCTGAAGGTGAATTCGAAGTCCTTCTTCCATACATGTCCTCTGCCAGATCGATCACGCGGCCATTATCAAGGTTTATTGCGCAAACCTGACCGCCGGCAGAATAATTATCAATAACGTCCTTCCCGTTTCCAATTCTCAATGCCGCTCCAATAAAGTGGATCTGGCCTTTATCCTTTAATGTGAAAACCCGCAGCGTATTCACACTTGCCGGAGTAAGGCTTGCCATTTCATGATGCTGCATAATAAGCTCATCAAACAGCCCGCCGTCTTTGATCAAGGAAGCTATTTCATCATCCGATGTCGTTTCTGTATCAACAACCCGAATTCCAACGCCGCAGCTCTGATTATTCGGTTTATAAAGGAAACGCTTATGCTTTGCAAGGAACTGCTCCAGTTCTTCTTTCGAGCAATTCTCGGGGTACAGAACGTCTCTGCCTAAATATGCCCGCAAACGATCATACATCACGTTTTTATTCTTCCGATATTTTGATATGGTCTCGGCAGAATCTACTGTGAAAATGAATTTTTTTGAAAGTCTCCAGGTCATGTATTCTTTTTTCTCGGAAAACGAGTGTTTTATCATGGAGAGTTCAAAATGATCCGTAAGCGTAGCGCCAAAAATGATATAGTCAATAATCACTCCAAAGAAATGATGAATGTACGCAAGCACTGACGGCTTTTTGCCCAGACTGATCTCCAGTGAACGACGAAATCTCTCAATCAAGTGTGCCATGCTTTTCTCCACTATAACAGGTTTTTTCCTATTCAAAGCACCTGCGGATGATCTCGATGATCCGATCCTGCTGCTCTGCCGTCAGCTTATTGTCGCTGGGCAGACACAGGCCGCGGCGGAAAATGTCCGCGCCCACATCCTCGCCCAGGCTGATGAAATCGTGGCCCCTGTAAATGGGCTGCATGTGCATGGGCTTCCAAATGGGCCGGCCCTCGGCGTTAAAGGCGGCCATGGCCTCCAGGATCTCCGTGGGGCAGCTCCTGCCCGGCGCGGTCCAGTAATCCGCCCGCAGATCGGTCCTCTCCTGGCGGCACATGGCGGCTGCGTCAATCAGCAGACAGCTGAGCCAGAAGTTTGGAACGCTGTTTTCGGCGTCAAAAGGATTCATGAGAACGGGCAGGCCCTTCAGTCCCTCCCGATAACGCTCATATATCGCTCTCTTTTGGGCGATATGTTCCTCCAAATGGGGGATCTGCCCGCGCACTACGCCGGCGACGATGTTGCTCATCCGATAGTTGTAGCCCATCTCCGAGTGCTGATACCAGGGAGCGGGGTCCCGAGACTGAGTGCTCCACTTGCGTACCTGTCTGGCGTCCCCCTCCGAATCACAGAGGAGCATACCGCCGGCAGAGCCGGTAATGATCTTGTTGCCGTTGAAGCTGATGACGCTCTCCGTGCCGAAGCAGCCGGTCTGCACGCCCTTGTAAGCGGCGCCCAGAGACTCCGCCGCGTCCTCCACGATCATCGCGCCGTGGGCTTCACACACCGCACGCAGCTCGTCGATCTTCCCTGGCGTGCCGTAGAGGTGGGCAACCACCACCAGCTTGACATCCGGATACTTTTGGAAGGCGCGCTCCAGCGCCTCGGGATCCATGTTCCAGGTGTCCCGCTCGGTGTCGATGAACACCGCCTCGCCGCCCTCATAGGCCACCGGGTTCACCGTGGCGTCAAAGGTCATGTCAGAGCAGAAAACCTTCCGCCCTTCCAGGCTGCCGTGACCCGTCTCCGGCTGGCCGTAGAGCTTAATGCCGCAAAGACGGGTGGCCAGATGAAGCGCAGCTGTGCCGCAGCCTAATGCGACCGCATAGGGGCGGCCGATTTTTTCCGCAAAGGCACGCTCCACCGCGTCAATATTCGCGCCGATGGTAGACACCCAGTTGGTCCGGATCGCTTCATCTACAAAGAACTGCTCCTCCCCGTGCATGGTAGGCGAGGAGAGCCAGGCTTTTGCAGAAAGCGGTTCGATCCCGCGAAAGCGCATATCCTGATAGTAACGCTCGTTTTGCATAAAAATCCCTCTTTTTTACGCATCTATAACATAAGAAGTTTATCACCAGACCAGTCTTTTGTCAATATAAAGTGCCCTCGTCGAAAGATGAGACAAAACCTGTTTTTCCTGCTTTTTTACGTCGAAATAAATCCAATTCCGCAAAAAACAGTCATATTCCGGAATAATTGTCTGTAATTTGACATTTCGCTGCTCTTTGTTTGGCGGCGATGGTGCAAAAAGCCTGTATTCTGGCCGTCTTCCGCTTAAAAAATGCCGGAATCGTTGAAACGCATGCTGTCTCCCGGCAAAAGCGCAAGCACGGCGGCTCCATGGCAAAAGGCGTCTGAATTTCCGTCTCCCGCACCGCATCGAAGCCGGGCGAAACTCTGCCCTGCAGGAAATGCAGCCTGCCGCAATAAACTGTCCGAGGAAACGCGATGGCATACCCGGTTTGGAAATCCAGGCCCTTGTCTGTGGGCTCGCCGCCAAACTTCACCCGGAAACCGGAAAGGCGAAGCATGCTTTCCAAGCCGCAGCTGAAAAAAGCCTCTGTTTTCCCATTTGAGAAAACAGAGGCAAATAGACTTGCCGCTTCCAGGCTCAGGCGCTGACAGATACCGTCTCCCGCGGCAGATCCGCGTGTACGGGCGCAGCTTCCACCGGCTTGTCCTCCCCCGCGGGGTGGTAGGTGGACACCATGCTCTCCACCACGGCGCGGATATCCTCCCGGTTGGCGTAGGCCGCCTCCATAAGCGGATCCATCTGCCGCAGGAAGGTATCGGCGTCGAAAGGGATGGGGCTGCCGATATGAATGAGGTCGTTGGGTGTCTTCCGCAGGCCCTCCTCCGCCATCAGCTTCTCCTCATAGAGCTTTTCGCCGGGGCGCAGGCCGGTATATTCGATCTTGATGTCCTTGTCCGGGACAAAGCCGGACAGGCGGATCAGATTCCGGGCCAGGGTGTCGATCTTCACCGGGCTTCCCATATCCAGCACAAAGATCTCGCCGCCCCGGGCGTAGGTACCGGCCAGCAGCACCAGACTCACCGCCTCGCGCACGGTCATGAAATAGCGGATGATATCCGGGTGGGTCACCGTGACGGGGCCGCCCCTGGCGATCTGCCGCTTGAACACCGGCACCACGGAACCGTTGCTGCCCAGGACGTTGCCGAAGCGCACCGCCACGAACTCCGTGCGGATCTCCTCCGGCCGCAGGAGGCGGCGCTCCTCCGCGTCCGTCTCCTTGCCGCCGTGGGTGAAGAGCACCGGGATATCATAGGGCCGTCCCTCCCGCACCTTGCGGTCAAAGGTCTGGATCACCATCTCGCACAGGCGCTTGGAGGCGCCCATGATGTTGGTGGGGTTCACGGCCTTGTCAGTGCTGATGAGCACAAAGCGGCGGCAGCCGTGGATCATGGCGGCGTAAGCCGTCTTGTATGTACCGATGACGTTGTTCTTGATGGCCTCGCAGGGGCTGTCCTCCATCAGGGGGACATGCTTGTGGGCCGCCGCGTGGTAGACCACATCCGGCCGATACTCGGAGAAGACCTGCTCCAGCCGGCGGCTGTCCCGCACGGAGCCGATGAGGGTCACCAGATTCAGCTCCGGGTACTTCTCCCGCAGCTCCAACTGGATCTCATAGGCGTTGTTCTCATAGATGTCGAAGATGATGAGCTGTCTGGGATTGTGGGAGGCGATCTGCCGGCAGAGCTCGCTGCCGATGGAGCCGCCGCCGCCGGTGACCAGGATGGTCTTCCCCGCCAGGAAGTTGAACACGTCCGTCATATCCGCCTGGATCGGGTCGCGGCCCAGCAGATCCTCAATGGCCACGTCCTTCATGGCGCCCACGGTCACGCTGCCCTCCACCAGCTGGTAGATCCCGGGCAGCGTCTTCATTTCGCAGCCGGTCTCCTTACAGACGTCCAGAATGTCCCGCCTGGCCTCCGCCGAGGCGGAGGGGATGGCCAGGTAGATCCGGTCGATCTTATATTTCTCGCAGGCCAGCAGGATATCCTCCCGCCCGCCCACCACGGGCACGCCCTCCACGTAGCGGTTCCACTTGTTGGGGTTGTCGTCAATGATGCAGCAGACCTTGTCCCGGCTCTCGTTGGACTTCATCAGATCCCGCAGGATCAGCTGGCCCGCGGAGCCGGCGCCGATCAGCATGACCCGATGGAGCGCGGTGTTCTGCTTATCCCGCCAGCTCCGCAGGAGCAGCACAAAGCGATAGGCAAAGCGAGCCCCGGTGACCAGAACGGTCTGCAGAACGATGCCCATGGCGTAATAGGAGATGGGCATGCGCAGGAAGAACAGCGTGATCCCCACGATATGGAACACACCGGTGATTGTGTTGACCACCAGGCTCCGCTCCAGCTCATGGAAGCTGGCAAAGCGCCAGATGCTCAGATACAGCTTGCCGACCCAGAACGTCAGCACGCAAAAAACCGTATAGAAGGGCGCAAAATGCATCCAGGCCTGCAGGTAATCCGCCCGAATGGCAGAAAACTGGCAGTCAAAACGGAGCCACAGGGCGCCAAGGAAAGACACGTTCACCGCGGCGACGTCAAACAACAGAAGCAGCACGGAAATTATCTGCCAGTGCGCGATGCGGGGCTTTCGGATGAACTTGTCCTGGTTTTTCTTCTGCATACTCTTTCACCGTTTCTCACGATACTTTTTGCTGTATCATATCATATACGCTTGCGGAATTCAACCGATTCTGCGCAGAAATGAATAGATTTTGTAACCAGTTTTGAGACAAATTGTCTTCCTTTTCCCGTGCTTTCCCCAGAAATCGGGCGCTGGAAAAGCGCCCACCACCGGGACAGGCGGCGCGAAAGGAGTCTTTCGCGCCGCCTTTTCCCTTTGGGCGGGCGCCTGTGCGGGCCGGATCCGGGATTTTATCGGAAGTTCGCCTGATAGATGTGCTCCGCCAGGGGCGCTGAGGCAAAGTCCACCACGATCCAGCCGGAAAGATCCTCCAGCTCCATCAGCTTCGGGTTCAGCTCTCTGGCGAAGCCGTAGGGGTGTCCGTAGGTCGCCGTGCCCTTGGTGCTCAGAAAGTGGATCGCGACGCTGCCGTCCCCGGTCTGCGCCTCCTTCATGGCTGTGGTGAAGGCCGTCCACTTCTCCTCGACGGGGTACTCGAAGCGATCCTGCACCCAGAGGGTGAAGCCGTCCTTGTCCTCCCGGGCCGCGTGGTCAGTGAGAACCTTGTGGCCGCGCTGCTCCGCCCAGCCGATATAGATGCCCGCCTCTTTTCCGAGTCCGGCCTCGTCTTCATAGCGGCGCAGCAGCACAAGCCTGCCTCTGGCCTCACCCAGGGTAGGGATGGTATCCGTCAGCAGCCAGCGCTCCGGATCCTTGCTGATCGTGTCGGACAGGATGCCTTGGATCTGGTCAGTGGGCTCCTCCTTCTTCTCCTGCTTCACCACAAAGAGGATGGTCTCCGTCGGGTGCGCGTCCAGGAAGGCGTAGCAGTCCTCCAGGACGGCGTCCAGGCTCAGAACCTCGCTCCAAGGCATAGGGCCCGTACGGCAGTTGGCAAAGCCGTGCACCAGCTTCAGGCTGTCCCCGTTCAGGGCCAGGCGGATATCCAGGTAGCGGAAGCCGGCCTCAAGCTGACCGGCAATATCCTTTGCCTGGCATTTGCCGAAAATCGCAAACTGGACGTTTCGGGTGGCGCTGTCGTGCGTGCCGGGGATCACGATGGCGCTGAGAGGCGTGCTGTCCTCCAGAGCGGCCATCCAGTCGGCGCTCCCCTCCACAGGGGTCTGATCGCCCGTCTCCATCAGGGGGATCACGTACAGGGTCAGCAGCGCCAGCAGGATCAGCGCCAGCAGCGCGCCCAGGATCCGCAGGACGATCCGCCCCGCCCCGACCTTCTTCTTTTCCGTCTTCTTTTCTGATCTCCTGCTCATATGCGTTCTCCTCCTCATAGATTTCACTGACAACGATCTAAAACCTATAACCTATAACCTAGGCCCTACATCCCCTCCAGCTTTACCCGGAAGGAGATGCGCCGCGGGGTCTTTACGCCGTCGAACTGTACCACGTAGGCGGCCTTGGCCGTGTCGAGCTCCGTGACGGTGCCCGGGCCCAGGATCTCGTGCCGTACCCGGTCGCCCACGGCAAAGGCCGCGGCGGGCCGTTTCTCCGGCAAAAGCCGTTCGCTTGCGGCGATGTACTCCCGGGCGTCCCGGATCAGCCCCTCCTTGGGCGGGGCGGTAAAGGCCAGGAGCGCCGGATCCACGTCCAGCAGGAAGCGGGAGGGGTAGCGAGGCGAGCCGTCCAGGTTCCGCCCCTCCGCTTCGGAGAGGTAGAGCTCCTTCTCGGCCCGGGTGACGGCCACGAAGGCCAGACGCCGCTCCTCCTCCATGCCGGGCAGGGTACTGGTGCGGCCCGAGGGGAAGATCCCCTCGTTCATGCCGCAGAGGAACACATAGGGAAACTCCAGCCCCTTGGCGGCGTGGACGGTCATGAGCTTGACCTTGTCTCCCCCGTCGTCGGCGTCGGCGTTGGTGAAGAGGGCCACGTGGCTCAGATAGTGCTCCGCCATGGCCTCCTCGCCGCAGCTTGTCTCATACTCGTAGACCGACTGCTTCAGCTCCGCCAGATTGTCAAGCCGCTCCTGGCTGCCCTCGGTGCGCAGCATCCGCTCGTATCCGCTCTTGTCCAGCAGCTCGCTCAGCAGCTCCGAGACGGGACGGTCGGCGCAGCCCTGAGAATAGCTCTCCACCAGGGAGATAAACTTCAGCGCGCCGGTGCCCTTGAAGAGCTCCTCGTCCACGCTGCGGCAGAGGGCCTGGTAGAGGCTGCAGCCCTCCCGCTCGGCACGCTGGCGCAGGAAGGCCATCCGCCGCTGGCCCAGATTCCGCTTGGGCACGTTCACGATGCGTGCGAAGGAGAGATCGTCCTTGTAGACCGCCATGCGCAGGTAGCTCAGGGCGTCCTTGATCTCCCGCCGGCCGAAGAAGGGCACGCCGCTGTAGAGGGCGTAGGGGATCTTCCGTTTGCGGAGGATCTCCTCCAGCTTGTTTGAGAGATAGTGGGCCCGGTAGAGCACCGCCATATCCCGAAAAGCGACGCCCCTGTCATGCAGTTCAGCCATCTGAAAGGCGATCTGCTCCGCCTCGGCCTCCGCGTTTGGCGCAAAGTGGCAGAGGGGCAGAGGCCCGCCCGGGAGAGTCGGAAGCAGATCCTTCTTGATCCGGCTCCGATTCTTGTCGATGAGGGAGTTGGCCGCCGCCAGGATCTGTGGCGTAGAGCGATAGTTTTCCATCATCAGGATGGTTCTGGTTCCGGGGTGCTTCCGGTCGAAGTCCAGCAGGAAGCGGACGTCCGCCCCCCGCCAGGTGTAGATGGTCTGATCCGGGTCGCCCACGATAAAGAGGTTTTTATGGTAGGCGCAGAGGGCCTCCATCAACCGGTACTGGGGCGGGTCGATGTCCTGGAACTCGTCGATCATGATGTACTCCAGGCGCCGCTGCCACTTGAGGCGGATCTCCTCGTTCTGCTCAAAAATGTACAGCGTCACGAAGATCAGATCGTTGTAGTCCAGGCCGAAGCACTTTTTCTCCTGATAGAGGTAGCCGTAGAAGATGATATCGTCCACGCTCCCGGCCCGCTCATACTTCGCCCGCAGCTCCTCCAGAGACATCCCCACCAGATCCAGGTAGTAGTCCGGCCGCTTGATCCCCTTCTGGATCTCTATCATGTCCCGGGCCTGGGAAAAGGTCTTGTCCCGCAGGCTCAGCCCCCGCTCCTCGTAGATGATCTGGAGCATGGCGTCGATGTCCGCGTTGTCCAGCACCAGGAAGCTCCTGGGGTACTGCACCGCAAAGCTCTCCTCCTGCAGCACCGTAACGCAGAAGCCGTGGAAGGTGTTGATGAAGCCGGTGTCGTTGTCCCCGGTCAGGTTGTGGATGCGCTGACGCATCTCGTTGGCGGCCTTGTTGGTGAAGGTGACGCAGAGGATGTTCCCCGGCAGGATGCCCATCTCGTTCACCAGGTAGGCGAAGCGGTGGCTCAGGGCCCGGGTCTTGCCGGAGCCGGCCCCGGCAATGACGCGGACATAGCCCTCCGTTGTCGTGACCGCCTCCCGCTGGGCGGCGTTCAGCATACTCAAATCCATGGTGTTATCCTCACAAGAGAATTTATGCGCTTATTTTATCACGAACGCCCCTTCTCTGCAAGAGAGAAGAGGCGTATCTCGCGTAAACTATTTTATTCCTCGTCGAAGCCGCCGGCCAGGAGCCGGGCCGCCATTTTCCGGGTGCCCAGGACCCAGACCAGATCGTCCTTCTGGATGGTCATATTCACATCCGGCTGGAGGATGGGCAGGCGGCTGCGCTGCAGGCCCAGGATCATGCAGTCGTACTTCTCCCGCAGGCCGCTGCTTCGGATGCTCTTGCCCTGGAGTTCCGAGGCCTTGTCCACCGGGATGACCGTGGCGTAGAGATGGGCCGCGTCCCCCTCCTGGCTCTCCGTAAAGGCGCGCAGGGTAGGCGCTTCCGCCTGTTCGGGCAGGTTCAGACTCAACCGCAGGGTCCGCAGATCCTCTCGACGCCCGATGACCAGCAGCCTGTCCCCCGCCTTCAGCTCCACATTGCCGGAGGGCATATTCAAATGCTTTTTGCCCCGCAGGATCCGGATCACGTTCACGTTGAAGCGGTGGCCCCAGTCCAGCTGCTTCAGAGTCTTCCCCGGGATCTCCCCGCCGCAGTCCAGCTCGTCCACAAAGAGCTTTTCGTCCAGCCATTCGGTGTTCTCATCGTCCCGCTGGAGGTTGCGCTCGTTGAAATTGGCCATGAACTGGGCCTCGGCGGAGATATAGGCCGAGGAGAGCCAGCCCGTGCGGGAGATCACCGCCACCGCCAGGGCGATCACCGGCAGCAGCCACACGCCGCTGACGCCCAGCAGGGTCTGCACCGGGAAAAAGGCGATCAGCACGATCAGCAGATAGCGCAGAGCGGTCAGCGTGATGAGCGGAAGCCGGTTATAGCGGTTTTTCACCCAGAGGGTCGTGTATTCCGTGGAGTGCAGATCCAGCATGGGCCGCACGAAAAGGGCGATGCCCAGCACGCAGAAGGCCACGCAGACCGGTCTGATAAAGCTGTGGTCCAGAGGCGTTTTTTCCAGCAGCGGCTGGAGCACGAACTGACCCAGCAGGGTCACGCCGGCCATCAGCACGCCATAGAGCGCCGTGACCTTCACATAGCGGCGCAGGAATTTCAGCCAGTCGCTGTCCTGCTCCCGGCTGCCCGCGTCCTCCCCCGTGTAGCGCTCCAGCTTTTTCGAGAGCTTCCCGGGCAGCAGCTTGCTCAGGCCGGCGTAGATCTTGTCCGCGTTCTTGATAAAAAAGGGCGTTGTCAGGGTGGTAAGGATGGAGACGGCCACCACGATGGGATAGACCTTGCTCTCGATGACGCCCAGGCCCATGCCCAGCGAGGCGATGATGAAGGCAAACTCGCCGATCTGCGCCAGGGAGCAGCCGCAGTGGACGGCCTTGGACAGGCTCTGTCCCGACAGGAGCACACCCAAAGAGGAAATGATGAGCTTGCCCAGGATGGTCACCGCCGTGAGGATCAGGATCGGGACGATGTAGCGCACGATCATGGCCGGATCCAGCATCATGCCCACCGACAGGAAGAAAACCGAGCCGAAGAGATCCTTGACGCCGGAGGAGAGATGCTCCACCCGCTCGGCGTGCACCGTGCCCGCCAGCAGGGAGCCAGCCAGGAAAGCGCCCAGAGCCGAGGAGAAGCCCAGCTTCTCCGCCAGCAGCACCATGCCGAAGCAGACGCCCAGGGAGGCCAGCAGCAGGGTCTCGTCGTTCATGTATTTCTCCGCACGGCGCAGGAGCGTGGGCAGGATGTAGATGCCCAGGATCAGCCACAGGGCCAGATACAGCACCAGCAGCCCCAGCTGCAGGGCCAGCGCGCCGCCGGAGATGTTCTGGCTGACGGAGACCGTGGACAGAATGATCATCATGAAGATCCCGGCGATATCCTCGATCACCAGGGTGCCGAAGACCAGCTGGGCAAAGGGCTCCTGCCTCACGCCCAGCTCGTCGAAGGCCTTGATGATGATGGTGGTGGAGCTCATGGAGAGCATGCCGCCCAGGAAGATGCTGTCCATCATGCCCCAGCCCATGGCCTGGCCCACCAGGTAGCCCAGCACCAGCATGCCGAAGACCTCGGTCAGGGCGGTGATGATGGCGGTGCCGCCCACGGAGGCCAGCTTATGGAGATTGAACTCCAGCCCCAGGCCGAACATCAGCACGATGATACCGATCTCGCTCCAGGTCTCGATGGAAACCTTGTCCGCCACGGTGAAAAACCAGGGCATATAGGGGCCAACCAGAAAGCCCGCCAGGATATAGCCCAGCACCAGCGGCAGCTTGAAACGCTTGAACAGCACCGCCACCACGCCCGCGGTCAGCAGCATGATGGCCAGATCCGAGATGAGCTTCGGCATGGGATCCTCCCCTTCTCCACAGATTTCTCTTTTGTATCATATCAGTCTTTTGGGCGTTTGGGAAGCCTTCTCGACCCGGTTTTTCAAAAAAGAATTTTTTTCTCCTCCCGTCCGCCCCACGCCGCCGGTTTACAAAGCGGCGGCCCGCGCGTATAATGGATGACAAAAGGAAGGAAGGCGAGGACGTGGAAAAGCATCTGTTTCTCACCGGGCCCGCCGGCTGCGGGAAAAGCGCGGCCATCCGGCAGACCCTGGGCGCGGCGCTGCAGGGCGCGGGCGGTTTTGTCACGGAGAACACGCGGGACGGCGGCGCGCTGCTCCGCTGCTCCCTGCTGCCCGCAGCGGCGGCCGGCGGCGTGGAGGGCTTTGAGCCGCTGCCTTATTTGGATCTAAGCGGCATGCCGCCCCGGCATGACAACGAGGTCTTCCGCAGCGACGGCGTCCGGCTTCTGCGGGAAGCCGCCTGGTATCCCTTCACCGTGCTGGACGCAATCGGCGGTTTTGAGCTGCTGATCCCCCAGTTCCGGGAAGCCCTGGCAGAGATTCTCTCCTCCGAGCAGCCCATTGTGGGCGTGCTGCTCGACCGGAAGGATGCGTCGGCCATGTGCCGCCGTCTGGGGCTCAGCGAGCGGGCGGAGCTGAACATCGCGCAGCTCTGGCGAGCGCTGGAAGCCGATCCCGACACCCGCATTGTGGAGTTGTCCGTCCTCCAGCGCAGAAGGAGCCTGCGCCTGCTGGAGCAGTGGGCGCAGGAATATGCCCGATGAAATACGAGAATGTGGCGGCGGCCCGCTTCCTGCGCCGGCCCAACCGCTTTATCGCCATCGTAGATCTGAACGGCTCGGAGACGGTCTGCCACGTGAAGAACACCGGGCGCTGCCGGGAGCTGCTGGTACCCGGAGCGAGGGTCTATCTGCAGAAGGCCGCCCATCCCGCCCGGAAAACCGCCTGGGATCTGATCGCGGTGCAGAAGGGCGAGCGGCTGATCAACATGGACGCCGCCGCGCCCAACGCCGTTTTCGGCGAGTGGCTGCGGGCGGGCGGGGCCGGCTTTGTACCGGATCTGATTCGGCCCGAGCGCGTCCACGGGGACTCCCGCTTCGACTTCTATTTCGAGGTCGGAGAACGGCGCGTTTTTGCCGAGGTCAAGGGCGTCACCCTGCAGGAGGACGGCGTGGCGCGCTTCCCCGACGCCCCCACGGAGCGGGGACTCAAGCACCTGCGGGGGCTCCAACGCTGCGTGGAGGAGGGCTATGAGGCCTGGGCGGTGTTCGTGATCCAGATGAAGAAGCTTCGGTACTTCGAGCCAAACCGTGCCACGCACCCGGCCTTCGCGGAGGCCCTGTCCGAGGCCGCGGACGCGGGCGTCCGCCTCCTGGCCCTGGACTGCGAGGTGACGCCGGAGAGCCTGACGATCTCCTCCCCCGTCCCCATCCGGCTGGAATGAAGACGCTTCGCCAATGAAGAAATGATGGTATCGCCTTCGGCGATGGATGATAATCCGCCGCGCTGTGCGCGACGCCGCAATCGGCCGGGGCCCTTTCACTCCTTCACTCCTTCATTCCTTCACCCATTCATTCCTTCATTCCTTCATTTCTACATCCCTCTCCCCTCCCCATCCCCCCGGGGGGGTTGCGGAACGGAGAAAAAGGCAATATAATATTAAAAAACTTGTCAGGAAAGCGTGACGCAGCATGCACGAACACGAAAAAGAAGAGCTCTATTTCCACGATCACGGGGACGGGCACGTCCACGCCCATCCCGTGGAGCACGACCATGAGCACGAGCACAGCCACGGCCATGTGCACACCCAGACCAAGGCCGTGCTGAACCGGCTCTCCCGGGCCATCGGACACCTGGAGTCGGTCAAGCGTATGGTAGAGGACGGGCGGGACTGCACCGAGGTGCTGGTGCAGCTTGCCGCGGTGCGCTCGGCGCTGAGCAGCACCGCCAAGGTCATCCTCAAGGATCACCTGGAGCACTGTGTGGCCGACGCCCACGACGCAGATCTGCAGGCTCTCAACGAGGCCATCGACAAGTTCATGTGACGCCCGCGCGGTCCGTTTTTCACAGCGAAACGGGAGCTTCCTCGGAAGCTCCCGTTTCGCTTTCGTCAAAGCGTCTGTTCTTTTGTCTCCTCCGCTTTTTTCTTTTCTTCCGTACACTCCCGGATCGCCACGTTGAAGGCGGCGCCGAGGTAGATGATCTTACAGCAAAAGGACAGCCAGATCATCAGCAGGATGATCGACGCCAGCGACCCGTACACCAGAGAATAGCGCGCGGAGGCCGCAATGCACATGGAAAAGGCCCAACTCATGCACACGATCCCAAGCGTGGCCAGCAGCGCCCCGGGAGCGGTGCGATAGCTGCGATCCCGCTGCAGCGACGCAGCATAAGTCGTCCAAAGGATCGCAAACTCAATGCCGCCCAGGATCGGAAAGCGCAGCCAGTTCCAGGCGCGGGCGAGATCGACCAGGGGGACGAAGCGATCGAGATACGTCAGGAAGGTCTGCCCGGTCAGCATCACCAGGATGGCGAAATACACAGCCGCCAGAAAAACCACGGAAAACACCAGGCTGAACAGCAGATCCCGAAGGCCGTGGAATCTCCGCCCGCCCTGCAGATCACCGATGCCGATCTGCAGGGAGCGAACCGCGGAGGAGGCGGTGCTGAGCAGCAGCATGATCCCCGCAGCCAGCATGCCCGGATCCAGATTGGCTGACACATAGCCCAGAAAGCTCTTCAGATAGCGGGTGGTCTGCGGACTGAGAAAGCGCTCCAGGAACACGATCACCTGGAGCATTTTCCCGGTATTGCTCCCCAGCAGCGTATACAGGCAGAGGATCAGCGGAAATACCGACATGGTCAAATAGAAGGACAGAGCGGCTGCCGCCCGGGGGATCTTCTTCTCCCCGTAAAGTCTGACCGTCCTCCCGATCACACGCAGATCGAAACGCACCCTCGCATCCTCCCGTTTGATTGATACGCGTCCCGCCGCAGGCAGACAAAACGCCGGCAAAGAGAAAGCTCCTCACCGGGAGGAGCTTTCTCTTTATTGTCGGCTATATTACTTGGTGTTGAAAATCTTGAAGATGCTGTCAAAGGGATCCTCGACCGCGGCGGGAGCGCTCTCCTCCAGCGGGGGCGGAACGGCAGCGGCGGCAGCGGCCTTCTCAGAGGCGCCGCTGAAGAGACCGGCAGGCTTTCCGGCGGGCTTGACCGGCGGTCTGACGGGACGGCCGGGATTGATGGGCGCGGGCGCGGGAGCCGCCACGGGGGCGGGCTTGAGCTCCGCGGGCTTCTCCGCCTCGGCGGGCTTCTCTTCAAAGCCGGTGGCGATGACGGTGACGCGGATCTCGTCCTGCATGCTGTCGTCAAAGGTGGCGCCGAAGATGATATTGGCGTCGGGATGAGCGGCCTCCTGCACCAGGTTGGCGGCGGCCTCCACATCCTCCAGGCCCATGTCCTCGGAGCCGGTGATGTTGATCAGAACGCCGCGGGCGCCGTTGATGGAGGTCTCCATCAGGGGGCTGGCAACCGCCATGCGGGCGGCGTCCTCCGCCTTGCCCTTGCCGGCGGCGTGGCCCACGCCCATGTGGGCGAAGCCGGCGTTCTTCATGATGCAGGTGACATCGGCAAAGTCCAGGTTGATAAAGCCGGTGTTCTTGATCAGATCGGAAATGCTGGTGACAGCCTGCTTCAGCACGTCGTCCGCGATCTCAAAGGCGTTGGCCAGCGTGACCTTCTGGTCGGTAGCGTATTTCAGGCGGTCGTTGGGGATGATGAGCAGAGAGTCCACCCGGCCCAGCAGCTCCTTGATGCCCTCGTTGGCCTGATCCATGCGGCGCTTTCCCTCGAACTTGAAGGGCTTGGTCACCACACCGACGGTGAGCACGCCGGCTTCCCTGGCGATCTCCGCAACCGTGGGAGCCGCGCCGGTGCCAGTGCCGCCGCCCATGCCGGCGGTGATGAAGACCATATCCGCATCCTCAATGGTCTTGGCGATGTTGTTGCGGCTCTCCTCCGCGGAGCGCTTGCCGATTTCGGGATCGGAACCGGCGCCCTGACCGTGGGTCATCTTCTCGCCGATCTGCAGCTTCTGGTCGGCGTTGGAGACCGCGAGGGCCTGCTTATCGGTATTGATGGCAATAAACTCGACACCCTGGGTGCCCGCCTTCACCATGCGGTTAACGACATTGTTGCCGGCGCCGCCGACACCAACGACTTTAATGGTAACGACATTTTCGGGACCTGTTTCGGCTCTGAAATCCATAGCACATGCCTCCTGTATATTCTTATATCTTTTCCGTTTGCACGTAGATTACACTAGGTCTTGTATATCTTAAACCATTTTTTCTCTATGGTCAATAGTTTTTTCATTTTTTGTAAGCGTTTTGTCACAGAGCCGATCAGTTGGGGCTGAAATGGGCCTTGGAGCCGCTGGAGACGTCGATGATGCCCACGTCGCCCTCTTTCAGCTTGCCCAGGACATTCACAAACATACCGAACTTATATTCCACATTCTCATTTCTGCCCAAAACCACGGTGTATTTTCCGCCGTAATCGAATTCCGGGCTCTTCGGGTCGGAGAAATCGATGCGGGTAACCTGCTCGGTCAGTCCACGCGCCTCGATCTGATCCAGGACCGCAGCCAGGTATTCCACCACCTCGGGATCCTCGTCCTCGGTCTGCATGATCTCTCCGATCATCAGGGTGCCCGGACGGATGCCCACAATGGGCAGCAGCGTCTCTGCCTCGCCCTCGGCGGCCTTGCCCAGGACTTTACAGTTGTGATCCAGCGTCCACTGCTCCTCGCCCAGCTCCAGGTAGGCCAGCGCCGTGGTCTCCTCCACGGTGATGACCACCTTGTTTGGCAGACTCCGCTCCACGGTCACCGCCTCGATATAAGGCAGCTTGGAAAAGGCGCGGCCCACCGCGGCGAAGCGGTCGAAGAAAAACAGGTTGTCGCCCTCCTCGATGTCCACCGCGCGGATGATCTCCTCGGCGGTGTAGTGCCGGTTGCCCACCACCTGGATATTCTCCACCCGGAAAAACACGCTCATCACAAAGATCGCCGCTACCACTACCACCACAAACATCAGCGGGCCGCTGAAGGCGCGGCGCCGGGCGCGCATGTATCCGCTTTTTTCCTCATCCGAGAGCTTGGGGCTTTTGAATGTAAAGGCCATGATTCTCTCCTTCTCGCTGTATCGTAAGCTCTGCCCCCAGGGAGCGGAGGCAGCCGTCCAGATCCTCATATCCGCGGGCGACGTGTCCGCTGTCGCGCACCAGCGTCTCCCCCTCGGCGCAGAGGCCGGCCAGGATCATGGAGGCCCCGCCCCGCAGATCCGTGGCGTTCACCGCCGCGCCATGCAGCCGCCGGACGCCCCGAACACGGGCCTCCCTGCCCTTGAGCAGGATATCCGCCCCCAGTCTGCGCAGCTCCGGCACTTGGCGATATCGGTTTTCAAAGATATTCTCCGTAAACACGCTCTCCCCCTCCGCCCGCAGCAGCGCGGCCATCAGCACCGGCTGGGCGTCGGTGGGGAAGCCGGGATAGGGCGCGGTGGCAATCTGCCCCGCCGCCCGCAGCGCCCCCTCAGAGGAGAGCGTCACCCGGTCGTGTTTTGTTATTATATCACATCCTGCTTGGTTTAGGAAGTAGAGAACGGTAGAAAATTGTCCGGGATCGCAGTCCCGGATGCATATTTTCCCCCCTGTCCCCGCACAGGCGCAGGCCAACGTCGCCGCCGCGATGCGATCCGGGGGGATCCGCAGGCGAACGCAGCCTCTGCCCCGAAAGCCGGAGATGCGCAGCGTATCCGTCCCCGCGCCGCGAACATCCGCCCCCATCGCCCGCAGTGCTCCCTGCAGGGCTTGGATCTCCGGTTCCCGGGCGGCCCCGCGGATCAGGGTCTCCCCCCGGGCGGCGCAGGCGGCCAGCATGGCGTTTTCCGTGGCGCCCACGCTGGGAAACGGAAGGAGGATCTCAGCCCCCCGAAGCACGGATGGGGCGCAGCGGATCTCCCCGCCGTCCTCTTCGATCACCGCGCCGAGCTTCCGAAGCGCCGCCAGATGCAGATCGATGGGTCGTTTGCCCAACTGACAGCCTCCTGGCAGGCTGAGCCGCGCCTGCCCGCAGCGGGCCAGCAGCGCGCCCATAAAAATCACCGACGAGCGCATCTGCACCATCAGCTCGTGGGGGATCTCACAGCTTGTGATCCCAGAGGCGTCTATGTAAATTCGATCCCCCGCCTGCTCTGCCCGGCAGCCCAGATGCCGCAGGATCGCAAGCGCGGCATCCACATCCCGCAGGCATGGCACCCGGCTCAGCTCCACTGTTCCCGGACAGAGGAGGCAGGCCGCCAGGATCGGAAGGGATGCGTTTTTTGAGCCCTGCGCCGCGCATTCTCCCTCCAGCCGCCGTCCGCCGCGGATCCGCCAAATATCCATCAGAATACCCCCCGCGCACAGAATCAGGCCATTCTATGCACGGGGGGTATAGGAAGTGATTCATGCAGGGGCACTTTACGAAGCGCCCTTACTTTCTCGTCAGGCTCAGGATCTTGTCCACCATTTTGTCCGTGGCGTCGGGCACGGAAAGGGTGCGCATGGCTTTTGACATTGCCGCCAGCTCCTCCGGGCTCTGCAGCAGGCGGTCGATCTCCGCGAGGAGTGAATCCGCGTCGAACTGGCCCTCCAGAAAGACCTTGGCGCCGCCGGCGCGCTCCAGCACCCGGGCGTTCTTCTCCTGGTGATTGTCCGTCACGTTGGGGGACGGGACGATCAGGACGGGCTTGCCCATATAGGTCAGCTCCGCCAGGGTGGAGGCCCCCGCCCGGCAGAGGATCAGATCCGCCGCCGCCATGACCCGGGGCATGTCGAAGATGTACTCCCGGGCGTCCACGTTGCTCTCCGCCGGGTCCAGGCTCCGCTCGTCCAGGGTCTTGAGAAAGTCCGCGTGATCCCGGCTGCCCACCGAGTGGATCAGGCGGAAGCGCTTCTGTCCCAGGAGCTTGGGCAGCATCTCGGTGAGGATCCCATTCATGTGCCCGGAGCCGAGAGAGCCCCAGACCGACACCACCAGGGGCTGCGCCGGGTCCAGACCCAGCTCGGCCTTGGCGCTGTCCTTGGTGTAGCGGGAGAACTCCCCCCGCACCGGCGTGCCGGTGACCGTGACCTTCTCCGGTTTGGGATAGTGCTTCCGACTCTCCTCAAAGCCCACCAGAATGGCGTCCACCTTGTCCGCCAGCATCCTGGTGGTCAGGCCGGGCAGGGCGTTGGATTCGTGCACCACCGTGGGGATATGGAGCTTCGCCGCCGCGGAGAGCACCGGGTAGCACACATAGCCGCCAGTGCCGATCACCGCGTCCGGCCGAAAATCCTTCAGGATCCGCCTGGACTCATGCTCGGAAACCACCACGTTTTTCGCCGTGTCCAGATTGTGCAGCAGCGCGGAGACGGAGCGCCCCCGGGCGATGTTGGTGATGGTCAGGCCACGGATCTCGTAGCCCGCCCGGGGCACCAGATCCATCTCCATCTTGCCCTCCGCGCCGAGGAACAGAAACTCGCTGTCCGGCATCAGCTCCCGCAGCCGCCCGGCCACCGCCAGAGCGGGATTGATATGTCCGGCGGTTCCGCCGCAGGTCAGTACAAATCTCATTTTTCTATCCTTTCTCCTCCAGCACCTCCCGCGAGGCGCTCAGGACGATGCCCATCTCCCCCATCTGGATCAGCAGCGCGGTACCGCCATAGCTGAAAAAGGGAAGCGAAATACCGGTACAGGGCAGCAGATTGGTGACCACCGCCACGTTCAAAAACACCTGGATCGCCAGGAGCGCCGTGATCCCCGCGCAGACCAGGCAGTCGAAGCGGCGGCGGCAGTGCAGCGCGATCCAGAAGCCCCGCAGAATCAGCAGCGCGAACAGCGTCAGGATCAGCGCCGCGCCGATGAAGCCCAGCTCCTCACAGACCACGGAAAAAATAAAGTCGTTGTGCTCCTCCGGGAGATACAGGAACTTCTGTCTCCCCCGCCCCAGACCCAGGCCGCTCAGGCCGCCGGAGCCAATGGAATAGAGGCTTTGGACGATCTGATAGCCCTCGTCCGAGGAGCTGGAAAAGGGATCGCGCCAGGTGACGATCCGGGAGGAGGCGTAGGGAAACAAGGTCAACAGCACAAAGAGCCCCGCACCCGCGCCGCCCAGGGCGGCGGCAAACCAGCCCAGCCCCACGCCCCCCAGGAACATCATGCAGCCGCCAAGGGCAATGATGATGATAGACGCGGAAAAATGGGGCTCCAGCACCAACAGGCCGACGATCAGGCCCAAAATGCCCAAAAACGGCAGAATGCCATAGCGAAGCGTCTTCATTTTTTCCCGGTAGCGGCAGATCAGTCTGGCAAAGCAGAGGATCACCGCAAGCTTGGCCAGCTCCGAGGGCTGCAGCGTCAGTCCGCCCACGCCCAGCCAGCGGCGGGAGCCGTTGGCCCGCACGCCGATCAGCGGCACCAGGGCCAGAAGCGCCAGGGTCAGCCCCAGGAAGGGGAAAGCCCAGCGCCGGTAGAATTCCATGGGCAGCCGCGCGCAGAGCAGCAGTAGTCCCACGCCCAGCAGCGCGAATAAAAACTGCCGCACAAAGTAGTAGATCCCGTTTCCGCCCGTCACCCTGCCCGGGTCGTAATAGGCCCGGGGAAAGCTGGCGGAGAGTACCATCAGCACGCCCATACACAGCAGCAGCAATACCAGCAGGAAAAAACTGCCGTCAAAAGGTCGCCTGCGATCCGGACGAACGGCAGAAAGAGAGCCGGCGAGGCGGGCGCTGTCGTAACGCATGCATCCACCTCCCGGCTCCAGTCTTTACAGCGGGCGATAAAGCACCCCTATAAAGGATATGACCGCAAAGAGCAAAGATATGCCGGAAAACAGAACAAAAATCTCGACTTCCTTCCACTTTTTGCCCGTCCATCCGCCCATTTCCAGATGGTGATGAAAGGGCGCCATGCGGAAGACCCGCTTGCCGTGGCTGAGCTTGAAGTAGCCCACCTGGATGATATCGGAGAGCGTCTCCACGATGTAGACGATCCCCAGTGTAATCAGGATCAGGGGCATGTCGTAGGCAAAAGCCATGGCCGCGATGGCGCCGCCCAGAAAGAGGGAGCCCGTATCGCCCATAAAGACCTTCGCCGGATGGAAGTTATAGACCAGAAAGCCCAGCAGGCCGCCCGCAAGCCCCGAGGCAAACAGCCCCAGCTCCAGGAAGCGCTCTCCCCAGACGAAGGTGACCGCAGCGAAGAACAGGCAAACCGGCAGCGAGGTGCCGGAGGCCAGGCCGTCCAGACCGTCGGTGATGTTCACCGCGTTTACCGTACCGACGATGACAAAGGCCGCAAAAATGAAATACAGCCAATCCGGGATCTGCACGCTGCTCTGCCAGAAGGGGATGTACAGGCGGGTATTCAGATAACCGATCTGCCGCATCAGCAGCACAAACACCAGCGCCGCCGCAAGCTGCAGCAGGAATTTCATTCTCGGAGTCAGGCCCAGGTTCTGCTTTTTCTTGATTTTCTCCCAGTCGTCCAGGAAGCCGATGGCGCCGAAGACCAGGGCGAAGAGCAGCACGAAAATATGTACGTAATTGCCGTGCAGCATCCCCTCAAAGCCCAGGGTCAGGCACACAACGGTCACCGCCAGGATGAACATGACGCCGCCCATGGTGGGCGTTCCGCTCTTGTTCATATGCCAGTTGGGGCCTATCTCCTTGATCTGCTGCCCCGCCTTCTGCTTCCGCAGCCAGGGGATGTAGAACCTCCCAAAGGCTGTGGCAACCATAAAGGCCAGCGCAAAGGCCGCTATCAGCTTTATCGTCATCATGGGTCTCCCCTCAAGTCTCTATTTCATTTCCGCGCTGCCAGAGCGGAGGCCACGATCTCTCTCTCGTCCATGTGGCGCTTTTCTCTGCCGACCACCTGGTAATCCTCATGCCCTTTACCGGCAAGCAATATTACATCACCCGGCCCCGCCTTGTCAAGAGCCCAGGCGATGGCCTCCTCCCGATCCGGGATGACCTGCACCTGCGCGGAGCAGTTCTTCATGCCGGCCAGGATGGCCTCGATGATGGCGAGCGGATCCTCGGTGCGGGGATTGTCGCTGGTCACGATGGCCAGATCCGCCAGTTCTCCCGCGATCTTTCCCATAATGGGTCGTTTCCCGTGGTCTCTGTCGCCGCCGCATCCGAACAGGGCGATCAGCCTCCCCCGGGTCACCGGGCGAAGGGTCTTCAGCACCTTTTCCAGGGCGTCCGGCTTGTGGGCGTAGTCGATCAGAACGGCGTAATCCCCGTCGGTAGGCACCAGCTCCATCCGGCCCTTGACTCCCTTGGCGCTGCTCATGGCGTCGGCGCAATCCTCCAGCGAGATCCCCATGGCCAGCCCCATGGCCATCACGCCAAGGGCGTTGTAGACCGAAAAAAGCCCCGGGATGGAAAGACGCGTCATGGCAAGCTCTCCCCCGCACATGGCCGCGAAGCGGACGCCGGTGGCGCTCAGGCGGATGTCCTTGGCCACCAGATCCGCATCGTTGTTCCGGGCGGAGTAAGTATGGCACGGGCAGCCGGCCCCCGCCAGCATGAAGGGCGTCCAGGCGTCGTCCGCGTTCAGCCAGCCCACACGGCTTTGGGAAAAGAGCCGGCGCTTCGCCGCCGCGTAGTCCTCCATATCCCTGTGAAAATCCAGATGATCCTGGCTCAGATTGGTATAGAGCGCCGCGTCGAAGGTGATCCCGGCCACCCGTTCCAGGGTCAGCGAGTGGGAAGACACCTCCATGACCACATGGGTGCAGCCCGCGTCAGCCATTTGCCGAAAGAGCTTATGCAGCTCGTAGCTTTCCGGCGTGGTATGCTCCGTGTGCAGGAACTCATCTCCGATCCAGTTGCCGTTGGTGCCGATCAGGCCCACCTTCGCGTCCAGCTTGCTCTCCAGCAAATGCTTGAGCAGATAGGAGGAGGTGGTCTTGCCGCTGGTTCCGGTAATGCCGATCAAGCGCATTTCCGCTGCCGGGTTTCCGAAGAAGGCCCGGCTGACCAGCGCAAGCCCCAGGCGGCAATCATCCGTCTGCACGTACGGCGTACCGTCCGTCGGAGGCGTCTCGCACAGCACCGCCGCGGCGCCCGCAGCCATCGCCTTGGGGATGAAGCGGTGGCCGTCCGCCTCAAAGCCGCGCACGGCTACAAACAGATCCCCCGGGCGGGTCTGCCGGGAGTCGTAGCTGACCCCTGTAACAGTAAGCTCCGGATCCGCCGTCATGGACTGAATGTGCAGATCCGACAGCAATTCTCTCAGTTTCATAACAGTTCCTCAATACTTTCCCAGAATGGAGTCGTCCGCGCTGACCAGCGTCACCGTGACGACCTCGCCGCAGGGCAGCAGAGTCCCCGCGGGAACGCTCTGATAGCCAACGAGCTGCGCCTCGCCGGTGATGGGGCTGCGCGTGCGCAGGAAGAGTCCCAGGCGGGCCATGGCGTCCTGCGCGTCCGCCAGGCTCATGCCGTTCAGATCCGGCATGGGCTCCTGCCCCCCGGAGGGCTCCGCCCCCAGATACAAGATCACCTGCGTATTGCCCGCGATGCTGCTGCCTCCGCGGGGAAGCTGGGCCGTCACGTTTTCGCCCTCGCCGATGGTTCGTACCCGGAGCCCCGCGTCCCGCAGCAGCTTTTGCGCCTCGGCCAGCGTCATGCCCTCCAGCCGCGGCATCAGAACCGTGTCGCCATCCTCCCGCACGGGCTCCACCCCGAGATAGGGCAGGATGTCCGCCATCATGTTTCCCACCACGGGCGCCGCCATCTGGCCGCCGCTGATGTAAACGCCGGATTTGTCGGAGGGGGTGTCCAGAAACACCAGCAGGGCGATCTTCGGATCGTCCGCCGGGGCGAAGCCGATAAAGGATACGATGTATTCCTTCTCGCCGGTCTGTGCTTCCAGGCTGACCTTTTCGCTGGTTCCGGTCTTGCCGCCGATACGGTAGCCGGCCACGGCCGCGTTTCGTCCCGTCCCCTCTTTGGAATCCCCCACCACCTGCTCCAGAATGGCGCGCACCTTCTCGCTGGTCTCCGGGCGGAGCACCTGGCGCACCACCGTCGGCTCCCGCTGGTAAACCACGGCGCCGTCGGGGCGGCGGATCTGCTGTACCACGTAGGGCTGCATCAGCCGCCCGCCGTTCACGCAGGCGGAGACCGCCGTGATAAGCTGCAGCGGCGTGATGGTAAAGGTCTGGCCAAAGGAGGCCGCCGCCAGCTGCGACTGGTTGCGTTCCGAATAAAAGGTGTTCTCGCTCCACCAGATGCTGCCGCTCTCTCCGGAAAGGTCGATGCCCGTGTCGGCGCTCAGATTGGCGTCCGGATCCCCAGTGCGGCGCAAAAAGCCGAAGGCCTCGCAATAATCGTAAAAGCGCCGGGCGCCGACGCGCAGCCCGATGTTCACGAAGGCGGCGTTGCAGGAGTGCTGCACCGCCTGGGTCAGGGTCTGGGAGCCGTGGCCGCCGCTTTTCCAGCAGCGGATGGGACTGGTGCGCCCCTTGACCGTGACGCTCCCGCCGCAGTAGAAGCCGCTGTTCAGATCCACCACGCCCTCCTCCAACGCCATGGAGAGGGTGATGATCTTGAAGGTCGAGCCCGGCTCATAGGTGTCGGAAAGCGCCTTGTTCCGCCATTGCCGATCCTGCGCCTCCCGGAGCAGGCGCTGGGCCTCCTCCGGGCTGTCCGCCTCTGCGATTTGGGCCTTGACCTCGTCGCTGACGTCCAGAAAATGGTTCAGATCGTAGCCGTCCAGCGAAACCATGGCCAGGATGGCGCCGGTGTTCACGTCCATGCAGATGGCGCCGGCTCCGTTTTGAATATCGAAATCCGCGACCGCCTGGCGGAGATGCTTCTCAATAAAGTACTGGATGGTGGCGTCCAGCGTGGTCACCACGTCGCAGCCTTTCTCTCCGGGCTGATATTCCTCATAGCTCTCGAAGAGCAGCTCCGTACCGTAGGCGTTGGTGGCCCGCACGGTGCGTCCGGCCGTTCCGGTGAGGGCGCTGTCGTAGCGGGCCTCGATCCCCTCCAGGCCGGTGTTGTCCGTCCCCACAAAGCCAATCAGGTGGCAGGCCAGGGAGGAGTTGGGGTAATAGCGCTTGGTATCCGTCTCCAGACGCACGCCGCGGATCCCGTATCGGTTTTTGAACTCCCGCACCTGATCCGCCTGCTCCCGCTCCACCTTACGGGCCACGGTCACGTACCAGGAGCCGGTCCAGCCGGTCTTGTCCAGCAGCTCCTCATAGTCCAGCTCCAGGATCTGACTCAGCTCCCGGGCAATCAGCTCCCGATCCTCGCCGTACTGTTCGATCTCAGCGGGACTGAGGTATACGTTGTCGACGGAGGCGCTGACGGCCAGCACCCGGCCGCAGGCGTCATAGATCGTCCCCCTGGCCGCGCTGGTGGGCGCCTCCCGAAGCTGCTGTTCGATAGCGCGCTGCTCAAAAAAACCGTGCTCCAGGATCTGCAGCCGATAAAGCCGCGCCAACAGCGGGACAAAAACGGCAATGCCGCACACTGCCATCAGGGCCAGCGTGCGGCGGAGCATCTGACGGCTCGGCCCCGGATCCGGGGCGCTCTTGCCTGGCTGTTTTTCCATTGATCCATCTCCCGTTCATCCATGATACAGAAGTATATTCCGTCTCTGCTCCATGGATTCCCCCGGGGGATCTGATCTCTATCGAATCGGCTCTTCCACAACAACGATCTGCTCCGCGCTCAGACGCTGCATGCCCAGCTCATGAACCGCGTAGCTTTCGATCTCCTCCAGACTCAAACTGCTCTCGCAGCGTGCCCGCAGGCGCGCGTTCTCCTGCCGCAGCTGCTCCGCGCGGCGCATCCGCTCCGCCGCAAGATCGTTTACAGCGGTCAGTCTCACGCCGCACAGCAGCGACAAGACCAGCAGCAGAAGCGAACAGCAAAGACAGATCGCCATCGCCGGGAGATCTTTTCGATTGCGCATATGCTCACACTCTCTCCGCCACGCGCAATTTCGCGCTGCGGGAGCGGGGATTGTTCTCGATCTCTTCCTCGCTCGGAAGGATTGGTTTGCGGCTCACGCTTTTGAGGGTCTGCACGAAGCCGCAGGTGCAGATGGGCGCCTCCCGCGGGCAGGTACATCCGTTTTCCCGCCGGGCGATCCCGTTTTTTACGATCCTGTCCTCCAGGGAATGGAAGCTGATGACGCACAGACGCCCGCCCCGGTTCAGCTTGTCCGGCGCGGTGTCCATCATCCGCTCCACCTCGCCCAGCTCATCGTTGACGGCGATGCGGATAGCCTGAAAGCTCCGCTTGGCCGGATGCTGCTTCTCCCGCAGCGCGGCGGCGGGCATGGCGCCCCTGATCAGCTCCACCAGCTCCAGCGTGCTCTCGATGGGCTTGCGCGCACGGGCACGCAGAATGGCGGCGCTGATGCGGCGGGCGTAGCGCTCCTCCCCGTAATCCCAGAGGATCCGGTTCAGACGATCCTCGCTCCAGGTGTTCACGACCTCATAGGCCGAGAGCCCGGCGGTAGAGTCCATCCGCATGTCCAGCGGCGCGTCCTGCATATAGGAAAAGCCGCGCTGCGCCTCATCGAGCTGCGGAGAGGAAACCCCCAGGTCAAAGAGCATCCCGTCCACGCCGGGGATTGCAAGCTCCTCCAGGATCCGGGCTACCTCGCTGAAATTCCCGTGCACCAGCGTGACCCGCTCCCCAAAGGGCGCCAGGCGCTCTCCGGCCCGGGCGATCGCGCTGGGATCTCGGTCGACGCCGATAAGCCGCCCCGTCGTCAAGCGGGCGGCGATCTCGGCGGAATGTCCGCCCAGGCCCAGGGTACCGTCCACATAGATTCCGTCCGGACGGATGTTCAGGTTCTCGATGCACTCCCGCAGCAGGACGGACACATGCTTCGGCTGCTCCATCAGAATTCCAGCTCCTCCATCACGGCAGCGATGTTCTCCGGTCTGGTCTCCTGCTCATAAACGGCGTTCCAGGCGTCGCTGTCCCACAGCTCCGCGTGGTTGTTGCAGCCCACCACGGTGACGTTCTTGCTGAAGCCGGCGTAATCCCGAAGATTCTGGGGGATCAGCACCCTGCCCTGGGCGTCCAGCTCGCAGCGGGCGGCATGGGCGAAGAGCGGGCGCATTTTCCGCTGCTTCACATAGGGCATGGCAGCGACTTTTTCGGAAAAACACTGCCAGGCGGCGCTGCTGTAGGCGCTGAGACAGCGATCCATGGAGAGGGTTATGAAAAAAATCTCGCCCAGCTCATCCCGGAGCTTGGCAGGAATAAAAAGCCGTCCTTTATTATCGAGAGAGTGTTGATATTCGCCTGTCACGCAAATCGCTCCTTCTATTTCTGTGGAGATACACTCCATTTTCCACCACTTCTTACCACTTCGCACCTCCATTATAGGGTAGCCCCCACCAAAAAGCAAGAGCAAATGTTTGTTACTTTTTGTCTTTTTTCATGCGTTTTGCGGAGAAGTGAAAAGGCAGGCGGAACAGGTGGGAACGGTACGCGACACCTGACCGCTCCCACGCGCGAAAACCGTGCGCGGAGACGGAAAATGCCGCGGCAAACGCCGCGGCATTCATAGCATATGTCTTTTTCAGCGGCCGCCCTGGGGCAGACGCGGTGCTTTCCTTCTTACCGCCGTCCGGCGGAAGGCGCAGATTCAGTCCTCATTTTCATCCTTAGGCGCCGGGTTGATGGGACGCATCGGCGCCTTCAGACCCCGGAAGCTGCTGCGGGCGGACTTGATGGTTTCCAGGGAGCCGGAAAGGCTCTCTTCCGTCTGGCGCATCAAAGCGTCCACGTAGTCGCTGGCCACCTTGCGCAGCTCGGAGGACTTGGCCTCCGCCGCGGCGATCATCTCCGAAGAACGGGAGCGCGCCACCCGCGTGATCTCCTGATCGTCCACCAGCAGGCGGGCCTTTTCCTCCGCCGTCTTGCGCATGGCCTCGGCCTCCCGTTTTGCGTTGCCGATAAACTCATCCCGCGCGGCCACCAGCCGCTTGGCCTCCGCAATCGAAGACGGCAGGGCCGCTTTGATGTCGCTGATGATATTCAGCGCCTTTTCCCGCTCAATAATACACTTGTCGCCGCCCAGAGGGACGTTCCAAGCTTCGTTGATCATGCCGAACAAAATGTCCAGCAGCTCCATCACATCGTTGCTCTCCATTATTTCAACCTCCACTGCTTGGCCTTGTCCTCGATCTGATCGATCAGCTCATGGGGTACAAGGCCTGTCAGATCCGCGCCGTAATACGCCATTTCACGCACCACAGAGGAGCTGAGAAAAGTGTATTTTTCGCTGGCCGTCAGAAACATGGTCTCCAAATCGGGATTGATCTTCTTGTTGATGAGGTTCATCTGAAACTCATACTCGAAGTCCGACGCCGCGCGCAATCCCTTCACGATCACCGCGCCCGGATACTGTCGCGCATACTCCGCCAGCAACTCCTCCGACTTATCCACCGTCACGTTGGGATAACGGGAGGTCGCCAGACGCGCCATCTCCACCTTCTCCTCCACCGTGAACATGGGATTGGGTTTCATGGCATTCTGCATGATGCAAACGATCACTCGGTCAAAAATCTTCGCGCTGCGTCGAATGATATTCAGATGGCCCAGGGTAATCGGGTCATAGCTGCCCGGACAGATGGCAATGCTCATAGGCGGCTTTCCTTCGTATATACACAGATTTTCACGCTGCCGTATCGGTATTCCTTTCCCTTGCGGTATGGCGCCGCCAACTCCGGCAGCGGCGTCTCGCGCCGGGATTCCACTACAATTATACCACCATCCGACAAGTTGTCAACCGAATTGAGGGTTTTCAGCACCGGCTCATATAAGCCGGCGTCATAGGGCGGATCCACGAAAACCAGATCGTAGCGCTCTCCCCGGCGCAGCACGTCCAGGGCGTTCTGCTGCAGCACCGTTCCGCTCAGGCCGCAGGTCTTCAGGTTTTCCTTCACAAGCTGCGCCGCCTGACGGCTCTCGTCCACAAAGACGCAGCTTTTCGCGCCGCGGCTCAGCGCCTCGATCCCCATCTGGCCGGTGCCGGCAAAAAGATCCAGAACCCGGCGGCCCTCGATATCAAACTGGATGATGTTGAACACCGCCTCCTTCACGTTGTCCGTGGTGGGGCGAATGTCATAGTTCTCCGGGGTTTTCAGCTTCCTCCCCCGGGCTGTGCCGGTGATCACGCGCATGATGCTGACCGTCCTTTCAAAAGAATGAAGCTCGGCTTCGCCGTTGAATCGGAATCTGATGCCGAAGGCGACGCCATATTGGGCGCTTCATTCCTTCCTTCCTTCATTGTGAAAATACCCGTACACCGCCTTGGCCGTGTTCCTGGGCACAACCTCGGCAAGCTGCTCCTCGCCGGCCTCCCGGACGGCCTTCACCGTCTTAAAGGCTCGCAGCAGCTCGTTTTTCCGCTTGGGGCCCACCCCCGGGATCTTGTCCAGCACGGAGGCGAAGCTCTCCTGCCGCAGCTCCCGCTGATAGCCTATGGCGGCGTTATGGGTTTCCTCCTGGATATTTCCGATCAGGGCAAAAACCGCCTGGTTCGCCTGAATGCCGATCTCCCGCCCCTCCGGGCTGACCAGGGCGCGGGTGCGGTGCCGCTCGTCCTTCACCATGCCGAAGGTGGGCACAGCCAGGCCCAGATCCGCCTGGGCGCGGACGGCGGTGGCGGCGTGGGTCTCTCCCCCGTCGATCAGCAGCAGATCCGGCAGCGGCGCGAAATGCGCGTCCCCGTCCAGGTAACGCTTGAAGCGCCGGGACACCGCCTGGTACATGCTGGCATAGTCGTCGGCTCCGTCCAGATCCCGGATCCGGTATTTGCGATAGTCCCGTTTGAGGGGTTTCCCGTCCACATGGACGCTCATGGCGGCCACAATACCCGTATCTCCCAAATTGGAGATGTCAAAGGCCTCGATGCGCGCCGGGAAGCGCTCCAGCTCCAGCGCCTTCTGCAGCCACTCCAGAGTCTTGGAGCGGCGTTCGGCCATGGTGGTGCGCCGCCGGATCTCCTCCCGGGCGTTCAGGGCCGCGCTCTCGATCAGACGAAGCCTCTCCCCGCGCTGGGGGCGTTCCAGATAGACCCGCCGCCCGGCGGCCTCGCTGAGCAGGGTCTCCAGCTCCTCCCTATCCTCGATCTCGCAGGGCAGCAGAATGGATTTGGGCCAGCCGCCCCGCTGGGCGGTGTAGTATTGCCGCACCAGGTTGGACACGGCCTCCGCATCCTCCTCCAGCGGCTCGTCCATCATCTCCACGTCCTTGCCGGCCAGGTTGCCGTCCACAAAATGCAGCACGGTAAAGCAGCTCCGGGCGCCACGGCAGAAGCCCACGGCGTCGGTGTCGGCAAAGGCGGTGGCGATCACCCGCTGCTTCACCGAAACGCTCTCGATGGCGCGCATCCGATCCCGAAGCTGCGCGGCCTTTTCAAAGCGCAGCTCCTCCGCCGCCCGCTCCATCTCTCCCCGGAGCTCCTCCAGCAGTTCGCCGCTCTTGCCCTCCAGGATCAGCGCCGCCTGACGCATCCGCGCCCGATAATCCGCCGGGTCGGTGTCCGCCAGACACCAGCCCACGCAGGCGCCCATGTGATAGTTGAGACAGGGCCGATCCTTGCCGATGTCCCGGGGGAACCTCCGGGCGCAGTCCGGAAGCAGCAGCGCCTTGGAGATGGTGTCGATGATCTCCCGGCTCTGGCTCCGACCGCCGAAGGGGCCGTAGTAGCGGGCCCCGTCCCGGGCCGCGCGGGCGGCGATGCGCATCACCGGGTAGGCCTCCCGCGGATCCACGCGGATAAAGGGATAGCCCTTGTCGTCCTTCAGCAGGATGTTGTAGTGGGGCCGATGCCGCTTGATGAGTGAGTTTTCCAGCACCAGGGCCTCAAACTCGCTGGAGGCGACGATAACATTGAAATCCGCCACCTTTTCCACCATGGCGGCGACCTTTGGGGCATGCTCGCCGTGGAAATAACTGCTGACCCGGTTCTTCAGCTTCTTGGCCTTGCCCACGTAGATCACCTCGCCCCGGTCATCCAGCATGATGTAGACCCCGGGCAGCAAGGGCAGACGGTTGGCTTTTTCCCGCAGCGTATCCAGCATAGCGTTCTCCCGATTTCAAAAAAGGGGTGTGCCGAGGCACACCCCTATGGTTTGTATGTTTACGGTTCTTACTCGGAGAAATCAGAATCAATCAGCTCCGAGAGCGTAGCGATTGCCGCCTCTTCATCGGTACCGTCGGCAATAATGGTGATCGCGGTGCCCTTCACGATGCCCAGGGACAGAACGCCCAGAAGGCTCTTGGCATTGACGCGCCGCTCTTCCTTCTCGACCCAGATGCTGCTCTTGAACTCATTGGCCTTCTGGATGAAGAAGGTCGCAGGTCTGGCGTGGAGGCCCACTTGATTGTTGATGACTACTTCCTTGGAAATCATGCCCGCATCTCCCTTTTCCTTTATCAGAATCCACCTTGGATTCTGGTTTATTTTATCAAAAGAACCTTGAATCGTCAACCGCTTTCCGCCGTTTCGTGATTTTTACCATTTCCGGGCGGGTGGGGGATCTGTTTTTATTTCAGTTCGACCACGGTGACCCCTGCTTCGCCCTCTCCAAAGCGTCCCAGGCGGAAGGATTTGACCAGCTTGTTGTGACACAGCATGTTCTGCACCGCCGTGCGCAGCGCGCCTGTGCCCTTGCCGTGGATCAGGGTCACCGTTTTGAGCTTGCCCATGACGGCGCTGTCCAGATAGCGCTCCGCCGCCAGCACCGCCTCGATCGTCTCCATGCCGCGCAGATCGATCTCCGAAGCGATCGCAGCGCTGCGAAGCGCGGCGGGGCTGCCGGAGGAAGCGGCGGTTTTCTTCGTTTTCTGCTCCAGCCCCTCGATCAGCAGCACCTCGTCCTCCTTGGCGGTAAGGTTCATGATGCCCGCCCGCAGGCTCAGCACCCGATCCGGCGAGACGGAGATCACCTCCGCCTTCATGCCCATGGACTTGATCTGCACCGTGTCGCCGGGGCGCACGGGGCGGGCGGACTTCTGCTCCTCCGCCGGGGCGGCGTCCTGGGTCCGCAGGGCCTCCTCCGACTGGTTCAGCTTCCGCCGCAGCTCGCTGCGCGCCTCGTTGATGCGCTGGATGTTGTCCTCCTCGTTTGCCTTCTCCCGCATTTCGTCCAGCTCCCGGAAGGTGGCCTCGGCGGTCTCCCGGGCCTCGCGGATGATGCGCTCCGCCTCCCGCTTGGCCTTCTGGTCGGCCTTGTCCAGGCGCACCTCCAGCTCTGAGCGCAGGAAGGAGGCCTTCTTGGCCTGCTCCTCCGCCTGGCGCAGCTTCCTGGCCGCCTCCTCCCGATCCTTCTCCAGCAGGAGCCGGGTCTGCTCCAGCTTCTCGATGGTGGCCTCAAAGCTGGCGCTGTCGGTGTTGACGCGCTTCTTGGCGTCCTCGATGATGTCCTCGCCCAGCCCCAGGCGCTTGGAGATGGCGAAGGCGTTGGACTTGCCGGGGATGCCCACCAGCAGATGGTAGGTGGGCCGCAGGGTCTCCACGTCGAACTCGCAGGAGGCGTTCTGCACCCCGGGCTGGTTGGTGGCGTAGACCTTCAGCTCCGCGTAGTGGGTGGTGGCGGCGATCATGGCGCCCTTCTGCCGGGCGTACTCGATGATGGAGATGGCCAGGGCCGCGCCCTCGGTGGGGTCGGTGCCCGCGCCCAGCTCGTCGAAGAGCAGCAGGGATTTCTCGTCGCACTCGGCCAGGATGCTCACGATGTTAGTCATGTGGGCCGAGAAGGTGGACAGGCTCTGCTCGATGCTCTGCTCGTCGCCGATGTCCGCCAGGATGTGTCGGAAGACCGGCAGATTGCTGCCGTCGGCGGCGGGGATGTGCAGGCCGCACTGGTTCATGGCGGCCAGCAGCCCGATGGTTTTCAGCGAAACCGTCTTGCCGCCGGTGTTGGGGCCGGTGATGACCAAGGTGTCGAAGGCGTCCCCCAGCTCTACGTTGATGGGCACGGCCTTGGCCGGATCCAGCAGCGGATGCCTCGCCTTGCGCAGCACGATGCCCTCCCCCTCCAGGCCGGCCTCCTGGCAGTCCAGCTTATAGCTGAGCTTGGCCTTGGCGAAAATGAGATCCAGCCGCACCAGGAGATTGAAGTCCGAGTCGATGTCAGAGCGGTGCTCGGCGCAGTCGGCGGAGAGCTCGGCCAGGATGCGCTCGATCTCCAGCTTCTCCTTGGCGGCCAGCTCCCGCAGCTCGTTGTTGGCCTTCACCGCCGCCATAGGCTCCACAAAGAGAGTCTGCCCCGTGGCGGAGATGTCGTGCACCAGGCCCGGCACCGCGCCCTTGTGATCGGCCTTCACGGGCACCACATAGCGGTCGGAGCGCATGGTGATGATGGGCTCCTGCAGGGCCTTGGCGTAGCCGGGCGAGGAGAGGATCTTCTGCAGCGCCTCCCGGGCCCGGGCCGCCGCGGCCCGCATTTTCCGGCGGATGTCCGCCAGCTCGTTGGATGCCCCGTCGGCGATCTCGTCCTCCCCCACGATGGAGGTGGTGATCTTCTCCTCCAGGAACTTGTTGGCCCGCAGGGCGTTGAAAAGCGAGTCGATGCAGCTTGCGCCAAGCTTGTTATCGGCAATGTAGCCCCGCACCAGTCTCGCGCACTGGAGCACCCGGGCGATATCCAGCAGCTCTCGGGTATTCAGCGCGCCGCCCAGATCCGCCCGGGCCAGAGAGGCCCGCACATCCTTCACGCCGGAAAAGCTGGGGCTGCCCCGCACCACCATCATGGTCTTGGCGGCGCTGGTCTCGTCTAGCCGATGCTTGACCTCAAAGGGATCGGCGGAGGGCGTCAGCAGCAGGGCCCGCTCCTTGGCGGTCTCCCCCACGGCCTGAGCCGCCAGCATGCTCAGCACCGCCGGCAGTTCCAGAGTATTCAGGGATTTTTCAAAAAAGCTCATGGCAAATCTCCGTTATCGTTTGCAGGGGGAGGGGCATCCCCTCCCGATCCTCCGATCCGCGCTCCTGTCCGCGGGAGGGGCAAGCCCCTCCTGCGGGAAAAACCGCAGCGCTCAGATCAGAATTGCTTATAGTATTCCAGCGTGGGAAAGCGCCGCTCCGCGTGGGTCTGCACGTAGAGCTCAGCGGCACGGGAGAGCCTGGCCAGCGATTCGCCACCCAGAGAAAAGGAAAAGAGCCGTTTCGCCGGCGCCGCAACAATGTACCGCATGGCGGAAAGCGCCTCTCCATCCAACTGCACGCCGTCCCATGACGCCCTGCTGCAGTCCCGGCAGCAGAGAACGCCGTCCCCCAAGTTCAAAACCGGATCCGTCGGTTCGCTTTTCCCGCAGACCGAGCACCCGGACAAATCCGGCTGAAAGCCCGCTAGACACATGAGCCGCAATTCAAAGGCGGCCTTGATCTTTTCCGGCTCTCCCAGCTTTTCGCTCAGGGCGTAGAGGGAGTTCAGCGCAAGCTGCAGCAGCGCCGGATCCGGCTGATCCTCCACGGAAAAGGCCTCCAGGCACTCGGCAAGATAACTGCCCAGGGCCAGGCGCTCGATCTCCCCCCGCAAACCGCTGAAGCCCTCCAGGACGCTGCCCTCGTTCACCGTCCATTTGCCCCGGTTGCCGAAGAGCGTCAGCTCCGACCAGGTGAGCTGCTGGGTGGCGGCGGCCGTGCGGCTGCTTTTGCGCAGAGCGCCCCGGGCCTTGGCGGTGATCTTTCCCTCCGATTCCGTCAGGATGGTCAGGATCCGATCCGCTTCCTTGTATCGAACCTCCCGCAATATGAGGCCCTTTGTGGTCAGAAACACGTTATGTAAACCTCAATCCGAGGCGCGGGGACTTGAATCCTCCCCCGCGTCGCTTTCCTTCTTGGGCCGCCCGTTCTGAGCGGCCTTATACAGCATGTAGCAGACGGGGTCGCCGGTCTCGGCGAAGGTCTGCCAGATCGCGTCGAGTTCCAAGTTGACCACCTCTGCTTTTAGTGTGCGCAGCGGCGGCTTGAAAAACAGCGCCAGTTTTTGTTATTGGTCGCTGAAGCCGAAGTTGCGGAGCTGAGCCAGGGAATCCCGCCAGTTTTCCTTCACCTTCACCCAGGTCTGCAGATAGACCTTGGCGCCCATGAAGTCCTCGATCTCCTGCCGGGCCAGCTCCCCGATCTTTTTGAGCATGGCGCCCTTTTTGCCGATGATAATGCCCTTGTGGCTGTCCTTCTCACAGTAGATGGTGACCTCCAGGTCGATGATGCCGCTGTCCCGCTCGGAGAAGCGGGTGACCTCCACCGCCGTGCCGTGGGGAATCTCCTTGTCCAGGCACTGCAGCAGCTTTTCCCGCACCAGCTCCGCGCAGATCTGCCGCTCCGGCTGGTCGGTGATCATATCCTCCGGAAAGAGGTGGGGCCCCTCGGCGGCGTACTTTTCCAGCTCCGCCTGCAGCTCCTCCAGCCCGTCGCCGGTCTTGGCGGAGATGGGCAGGATGGCGTCGAAGTCGCAGGCCGCGGCGTAGAGCGCCATGACCTCCAGAAGCCTGGGCTTGTCCACGGTGTCGATCTTGTTGATGACCAGGATCGCCGGGGCGCCGGTCTGCTTCAGCCGCTCGATCAGGCTCTCCTCCTGGGGGCCGAGGGCGGCCACGGGCTCCACCAGCAGCAGAACGAGATCCACGTCCGCCACGCTCTCCTTCACCACGTTGACCATGTAGTCGCCCAGCCTGGTCCGGGGCTTGTGGAAGCCCGGCGTGTCCATCAGAACAAGCTGGGTCTCGCCCCGGTTCACGATGGCGATGATGCGGTTGCGGGTGGTCTGGGGCTTGTCGGACACGATGGCCACCTTCTCCCCCACCAGGGCGTTCACCAGGGTGGACTTGCCCACATTGGGCCGCCCGCACAGGGTTATCATTGCAGATTTCGTCATTTCCATATCCTCCGTACATCCTTATAGGCTCCCCTGCCTAAGGGGAGCTGTCAGCAGCCGTCTCACGCAAGGCTGCTGACTGAGGGGTTCTCCGTACATCCTTATAGGCTCCCCTGCCTAAGGGGAGCTGTCATCCGCCGATCTCCCACGAGGTGGATGACTGAGGGGTTCTCCGTTCTCATAAAACCTGAAACCTATTACCTAAAACCTACTCGTCCCCCATGATGGCCTTCTCCCGGGCGCGCATCCGTGCCTTCATGGGGCCCTCGTCCAGGTGGTCGTAGCCCAGCAGATGCAGCACGGAATGCACCGTCAAATACTGGATCTCCCGGTCAAAGCCGTGGCCGAACTCCTCGCCCTGGGCCTCGCAGCGGGGCAGGGAGATCATCATGTCCCCCAGCAGCACCGCGCCGGTATCCAAATCCCGCTCGCAGAGATCGGGGTCGAATTCCCCCGGCGTCAGCTCGTTCAGGGGAAAGGACAGCACGTCCGTCTCCCGATCCACGCCCCGGTAGTCCCGGTTCACTCGGCGGATGCCCTCATCGTCGGTTAACATAACTGAAATAATACAATTTACGTCAACCTTTTCCGCGTCCAGGGCCCGGACGGCGGCGGCCTTGATCAGCCGGGCAGCCTGGTTGCGGCCCAGGTTCTTGACTTCCCGGCTCACGTAGATCTCATGGTTCATGTTGTTCTCTCCCTTCGGAAAACGCCCAGGGCGCAAAACGATAACGCTCGATTCCGAACTGCGGATTGCCTTACAGCTTCCGGAACCGGGGCCGCTGCGCCGGGCTTTGTGGCTTCTTCGCCGCCTCGGGCGGGTTCTTCTTGTCGTAGACCTCGTAGGCCTCGATGATCTTCTGCACCAAACGGTGGCGCACCACGTCCGCGCCGGTGAGTGTGCAGATGGCGATGTCGTCGATGCCCTCCAGCACCTTCATGGCCACCTTCAGGCCGCTGACCTTGTCCTCGGGCAGGTCGATCTGGGTAATGTCGCCGGTGATGACCACCTTGGAGCCGAAGCCGATGCGGGTCAGAAACATCTTCATCTGCTCCCGGGAGGTGTTCTGGGCCTCGTCCAGGATGATGAAGCTGTCGTCCAGGGTGCGGCCGCGCATGTAGGCCAGGGGCGCGACCTCGATGTTGCCCCGCTCCAGGTATTTCTGATAGGTGTCCGGGCCCAGGGTGTCAAACAGGGCGTCGTAGAGGGGGCGCAGGTAGGGATCCACCTTGCTCTGCAGGTCGCCGGGCAGGAAGCCCAGCCGTTCCCCCGCCTCCACCGCGGGCCGGGTGAGGATGATGCGGTTGACCTCCTCCGCCCGGAAGGCGGCCACGGCGGCGGCCACAGCCAGATAGGTCTTGCCGGTGCCCGCCGGGCCGATGCCAAGGGTGATGGTGTTGTCCTGGATGGCCTTGCAGTAGTCCCGCTGGCCCAGGGTCTTGGGCTTGATGGGCTTGCCCTTGGCGGTGATGCAGATCACATCCCCCGCCAGCTCGTCGATCTGCTTCTCCTTGCCCTCGGAGACCAGCTTGAGGATGTAGCGCACGTTCTGGGCATCGATGTTCTCGCCCTTGGCCGCCAGGGTCAGCAGACCGTTGATGGCCTTCTCGGCCAGCAGCACGTCCTCCGCCTCGCCGCAGATATGGAGCTGATCGTCCCGATCCAGAACCTTCACGCCCAGCTCGCTTTCAATGATCCTCAGGTTCTGGTCAAAGGATCCGAAAACCTGGATCACGTGTTCCATCCGTTCCACTTCGATGGTTTTATCGATCATTTGTATCTTCCTTCCGCTATTGTTCCACGGTTTGCGCAATGTTCTCAAAGCAGTGGGCACGCAGGGTCACGATCAAAAGGTCGTCCGTCCTGCTGACGGAAAAACTGCTTTCCAGGATCTCTCCGTCGATCTGCCCCTCCAGACGCCGCAGCAGCGACGCGCGCATCTCCGCTGCGCGCTGCTCCTCCGACGCGCCGGGGTGCCGCTCCAGACCGCTCTCCCGGATCAAGCTCACCGGAAGCGCAAACAAGCCCTTTATGCCCAAGTTATATTCATGCACGATTTTACCACATTCGTCAAGGCCCTTTTTCCCGTTTCCCCATAAAATCCAACGTTTTTTTCCGATCTGGACGGCCAGACGGCCCCTTTCTTCCTCCTTTGTGCCGCATTTCAGTGCATCCAGCGGACAGGCGGCGCTGAGCTCATACCAGGTTTCGGCCCAGACCTCTCCCATGGCCCGCTGGGGCGGGATCGGGTCGGTCAGGCTCTCCATTTCCCCGCTGATCAAAAGCTCTCCGGCCAGCACCGCGTCTCCCGGCTGAACCAGGCACCGTCCGTTCAGAACGGTGACACGGCGGATCACGCCCGAGGCGGAGGCCCGAATCTCCGCAGGGCTGTCCTCCCGGTATATTTCCGGTCTCTCCTGCCGTTCCTGCACCAGCACCACAGCCCGGGAGCCGGAAAAATTCACCGTCATCCAGGCCAAGTCCGGAACCCGGGTCAGCATGCGGCTGCGCACCAGCTCCGGCGAGACGCCCGGCCAATACGTGCCGCGCTCCACCCCGCATTCCGCCAGCGCCCGCAGCACACGCCCCTCCGTCAGTTTCTCACAGCCGCGCACCTCGACCTCCCACACAAAAAGAGAGGAGCTCAGCAGCAGTCCCGCCGCAAGCAGCAGCGCCGCCAGCAAGACACGTCGTGCGCGCAGGCGCGCCCGACCGCTGCTTCCGCCCCGGAGCGAGAGCAGCCGCAGTTCCGCGCCGTTTTCCTCCGCAAGGGTTTGCAGCAGAGGGAAATCACGCTCCCACAGGCACAGGATGAGACTGCAGCCGTCGCGTCTGCGCACCTGCCAAACGGGGATCCCCGCCTCGCCGCAGCGCGTCAGCAGCTCTTCCGGTTCTCCCGAGGCCAGCTCCGCCTCGGCCACGCCCGCCAGGCGGGCCAGAAATCCGCGCACCACGTTCCTTTATTCCTCCCATTCCGCCCTGTTCAGGCGGCCGCAGAGCAAAAGCTCCCGCTCGTTCATGGCCTCGATGCAGAGCTGTTCCCCATAAAGGCTCAGGCTCCCCCGACTGCCCCGCAGCGTTACCCGCTCCTGCGTACACACCAGCAGGCCGCGGTGGTTTTCCACCAGCGCGCGGCTGTCGCCCACCACGCTCAGCTTGAGCATGCCCAGCGCCTCGCCCGGAAGCTCCAGCCGCTCGGCCAGGGCATCGGAAAAGGTCAGGCCGTTTTTCATTCCATCATCCCCTTGTCCGTATATCTTTATGCCGTCGGACATAGTTTGATACACGGACAGGCAGGGAGGTGCATCCATGAAGCGGCATTTATCCATTTTTGCGGCGCTGTGCGCGCTGTTTGTTCTGATTTTCGCCTCGTCCCAGGCGATCTCCTGCGCGGCATGGGGTCTTCGCCTGTGCTGGGAGCTGATCCTGCCCTCGCTGTTTCCCTTTTTTGTCGTCTCCGGATTGCTCCGGCTGCTGGGCTTTCCGGAGCTCGCGGGCAGACGGCTCGCGGAGCCTGCCCGCCGCTGGCTCCATGTCTCCGGAGAGGGCGCCACTGCGCTTTTGGTGGGGCTCACCGGGGGCTATCCGCTGGGAGCGGCCTATCTAGGCGGGCTGCAGGAGCAAGGGCGCGTCAGCACAGACGAGGCGGAGCGTCTGTTGGGCTTTTGCAACAATTCCGGCCCCGCCTTTCTGGTGGGAGCGGTGGGCAGCGGGATCTTCGGTTCCGCGCGGCTTGGTCTGCTGCTCTATATGAGTCACGTCCTAGCGGCGCTGCTGACGGGGCTGCTCCTGGGCACGTCCCGGAGGCCCCCGGCCGGGCGGACGGCGCTCCGTCCCGCTCCCGCGCTCCCCTTTTCCCGGGCGCTGCCGGAGGCGGTGCGGGAGGCGGTGCTGGCTTCCCTGAACGTGTGCGGCTTTGTCGTGTGCTTTTCCGTTTTTACAGGGCTGCAGGATTCTCTCGGGCTGCTGCCGCTGCTGGCGCAAAGACTTTCGTCGCTGTCCGGATGGGACGTTCCCTCCTGCCGCGCCCTGCTCACCGGTTTTTGGGAGCTGGGCGGCGGGATCGGGTCGCTGCGGGGGCTTTCGCCGAGCCCCGGTCACCTGGCCCTTGCGGCAGGGCTCGTGGGCTGGGGCGGCGTATCAGTCCACTTTCAGACGCTGTCGGTTTTGGCCGACAGCGAAATAAAAAGCTCCCCGCACCTGGCAGGGAGAATCATGAGCGCGCTTCTCGGCGCTGCGCTGGCCTATGGGCTGGGGGCGGCGTTTGTTCCGGTTCTGTGTTGATTTCCAGTGTTTTCCTTGACGAAGCAGGCTTTTCGGCATATACTTTTTCCAAGCAAGAAGAAAAACCGCGGATGTACAAACAGAAAGGAGAGCATGGCATGGATCCTGCCGTATGCGCCCGCTGCGGAAAGCCGCAGCCCGAAACCTTTGTCCGCTTTGCCGTCGTCGCCGTCGAGGAGGACAAAAGCACCCACACGGAAAAGCAAGGCGTCAACAAGGTGGAGACCACGACCACCACGACCACGGAGCGACTGCAGGGGGTCGAATCCTGCAGCTTTTGCACAGGCTGTCTGCGAAAGCAGCGAACCCTCAGTATGCTCATTTGGGGGCTCGGAACCTTCCTGCTGGGTCTGATCGTCGGCTTCGTGATCACCTGGCTGATCACCGACAAGGCCCTGGTCAGTCTCATCGTCGGCGCTGTTCTCGGCGTCGTGATCGGGAGCCTGTTCGCTTCCAACGAGCGGGATCTGGAGATCCCGTTCGTCGCCGCCAAGCTCTATCCCAGGCTGCCGGGCGTATGCGGCTCCTACAGATACCTGCCGCTGCACCCGGAGCTCTATACCAGAAAAGGCGAGACCGCGCCGGATCCTGTGGTTTTCAAGAGCAAGAACAATCTGAAAACCGATCTGGCGGATGCGATCTGCCGCCGCTATCTCATGTAGCAGCCGACGGGCGCGGAGCAGTTTTTGCTTCGCGCCCGATCCCGTTCAAAAAAGAAAAGCGCCGGAAGCGTTCCGTACGATTGCATCCAAAAATGCGGGCGGCTCGATCGAGCCGCCCGCATTTTTTAAAACGAGAATATCACGCCCACCAGGGCGGAGCCAAGGATGAAGAAGATGGGGTGCAGCTTTTTCAGGGGCTTGACCCAGCGGGTCAGCACCAGCAGCACCGCCGCCAGAGCCAAAGCCTTCCAGTTGAAAAGCTCCATGGATATGCCGCTTTCCTTGAAGGTCTCAAAGTGGAACATGGCCACTTTTACCACCAGCAGGCCCGCCGCGGCAATCAGCCCCACCGAGCAGGGGCGCAGGCCGTAGAAGGCCGCGTCCACCAGCTTGTTCTGCCGGAACCGCTCCAGCACCCGGGCGATCAGCAGGATGATGATCACCTCGGGCGTGATCAGCCCCAGGGTGGCAATCACCGCGCCGGGGATCCCCGCCGTGTAGAAGCCCACATAGGTCGCCATGTTGACGCCGATGGGGCCGGGGGTGGACTCGGACACGGCGATCATATCCGCAAGCTGCCCCGCGGTGAACCATCCGGTCTTTTCCGCCATATCGTAAAGGAAGGGCAGAGTCGCCATCCCGCCGCCTACGGCGAAGAGGCCGGTCTTGAAAAACTCCCAGAAGAGACGGAGCAGGATCATTTGCCGCGCACCCCCCATCTGGTCAGGAGGATGCCCGCCAGGGCGCAGAACAGCACATAGAATACCGGCGAGATATCCAGGAAGATGGACAGCAGGAAGACCAGCAGGAACAGCGCCAGAGCAGCCTTGTCCTTCACCGCGCTCTTCCAGAGCTTCAGCACGGCGTTGAAGATCAGCACGCACACGCACACGCGGATCGCGGCAAAGGCGCTCTTCACCGCGGGGATGTCCGCGAAATGGGTCAGCACGCCGGCGATGACCGTGATGATGACCACCGACGGGAACACCACGCCCAGGGTGGCAATGATCCCGCCCAGATTGCCCGCCGTCTTATGTCCGATAAAGGAAGCGGTGTTCACGGCGATCACGCCGGGTGTGCACTGTCCCACCGCGTAGTAGTCCATCAGCTCCTCGTTCGTGGCCCAGCCGTGCCGATCCACGATCTCTCGCTCCAGGATGGGGATCATGGCGTAGCCGCCGCCGAAGGTCATGACGCCGACCTTCGCAAAGGCCAGGAACAGGCGGAAAAGCTGTTTCATTTCCCGATAGCCTCAGTGAATTCCCTATACTTTTCGATCTTGGCGGCGCAGTCCTCACCGCTCTTGCCGCGCACCAGCAGATAGACTTTGATCTTCGGCTCGGTACCGGAGGGACGCACGATGAAGCTGGAGCCATCGGCCAGCTCGAAATACAGCACGTTGGAGCCGAAGAAGGGCGTGCGATCCACTTTGCCCAGGCCCTTGACGTCGATGCTGCCGTCCAGGTAGTCCCGCAGACGGATCACCGCCTCGCCGGCGATGTCCTCGGGCGGGTTGGCGCGCATGTCGTCCATGATGGCCTTCATTTTGGCCATGCCCTCCAGGCCGGGCATCACCAGGTTCACGGTCTTCTCGGCAAACCAGCCGTACTTCTCGTACAGGGCGTTCATGGCGTCCAGCAGGGTCATGCCCTTGAGCGCGTAGTGCGCCGCCATCTCGGCCACCATCATGGAGGCGGTCACCGCGTCCTTGTCGCGGACATAGTCGCCCACCATGTAGCCGTAGCTCTCCTCAAAGGCGAAGATATACTTATAACTGTCTGCGGCCTCCCAGGCGGCCACGCGCTCGGCCATGAACTTGAAGCCGGTGAAGGTGTCCTCGAAGTGGACGCCGTTGGCCTCGCACACGGTGCGGGCCATACCGGTGGTGACGATGCTGGCCACGGCGCCGGCGTTGGCGGGAAGCTTGCCGGTGGCCTTGCGGGCCTGAATGATGTAGTCCAGCAGCAGCACGCCCATCTGGTTGCCAGTAATGGTGACGTACTCGTCGCCCTTGCGCACCATGGTGCCGATGCGGTCAGAGTCCGGATCGGTGCCGATGATCAGATCGCTGTCCACCTTCTTGGCCAGATCCACCGCCAGATAAAAGCCCTCGGGATTCTCCGGGTTGGGAGAGACCACCGTGGGGAAATTGCCGTCGATGACCATCTGCTCGGGCACGGGGAAGAGATGCTTGATGCCCAGGCGCTTGAGGGCTTCGGGCACCAGCTTGTAGCCGCAGCCGTGGAAGGGGGTGTAAACGATCTTCAGGGTATCCGCCGCCTGCTTCACCGCCTCGGTGTCGATAGCCTGGGCCAGCACATTCTCCAGAAAAGCCTCGTCCGTCTCCGCGCCGATCACCTCGATCAGGCCCTTGGTGACCGCCTCGTCGAAGTCGCAGGTCTTGAAGCCGGAAAAGATGTCGATGGCATCCATCTGGCGGGCGATGGCCTCGGCATGCTGGGGCGGGAGCTGGGCGCCGTCGGACCAGTAGACCTTATAGCCGTTGTACTCCTTGGGGTTGTGGCTGGCGGTGACGTTGAGGCCCGCGGTGCAGCCGTAGTACCGCACGGCAAAGCTCAGCTCCGGGGTGGGGCGCAGCGCGTCGAAGATGCGGACGTGCACGCCGTTGCCCGCCATGACGCAGGCGGCTTCCCGGGCGAAATCCTCGCCGTTGAGGCGGCAGTCGTGGGCAATGGCGATGCCCTTGCGCTTGGCCTCCTCGCCCTCGGCGCAGATGACGTTGGCGAAGGCCTGGGTAGCCCAGCGGATCACATGGACGTTCATGTGATGCAGGCCCAGCTTCATGGTGCCGCGCAGGCCGGCGGTGCCGAACTCCAGGGGAGCGAAGAAGCGGCTTTCGATCTCTTTTTCATCGTCGCGGATCGCGTCCAGTTCCTTCCATTCCGCCTCGCTGAGGGCGGGGCTGTCCAGCCAGCGCTGGTATTCTTCCTTAAAGTTCCTCATTGTTATCCTCCTTCGATAATGCGACGGCATCGTCATAAAGATTTTCCGGTACATAGAGATCCACGCCCTGACCGCTCATGCCCAGCACCACGCGGCCAAAGCTCCCGTTTCCGGGGTCAACGCTGAGACAGGGTATCCCGTAAGCTTCCAGCATGTTTACCAGAAGCTGATCCGACAGATCCAGACAACTGCTGTGGCAGAGGAAGCGCGCCTTGACCGGCTCTCCATCCTCTCCCCTGGGCCAACGCTTCAGGAGCCCGTCAAGCTCCGCCCGGCCCCACTCGATTTTCGGTCCTTCCATATGGACACGCTCCTTCATTTATGATATCGCGATCCTTCTCTTATTTTATACCCCCGATAGAGCTGTTCTGCAAGCATTATTCTTGCAAAATGATGGGGAAAAGTCATTTTACTCATACTCAGACGAAGATCCGCCCGGTTTTTGACCGTTTCCGACAGTCCGAAAGAGCCTCCCACCACAAAACACAGCTTTGGCTTGCCGGAATTCTCCCGGCTCTCCACCAGCTCCGCCATAAACTCGCTTGGCTGCTCTTTTCCCTCCACACACAGGGCGACCACCCAGGCGTCCCGGGGGATGGCCTTCAGGATCTCCCTCGCCTCCTTTTCCAGCGCGGCGTCGATCTCCGCCTGGGAGGGGCGCTCCGCCAGCCGCTGCTCGGCAGGCTCGACCAGCTCCAGCCGACAGTAGGTGCCGAGACGCTTCCGATATTCCTCAAAGGCGTCGATCCAGAAGCGCTCCTTCATTTTCCCGACGCAGATGAATTTCACACTGAGCATCTGTTCTTCTCCACCCCCACCGTCAGGCAGCCCAGAACCGGCGCGCAGTACAGCTCCGTCTCCGTTCCCTGCAGCGCGCGGCCCGTCTCGGCCAGGGCTTTTTCCGGGCTGTTGTTCTCCCGGCTCAAATGGGCAAGGATGATCCGCCGGGTGCCGTTCTCCGCAAGCTCCCGGGCAAAGGCTGCGCAGGAGGCGTTGGACAGATGGCCGCGGGCCGACAGGATCCGTTTTTTCAGGTAGACGGGATAGGGCCCGAAGCGCAGCATCTCCTCGTCGTGGTTGGATTCCAGCAGCACCGTGTCCGCGCCGCGCAGCGCGTCGCGCATCTCCTCGGTGACGCAGCCGGTATCGGTGGCGTGACCGTAGACGCCCTCTCCCTCGATCCGGTAGCCCACACTCTCGTCGGTGTCATGGGCGGTGTGGAAGGCGGTGACGCGCAGCTGTCCCAGCGCGAAGCTCTCCCCCACGGGGATCACCCGGATCCGGTCGTACAGCGAGGGCAGGGCGCCCTGCAGCCGCGCCGCCACCGTATGGGGCGCCAGCACCGGTACGTCCAGATCCCTGACCAGGCTCTCCAGCCCGCAAATATGATCGGAGTGCTCATGGGTGATGAGCACTCCGCCGATTTGTTCCCTTGCGCAGCCCAAGCGAGCCAGAGCCGCAGTCACTCGGCGCTTGGAGATCCCGGCGTCGATGAGGATTCTGTTGTCCCGATCCTCCAGCAGCAGGCAGTTGCCGCTTGAGCCGCTGGCAAACACGTGTACGCGCATCAGCCGATGGAGAGGATCTTCTCGCTCAGCTCCATAGTCTCAGGCACATCCACGAGGCTGATATCCGCGCCGAGGCCCTGGAGTTTGCCCACAAAGTTTTCATAGCCGCGCTCGATAAAGTGGATATCCTCCACCTCCGTAGTGCCGCTGGCGCAGAGGCCCGCGATCACCATGGCGGCGCCGGCCCGCAAATCGCAGGCCATGACCTGGGCGCCGGTGAGCCGCCGCCCGCCCTCGATGATGGCGATGCGTCCGTCCACCTGGATCTCCGCGCCCATTTTGCGCAGCTCGTTGACGTACTTGAAGCGGTTGTCATAGATGCCCTCGGTGATGACCGAGGTGCCCCGGGCCAGGCACAGCAGCATGCCCATCTGGGGCTGCATATCCGTGGGGAAGCCGGGATAGGGCATGGTCTTCACATTGACGCGCCGCAGATTGCTGGCGCCCTTGACCAGGACGGAATCCTCGTACTCCTGCACGATGGTGCCGGTCTCGCGGAGCTTGGCGCTGATGCACTCCAGGTGCTTGGGAATCACGTTTTTCACCAGCACCTCTCCGCCGGTGGCAGCGGCCGCGACCATGTAGGTGCCCGCCTCGATCTGGTCGGGGATGATGGAGTAGCTGCCGCCGTGGAGCTTATCCACGCCGTTGACCTTGATGGTGTCGGTGCCGGCGCCGCGCACATCCGCGCCCATGGAGTTGAGGAAGTTGGCCAGATCCACGATGTGGGGCTCTCTGGCGGCGTTCTCGATGATGGTTCGGCCCGAGGCAAGCACCGCGGCGATCATGATGTTCATGGTGGCGCCGACGGAGACCTTATCCAGATAGATCCGGGCGCCGTGGAGACGGCCGTCCACCGCGTCCGCGTAGATAAAGCCGTTCTTCACGTCGATGGTGGCGCCCAGGGCGGTCATGCCTTTGATGTGCTGGTCGATGGGGCGCACGCCGAAATTGCAGCCGCCGGGCATGGTGGTCTTGGCGCTGCCGAAGCGGCCCAGCATGGAGCCGATCAGATAATAGGAGGCGCGGATCTTGCGCATCAGGTCGTAGGGCGCGTCCTGATAGCGGGCGTTGGTACAGTCGATCTCGATGGTGGTTTTATTGATATAGCTGACCTTGGCGCCAAGCTCGGCCAAAATGGTCAGAAGCATGTCGGTGTCGCTGATTTGGGGAATATTCTCGATGCGGCAAACGCCCTCCACCAGAAGCGCCGCGGGGATGATGGCCACGGCCGCGTTTTTCGCGCCGCTGATCTCCACCTCGCCATGGAGGGGATTTCCGCCGTTAATACGGTATTTTTCCAAAATAAGCACCTTCCAAACTTGTTGGCACCGGCCCGGATTGGGGGTACCAAGTGATGATTGTACCAGATCTTGTGCCACTTGGCAACTGTTTTCTGTTTCAGCAGCGATCCAGTCCGTGAAATCAGCGATTCTGCAGGGTTTTTTCCGCTTTCAGCACCACGGCTATGGTCTTTCCGTCGTCGATCTCGCCCTGCATGACCATGTCCACAAGGGTCTTAAGCGGGATCTTCTCCTGATTCAAAAACTCTCCCTCGTCAGGGTGGGTCTTCCCCGGATGCAGGCCCAGGGCCAGATACATGTGCAGCACCTCGGTGGAAAAACCAGGGGACGTGCACATGGCGCCAAGATCTATCAGTTCGTCCGCGGTGTAGCCCGTCTCCTCCGACAGCTCCCGCACCGCGCAGTCCAGGGGATCCTCGCCATATTCCAGCTTGCCGGCGGGAGCCTCCAGCATCATGCGTCCGAAGGGATAGCGAAACTGCCGCACCATGGTGCAGTTCCCCTCCCCGTCTACGGGCAGGATGCACACGCCGCCGGGATGCTCCACCACCTCGCGCCGGACGATCCGCCCGTCGCACAGCTCCGCGTGATCCAGGCGGACGCGGACGATCACACCCTTGTATTTTTCCTCGCTGTCGATGCGTCTCTCCAGGAAGTCCATGGCAACCGCCTCTCCCTCTCCGCGCCCTGCGCCGCATAATGAAAATGATTTACATAATATTTGTATCCAGAGTATACCATAGCTTTTTCGGAATTTCCATATTTTTTTCATAGAAAACAGGGGGAAAAAGATGTAAAATGTATGTAAAATCTTATATTTTATATCAATTCAGTTTCTAGAAAATACATTGGAGGAACAAAATGGTTACATATTGCATTTCTTCCGATTGCGTGGCGCTGCTGTTGGAGGAGGGTGAGCCGCGCTCTGTGCGGGAGCTGGTGTCGGACTGTTTGCGGCGCAGGGGCCTGCCCCTCTGGCGTAGCCTGGAGGCAGAGCTCTACACAAGCTGTGCCGGCGCCCTCCTGATCGCCCGGCCGGAGGCCCCGCTCAGAGAAAGGCTTTCCACCCCGCCGCGTCGTCTGCGGAGGAGGAGTACATCATTTTGAATTGAAATTCATCATGCTTTTGTTTGACTTTATTCGTCTGAATATGATATAAGATAATTATTAACGAAAAAGGGAGAGAGCTAAATGGATTATAATTACAATCCAAATTCATATGTTGTCCCCTATTACCCCTCTGAAGAAAACCTGCCCCCCGAATACCGTCCGCTGAGCCCCTGGGCCTATTTCGGATATAACATCCTGTTCGCCATTCCGATCCTGGGCTTCATTATGCTGGTCGTCTTTGCCCTCAGCGACAGCAACATCAACCGGCGCAACTACGCCCGCTCCTTCTTCTGCTGGGTAGCTCTTCTGCTGTTCGCCGCCCTGATCTTCGTCATCCTCGTTCTTCTGTTAGGCGTATCGGCCGGTCCCCTGTCGGATCTGATGTAGCCAGCGCCCATTCCTTTTTTCTGTTCACGCACGGCGGCCCCGGAGCAATTGCTCCGGGGCCGCCGTGCGTCTGTCTCCCCGCGAAAGCGTCGGATAACCATGCAGCGGGGGATCTCAAGGGGATCCCCTCTATTCAGGATACAAAACCGATACGCGCACTTGCGACGCTTCCAAATCATTCTGTTGAGCAAAGACCCATAAAACAGCGAAATCCATTCCTGAGCGCAGCGACGGAAGCCGCTCCAGCGTCGGCAATGCGCTCCTGGCTGATCAGACGATCGTCCCGCCGCCGAGGACGAGATCGCCGTCGTAGAGGACGAGGGCCTGGCCGGGCGTGACCGCCCGCTGCGGCTGATCGAAAGCGAGCCGCACGCGCGAGCCTTCCAGCGGCCAGACGGTGGCGGCGTTTTCTTTTTGCCGATACCGCGTCCTTGCCGTCACACGGAGCGGATGCTCCGGCTCCGGGATCGAAAGCCAGTTGAAATCCGACGCGCTCAGCTCCCTGCTGTACAGCGCGCTCTCCGGCCCCACGGTCACGGTGTGCTTCTCCATATCCTTGGCCACGACGTAAAGCGGCTGTTCCGCCGCGACGCCAAGCCCCCGGCGCTGACCGATCGTATAGCGGATCGCGCCGCGATGACGCCCGATCACGCGTCCCTCCGGATCAAGGATCTCGCCCTCCGGATCCCGGCGGCCGGTCCAGCGCTCAAGAAACGCGCCGTAATCCCCGTCGGGGATGAAGCAAATGTCCTGGCTCTCATGCTTGCGGGCGTTGACCAGTCCCGCCTCGTCCGCGATCGCGCGCACCTCCGCCTTGCTCAGCTCTCCCAGCGGGAACCGCAGCCGGGCAAGCTGCTCCTGCGAGAGCATAGAAAGGACGTAGCTCTGATCCTTGCTCTCATCCCGCGCCTTGCGAAGCTGCCGGCGGCCGCTGCCGCCATCCTGCGTGATCCGGGCGTAATGGCCGGTCACAAGGCAGTCGAAGCCCCTTTCCCGGGCAAACGCCAGAAGCCTCCCGAACTTCAGGCAGCGGTTGCAGACGATACAGGGATTCGGCGTGCGCCCGGCCTCGTATTCCCGGATGAAGTTTCCGATGACGGCTTTCTCAAACTCCCGGGTACAGCACAGGGCTTCGAACGGGATCCCCAGCTGCCAGCACACATAGGCCGCGTCCTCCTCGTCCGCGTCGCTGCAGCAGCTCTTGAGGGATCCCTGTTCCATCCCCGGAGAACGGTACAGCCGCATGCTGACGCCCGCGCAGTCATAGCCCGCCCGATTCATCAAGAGCGCCGCGACGGAGCTGTCCACCCCGCCGCTCATCGCGATCATGGCACGCATCCGGTTTCCTCCTTTCCCGCGCATTAACCAATCTATTTAATGGGTTGATTTGGTTATACGATACAAAGCCCGGGCCTGTCAAGAGGAAACAAGCTCCCGACAGGAGCTTTGGCCACCGGGAAGGCGTCGCCCCGCCCCGCTCAAAGCCGTCAGAGACGGCATAGAAACAGGAGATCGGAACTTCGTCCCGATCTCCTGTTTTTTTTGCCTCTGCTTTGCCGAAAGTCTCACGCCAGGGCGGCTTTGCTGCTGAAGGATGGCTCAAAGACCTTCCTGTCCGCCAAAAAGCAGGTGGTCTTGACGACGTGGGAGAAGTCTGTTCCCGCCGCCTCCTTATTCCGCCGCTTCAAAAGCCTGCTTCAGATCCGCGATCAGGTCGTCCGGATCCTCCAGGCCGACGGAGAAGCGGATCAGGCGGTCAGAGAAGCCGGCCGCTTCGATCTCCTCCTTCGTGCACATGGAGTGGGTCATGGACGCCGGGTGCTGGATCAGGGTCTCGCAGTCGCCGAGGCTGACCGCCAGCACGCAGAGCTTCACGTTGTTCAGGACCTTCTTTGCCGCCTCAAAGCTGTGCATTTCAAAGGAGATCATGCCGCCGAACTGCCTGAGCTCCTTCTTGGCGACCTCGTAATTGGGATGCTCCGGAAGGCCGGGGAAAAACACTTTTTCGACCTGCGGCGCCCGCACCAGGAAGTCGACGATCTTCAGGGTGTTGGCGCAGATCGTGTCCATGCGGATCTTCAGGGTCTTCAGGCTGCGCAGGATCAGATAGGCCTCCTGGGGGCCGAGCACCGCGCCGGTGATGTCCTTCAGGCCGACCATGCGCACCTTGTCGATGATCTCTTTGCGGGAGATCGAGAAGCCCGCCACCACGTCGCCGTGGCCGTTGAGGTACTTCGTGGCGCTGTGCACCACCACGTCCGCGCCCAGGGACAGCGGATTCAGCAGCAGGGGCGTGGCGAAGGTGTTGTCCGCGATGACCAGGCAGCCCGGAGCCACCTTGTGGGCATAGGCGGCGACCGCCTCGACGTCGATCACCTTCATGCTGGGATTGCCGATGGTCTCAAAGTAGACGATCTTCGTGTCCGGACGCATGGCCGCCTTGAACGCGGCCTCGTCCGTCATGTCGATCACCGAGGGCTCCACGCCGAAGCGGGGCAGGGTCTCGCTGATCAGGGAGAAGGTGCAGCCGTACAGGGTGTTGTCCGACACGATATGGTCCCCGCAGCGCAGGAGCGTGAGCAGCGTCGCGGAGATGGCGCCCATGCCGGAGGAGAAGGCGACGCAGTCCTCTCCGCCCTCCAGCAGCGCGATCTTCCGCTCCAGCTGGCGGGTGGTGGGATTGCCCAGACGGGTGTAGATATACCCGTCCTCCTGTCCCGCAAAGCGTCTGCCGCCCTGCTCGGCGGAGTCAAACACGAAGGTCGAGGTCTGGTAGATCGGCGTCGCCAGCGCACCGAGCGCGTTTTTCTCATGGTTGCCGTGAACCACCGTGGTAGCTTCCCGATAGCTGTGACTCATATTGTATGCCCTTCTTTCCTTCACGTGTTCAGATCTTCAAAGGCCAGCTTCAGGCGGCCCATGGCTTCTTCCACCACCGAGCGCGGCGTTGCCAGATTGAAGCGCTCAAACAGGGCGGTTTCCGGTCCGAAGATCGCCCCGGCGTCCAGCCAGAGCTTGGCCTTGTCCAGGATGCGGTGCTCCAGCTCCTCCTTGCTGATGCCGTAGCCGGAGAAATCCACCCAGAGAAGATAGGTCCCGTCGGGGTCCACCACCCTGGCCTTGGGCAGGTTTTCCGCGATAAAGGCCTTGACATACCGCACGTTTCCGTAGATGTACTCCACCAGCTCGTCGACCCACTGAGCGCCCAGCTTGTAGCAGGCGATCAGCGCGGCCTGGCCCATGACGTTGGCCTGGCTGTAGCCCGCCGCCCGGTTCGCCTGGCGGTATTTCGCGCGGAGCGTCTCGTCCGGGATGACGATGCTGGCCGACTGGAGACCGGCGATGTTGAAGGTCTTGCCGGGGGAGCTGTACAGAGCCAGGATCTTCCGGTATTTCTCGTCCAGCCGCATGCAGCTGAAGAAGCTGCGTCCGGGGAAGATGAAATCCGCGTGGATCTCGTCCACCATCAGGATCGTGTCATTGGCAAGGCAGAGCTCCGCCACCTTCTCCAGCTCCTCCTTCGTCCAGACCCGGCCCACCGGGTTGTGGGGGCTGCAGAGGATCAGCGCCTTGACCTTCTCCTCCCGCAGCTTGCGCTCCATCGCCTCGAAATCGATGGAATAGCGCCCGTCCTCGTAGCGGAGCTGGCAGTTGACCAGCTTTCTGCCATTGTTGCGAACCGCCTCGCTGAAGGGATAGTAGACCGGCTGCATGACCATCACGCTGTCGCCCGGTTCGGTAAAGGCCTGGATGCTGACGTGGATGCCGTAGACCAGGCAGGCGCCCAGGGTGACCCACTCCGGATCCACGGTAAAGCCGTAGCGGGTGGAATACCAGTGGTTCAGCGCCTCAAAATAGTCGTCCAGCGGGTCGGTGTAGCCGAAGATGCCGTGGTCGACCCTCTTGTGGAGCTCGGCGAGAATCTCCTCGGGAAGCTTGAAATCCATGTCCGCGACCCACATGGGGAGAAGATCGTTCCGGCCCTTGCGCTTCATGCCGAAATCATATTTGAGACAGTCGGTACCGCGTCTGTCGACGATCTCATCGAAGTTGTATTTCATTTCATATCCTCCACATGCTTTTTCGTCATCAAGCGAGAGCCGCGCTCACTGCTCCGCGGGCGCGGGCGCAGCCTCCTGCTGCTTGGCAAATTCCTTCTCCTCCTTCGTCCGCAGCAGGCCAAACTGGATCGTGAGCACCGTCATAATGAGCAGCGCCACCGGATAGAAGGAGTATTTCAGCACTGTGAAGGGCGAATCCTTGCTCATCTCCGTGAGCATCATGATGCCGCCGTCGTGGGGCAGAAGCATCATGAAGCCGCAGGCGAAGATATCCACCAGGGAGGCCAGACGCTTCGGCGCGATGTGGTACTCCTCGCCCAGCTCGTTGGCGATGGGGCAGGAGACGATGATGGCAAGGGTGTTGTTGACCAGGGCGGCGGACAGGATACCGGAGAGCAGGCCGATGCCGTACTCGGCGCTGCGGCGGCTGCGGATCTTGGCGCGGATCTTTTCCACGAACCACTCGATGCCACCGTATTCGCGGGCAAGGCCCACGGTGCCGGCGATCAGGGCCGCCGCGATGGAGATGGAGAACATGTCGGCCATGCCGTCGCCGATGCCCTGGATCCACTCCAGGAAGCCGCAGGAGCCGGTGGCAAAGCCGATCACGCCGGTGACCGCGATGCCCAGGAGCAGCACGCTGGTGACGTTCATGCCCGCCAGGGCGGTGACCAGAACCAGGATGTAGGGCAGGACCTTAAGAAGGTTGTAGTCCCCGGGCGCCTGGACCTCGCCGGCTCCTCCGCCCGAGCCGATGATGGTGTAAAGCACGATCGCCAGGATCGCGGCGGGCAGCGCGATCCAGAAGTTCATTTTGAATTTGTCGCGCATCTCGGAGCCGCAGCCCTTGGCCGCCGAGATGGTGGTGTCGGAAATCATGGACAGGTTGTCGCCGAAATAGGAGCCGCCGATCACGGCCGCCGCCGTGATCGCGGTGTTCAGCCCGGCGCCCTGGGCCACGCTGAGCGCCACCGGGCCCATGGCGGCGATGGTGCCCATGGAGGTACCGATGGCCGTGGAGATCAGGCAGCACATCAGGAACACGCCGGGGATCAGAAGCTTGACCGGGATGAAGTGCAGGGCCAGGTTGACCACGGATTCCTTGCCGCCCATGGTCGACGCGGCGCCCTGGAAGCCGCTGGCCAGCAGGTAGATCAGGATGACCTGCATGACGCCCTCGTTGCCCATGTGCTTGCAGAACAGGTCGGTCTTTTTCTGGATCGAATCACCCGGCTGCAGGAACATGGCCACCGCGAAGCCGGCCAGCAGCGCCACATGCCGCGGGAAGGCGCCGAAGGTCTTTTCTGCGCCAAGGATGCTCAAAATCACGCCGGTACCGATGTAGAGCGCAAGGAATACCAGCAGAGGCAGAAACGCAAGTCCGCCAAGATTTTTCTTTTCGTCTTTCATTGTTCGACCCCTTTTCTGTAGATTTTTTGTTTTGTGGTCCGCGTTTTGCTGCGGCAAACGAAGCTTAAGGGCCGCCGATCCCGGAGCACAAGCCGGGGATGAACCGCAGCGCCTGCGCCGATCACTTTTACGATTTAAATATATTCTTCTATTCCTATTAAGTCAATAGGGTTAGTGTGAAAATACAAAAAAACAGGAGGCGTCCGCCCGTGATGGGCGGACGCCTTCTCTTGGTGGTGGTGGAGATCGAAGGAAGCTCAGCAGCAGGGCGCGCCGGTGACGGCTCTCCAGATGTCGCGCTCCACGCAGACGTTCAGGCCGCAGCAGCCCGCGGGCTCGAGATTGTACTTGACGTACAGCTCGGCGAGCATGTCCTTTGTCTTGCGGAAATACGCGAGGCTTGCGGGCTTCATCGAGCCGTTGACAGGCTTGCCGAAGGGCATCCACACCGAGGCGCTGGGGATCACGCCGCGCTCGGCGAGATACGTCGCGCCTTCCTTGAGCGTTTCAAAGGGCTCGAGGCCGATGATGAAGTTGCAGAAGGACTTGCCGGGGCCGTACTTGTCGGCGATGTAGGTCAGCGCGTCCAGGTGCCGCTGCTTCGTGGTGAAGCTGCGCTTGCCCGGCGTGATGCTCTCGCCCAGCCTGTCATCCCAGACCTCGAGCGAACAGGCGATCCGGCTTGCGCCCAGATCAAAATAGCGGTCGATCACGTCTTGCCGCTCGGGCGGCGTGATGTAGAGCAGCAGCTCGCCCTTCAGGGCTTCGCGCGCGCCGCTCTCGATCAAATCCCGCATATAGGCGGTGATGTACTTTTCTTCCGTCTCGGCCTTGAAGGTCGAGCCGCCGGTGAGCTGCATGCTGTTGACGCCGTCGTGCTCCACGGCATAGAGCACGACCTCGGACACGTCCCGCGGCGAGGGGATGAAGGGCATGGGCTTGTGGCGCTTCGCCAGCGCCTCGAACTGGCCGCCGGAGAAGCAGAACTGGCAGGGCTTGCCCGCGCAGGCGTAGTCGCAGGGCCAGAGGCACTGAAAGGCCACCCAGTCGCAGCCCTGCAGCACGGCGTTGCCCATGAAGGGCATGCCGGAGCTGGTCTTCTGTTTGAAGAAATCCGAGGCGGGAAAGAGCTCGACCGGCGTGACGGCCTCGCCCCTGTACAGCAGCGTCGGTGCCCCGTCCACGAGCGAGAGGCGGTAGTCCGTCGTCATGTCGTTCATGTACTTGAAGAGCTTGAGGTTGTCCCAGGAGAAAATGGACGACAGTGTGCTCAGATGAAAGCCGAGATCCGTCGCCATGACGATGGTATTGTCCGGCAGCCTGAAGCTGTTGCAGGTCAGGGCGTTTGGGTAGATACGCCAGTCCCTGCCGCATTTCTGATAGACCTCGCGGTCGACCTTGAGCCCGCGGCTGATGACGAGACATTTGAGTTCGACCGAATCGACGGTTTCTCCGGCTACCTTGAAAAACACGGCTTTTCCCCCTTTTCACAGAACCGTGACAAGATCCCCGGGCCTGGCCTCGCCCTCGGTGAGGACGACCGCGAAGATCCCCTCGCGGGGCATGACGCAGTCCCCGGCCTGACGGCGGATCGCACAGTCGGCGTGACATTCCTTGCCGATCTGCGTGACCTCGCACAGTGCCGTGCCGACGCGGAGCTTTGTCCCCACCGGGAGCTGATACAGCTCGATCCCCTCGCAGAGGATGTTTTCCGCGAAGGCGCCGGGAAAGAGCGGGATACTGATCTTCTCCTGCAGGCGGTCCACGCTCTCCTGCCCGAGCAGGCTGACCTGCCGGTGCCAGTTCCCGGCATGGGCGTCCCCGTCGATCCCGTGCTCCGGACGGAGATGAACGCACGCGACAGGGTGCTTCTGCTGCCCCTTCTTTTCGCTGATGCAGACGGCCTTGATAAGGGCGGTTTGTGTGCTCATGGTCAGTGCCTCCAAATAACATACCTTTTTACTATGTTATACATCGTTTTCCCTGCGCCGTCAATCGTTTTCCCTCGCGCATCTTATCCATTTTGCCTGTAAGTGTCTATTGACAACGACCAGGATTTCGGTAGAATGATATCAACCTATCATTTTAATAGGTTTAATGGGTGATGAGTGTGAGCGCATCGAAACCTCCTTTCAGATATGAGAATATGCGCCGATTGGTCGAGCATGCGGCGGCGTGCTTTCCGGACAGAGCCTTCTTTCTCTGCGCAGACGAAGGGCTGCCGTCTGTGACCGGAGCGGAGCTGTACGGGCTCTGCAAAAAGGCGGCGGCCGTGTTGGACGGCTTTGACGAGGCGCGGCACATTGCGCTTCTCGGGCCGAACAGCGCGGCGTGGCTCGCCGCGTTCTTTGCCGTGCTCTCCGCCGGACGGGTGATCGTACCGCTGCACGACGGCATGCAGACACAGGAGCTGGAAGACTGCCTGATGCTCTCCGACTGCGGCCTGCTGCTCTATGACGAGCGCCGCTTCGAGACCGCGTCGGCGCTCCAGCGCGCGGTCCCCGGCCTCATGCTGCTGGAAGTGCATGATTTTATCGGGATGCTGCGCCGGGAAGAGAAAGAAACGCTTCCCGGGCTTAGTCCGGATACCGTCGCCGCCATGTACTTCACCTCCGGCACAACGGGAAAGCCCCGCTGCGTACTGCTGACGCACCGGAACATGGGCTCGCAGATCAGCGCCGTCACCGAGGTGATGGCGCTTTCGGAGCGGGACGTGGGGCTCTCGCTTCTGCCGCTGAGCCATACCTTTGAGATGATGACCTATGTCGCCGGAGCGCTGCACTGCGGCGGCACGCTGTATCTCAACGAGAGCGTGCGGACGGTCAAAAAGAATCTTCGGGAAAAACGCCCGACCATCCTCGTGGCCGTCCCGCTGATCCTCCAGACGCTGCGCAAGGAGATCCTGAATACCGCGAGAAAACAGGGCCGGCTGGAGGCATTTCAAAAGGCCCTCCGCCTCAACCGCCGTCTGCAGAAAGTCGGGCTCGACATGAGCGGCCGCCTCTTTGGAGAAGTACGGGCCGTTCTCGGCGGACGGCTGCACACCGTCATCTGCGGGGGCGCCGCGCTGGATCCGGAGCTGATCGGCTTCTTTCAGGCGCTGGGCATCGAGATCCTGCAGGGCTATGGGATCACGGAATGCTCGCCCGTCGTGTCCGTGAACCGGCACGGGAAAAACGTCGTCGGCTCGGTCGGACGGCCTCTGCCCTGCTGCGAGGTGAAGATCGAGGACCGCGAGATCTGCGTCCGGGGCGAAAACGTGTCGCCCGGCTACTATAAGGACGCAGAGGCCACCGCGGCGAGCTTTCGGGACGGCTGGTTCCACACGGGCGATCTCGGGCGGCTGGATCAGAAGGGCAATCTGTTTTTTGAGGGCAGGATCAAAAACCTCATTATTTTAGCCAATGGGGAGAACGTTTCGCCGGAGGAGCTGGAGGAAAAGCTCTATCTGGCCGAGGGGATCCTTGACGCGGTCGTCTATGAAAAGGACGGCAGGATCACGGCGGAGCTTTTCGTGGACCGGGCGCTGATCCCGGACGAAGCCGCCGCGTGGCGGGTCGTCAGCGCTGTCAACCGCGGTCTCGCGTCCTTCAAGCAGATCGGGGAGATCGTGCTGCGTGAGACGGAGTTTGAGAAAACCGCAACGAGAAAGATCAAGCGATATACACGAAGCCAATTGCGAAACTCGTTTCGCAATTGAGGACTCGCGCAGTTCGGCTCAGGGTGTTTTTGAGGCGGCAGAGCTGCCTCAAAAACGATTTGAAACCCCTTCGGGGCGGAAATCTGAGCTGTCCCGTGACATTCGCAATCAGCTGACGATATACACCGGAAGGGAGATAGAGCATGGAAGAAAAGATAAGGGAGATCCTCTCCGAGGTATCCGGCGTCCCGCTGTCGGAGCTGCGCGGGGATACCCGGCTGGTGGGCGATCTGGGCATGAGCTCCTTCGATCTGGCCGATACGGTCGTCAGCGTGGAGGAGGCCTGCGGCGTGAAGATCCCGGACGGGCGCTTCGGCGAACTGGAGACCGTGGCGGACATTGTCCGCGTCATTCGGGAGGAGAACGCGCTGTGAATCTGAACTGCCTTCCCAAGCTTGATCCCAAGTCGGTCAAGTTCGATCACAGCTTCGTCTTCGACGCGCATAACCACGACCTCCGACAGCTCATCACCCGCTGGCGCGGGACCGTGGTCGAGCGGACGGAACTCGGCTTTGCCGTCACCGGCTGGCAGAAGAGCATTTATCACTTCGGCGGGCTCAATCGCAAAGTGCCGATCGTAGTCGGCCTGCTGCTGGATGAAAAGGGACGGATCCGCAGTCTGAAGATCGACGAGCGGAGCGAGGGCAGCCAGGGGAAACGCTGCGACTTCGCCTGTCTGGAAACACTCTGCGGCGAGAAGCTGACCGGGACGGACCTCGCGGAGCTCGGCGCCAGGGTGTCCTCCGCACCGGACGTGAAATGCCTGCACCTCTTTGAGATCCTCAGCGCCTGCTCTTCCTTTTACGGCACGCTCAAAGCGCAGGGCCGTACAGACGGAACAGAACAGGAATATATCGCGATCCGCCCGGAGCGCGGCGGACTGGTCTCCTGTTCCGCGCATGAGATCCTCGGCAGGCGGGACGAGACGCAAATCCGTCTGGAGCATCGGATGCCGCCCGGACTGAATACGCAGAATCTGGCCGAGACGCTTGACGCCGTGGTCACGGTCCGCTATAACGGCGAGGACTCTTTCACCGAGGAGCTTCACGCTTTCGATTTTGAGACGGTCTACGCGCAGCTCAATCGTCTGTTTTCCAAATGCCACCACCGGGAAAAGGCCTATTTCGGCCTGAAGGGGCGCGTGCGCTTTTTCAACAGCCCCTCCATGGTCGGGCTCTTCCTGCTGACGATCAGTCACAGCGGGGTCAGCGGCCTCATTACCCGCGCCTGGAAGATCGAGAAGATCCTACACTGGCTGCAGACCGGCTACGGCAAGAATCCCTGCAAGGGCTTCGGCGGATAAAAAAGCCTTGACAAGCGTTTTCCTTTGTGCTATAAACATATTAACTTGGTAGGATTTAGCTGCGGAGGATCTTATGCGTAAGGCAAGCTATAACGGCATGATGTGTTGTCTCATGCGCTGTGAGATGCGCGTGCGCTTTGCCATACCCATTTGAGAGCTCTGGTTATCTGGTTCAACTGACCGGAGAGCCCGATGGGTTCTCCGGTATTTTTCATTCAGGAAAAGGAGACGTCACCATGTTCCTTTTGAAAGAGCGATGTTGTCTTTGTTTGAGAAGCAGAAAAAGCACCCAGGCTCTATAAACTAAAAAAACAGGAGGACAACATCATGTCTAACATTTACACATCCGCCGATCAGCTGATCGGGAAGACCCCGCTGCTGGAGCTGACAAATATTGAGAAAGAGGAGGGCCTGGAGGCCAGGATCCTCGCCAAGCTGGAATACTTCAACCCCGCCGGCTCCGTCAAGGACCGCATCGCCAAAGCCATGATCGACGACGCCGAGGCCAAAGGTCTACTCAAGCCGGGCTCCGTGATCATCGAGCCCACCTCCGGCAACACGGGCATCGGCCTGGCCTCCGTGGCGGCGGCCCGGGGCTACCGCATCCTCATCGTCATGCCCGAGACCATGAGCGTGGAGCGCCGGCAGCTGATGAAGGCCTACGGCGCGGAGCTGGTGCTCACCGAAGGGGCCAAGGGCATGAAGGGCGCCATCGCCAAGGCCGAGGAGCTGGCCAGGGAGATCCCCGACGCCTTCATCCCCGGACAGTTCGTGAACCCCGCGAACCCCGCCGTCCACAAGGCGACCACCGGCCCGGAGATCTGGGAGGACACCGACGGCAAGGTGGATATCTTTGTGGCGGGCGTCGGCACCGGCGGCACGATCACCGGCACGGGCGAGTATCTGAAAGAGCAGAATCCCGCCGTAAAGGTGGTGGCGGTAGAGCCCGCCGGTTCGCCGGTCCTGTCGAAGGGCACGGCCGGCGCGCACAAGATCCAGGGCATCGGCGCAGGTTTCGTGCCGGAGGTGCTGAACACCGCCGTATACGACGAGATCATCCCCGTGGAGAACGAGGACGCCTTCGCCGCGGGGCGGAAGGTCGGCCGCAAGGAGGGCGTGCTGGTGGGGATCTCCTCCGGCGCGGCGGTCTGGGCCGCCATCCAGCTTGCCAAGCGCCCGGAGAACAAAGGCAAGACCATCGTCGCGCTGCTGCCGGACACCGGCGACCGCTATCTGTCCACGGCGCTGTTTGCCGAATGAAGGGAAGCAAAAACGAAGCATCCGGGATCCCACGCGATCCCGGATGCTTCGTTTGGTCGTATACTTGCCATATACGCAGGCTTATTCTTCGCTTTTTACCAAATCCTGAACGGTAAAGCCGCCGAGATATTCGCTGACGACTTTGTCCAGACCCTCCCATAGGGGGAGCGTTCGGCAGTCGGCCGCACGGGGGCAGGGCTTGCAGCCTTCCTCGAGGCAGGCGACCGGAACAAGCGTTCCATCCGCCGATTGCAGAACCTCCAGGACGTTGATCTCCTCCGCCGGTCGGGCCAGCCGATAGCCGCCGCCTTTTCCGCGCACGCCCTCCAAGACTCTGGCCTTGACCAGATCCTTTACGATGCTTTCCAGATATTTTTCGGAGATCTCCTGCCTCTCGGCGGCCTCTTTGAGCGTGATGTATCCGTCGTTTTGCTTTTCCGCCAGGTCCACAAGAATACGCAGCGCATAGCGCCCGCGGGTCGAGATCATCATGATGTTGTCCTCCAGCTTTTGTATAGTTTATTATACAACAGAATGGAAGAAAATTCAAGAAAACTCCAGTTTTTCATTCTATCTTTTATCAACGCTTCAACGTCGGTTCTGTTTGATACATTTTTTGTTCAGTTCACATGGATCGGGAAGGATATCCAGTCCCCGTCTCCGCAAACCCACAGCGAAAAGTCCACGTTCCGCAGATCCGCGATCGTGAGCGGGGTCTTCGTGCCCAGCTTGGTAAAGCCGATGCAGACCTGCACCTCCTGCCCGGGCTGCAGGATCAGGCCATGGGAATCCCACAGGCCCTCCGCGTTCTGGATGTTGCCGGTCAGATGCTCGCTGCTGCCGTCGATGCAGGGCTCCAGCGCCTTGATCCAAAGCTCCTCCCCGCTGTTGTTCCGAATGCTGACCCGATAGGACGCGACGCCCTCGGGGATCTGCTTCAGACTGGTCTCCTGCAGAGTGTCCAGGTAGCAAACCGTGACGTACTCATTGTCCGCCAGCAGACCCCCCGCCGTGTTGGCCGGCGCGCTCTCCTCCCATACGGGCTCTGTCCCGATCGCCTCCTCTGCCGCATAGACGCCGCCGGAGACCTGGGACTCTCCCCCGGGGGCCGCGATGGGGGCCGCCACGCTCCCGGTTTTTCCACAGGCGCCCAGGCAGACGGCGCAGAGGGCGGCAATCACAAGAACTTCTTTGGATTTTTTCATCTTGTTTTTCTCCTTCCATGCATTTTGCATCTACGCCTATGACTGGAAGGGATCCGCTTAGGTTTAAAATTTTTTCGTCATCGGGAAAGCCTTTTTCGTTTCCCCGACTCCGGGAGTTCTTCCCACATTGCGGCCAGCAGGGTCTCCAGAAACGCCGGATCCTCCACGTTTTCCACCAGTAGCAGCTCCTTCGCGCCGGGATAGGGCAGCTCCCGGGGCGCCTCCGGCATGAGCGCCAGGGCCGCCTGCGTGGGCTTTACCAGCAGCCTGTCGTCGTAGATCCCGCCAAATGTTTTTCCGCGATAGTAGAGGATATACTCCCCCATCATGGCCCGGTGGCTGACCCCCTCCAGCCCGGCGAGCTGATCCAGGATAAAGTTCAGATAGGATTTGCTTGAAGCCATAACACACCTCCTATGGTTTTCGCTGCACATCGTAGCTGTATCGCTCGATGTTCAAGTCAAACACGGTTCGCTCCCCTTCGGGGGATTCCAGGATAAGCTCCGTCCGGCCGGTTTTGGCAAACCTGGCGTGGATCATGTAGCATTCGATCTGCTCCTCGTATTCAATGCTCACTTCCCCGTAGCTCTCGTCCGCCAGATAGACCGTATAGCTGTCGTCGTATTCCACGCCGATGATCTCGCTGTCGCTGGGAAGCAGTTGGGTCTCATAGAAGCTCCTCTCCTGCCGCAGAGCAAGGAAGCTCATCACGGCCAGGATCATCAGGCTGATCACGAGGCCGGCAGCGCGGATCCGCTTGTCGCGGAAGATGGCCTGGGGATAGAGGATCAGGGTCACGGCGCAGAAGATCGCGCTGAGCAGATGGTTCGGGAAGAAGGACACCGCCTCGCCCAAAAAGCCGGCGTAGTGATAGCCCAGAAAGCCCAGCATGGGCGTCAGGATCAGCAGGCCCCACCACTTGTCCTTTTTCATATACCAGCCCACAAAGGCCATGGGGAAGGTCAGCAGCGTCCACTTGAACCAGTCCGGATAATAGCGGAACAGGCCGAAGCCCTGCTCGTTGAAGGGCACCTGCACCAGATACACAAGGGGCTGGCTGATGAGGAAGAAGACGATGACCTTCAGCGCTGAATCCAGCGCGCTCTTGCTGTTGACGATGATGAGCAGGGCAAAGAGGATCCACCATTCAAAGGTGATGCTGATATCCTGAAAGGACGTGTCCCGCAGCGCGGGGATCGCCGCAACGATACCGGTATAGACGCCGCAGATCACGGCAAAAAGAATGAGCCTGGGCCAAGTGATGTTCAGGCCGCCAAAGAGTTTTTTCATAAGGCACCTCTGGAATTGTCGATTCATTTTTTGTATATCGTTTTTATAATTTTCACAAGGAGCGCCCCGGGTATAGGGCAAAACTGTTTGCGGGCCGGATTACGGATACAGTTCCGCTTCATATTCCATCGAACGCATTTTACACGTCCCATCCGACTTCCGGAACTCCCCGAAATGCGTAAAAGAAAGCCCGCACTTTTCCATGACCCGGCCGGACGCATGATTCGGCTCCGCGTGGCTGGAGGAGAAGCGTTTGATGCCAAAGCGCTCATGGGCAAACGCGATCATGGCTTTCGCGGCCTCCGTCGCGTAGCCCTGGCCCCAGCAGTCCTTCCGGAGGTAATATCCAAAGCCCCAGAAGCCCTCTCTTGCGGCGTCCGGACCGATGCTTCCGCTTCCGATCAGCTTGTGATCCGTTTTCCGCTCAAAACCGAAGTGAATTTCGGCGTCTGACTCCCGCAGGGACCGCAGCCAGTCTTTGACCTTGTCCATGGACGTATAAACGGGATAGACCATAAAGCGGGCCACATCCTCGTCGCTGACCCAGGCATAGACCGCCTCGCAGTCCTCCGCCGTCAACAGCCGCAAGATCAGTCTGTCTGTCTCTATCACGTAAGTCTGTATGCGCGTTTTCCTCCCGTATCGTCCCCGTTCCCGTGCGAAAAACGGTACATTACGAAACATTATACCAGAAATGACCGACTTGACAATCATTATTCATTGCAAAAATCCTGCCGACTGTCGTCGACAGGATTTTTGCTTTGTGTAAGAGTGCCAAAATGATACACAACCCATAGAAAAAGCGCCAAAATGATGCACGCGGTTCGCCTTGGCAAGCAAGAATTTGGATTAAAATATTTCCCATGCCTTCCCTCACGGCTCAACCAAATATTCCTCTCGTGTTATTTCTAAAAGATAGCATCCGTCTTCAATTCCCAACTCTTTGAATCCTACTGCCTTATGTGCCCTATACGCCGCATCGCGATTGGTCTCGAAAGAATTGCGCAGCTTTGATAATCTGTTCACACTGAAGGCTCGATCCAAGAGCAGCCGAAGACCTTGCTTAGCATAGCCCTTTCCTCGCTCCGGAGCATAAATCACTACGCCCACATCGAAACAATCTTGATTGGGATTGTAATGATAGTTTACATCTCCGATAAAAGAGCCGTCAGAAGTGCGCTGCAAAAATGCATAAAACCTTTTGCTCTCATTCCCTATCCACGAAGCGAGCAGATTATCCCACTCCTCTTCCGGATGGGGAATACATCCATCCGGCGGAAACCAAGGCGCATTGTAAGCCATTGTCTGCGGATCGGTCATCATTTTAATGTAGAACCAACCGTCTTCTTTTTTCGGTATGTGTAGTTGCAAGTCCTTTATTTGCATACTTTTACCTTTCTGTTTTTTACTATGCTGCAGATTGTTGAGATGATTATACCGTATACAACCTCATAAAACAACAGAAAACCTCTCTTGTCCCGGGAGCGCGTTTTGTCAAGGTGTTTTTTATCTCTTTTCGATCAATTCCACACGCTCAACATCACAGTCACAGCTCTCTGCTCCCGCTCGAAACAATTTGGATGCGGAAAGACTGCATCAACGGAATAGCTTCCGGGCTTGCCAACCGTGGCTTTTTATGCTAAAAATGAACTGCAGGACAGCAGTTCTTGCAGAAAAGGCGGCGTTTTCCCATGATCGAAGTAATTGAATTGACGAAGGTGTTTCGAAAGCCCGTCCGCGGGGACGGCCTGTCCGGGATGGTGAAAACGCTGTTTTCACGCAAATATGAGGAGACCCGGGCGGTGGACGGAATCAACTTCACCGTGCCGGACGGGGAAATCGTGGGTTACATCGGCGCCAACGGCGCGGGGAAATCGACGACGATCAAGATGATGTGCGGCATCCTCACGCCGACCTCCGGCAGCGTCACGATCGACGGTCTGGAGCCCTACCGGAAGCGGCGGCAGGTCGCGCAGAACATCGGAGTCGTCTTCGGCCAGAAGACGCAGCTCTGGTGGGACATTCCGCTGATCGAGTCGTTCAAGGTGCTCAAGGAGATCTACCAGATCTCCGACGCAGACTACGCCGAGCGCATGGACTTCCTCGGCGAGGTGCTGGACGTCACGCGCTTTATCTCGCAGCCGGTGCGCACGCTCTCGCTGGGCGAACGCATGCGGGCGGACCTCGCAGCCTCGATGATCCACAACCCGCGTATTTTGTTTCTGGACGAGCCGACCATCGGCCTGGACGTGCTGGTGAAGGAAAAGATCCGGCAGGCGATCCACGCGCTCAACAGAACTTACGGCACGACGGTGGTGCTGACCACGCACGACATGACCGACATCGAGGACCTCTGCTCACGCATCATCCTGCTTGAGAAGGGGAAGATCCTTTACGACGGCGCGCTGAAGAGCCTCAAAAACCGCTTCGGCAACCTCAAGACCCTGACGCTGACCGTCCCGGCGGAGGTCCGGGTCGAAACCGCGCCCCCGCTCTCGCCCGAGCTGGCCCTCTCCGAGGAAGAGGGGCGCCTGGTGCTGCGCTTCGACGCGGACAGGCTCGCGCTCGAAGAGGTAATCCAGTACGCCTTCCGCGAGCTGCGGGCGATGGACATGAAGCTCGCCGAGATCTCCGTCGGCGACGTGGTCAAGACGATCCTGGCACAGCAGGAGGCGGCCCATGCTGAAAAAATATAAGCCCTTCCTCCGGGCCGGCGCGATGGACACGCTGAGCTACCGCTTCAACATCCTGATCTGGGCGGTCATCACGGTCTTTCAGGTGGCCTGTCTGGTCTTTCTGTGGCTGGCGGTCTACCGCTCGAGCGCGGGCGGCATGGACGCCGAGATCCACGGCTTTACCTTCCGCGAGATGATCGCCTACGTCGTGCTGACGACAGTTTTCAACTACGTGACCTTCAACAACGACACGCTCTGGAACATCAACAACGATATCCGCAAGGGCACGATCGGCAACTATCTCATCAAGCCCATCAGCTACCGCGGGAAATTCGCCGCGACCAGCTTCGGGAGCCTGCTGACGATGACGCTGCTCTTCGGCATTCCGTTCTACGCCGCGGCGCTGCTGACGCTCGGCGGCCTCGGCTTTCTGCCGGATCTGAGCTTCCCGGCCTTCTTTGTGCATCTGGGGCTCTTCCTCGTGGCCGGACTCTTCGCCTCGCTCCTCAACGACGTGATCGCCTACATCTTCGGCGTGTTTTGCTTTTACACAACCGCGAGCTGGGGCCTGAATTCGCTCAAGGAGACCCTGATCTCCTTCCTCTCCGGCACGCTCCTGCCCCTGGCCTTTTTCCCGGCGGGGCTGCGCGAGGTCGTGAGCTGGATGCCCTTCGCCGGCATGAGCCAAAACCCGGTGCTGATCCTGATGATGAAATACGACCTTGCCGAGTCGCTGCGCTGCCTCGCGCTGACGGGGGCGTGGATTGTCGCACTGGAGCTTTTCGCGAAGCTCCTGTTCTCGCGCGCCATCCGCAAGGTCACGGTGCAGGGAGGCTGATATGCGCTACGTCCATCTCTATCTCACCTGCATCAAGCGCAGCATGATCTCCCGGCTGGAATATAAAAAGGACACGCTCGTCGCGCTGTCCTCGTTCTTCTTCTCCAACCTCTGCTCCCTTGCTGCGCTTTATTTCATTCTGCAGTCCATTCCGGTGCTCGCGGGCTATTCGCTGCCCGAGGTTGGCTTCTTCTACGGCTTTTCGATGCTGCCGATCGCGCTCGATCATCTGTTCAGCGACGAGCTGTGGCTGGTGGCCTATCGCCGGGTCAAGGACGGGGACATGGACATGCACTTCCTGCGCCCGGTGCCGGTGCTGTTCCAGGTCTTTGCCGAAACCTTCCAGCCGGAGGGCTTCGGCGAGCTGATCCTCGGCGCGGCGCTGATCGCCGTCTGCGCTTCGAATCTCACCGTCACCGTCACCTTCGGGTCCGTCGCCGTGCTGTTCGTCGGCGCTCTCTTCGGCGCGGTGATCATCACCTCGCTCAAGATTGCGATGGCAGCGCTGGCCTTCATCTTCAAGCGCAGTGGGCCGCTGCTCCAGGTGATCTACAACTTCTCGAATTACGCCAAATACCCGCTGGCTATCTATCCGGACTTCATCCGCGTGCTTTTGATTTTCGTGCTGCCCTTCGGGCTGTTCATTTCTCTGCCGGTCGACACACTGCTTTACGGAAAGCACAACCCATGGCTGCTCTGCGGCGCGATCATCGGCTGCGCCGCCGTCTTCTTCGCCCTCGCCGTGTGGATCTGGACTGCCTGTGAGCGTCGTTATGAATCGACGGGAAGCTGAGAAACAGCGGAATCGGGCGTTCCTGCCGGAAATAGTGAAAGAGCGAGGCTGAGGGTTCAAGCTTTGAACCCTCAGCCTCGCTTTGCGCTTGGCACAAGGCGCTATTCCATGGGAGACAAAAGAGGTTTCTTTGTTGTGTAAGGGCGCCAAAATGATACCAAAACCAAAGAAAGAACGCCAAAAGGTACACGGCAAACCGTTCGACAAACCGGGATTTATCGATGCAATTCTATTAAATGCCAGAGCTTTCACACAGATCAGATGCCGAGGTCGTCTATCGTTTCCGCCCTCATGACTCGATCATACTTATCCTGTATCAGATATTTCAAGCCTTCGCTAATCTCAAGATAATCCCTTGTGAGCTTGTCTTGTATAAACAGCAGCGCATCAGCGTCGTTCAGTTCCATGACATTATGCGCCAAGGAGTATATACTGTGGATCATGTCAAAATGGGACAGCCCATCCGCATCGACCAAGATTTGCTCTTCTTTCGTTGTCCGATATCTCGCCCGTTTGCTGCTGTGATTTAAAACACATTTCTTTACAAGCTGAATTTTCTCTTCCGGACAGGATTGCAGCCGTAATAATCCTTCCGCGATCGACGCGCTGTATTCGTTATGCTTTGAACGATCCAAACTGCCGTCTGTCAGGGAAATATCGTGCAATAAAGCGCTCAATTCCAATACTTCCCGGTCTGCGCCGCTCCCTTCTGAAAGCAGTATCACATATTGATGTACAATACGGACATGTTCCCGGTAAAGGTTATACTCTTCTTTCGTTCCTTTTGTTTTTTCTTCAAACGAATCGCTTCTGCTTATGATCTCCTGCCGTATTGTTTCAACGATACCGCTCATATGATAAACTCCCTTTCTTATGTATGCAAAAAAGGATCGTCGTTTTATGCAAAGCGATTTGATTCATCGTTATGATTATACCGTATGCCGTCTGTAGATTCAACAAGAAAGCCTCTCTTGTCCCGGTAGACAAAAGAGGCTTCTTTGTTGTAAAAGACCGCGTAAAAGGACACCAAGGCATAGAAAGACCACCTAAAAGACATTCTTTCTGCTTATTCAGTCGAACCCTGGATTGTCTTTCTATGATAGTTCATCAAAAACCTTTCCGAAGCGTGCGCTGCCATGGGAAGGAGAATGCACCCGGCAGTATAGAAAACATAGCCAACCCCGATGGAAAACACAAAGGATGATATCAGCTCGATTGTCAATTTTTTAACTGCAGATTGTTTTTGAATGACAACTGCTTGAAACAGAATGCCTGCGCACCAGATCAGCGCGTTAATCAAAATGCAACATATAGGATTCAAGTCCCACTTTTCCAGCAACCATAAGACAAAAGTCTGCATCATGGCTCTCTGCGGTATTTCCATGCAGGCCGCCTCTACGCACATCTCCATCAATTCAGCAGCTTTATAGGTTTCATTTTTTTGCGGGCCAAGCGTCATGATGACACATGTTGCCGCAACTGCCGCTGCAGCGATGATCCATACCCTATAATCAAGCAGCGTTTCAAAATGGAAAGGATGATCACCGATCAGCAAATAAACAACGATTGTCGGTATGATGGCAGAAAACAAGGGGCGGAACATCAACACCGTCTCTGAACGCTTCAATCGTTGAGATATAAAGATGTTGCATGCGATCCAGATACCGCTCAACAGAAACCCAATGAGAAAAACAACAAAATAAAGCATCTGGGGCCTCCTCGATAAGAAATCTTCGGCTCAAATACTGGTTTATCAGTGTAATTATATCATGTCATGTCAGCTATAACAACAAGAAACCTCCCTTGCCTTGGTAGACAAAAGAGGTTTCTTTGATGTGAAAGGCCGCATAAAAGTGCACCAAACCATAGAAAGAGCGCGCAAAAGACATTCCTACTGCCAATCAGTATTCATTGACTGAATCATTCAACCAAATCAAGTAATTCTGCAAGTGATGATATCGTATATTCAGGTTTCTCATCGACCGATTGAGGATTATGGTATGCACCAAGTCCGCGCAGCAGACGAACAGTATGCATTCCAAGGCGATTTGCAGGTGCCATGTCGTTATCCAGACGATCGCCTACCATGACAGCGTTTTTCGGACAGCAATCCGCTTGACTTAAAGCCCATTCAAAAATCGCCGGATCGGGTTTTGCCATGCCGAGTTCTGCGGACGCGGCAATAAAGTCAAAGAATTGAAGCAGATTCCAATTATTCAGGCGCTGCTCTGTGCCATAGTTCTGATTGGCAATCACACCGAGTTTATATCCGCGTTGCTTAAGCTCAGTCAAAGCCGGAACGACATCGGGATATGGCACTTCATCTTCACTGTGCCACGGCATCTTTGTAAGGCCAAAGTATTCTATTGTTGACAAATCACCGTTTAGCCCTTTCCGGATCATTTCAAGACGCTTTTCACGATATGCTTCCTCTGTGATATCAGTACCTGAAATCAATTCCGTGATTCGACGAGTGTCAGCCGCTGTCTCATCTATCAGAGTCGAACCGAGATCAAAGAAGATCCATTTTGTATTCTCAAGCATTGCATTATCTCCCGCAAAAAACCCAGTATACCTCAACGATTATAGCATGTTTTACGCCTTCGTTCAACAAAAAACCTCTCTTGTCCGGTAGACAAAAGAGGTTTCTTTGTTGTAAAAGAGCGCGTAAAAGTACACCAAACCATAGAAAGAACGCCTAAAAGTACACCATGGGAAGGTGACAGTCGAGTAGACTAAGGGCTCGCACCCTAAGCCCCTCACAGATCCGGACGTGCGGCTTTCCCGCATCCGGCTCCTCACAGTAACATTCGCTTTAATACAGCGGATAGTAGACTTTGGGCTTGGCAAGTGGATAGCACTTCAGCATGTCAACAAATC